>Ga0316194_10003001_pt1 | contig 11791 bp, 5 predicted proteins | sample CroRivsedime1_MG_FD_204936 | JGI IMG/M metagenome (GOLD analysis project Ga0316194, IMG submission 204936) | Coastal sediment microbial communities from Maine, United States - Cross River sediment 1 | ecosystem: Environmental > Aquatic > Marine > Coastal > Sediment | place: USA: Maine... | reverse complement strand
GTTATGATGTTGGGCGCCATTTCATAACCGAAGGCATCGATAAATACATTGGTATAAAGCATGGGAATACACTCATTTTTTTGACAGGATAACAGGATTGACTTGTTTAATTAATATCCTGAACATCCTGTCTCATTTAAATAGGGATTAATCGAAAACCGAAATCTTCCATCTGATAAATATAGCGTCCGTCGACTTTCAGAAAACCATTTGCGTATATGGCCGGCATCGGTGTGTTAACAATTTTAGTGATCACGGCTTCCACTTCAATCCTGTTGTTTTCAGGGGTCACCTGCCCGCGGTAGGCCCAGCGATGCGTCGCGTTTGTGATCAATTCAAACCGATGGGTTTCTACCAGATGGCTCCACCGATCAATGCCTGCAAATTTGACCAGTTGAAGAAACGATTCAATTCCCAGAGAACCCGGGCAAACAGGGTCCTGGTAAAAATGCGCCTTGAAAAACCACTCCTTCGGATCGACGTCTTTTACCCCCCGAATAAAACCAAGGCCCTCCGGACCGCCGTTTGGAACATAAACATCGACCCTGTCGATCATGCGAAGCGCTTTTGCCGGCATGGACAGAGAAGGTGCGGGCTGCGCATCTGAGTCGTCCGGAGAAAGGGGGGCGTCATCTATAAAATTGCAGGAACGGCTGCGATTGAGTTCATCCAGGGAAGCGGCGTATGCCGTGTCTTGGGCCCCCCGAAGCCCAACCTGGTTGGACAGGGCCTGTTTTGAGAAAAAACCAAAATATGTGTCTCCCGAATAAACGGTTTCATTCGCCTCCAGGACCTTGAAATCAAAATGCTCGATGATCATATCCGCAGCTTCGGAAACTTTCGTCATTCGAGCACGTATTGCCAGTGTTTGTTCTTCCGGGAAAATTGCTCGATGCAAAACAGCATTTCCACCAAGATTTCTGAATTTCAAGTCATTTTCACTTCTAAGGGCGGACCCCAGGTAAGCGGCCAGCCATCCGCAGGGCTGGAGTGCAATTTCGAGCAGTATGCAAAAGGGCATGGAAGATGATCGGTCTGCTTTAAAATACCATGCATCCGGCGGAACTCGATATTCTCCTTCTATCCAGCCGCCCGGCTTTAAGACCCATGGTTCAGGCTCAACAGCAACAATTTTATCCAAAAAAGAATATGGCGGGCCCGGGAGCCTGGCAATCACCCGTTTTCGATCGAATACTTCGTAAGGTTTGCCAAATGCTACGGAAGGGTTTCCAACGGCAAATGCCAGTATCTTGTCACGGTCAAACAGGGCCGTTTTCTGATCCCTGATCCCGGGTCCATGATCCCTGAATTTTTTTTCCTCCCAGAAAGATTCGATGTCTTTTCGGGTAACATGGGTCATTTTCATGGACATGTCTTTAAATGATACGATACGATGCCCGTCTGCATACATCAGTGCATCGGCGATGACATACGGTTCCGGTGCATACCCGAGCTCCTTTATGTCCACTTCATACCAGACGTGCCGGGTATCGGGTGTGACCGGCCCCCTGCATTTGAGAACGCTTTCAACCCCCTTCACAGGTTCGTAGCAGACGTCGGGTTTCGTGGTGACCCATCCCAGGCGCTGAATAAATACCCTGAGGGTGTGGGCACAGCATTCATACATCAACGTTCCGGGCATGACCATGTCATCCATGAAATGGCAGGTTAGAAACCAGTCGTCGGGATGAATATCTGCCTCGGCACGAATCCGTCCGAGCCCATAACGTCCGCCCTTAGGGTCCATCAGCAAAATTCGATGGATAAGTTTCATCCGCCCCCCGGGCAACCTGAGCGATTCTGGAAGATGGATGTCGTCAAAAAAGGAACCGAAGCAATTAGACAGTTCACCGTTTCTCAAGGCTTCCACCGCTGCATCATCGTAACTTTCCGGGTAAAGCGGCACCAGATTTTTCCAATCCAAAGGCTTTTTCCCGGGAAGACTTCGGGTGTCTTCTTCGGTTAATAGGATTCCGCCTGAATTGCGAACCTCTTCTTCGGTGAAGAAACCTGCGCACCCCTTGTACATGCTGATGAGATGAGAATCACCGATATATCCTTCGAAATTGAAAAAGAATAGATAAGTTTCTCCTTGACGAGAAAAGTGGTCAATTTCGATTTCATAGCGAATAACGTCACCCGGTTCCGGCAGGCCCCGGTGAAATTTCACTACGGCATCCAGGAGCCGGTAGCTCCTTTTTCCTTTGACTGCGAGGTCGATGCCCAGGTAGGCGCATAGAAAGAGGTCGGCCTGCCCGGCTTCCACCGATATGCAGACCGGCGCGCGACCGCCGTCCAAATACCATGCTCCTGGAACCACGTCATGTTCTGTGACCACCCGTCCGGACTTCAACGATCTTTTTTCACCCGCTACCGAAATAATTCGGTCCACCAGCATGAGCGGTTCGTCGGGAAGTCGAACCCTGACTTTGTGTGTGTCGACAACGGCAAACTCCGGCCCCAGCACCTTGGCAACAGATCCAATGGCAAACTCCATACACATGTCCCGGTTAAACGCTGGCTCTGGAAGGGCGTCGGACGAGCGGAGCAGGGCATCGGAAGTATCCATTTCTTTTTTATCGGTATCGCCTCGAATATCGGAATGAAACCCCAGTGGTGCTAGTTCGGCCAATTGTTCACTGTCAGATATAATGGTTTCAAGAAGACGTGTCTGTGTGGCAAACGTTTTCTCGAAACCTTTGCGCAAAGTGTTCGAAAAATCGAGAAACGTCTTATGCGCATCGGCCGTTGCCCTTGTGCTTTCTTTCAGGGTCTCGATTATTTCCGAATACTGAATGGAGCCCGACGTAATGGGCAGATCCCACTTTAGTAAGGACTCACCATGGGGGGTGGGGTGAAGCAAAGATTCCGCTTCTCTGGAAACACCGCCTTCTTTTAGTTGCGGTTCGTCCGCCGTTACTTCCCCTTCACCTTTCGATTGCTGGGTCTCCACTACTGTCCCGGGCAGGGAAGGAGAGGGGGTTTTCCCGCCCACAATCCGCTTAATCTGAGGTCCTGATTTTTCCTTGAAGGTTTCGGTGACAATGGGAGGGTATGCATTCATACCATAGAGTTTGTCAAGATCCACCGGCACTCTTTCCGAAATCAGAGCGCCCAGAAATTTCAGAATTGTCAAAGGGTCGTCCTCCCCGCGGCAGCATGCTGAAACTGCCAAATGGGGCTTTTCCCGGAGAATCGTTTTTATCATTCCCGTACAGGAAGCATGGGGCCCCATTTCAAGGAAGATACGGATGCCGTCCTCATAGGCCTGATCGATGAGCGTTTTGAAATTGAAACCCGAAAGGGCCTGTTCTAGAATTGATGCTGCAGCGCTTTCGCTGGTGGGATGGTAGGCGGATCCCTTTGCACAACTGTAAAATCGGACGTTTTCCGGAGGGGTCGTGGGAAAAACGTGAAGCTTTTTATAAGCTTTTGCAACCGGAACTGCAGCGTCACAATGAACCGTGACCACCCCTTGAAGAAAGACGGCGTCACAGTCCAGTTCCCGAATCACAGCCTCGACATGGTTTTGCATGCCGCCGATGACACACTGATCCGGCGTGTTGATTATTAAAAGCCTTGCAAAGGGCCATTTGCCGATAATTTTACGAACCTGGTTCCCAGGGCGATTCACAACCGCTGCACACCAATTGATATCTTCGTCGAATGGTATTTTCCATGCACGATGCGCGGCATTGCACGGGCCTGCAAGTTCGGTGGTAAACAGATCGGTGGACAGCATCCGTTTTAACATTTGGCCCCGGTCCGGCCAGGCGCCCACGGCAAAGAGCCCGGCGGATTCCCCAAGGCTGTATCCAATAACCGCATCGGATATTATGCCGAAACTTCCGATGAGATTGGCCATAACCCCGCCGTGAACCACCTGCCCGAATATCATATTTAAAGGGTCGGATACGATCCTTTCATGGGCGGCAGTTTCCCATCCCGGCGGCCAGGATGTCCTCCAGGGAATATAACAGTCCGGAAGAAACTGGGTTTTTAGTTGAAGGGTTTCGGCGTCCATCGTTCGAAGAATTTCAGGCCACAACACTCCGATGCTTTTGCCCATTCCCACATAATGGTTACCGGATCCGGGGAAAACAAGCGCCACCGAACCGTCAGAGCCTAAAGGAGAAGGGACATAACTGACACCCCCCGGACCGTTCATGTTCTGTTGGGTCTGGGACGATACGACAGCTTGAGCTTCAAAGATCGATTTTTCAAGTTGCGATATGTGTTCTCCAACAATGGATACCGCAAATTTTTTATCTGAATTCAGTCTGTTTTTAAGATGCCAGGATCTGGCCAAAGGTTCGATGGTTTCACCCACGGCCGGATCTTTTTTTTCAGAAGAAGATAAAGGGTCATCTTGGCTCGGAGTGTCTTTAAGATGAGCGCTTAGAGCCTGAAGGCCTTGGATCAGCTCGTTTTTGCTATTGCCCTCCACCACAAAAAGTCCCGGTGCCATAAAACCCAGAGGTCTTTTTCTTTCTTTTTTGACTGTTTCAGGTATTCTTTCAGAAGGCTCGAACTCATACCCTTCGAGGACGACATGCATGCAGTTGCCGTCCGTGGTCATGGCGCTGGTACATGCCCTGCGGGGACCGTCTTTTCTATCTCTCATCCAGTATTGGGGGAAGGCCGGCATATGGAATGTATTGTTTTGCCATATGGAGTCGGCGGGTTCCGTAAAGTTCGTCAACGGCGGGATGATCTCCTGATACAGGCAAAGGCTGGTTTTAACCAGGGATGCCAGGCCGGAGACAGCCCCCGCATGTCCGATATTCGGCTTTACGGATCCGATGGCACACGGTGTTTTTGGGTCGGTAAAATATTCATTCAGGGCTTCGGATTCAATCCGGTCTTCCATGGGATTGCCGCTGCCATGGGTCTCGAAATAACTGATGGAGGCGGGTGAAAGGCCGGCATCTTGAAAAGATCGTTTCAGCGACAGAACATAAGCATTCTTTGACGGCGCACCGGTCTCAACACCGCCGCCCCCCGCCTTTCCGATCCCTTTGATCACAGAATAGATCCTGTCGCCGTCTTTTATGGCCCGATCAAGCTTTTTGAGAACCAGTGCCGCAGCACCTTCTCCGGGAAGCGTCCCATCTGCCGAGCGATCGAAAGGGCTGATTTTTGGATGTGTGGTAAAGGGACTTATCCGGCCGGCGGTAACGACACTGCGAACATCGCCGCAAAGATCCACCGCCCCCACAAGAACCGCTTCGATCTCTTCCTGCTGCAAAGATCGGACCCCGATTTCAAGGGCTTTCAGACCCGAGGCCGCTTCATTGGACACGACATAGCTGGGCCCTCCGAAACGAAATTCCCTGGCGATTCTGCTGGCAATGATGCCGCCCAGGGCGCCCAAGGTTCGCGTGGCGGTCAACGGCGGACGCAATCCATCCTGCAACGATGCCAGCCATCGGGCTGTTTTTGTACTGTCATCGACATTTAGGCCGAGATCGCTGTTTTTTCCCCAATTTCCAACAAGGTTATGCAGGTTCCACCGGAGGTGAAAATCGGTGGCTTCGAAATCAAAGTCAATGCCGATGACGGCACCCATGCCGGGCCGGTCTTCCCTTAGGGGGAGTCCGGCATCGTTCATGGCCTCGGCTGAAACTTTCAGCATCAATAGATGTTGGATAAGAATGTCCGGAATTTCATTGGGCGGTATTCGAAAATCTCCGATGTTGAGAAGGAGTTCCGTCATGAACCCCCCCCATTCGGCCTGTCCATTCAGGTGTATGTCGGCAACGGGGTCGCACCCGTTCCAACGGTGTTTCGGCCTTCTTCTGATGATCGATTCTCCCCGGAAAACCGTTTCCTGAAATTCTTTTAAAGATGTCATGGAACCGAAAACAGATGCCATGCCGATAATTGCCACCGGAGGCTGTTGGATGGGGGATTGATGATGGGCCGTCGATCCTGGACCATGGTCGGCGCGCAATGGAAAATCTGATGGAATGGAGATGGCAGGAGGTTGAAAGTCGTCTGTTTTCGATGGACAATTTTTTATTTCAGGATCCCATTCTTCAAAAAGCAGGTGACTGTTTATTCCGCCGAATCCAAAGGCGCTGACCGCAGCGCGCCGGGGTGTATCGGCATCTCTTCGGGGCCATGGATCTGCATCGGTTTGAACCCGAAACGGACTGTTGTGAAGGGGGCTTTTCGCCGTCGCTCGATTGAAATGGAGTGATGGGGGCAACACCTTGTGTTTGAGTGCAAGAAGGGTTTTGATCATGCTGGCGGCGCCGGCACCGGTCAGCAGATGGCCGATCATGGATTTGACCGATCCGATGGCGCACTGACCCGGAGACCCGTCGGAATCGGCCCAAAGATTTCTTAAACTCTGGAGTTCCACGGCGTCACCCACCGGGGTTCCCGTGCCGTGACATTCAATAAGATCAATATCCTGGGGAGACCATCCGGCAGCGGTATAGGCGGTGCCCATGGCGCGAACCTGGCCTTCGCTGTCCGGGGCCAGGAGGTTTCCGCGCATGTCATTGGAAAGCCCAATCCCTTTGATTAACGCATAGATTGTATCCTGGTCCTGCAAGGCATCATTCAGGCGTTTTAAGACAAGCATCCCCGCACCTTCTCCCACCACGAGACCGTCCGCCTTTTCGTCGAACGGGGCGCAGCGTCCAGAAGGAGATAATGCCTGAAGCTGGCTGAAACCCACTTGAGTGTAAAGGCATTCCGGTCTGGAAATTCCGCCGGCCAGCATGGCATCGGCCCTAAAAGACCACAGTTCGTCGCAGGCAAGTTTAACGGCATACAGGGATGATGCACAGGCGGCGTCAAGGGTCAGGCTTCCACCGCCCAGACCGAGTCCTTCGGCCAGCAAAGCGCCGGGGAGGCCGGTGACTCTTGCGGCCAAACATTCTGCCCGAGAAAGAGGGTGTTGTTTGTTCGGGATAGATCTGTTGAAAAGTTTTTCCTCGAATGAGGTTCCCAATATCTTTCGGGTGATCGACGAAGAAGCGTCTGTGGGGAGTGCTATGGCTGCAAGAACAGTTCCGATGTTATTTTTTTCTATGGATGTGGTTACGCAGCTCGATAATGCTTCCCGGCCGGTATGAAGCGCCATTTGATGTAATGGATCCAGGGCATTTAAAAGATCATTGTCAAGGCCGATTCCTTGAGGGTTGAAATCAAAATCGTTGATCAGGCAGGCCTGTTTTGAAAAGGCTTTATCCGGCATGGGATCCGGATGAACCATGAAATCCGGTTCGGCAATCCATCGGCCTCGAGGCACCTCGCAGGCGGTATCGACCTTGTCAACGATGTTTTGCCAAAAGGTATTCAGATCGGAAGCCCCGGGGAATAATCCGGCCATTCCGACCACGGCAATGGGTGTCTTTTTTTCCGTAATCAACTCTTTACTCTTTACTATTCACTTTTTACTGATAAGCAATCACCAAAAACTATCGACCGAAAACCCCTGCAAAAGCGTATACGATGGCGGCGGCAAAGTCGAGAAGCTTGTCGAACCAGTCACGCTTTTCAAAATAAACAGCAGGATTGGGATCTGTTGGATGGGAAAATTTTTCTACAGATGTCTGTTTCAGCCCATCGTTAGCATCCTCAGTTACAGTTATTGGCGCCTGTATTTCCCTTTCCATGGGATCTTCATGCTCGGGTTTGTCCGTCGACACCTCAATTTCAATTTTTATGGGGTCTTCATCGCTTTCTTCAGAAAGAACGCGGCTGGCCGATTTCAAGTAAACCGAATGCCATGCATCGAAACATTTTTTTTGGAAATTTGATCGGACTTCGGGCTTTAAGTTATCAAAGTTCCAGAGCATGTTTTTAAATTTATGACAATTAAAAACAGATAGTTGGAAGATGTTGTCACCAATTTTTTCATACGTGGACCGGAACGCATCTGTGGATAATTTTTTTATGTTTTGATCATTGGCCGTTTCAGATACGATTCGTTGCAGATTTTCTAAACATATCTTTTCATCAAACATGTTGCCTTACGCTCCTTTGTATTGTTTTTTTTCATCGGGTCAACAGCCGAACATTGTTGGGACATCGGCCGGATGTTTCTGCCTGTCCTACAATAGTTGGATCAAAAAAACAATACACTGTTACCGAACCCAAATAAATCGGAAAGGTGTATAAGTTCACTAAAATGAATTTATTTGTTGCATAAATTGATGCCGGTTTTCCGTATGTTTTGAGTGACAACTATCTAAATTTACATAAATTTTTGCACGTTCGGGATTCAGACTTTGCAGTGGAAAGAATGTGGCCGGGTGTCAAGTCTGAAAAAACGCGGGCTATAATCGTCGTATGCCATTAAAATAAATGCATTTTTATGTACGCATTTGACGGGTTTGTGTTTTTCTGGTATTTAATGGAATACGATTTTTTTTTGAGTCCGCCCAAAACGGGTGTTACATGGAATCGTAGAAAGAGTGCATCATTAAAAAGGATTCCTGCAACATCAGCTTGTTGGAACCGGCTTTTCATAGATATTTTCTAATGAGAGCAAAGCTTTAAGGAGGGTAACATGGTTATAAAAGTTTTCATCAAACGGGTGGTACCGGAAGACAGGGCAAAGGAAATGATACCCTTGTTCAGACAGATGCGGATACTTGCTACGAACCAGTCAGGCTATATTTCCGGTGAAACATTAAAAAGCCTCGATAGACCGGATTCATTTCTGGTGATCAGCACCTGGCAGTCTCCCGAGTTCTGGGAAAAATGGCTGTTGAATCAAGAGCGGCGGGAAATCCAGGATAAGATAGATGCCTTGCTTGGCGGGAGAACCGAATACGAAATGTTCCATTACGGGTTTGGGGAATAAGCCCGGATTTTGAAAGGGTCGACGGCCTGCATCTCCATAATCGTTCTAAATTAAACGCCCTTTATCATGAGACCTCATTGATTCTGATTGTCGGAGTATTTCATCATGTATCCCAAAGATATAGACCCTAACGCAGCCAATTGAAAAGGAGGTCGATGCATGCGTCAAAATAACTTTAAAGCGATGGTCGTCACAGAAGCCGAGAAGGATCGGTTTGTCCGGGACATTGAAGACAGACACCTTGATGACCTTCCAAAAGGAGATGTACTTGTAAACGTCGAGTACTCTTCCCTGAATTACAAAGACGTTCTTTCTGCCATAGGAAACAGGGGGGTCACAAAAAACTATCCCCACACCCCGGGAATCGATGCTGCAGGGAGGGTGGTTGAAAGCCTCAGCAAGGATTATAAAGCCGGAGATGCGGTGATCGTCACCAGTTATGATCTCGGAATGAACACACCCGGTGGTTTCGGGCAATATATACGGGTTCCAGCGGATTGGGTGGTCAAGATGCCCGAAAACCTTTCCCCTCGAGAAAGCATGATCTTCGGTACAGCGGGCTTCACCGCTGCCCTTTCGGTTTTCAGGCTGGTGGACTACGGCATCGTCCCGGACATGGGACGCATTTTGGTCTCCGGTGCCACAGGCGGTGTGGGAAGTATCGCCGTCTCCATACTTACCAAGGCCGGTTTTGAGGTTACGGCGGTGAACGGTGTGGTGGATGAAAAAGATTTTCTGTTGGAAATCGGCGCCAAAGAGGTCATCAGTATTGAAGAGGCCATCGATTCCAGCGGCAGGCCGATGCTGAAAGGGCTTTGGGCCGGCGGTATTGATACGGTGGGCGGCGAAATACTGGCAACGACCATTAAGTCGACGAAAGACGACGGAGCCGTCACATGCTGCGGAAACGTGGGGTCCCATGATCTGCCTCTCAACGTCTATCCCTTTATCTTGCGGGGCGTTACCCTGATGGGAATCGATTCCCAGAACTGCCCGATGCCCATGCGCCTGAAAGTCTGGCAAAAAATTGCCGATGAATGGAAGCTGGACCATCTGGAACTGTTGACCACCGAGGTTCCTCTGGAAGGATTGAACCAACGAATCGACCTCATCCTTCAAAGGAAGCACAAAGGGAGAACCATTGTAAAACTGCCGGATTGAAAGCGGTGAAGGTTTAGATAGGCCGAAGCCCAAAGGGTTTCAAACTGTGACAATCTTGTTTGGATTCGTATCTACCGAGTCGATGATGGTGTTTAAGGCTTTATAACGATATAACCTCCTAAAGAAATTATATTTATAGTGCACTGGCGCAATTTGAAACGCTCAATTTAAATTTGCCGCGGATATAATGATTTCAACCAGTTTTTCAGTGGACATACGGCTCATATTTAAAATCAAGTGAAACAGCAATGGGTCGTCAAAGCCTTTTCCGCAAATTGAACGAAGAAACCAATGCTGGTTTATATCCCGCCGTTCAAGAATTTCTTGCGCCTTTTTAGCGGGAATGTTCAGGTGTTCGACGGCATATTTTTTCCGCCAATCCATGGAGGCAATCAGTCGGAAATGATAACAATTATCCATGTCTTTCAAGAAAAAACATCCTGCGCGGCCTACGATAACCACATCGTCTTCTCGGGCCGTTTCTAAAATAAGATTTTTCAAGCTGTTCTGATATTCCTGCTCTTCCACCACGCTTTTATCGAATCCCACAATTCGTTGGATATAGTTTTGGCTGAAAGCCTTGGAAAATGTGTTGGATATCCGGTACTGCCTACTTTTTTCAAAGGATTCCAGGGTTCTTTCCGAGACATTCAAATCTTCGGCTATTTTTTGAAAAAGGGATTTGTCAATGTATTGATAGTCGAGTCTTTTGGCAAGCATGCGCCCGAGTCTCCTGGCGCCTGACGAATAGTCCCTGCTGATGGTTATGACGGCCATGTATTTTCTCCTTTTTATAAAAAATTAAAAAAACCGGCATGTTATCCTATATTTTCAGGAAAGCATCAGGCCGGCCGGATTTCCACCTTGTCTTTCAGGAAATCTTTTACAGCTGCAATGGGGACTTCTTTTCTGTGAAAGATGCCGGCGGCCAGTGCAGACTCTGCCTCGGTTTTTGTAAATACTTCAAGGAAATGTTCAACGCAGCCGGCGCCGCTGGATGCAATGACCGGAATGGTCACGGCATTCTTAACCGCATTGATCAACTCCATATCATACCCTGAATTCGTTCCGTCTTTGTCGATGCAATTCAACAGTATTTCTCCGGCACCCATTTTTTCGCAAACCTGTGCCAGTGTTACGGCATCTAGGTCTCTTCCCTCTCTTCCCCCTTTGATGGTACATTGATACCAGCAGAATGTTTCCCCATTGGAACCTTTTGTATCGGTTTTTATGACGCGATGACGAACGTCCTCAGGTGATGATACATACACTCTCCTTGGATCGATGGATACAACCACGGCCTGGGCTCCGTAGACTTCGGATATTCGCTCGATGGAACTTTTACCGCTTTTTCTGCCTGTTTTTAAATAGTCTTCTGCAATCAAAACCGCATCGCTTCCTATGGAAATCTTATCCGCCCCCGACCTGAAATACGCGGCTGCGATTTCCAGAGCACTGTATTTTCTTCCTTTTTTATCCGTATAATCTTTAATTCCTCCGCCGATGGTCAAGGGGACAAAGACATTTTCGGATGTCAGTCTCAGCACCTCCATCATGGGGATGTCTTCCAAAGGAAAATCTCTAAACCCTGTAATGTTGAGAAATGTAATCTCATCGGCGCCTTCTTTATAATAACGTCTTGCCAGTTCAACCGGCTTGCCGAGGTTTCTTACATCGCCGTTTTCCCGGACATCATATTGATCGCCCTTTGTCACAACGAGGTCTCCCCAATCGTCTGATCGAACATCCAGACAGGCGATGATCCGTTTAGACAACCTGGTTTTTCTTGAAATACGAACTGGCAAC
>Ga0316194_10003000_pt1 | contig 11792 bp, 10 predicted proteins | sample CroRivsedime1_MG_FD_204936 | JGI IMG/M metagenome (GOLD analysis project Ga0316194, IMG submission 204936) | Coastal sediment microbial communities from Maine, United States - Cross River sediment 1 | ecosystem: Environmental > Aquatic > Marine > Coastal > Sediment | place: USA: Maine... | reverse complement strand
GGAAGACCTGCTGACATTGGACCAGCGTATTGAAATCCTCAACAAGGAGATCGATTGCATTGCCAAGAATGATCCAGTAGCCCAACGCCTTCAACAACTCCGCGGTGTGGGTCCCCTGGTCGCGACGGCATTGATAGCGACAGTAGGAAACGGCGACCAGTTCAGCAAAAGCCGTCAGATGGCCGCGTCCGTGGGCCTCACGCCGAGGCAACACAGTTCGGGAGGAAAGGACAGATTACTGGGCATCAGTAAACGCGGTGATGCTTACTTGCGTAGCATCTTGATCCATGGCGCTCGCGCTGTGGTCGCCCAGGCAAAGCATAAAGAGGATCGCTTGAGTCGTTGGGTGACGGGATTAGCAGAGCGCCGTCATCCTAATGTTGCGGCAGTAGCCTTGGCCAACAAGACTGTGCGTATGGCCTGGGCAGTGATGAATCATGATGCAGACTATGATCCGGAATTTGCGGTGAGCTGATAAAGGCAAGCCACAATTATGAGAGGCAAGTAGAGAGGAACCTTAACCACGATTGCGAAGTAAGCTGAATGATGGCGAACTGGTCGAACCGGCGTTAGTAAAACCCGTTAATGTCCGCGTGCACCAAGCACGAGAAAGCGATTGGGAACTGACGCGCGAATAGCCCATTATGGCCCGGCATCAACGTATGCCAACTTTAGAGGCCGGATATACGTATGCAGTCGAGCCAACAGTCATCAAGCAGGTTACTTGCAAACGAGGAGGAGTCCATATACGGACATTAGGAGCGGTAGCCGAGGCAGGCTACGGAGAGCCCCGAGTGCCTAGCAGTTGGATGAGGCCACTGGATATACGATAAGCCCCACACCTAGCATCCTGCAACATATGGGCCGCATCTGATGGGAAATGACGACTTTTCCTGACTTACCTGATGTCCGCTTCCACCTCCCAGCGGACTCCCTCAGGTTAAGCCTGCCCCCTCGATTTGAACGCTCTCACTTGCTTTAACGGCCCGCAAAATCGGACGTGAGACTAATCGTATAAACATATAAGCCGCCAAGAGAAGCGGGAGAATACACGCAAGAAAGTAGGGGCCGAATTCTCCATGAAATTTCCAGTTCATTGCGTTCATCGCGTTTATCGCAATTATGGCTACCGCGCTAGAGTACAAAACACCGTTGGCAGATCGCGCAAGAGGACTACGCACTCTAACAGTACGCATGTTGGTCAAAATCCAATACAAATAAAGGGTGAAATTTATACAATGCACGCCACTGCTGATGCGAAAAGCTATCTGCTCTGAATAACCAAATGCAAAGATTGCCATGGGCAAAAGAGCAAAGAAAGCATCCACCGCGCCACAGTGAACAATCAGGATAAGTCCGACTACGTCTCCTCTGGAAAATTTTCCCGTGCTGCGAAACTGATTGGTTGCGACTATTCCTGCGAAGCCTGCCAGTGCTATAGCAATTTCCGCAAGTAAAATTAGTTGGGCTTCACCAGTCATGTCTTTAGCTCCTTGTTGTTATACCTCCAACAAGGATAGACCGATGCCTCAAAATAGGCGAAAGCGGAGTAGCTGATTAAAATATGCTCAACTGATCGCTGGGGTAGCGGGATGCCCGCTTCCACCTTATAGCGGTCTCTTGGATCTGTCAGTAAATCGCAGGAATCAACCGATAGCGAACGCGTTGTGTATAGTCTGGATAGCCAGGTAACTCAGCCTGTAAAGTCTGGTCTTCAAGTGCGGTTCTAATCACCGCGATGATTGATGCCACCGTCGCTGGAATTAGTGCCCATATCGAGCCCAAAGCAAGAGCAACACCGAACAGTCCAAGAATATTCCCGGCATAACCCGGGTGCCTTACAAGCCCATAAGGACCACTGTCACATACTACATGTCCTCGATCCGTCTGAATGCACACCACGCTGTAAAAAAAGCGGTTCTCTACCAACGCCCATGCGGCGAAGGCATATCCAATTGAGGTCAAAATAAAACCAATCACGATGAGCCATAGCGGGAATTCAGTGGACCAGTTGAAGCGATGGTCTAGCCCTGCGACCAGGACCATAGGATATCCGATACTCACTGCCATCAATGGAGCAAGTGCTTTATCCCACGCCTTTGCGCTTTGGATAATCTCAATATTTTGTCTTGCGGCGGTTAACCCGGGATGTCGCCGTTCAGCCCACATGCGCCCACCAATGCCAGCACCCAAGATCAGGATGCAATAGAGCCAGGCTTGCCACCAGCCGATGTCTCCACCGCATATAAGTAAGATCAGTGGGATCAGGAGATACACGACAACTAACTTGATCCATTGTCCAAAGGACACTGGTTTAGCTGGCTGTTCATTAACTGTCTTCTCTGACAAATGATTCTCCGGATAGAACGCATCGAGTTTGTGCCTGACAGCTAAAACTATAGGCGGCTTTGGAGAAGTCAATCCTTTGGGTGTCTTGAATCCCACATGAATTTTAAGCTCGCGACTATGCCCCCAAGCAAAGCAAGAGTTATAACTGCTGGAATCAATTCCGTAGAGTAACGTGGAGTTGAGGGAGACTGACTCCTCAAAATCTCCGCATAGTGTATGCCTCGCATCCCGTAGCCTATGGCAAGGTAGGTCGTAGCTGCCGCAAACACTATGTAGAGACCAGAAATGATTACTAACTGTGAGCGAGTCAATTTACCGCCAACTAAATAAGCCACGATTAAGTAGCCGCTTGTTCACTTTTTACAGCTCAAGATTACGTTTTAAAACCTTTGCGGATGTGATGATACGCGTAGTGCGATAAAGCTCAGGATGTTTCTCGCTGTCTGTATAACGCATTGGCTCACCTGATGTTGGGCTAACAAACCAGGAAATTTCCGGGCGCGAATCACCCAGCTGCTTTTTTAAAGCATGAGGTGTAATACCTATCGCTTCAGCCGCCGCATTGAAGGTACAGCGGGTTTTCACTTCGTTTAGGTAATCTACTACCGTAGCAATTTTGTCCTGCACTACAAGATGCTCCTTGTCCAGTTAACAGCCAAGTATACAGGATCGGTCCAGAAAACTCAGATTCACTTTATATAGAATTCAATATGGCTGGATTTTGACATTAAGCAATATTCAGTCGTTTTAGCTGATGCGTGTATCATTAAACATGAGCCTCAGCACCTGATGAAGGTTTATAAAAATATCTTCTATCGCTTGTCTAGATAAAGAACGATTTTTTATAAAAACGGCCCTTGAAAATAAGCGAGGGCGCCACTAGTTCTTACGCGTCGGAGGCTCCTCTACGAGCTCCGACTGAATTGGCTTTGTTTTATATTGCTTTGATCGGAGGATATATCATGAACTCGATTGACCTTAGCCCGTTCTACCGTAGCAGCATCGGTTATGACCGTGTAGGCGCTCTTATCGACAACGCTCTGCGCGCTAGTGATAGCACAGCCGGTTACCCGCCATACAACATTGAGGCACTTGACGAAAGTCATTACGCGATCACTTTGGCAGTAGCTGGCTTCAAAAGAGAGAATGTAGAGATCACCATCGAAAACAACGTGCTTACTATTTGCGGCAATAAAGGCAAGGAAGACACGGAGCGGGAGTATCTCCACCAGGGAATCGCGAACCGGGCATTCGAACGGCGCTTCAATCTCGCGGAATTCATTGAGGTGACACACGCTGACCTGACTGATGGTCTGCTAACTATCAATCTCAAGCGAGAAATTCCAGAGGCAATGAAGCCTCGCTCGATCCAAATCGGTGAGGACAAGGGAGACTTCCTGGAACACAACGCCAAAGCCGCCTCTCCAGACGGAGGTGGCAAGAAAGCAGCCGCGTGATACCGCCACCTGGCTGCGGCAGGAACCCTGTCGCAGCCGCGTTGCAACACACCTCTCCCGCCTTCGTCTAGAGACAGTCTCTTTACCCGCTACTGCAGCGCGCGCAGCATCCACGCAGTTTTCTCATGGACCCTCATGCGATCAGAGACCAGCGCAGCGGTGGACTCATCACCTGCCCGCTGGGCCTTGACCAGGACGTCGCGACAAGTTTTGACGACCTGCTCATGCGCTTTGGTCAATATGCCTACCATCTTCTTCGCACCGGGCACACCGTCGACCTCCTTGACCGCACTCAACTCGGCGAAGGCCTTGTAAGTGCCTGGTGCCACCACATCAAGCGTGCGGATCCGCTCTGCGATGTCATCTACCGCTACCGCCAGCTCGGTGTAGTGCTCCTCGAACATAAGGTGCAGTTCACGAAATTGCGGGCCGGTGACATTCCAGTGAAAGTTGTGTGTTTGCAGGTAAAGAGTATAAGAATCTGCCAGAAGGTGCTTCAATCCCTCTGCTATCGTCTCTCTGTCCTTTTCGTCAATACCAATGTCTATGTTACCCATTATGCAATCTCTCTGTGGTTGTAAGTGATGCTTACGTTACAGTGAAGCAGGCCAATGTGAAAATCATATATTTCTATGTACTGCATTGCCTCAACCTATTACCCTGCCCCCGCGGTCGCCTGCTTACCTGGTCGCTTAATAGAATTGATTAGAAGCGGCTCTGGAAGGCGAAGCCGATCACCATTGCGGTATCGAGGTCTGTTTCAGCTAATTTTCGGCCTTTAGTATCTTCCAGAGCCATGGATCCCCCAATTTCAACACCGGCCAATGCGGTTATGGTAGTCATTGGCCATGGACTGTAGTTAGCGACCAGCAGTAGCGGTGTACTCGAATCTTCTCCGATTTGGGCGGTGCGCCCTTCTCGCTCCTCCAGCGCAAATCGTGTTTTCTCGTATCTTGCGGTCATTCCAAGCGTCCACTTCTGATTCATTTCATAGTCCAGTGACAACCCTGGCCCCTGCTCGGGCGCGTCAATGCCAGTGAGCCCCACGTTATGCTCTATCGGTTAGCGAGGGGTCGCAAATGTCCCGGCAGTGATCGTGCGGTCAGGCGGACAATACTGCTTCACGCGTTTGTTTCGCATCTTTGAGGATAGTAAATCCACCGCGAATAACGATAAGTGAAATGACGCTACCGACTATCAAATCAGGCTACTCTCGGGCTCGCTACCAAGCATCACCCTGCGAATCACCTCAAAAAGTACTCCAAACCCCAGTATCACCTGGAGTGTGCCGCTTACTTGGGCTGACCTTGATTGCTTCAGCGCACCCTTGCCAACGACATAAAGCGATATGCCATACACAGCGGCGTCCGCACTAAAGCTGGCAGCGCAAGCTCACACAATTCTATATGAAGCAGCCCATGCAGGCGAAAGCAGACATCAATGAGCGAGCCGGTGTGGCAATACCCTTCCCAATATGGGTTATGGGCATTGGATAAAAAACACGGTTCTAGTGTTAACTTGAAATTGTGTCCAGTCCCCTTTGGACATACCCCTGGCGGGGCCACGGTCCCATACCGAGCCGTGTAAAAAGTCCGGACGTCCCCCTGGCTGCCCCGCCGACTTAATTCAACGATGTCTTCTCCCAGGCGAAAGCTATTGGCTAGACGATTTCAGTTCCGAACCAAGCGGTTGTTCCGCCATCAAGGTGCCTCCACGCCAACCGCGCAGCGAAATCTTGTCTCACAGTAGAAGCGATCGACTTTGACTGGAATGAACAATCTTCGTTCCTGCCAATTGTAGGTGTGCACAACCTTGAGAGACTTGTTGCGCTTTGAGCAGGAGTCCATTAACAGAAAACCGCCGGCTGTCACCTCATGACGGCCACACACGGATAAACTCTAACGTAGATCAGTTGACGCACCCTATTTGACCACATGAAGTTTATGGACTATATATTTTGCCTATAACTTGGCTGAAGGAGAGTCCTCATGCTGAAATCGGGTCTGCACAATAATAAGGTGCCAGTGACCGTCCTAACTCTTGTCACGCTCCTAAATATCAGTTTGGTAATTGGCTTTCTCACTGCGATTATCGGCGGTACCGGGTTCGATATCACTGTCATGGACCTCTATGTCCTGGTCACTATAGAATTGGCCGTCATAATTGGTGCCTACTGGGGTGGCAAGCGGAGAAATACGTCCGCGCATTTTTAGGAGTGAAGCCGGCGTTGATAATTTTAATGCCATGGCACTCTCCTGCAAATAATTGGAGCTTCACCGGTCATAGAGTACGCCCCGCCTTGGTTTAGTCGCCATTTAGGGCATTCGCCCTAACGCGCTTACCGCGCGTACAACACCATTACTTTTCGCTTTCTCCCACCAGTCGCGCTCCGCTTCCATTTCTCCGTCTTGGCATGTCTGACCTGCCACATGACAGCAAAGGATAAACTCAACTAAAACCTGCGTCGATTCAACGAAAATCAAGAGGCGGTCCATGCTTATCGCGTACCGCAGCGGTATTTTCTCGCCTTTTTGGATATCGTGAATTCATGTGTTCCTTACTCGCACAGGTGTAACTTATAATGAAAAGCTGAAAATGAATGCTTAACGTTGTGACGTACATGGGAGATTTAATAGATGGCGAAAGCAATAATCACGACCAATGACCAACGCCCCAAGCCGCTGGATGTCGGTGGTTTATCTATCACTGTACTGGCATCTGAGAAAGAGACTGATGGCTATGAAATTTTTCACGCAGAAGGCATAGAGGGCAAAGGTCCAGGACCTCATTACCATCCATGGGACGAATCACTTTACATTACGAAGGGCCAAGTTCATTGCGGTGTTGGCGAAGAAGAAATCCTCGCCTCTCCAGGTACATTGGTTCATATACCAGCAGGCACGGTGCACTGGTTTCATTTTGGGAAAGACGGCGGTGAATTTATCTCAATGACATCCAAGGGCAATGCTTCAGCAATGTTTACAGCGTTTAGCAAAGGCATAAATTGGGAAAGCCCGGATAGGGAAGAGCTGGTCGCATTAGCTGCTAAGCATGGGCAAGTGGTTCTTGACAGCGCGTAAATCCGGTATTCTTGTAGTCATTCATCTTTAGCGGTAAACACTCCACCATGCCCCTGGCGCTACCCCACTGTCGACGACTGCTGCTACTCCTGCTCTGCTGCCCACTCCCGCCAGTGCTCGCCTCAGAGGACGGCGGGGCCGTACCGGTAACGGTGGAAATTGTGCAGGAGCGCGACATTCAACGGGTACTGGACCTGACCGGTACCGTGACGGCCATGCGATCCGCCCGACTCTCGGCTGCCACCAGCGGACTGGTGACCAAGCTGCAAGTGGATACCGGCAGTCGGGTCAAGACGGGGCAGTTGTTACTGGAACTTGACCCGGAACTGGCTCAGCTGCAACTCGACAGTGCAATGGCACAGGTAGAGCAGGCAGACACAGAGCTGAAGGATGCTGAGCGTCGACTGGCCGAGGCCCGCTTGCTGGTGCCCCAGCGCAGCATTGCCGAGAGCGTGGTGCGGGATATCGAGGCGGAAGTCGCCGGTGATGAAGCGGCCCTGCACCAGGCGGAGGCCGAGGCGGGCTACAGACGGGGCATACTGCAGCGGCACCAGTTGCGCGCTCCCTTCGATGGCGTGGTAAGCGCGAAGCTTACCGAGCTGGGCGAATGGATAGACCCGGGCCAGGCAGTACTGGAACTCGTCGCACTGGATGACGTGCGCCTGGATTTCCCGGTGTCCGAGGACTACCTGGCGGATATTCGCCCCAATACTCCCCTGACCTTCAGCCTTGGCGCCAACCCCGGCCGGGTATTCGACGGAACCGTTGACACCCTGGTGCCAATCACTGACCCCGGCGCCCGCACCTTCCTGCTGCGGGTACTTGCCGAGAACCCTGACCAGCGCCTGCTGCCGGGTATGTCCGTGCGGGCCCAGCTGCACCTGGCGACCGGACGCAGCGGGCCGGTGGTCTCCCGGGATGCTATCCTGCGCTTCCCTGACGGCCGGGCCGTCGTTTGGACAGTGGATGCCGGCGTGGCGAAAGAGAAACTGGTTGTGCCTGGACTGGGCTTCGCCTCACTGGTAGAAATCCGCGAGGGACTCCAGGCCGGGGCCATCGTCGTGGTTGAAGGCAACGAGGCGCTGCAGAACGGCCAACGCGTGACCACCCGCCAGGCGCAGACAGGCCTGTAGGGCAATGTTCGAGCAAATCATAAAGCGCGGTACCCTGCTGACAGTCATCGTGCTGATTATCAGTGTCCTGGGAATCTTCGCCGCCCTGCGCATTCCAGTACAGATGATTCCCGACCTCGATGTACGTACGATAGGGATACGCACCAGCTGGCCCGGAGCGACCCCTCAAGACGTGGAAAAGGAAATACTGGTGGAGCAGGAAGATTACCTGCGTAACCTGCCCACCCTTTCACGCATAACGGCCACTGCCCGCAGTGGCTCCGCGGAAATCGAGCTGGAATTTCCCTTCGGCACCGACGTCACCGAGATGATGATCCGGGTCAACAACGCCCTCAGCCAGGTACCGTCTTACCCGGAGAACGTCGACGAACCTAGCATCTACGCCAATTCCTTTTCTGGTAATTCGTTCATGTTTTTCAGCGCCGAGACACTGCCCGGCAACCCACGCCAGCTGGACATTGATATGACCCTGGATTTCATGGAGGACAACGTCAAGCCGCGCCTGGCCTCAGTCGCAGGTGTATCCGAGGTATCGATCTGGGGCGGGGAAGAGCGCCAGATCCAGGTACTGGTGGATCCCTCACGCCTGGCCCAGCGCGGACTGTCGCTGACGGACCTTCGAACGGCGATCCGCAGTCGCAATCTCGACCGGTCCGGCGGCACGATCGAGTCGGGCAAGCGCCAATACCTGCTGCGCACAATCGGGCGCTTCGAGAGTGTAGACGAGGTGGGAGAGTTGATACTGTCCCGCCGCGGTGACCAGGTGATTCGCCTGTCTGATGTGGCCGAGGTGCGACTGGGCCAGTTTGAAAAGCGTTTGATTGCCCGCTTCAACGGTGCTCCCCATATCTTTATCGCACTGCGCCGCGAGCCCGGTTCGAATGTCATCGACATCAAACGCCTGATGACCGCGGAGATCGCCGGGATCAACCGCGAGTTGCTTGAGCCGGCTGGTATGCTGCTCAAGCCCATCGCTGACGACGTGCGCTACGTTGAGGAGTCGATACAAAATGTCTGGCAAAACCTGATTCTGGGCGCTCTGCTCGCCGCCGGCGTGATGTACCTGTTCCTGCGCTCCTTCCGGGCAACCCTGGCGGGGGTAATGGGCATTCCCATCTGTATTATCGTCGCCTTCCTCGGCCTGCTGCTCGCGGGCAGGACGGTTAATGTCATATCACTCGCGGGCATCGCCTTCGCCATTGGCATGACCCTGGATAACAGTATCGTCGTGCTGGAGAGCATCGAACTGGAACGGCGTCGGGGCGTAGACCGCCTTCAAGCTGCCGTTAATGGCGTCAGGCAGGTATGGCCCGCGGTGTTCGCCTCGACCATGACTACAGTATTGGTCTTTATTCCCGTGGCCTTTGTAGAACAGGAAGCAGGGCAACTCTATTCCGATGTGGCGATAGCCATTTCCGCTGCCATTCTCGCTTCCATGCTGGTGGCGGTGACGGTGCTGCCGGCTGCGGCAGCCAGGCTCAGTTTTGGCGACAAGGAGAGCCGTGCGTCCGCGACAGGCGGCAAAAGCCACGCGGAATTTCATCGCAGCCGGGACACCACTCTCAAGCTGGTCCAGAGCACCATCGCTACCCCTACCCGGCGCATCGCCTGTATTGCCATTACCTCGATACTTAGCCTGGCTGTCATCTGGCTGCTGACACCGGCAGCAGAATACCTGCCCGAGGGAGAGGAGCCGAAGGTGTTCGCTGTGATGAATGCCCCACCGGGCTATAACCTGACAGCCATGCAAAAAGTCGGTAATGAGGTGGAAGCCTGGTTCCTGCCCCATGTGAATGCGGCCCCGGGCCTATTCGACCGCGGCGAAACTGACGTACCCCCCATTTTGTACATGACCCTGCGCATCGGCACTGACCAGGTCCGTATTATCGCGGAGCCGGTCAGGACAGCGGATATCGAGCCACTGATGGACGCCCTCACGCGCAAGTACCGGGAGTACCCCGGTATGCGCGCCTTCGCGGCCAGGGGCTCGATCATCAGCAGTAACGACGGCGGCACCCGCAGCATCAACCTGGATATATCAGGCCCCAACCTGGCGACTATTTATGACGTTGCGCTAACGGCATACCGCCGGGCGGGGGAAGTGTTTGAAGACCCGCGCATTCAGAGCCAGCCAGGGTCTCTCACCCTGGCCCAACCCATGGTGGAAGTGAGACCGCGCTGGGATCGCGCCGCCGAGCTCGACATGACAGCCGATTCCCTGGGGTTCACAGTGGCGGCATTGACCGACGGCAGCTACGTGGATGAGTTTTTCCTCGAGGATGACAAGATCGACATCTATCTGTACAGCGACGTAGGCCAGGATGCGACGCTAGACACCCTATCCCGCATACCGATGTATACGGGCGCGGGAGAGGTGTTGCCGCTGAGTGCTGTGGCAGACATACGCGAAACCGTCAGCAGCAGCGTGGTGCGCCGGGTGAATGGGCGCCGCACCGTGACCCTGAATATCATTCCCCCACGCTCTATCCCTCTGGAGACCGGAGTCGCGCAGGTGCGCACACAGGTGGTGGACTATTTACGCGAGCGCGGTGAAATCCCTGCGGAGGTCAATGTCGCGATCTCCGGTGCCGCCGACCAGCTCGATGCCACACGCGAGGCGCTGTTGGGTAACTATCTGGTTGCCCTGCTGATCATTTACCTGCTACTGGTCGCCATCTTCAACCACTGGGGGTACCCGCTGCTCATCATGACCTCGATCCCCCTGGGTATTGCCGGGGGCATCGTCGGGTTATGGTTGTTGAACGCTGTGGGCGGACTGCTGCCCCTGGTCGGCCTGACCGCCATCGTGCAGTCCTTTGACATGATCTCCATGCTGGGCTTCCTGATACTGATGGGTACGGTGGTCAACAACCCCATTCTGATCGTGCACAGGGCGGTGCAGAATGTCGATGTGCAGCACATGGCACCGTTGGCCGCTGTCACCGAGGCGGTGGAAGCGCGCCTGCGTCCAATTGCCATGTCCACCATCACCACCTTGTGCGGCTTGTCGCCGCTGGTATTAATCCCCGGCGCGGGCACCGAGCTTTACCGGGGCGTGGGGGCCATCGTGATGTTCGGCATTATCGGTGCCGCGCTGGTCACTTTGACTATGTTGCCAGCGCTGACCGTGGTGGTACTGAACCTGCGCAGGAAAGCCGCAGGGCCTTCTGCAACTCCCCGACAAGTTTAAGGCGGGACTCACCTGGCAGCCGTTTTATCGAGTGCAGGGCTACAGTTCTGCCCGGCGCCTGGCCGGCCCCCTATCAACCGAGCTGAGCACAGGGACCAGCCTAATAATTGTTACGTCCCTGACTGCGCTGCCAGATTTTCAGAAAGCTTTTCTCCAGTGCGCTCTCGGCCGCGAATCCCAGTTTTTCCTGCCAGTTCTTTTTGTGCACAAACTTGACCTCGTAAACATCCCAGTCCTTCAGGTGATCCTGTACAAACGCATCACTGGTTTGCAATTCATCGATAAGCCCTTCTCCCAGCGCCTTCTGGCCATACCACACTTCTCCGGTAGCCACCTTGGCAATGTCCAGGGAGGGCCGATTGGTGTTCACAAAGCTCTTGAACAGTTCATGGGTCTCCTCCAGTTCCTCGACAAACTTTTCCCGCCCCTTGTCGGTGTTTTCGCCAAACATGGTCAGGGTACGTTTGTATTCCCCGGCAGTGAGTAATTCAAAATCGATATCGTTTTTCTTCAACAGACGATGGAAATTCGGCAGTTGAGCCAGCACGCCGATGGAACCCAGTACAGCAAAAGGCGCCGCTAT
>Ga0316194_10002999_pt1 | contig 11793 bp, 7 predicted proteins | sample CroRivsedime1_MG_FD_204936 | JGI IMG/M metagenome (GOLD analysis project Ga0316194, IMG submission 204936) | Coastal sediment microbial communities from Maine, United States - Cross River sediment 1 | ecosystem: Environmental > Aquatic > Marine > Coastal > Sediment | place: USA: Maine... | reverse complement strand
TTGGAAATAATTAAAACCCGTGAAGTGTCTCGCAGTATTATTTAACAACTTAATCTACATGAAACTCTGTTTCTACAGCCACACCTGAACGCAAGGTCTGCAAAACTACACAACAATGCTCTGCACCCTTGACAAGTTTCATTACAAGTTTTGGATCTGTCCCTTCTGCCGTTTTCAAATTAACTTGAAATTCAACCTCTTCAGTGTTGCCTTCGCGCTCATGTTCAATATTGAATATCGCTTTGGCCGGTATTTGTATTCTCTCGCCTGCTATCTGAATTTGAAATTGTTTCCCATTTTCTAAGCAGTCAGCAAGCCTCCTCAGTTTTGCAACCATTTGTTTTACCGAATATCCTTTTTCTTGGTCATTTAATCCTCTTGGTTTAAAATTGTAGGTTTTCAAAAGCTATTTTTTATCTCTTGACGTGCCTTTTTTTGCAGTTATTTTTTTCTGTTCAGTTTCTCCCTCAGTATCCCCGAGCATTGGAATGTGACGACCTTCCTTGGTGCGAGCATCATGTCGTTTCCAGTGGTTCGGTTCCTGCTTTTTCGTTTTGGTTTTTGTTTCACGCTGAATTTTCCGAAACCGGAAATCAATATTTCGAGGGTTTCAACGAAATTTTCCCGGGTGAAGCCTTTGGCTACGGCATCGACAATGTGGTCATATCCCCCTGTTTTTCAAGGTAGACACTGCAACCAGATGACAATTTCAAGTTCCATTCACCGTGTAAATTTAATAATCACCAGGGTGATATCGTCTTCAGTTCGAGTACCCTGAGAAAAGCGGGTGTGATCTCGGAAAACCGCGGTCAGGATCGTCCCGGCGCTGGAGGCTGCATTCCGGCGGATGATCTCTTGGAGCCGGCGCTTGCCGAACATTTCGCCAGCTTTGTTGCGCCCCTCCCAGATCCCATCTGTGCCCACCATTATCACCTGCCCCTTTTTCAGACCAGTTTTCCAGTTAGATCGATAAACGTATTTCTCGTCGATGCCCAGTGCCAGACCCGAGCCTTTGAGTTCTTCGAAATTGTCCTGGTCCGGGTCATATATCCAAGCCGGTTCATGCCCTGCACGTACCCACTCGATACGACTTCTGTCCTCATTGATGGTCAGGTAGAACAAGGTCATAAATCTTTCGGATTCATAAACATCTTCAGTCAGGTGTTGGTTCATCGCGGTGACGATATCGGTGATAGTGCCCGGCTGAGAAGCCCGCATACGCAGAAATGCCCGAGCAGTTGTCATCAGCAGGGCCGAATCCACCCCGTGTCCGGTGATGTCACCTACAACTACAGTGAACGGACCTCCCGGCGAGTCAGCTCCCCATAAAAAATCAAAGTAGTCCCCGCCGATTTCATCGCATGAAACATTTTTACCGGAAACATCCAAACCTTGTATTTGCGGGGCTTGTTGGGGGAGCAAGCTTCTTTGGACCTCCCCAGCGAGTGTCAGGGCCTTCTTATGTTCAGTCATGTCCGTGATAAACGCCATGTTGCCAATGATCACACTGGTATCGTCACGCAGAGCGTTAGCATGGATTAGAACCGGCACACTCTTGCCAGCACGGGCAATGATCTCACCTTCAAATTCATAGTATCCGTGGTTTAGCAGATCCTCTCGTTTGGCAGAAAAAAAATGTCGATAATCCTCAGTGACCATATCAAGAAGACTTTTACCGATGAGTTCGTTGCGGGAATAATCGACCATTCGGCAGTAGGCATTGTTAAGGTCCACGATCTTCAGGGTCTCATCCATGAGCAGGAACCCCTCGCCTGCTGTTTCAACAATACGGCGGTATTTTTCCTCACTCTTGCGTACTTTCTCCTCCGCCTCTTTCCGCCTGTGGATATCGATTACGATCCCTTGATGATAGCGGATCCCGGTTTCAGCATCCTCGACTACGGATGTTCGGTCCTCTATCCATCGCACGTCTCCCTTCCGGGTAATGATACGATAGATCTGCGTATACTCCTCAATGTTCCTGCTTACGAATGTTTGTATTTCCTTTAAAGTTCGTTCAGAATCCTCGCGGTACACAATATCACGAAACATGATCCGGCCATTTATAAAATCTTCCGCCGTGTAGCCGAAACGGGAAATGTTGGGCGATACATACACCATCTTCCTCAGTTTCGGGTCTTCAGCTGCCAGACGGCGAAACAAGATGGCCGGGCTGTTGTCAACAATTAGTTCGGCCAGTTGCAAGGCTTCGACGGTTTTGCTCTTTTCGGCGCGTTCGGCTTCAACTTCGCGGTAGTGCTCACCTAATTGCCGGCGAAGCAACTCGTGTTGCCGCGCCTTGACCAAGCGTCTTTTAACCCGTGCAGTCTCCTGCCGCAGGGTCCGCAGCTCATCAGTGAGCGCCTGTCTCGATTTATATGTGTCCACGTCCATATCTGAATACTTTTTAAGCGAGCATTGATGGCTATCCAAATGTAGATGTTATGCCTAACCTGTGATGGGCAGACCCTTTCGCAAAGTATTACAACTGAAAACAGGATAATACCTCAAAAATGGAATTTCAATACCTATGGGATTTCTTATCTTAGATTTATCTTCTACATAAAGCTATCTTTTATTGGGTAGAATCCTTACGACAGTGGTTGAAGCGTCCATTTACATAATGCATACGCAAATCTTAAATATTTTGCAAGTGCCCCAATTGAGGATGGCGTGCCGCGCACATATCGTGTTCTTATCGAACCCCCGCCAATGATCTGTTTCTATTGTATATTTGTTGGGGGTATACACAATTTTGAGGACACAATTTCAGTGCCGATTGCATATGTGATATCTGTATATCAATTATTCAGGCAAACCTGCCTTGCGCATACCATTAATATAGCGCTGTTTCGCAGCTTGGTCTTTGAATCGAAGATTTATTACATAACGTTCCACTGAGAATTTGGGATTTATCCTTAGCACTTCTGCTGCTTCAGCATGTGCATTCTCTTGTCGGTTTAGTTTAACATAACATACAGCTAAACTGAGGTGAGCAAACATATTATCGGGTTGCTGCTGGATTGCTTTTTTATATTCGAGGGTGGCTTTTTCATACTGCTCTGTATCGCGATAAGCGTTGCCTATAGTACTGAAATACCAACTTGGTGGAATCGGATTCAGGCGCATTGCTTTTTTTAATACTGGGATGGCCGCCAATGGTTTACCAGCATCGGATAAAACCATTCCCAAACCTGCATTAATCTCGGCGCTATTTGGAAAAAGGTCACGAGCTATTTCTAATTCCGAAACAGCTTTTTCGAATTGTCCCCTCTGTGAATAGGCATAGCCAAGCAAGTAGTGTGCGCCAGCATCGTCGTCTCCCTTATCGAGGGCTTTCTGTGCCAGTTCAAAAGCCTGTTCGATGGATTTTTCAGGAGTTTTGCTCGTTCCAAAAAGCCCATCCATTAGAAGAGTCCAGGCCACCATTTGCATTGCCCCCGAATAATTCGGATCCAAATTTAGGGCTTCCTTTGCCTTTTTCCGTGATAAGATATTGTCATCGGGCGTAAAACGTCTGAAATGTTCCAAAGATTGCTTCACCTTAAGCCATGCATCAAAATTATTCGTTATGCCCCCCCATCCAGACAACCACTCACCTTCGGTTAATTTTGTCTGCAAGGCTATTGCAATTTCCTTTGTGATCTCATCTTTTAGAGCAAAGATATCTGTAAAATTTCGGTCGTATTTTTCCGCCCAAAGGTGATGACCATTCGCCGCATCGATAAGCTGAACCGTGATCCGTATTCGGTCGCCAGATTTCTGGATGCTACCTTCTAATACATACCGTACCCCTAAATCACGACCGACTTCCTGGGTCTTTACCGATTTGCCTTTGTATGTGAACGAGGATTCTCGAGCAATTACGAACATACGGGGCATTTTGGCCAGCGTGGTAATGATATCCTCGGTAAATCCATCGCTTAGGTACTCCTGTTCTGGATCACCACTCAAATTTTTTAAGGGCAGCACCGCTATGGACGGCTTGTCAGGTAGTGGGAGTGGTGGTTTGTAAGGTAATCCCGCTCTGCGCAAAGCCTCGAACATCTTATCTTTATACTTATACTTAGCTCTTTTTTCAGCTTGAGCGAGAGAATATTTGGGATTAATTCTAAGCACCTCGATAGCCTCAGCACGAGCTTCCTCATCCCGTCCCGCCATGCTATAAACTGCGGTCAGAATTATGTGGGCAAAGAAAGAGTCAGGATCTTGCCGGACTGCTTTTTCACACCATTCAATTCCCTTCTCGTTGTGACCATCTAGACTGTAGGACAGTCCTAATCCGAATAAATAAAAACTCGGCGGGATAGGATTAAGACGTATCGCTTTTGTGTAGGCCAGGATAGCTTCCTTAGGTCTATCAGCCATCCTGAGCGTATGACCAAGCATCGCATAGGTATTAGCTGAATTGGGATCAAGGCTAACAGCCTTCTCTGCAGTGGCTACGGCCTTATCGTGCTGACCTATCAATGAAAGTGTCCAGCCCAAAGCACCATAGGCCTCAGTATAAGATTCGTCCAATTCTATAGCCTTGTTTAGCAATCTCATGCACGTGCCTATTGACTCTTTAGGTGATTTACTTGTGCCCAAAAGCATGTCCATACGATGGGCAGCTGCCAAAACTCTGTAGGCCATCGCAAATTTAGGATCAATGTCTATGGCTTCTTGCGCCAGCTGTTTTCCCCGTGCGTTGCTCTCTGCATTCAATTTATTAACGTTTTCTCTCGCCTGCAAATACTTTAGGTATGCCTGAAGATTATTTGTGCCTTTAGCATCTACCCGTGCCTGTTCCCCCTCGGTCAACTCAACCTGCATAGCCGTGATAATCTTTTTTGTCAGTTCGTCCTGAACAGCAAATATGTCTTTCAAATCCCGGTCATACCGTTCTGCCCATAAATGACGTCCTGAAAGCGCATCAATCAATTGGGCAGTTATTCGAATTTTGTCCCCGGACTTTCTGACACTGCCCTCGAGCACGTATCGTATGCCCAATTCTTCTGCGACTTGTTTAGCCTTAAAGGGTTTACCTTTATAGGTAAATACTGAATCACGTGCAATTATAAAGATTTTCGGCACGCTGGAAAGAGCCGTAATTATTTCCTCAGTCAAACCATCGCTAAAATACTCTTGTTGCGGATCGCTGCTCAGGTTATCAAAGGGCAATACAGCAATGGAAGGCCTTTCGGGTAGCGGATATGCCATCTCCTCGACAGAGGCCGGCTCTACTTTTTTGGGTTGCTGAAGATAAATATTCCAGCTAACCAAGCCTACTGCAACCATGACCAGAAGGATAATAGCGGCCATAGCTGTCCGGCGTGAAAACCGCCATAAAAATCTTTTCTCACCTATTACTTTACCAGCTGCATCTGGCTTCATTAAGACACGATATGCTCTCACTGGCTTTGGAATATTTTTAACTGACTGCTCTCCCAGATATTCATACCCCAGTGGCAGTTTGGTCTCGATTTGATCAAAAGCCGTCTTTGAAACACATATCCCCCCTGGATCTGCCAGTGATTCAAGTCTGGCAGCGATGTTGACTCCATCACCGTAAATACGGTCATCCTCATCTATGACATCTCCAAGGTTTATTCCAATCCGAAACTCCATTCTACGGTTTTCAGCCAACTCCGCGTTTCGGATTCGAAATTCATTCTGCGCAGCCACCGCACACTGTACTGCGTCAACCACACTTGAAAACTCGGCAAGCACATTATCTCCAGGGGAATCCACAACCCGGCCTCTGTGCTGTTTAATCAGAGATGAAATGATTTCACGGTAGGTGGCGATAGTTTTTACAGTGGCGGCCTCATCTTCTGCCATGAGACGGCTGTAACCAACTGCATCGGCACTAAGAATAGCGGTGAGCTTGCGTTTAAAACCTTCTTGAGTCATGGAAGATCCCCCTTCGTTAAGGTTTTAAATCGGGAGGGCGAGAATACTTGCATCTGGTAGCAATTTATTAATATATAAAGAGAGTTAGATGGTCAAGCACAAATATAGGAATGATATTTTTCCAGAAAGAATCAGAAAATAAGAGGTTGGCAAAGACAGATATCGTTTTCAAAAACCCAAATATCACGGACTACGGATAAATTGATTATCCGTAATCCGGTAAAATTAATGATATGCTCAAATATTACCCCAAATTTGACAGATTCCCGGCAAATGATTTCTACCACATACTTGCCCGATTCCGGGAATTTCATATTTGTCCACGTTTCCCATTGATTAACGGTGCCTTTAATTTCAACAGCCTTTTTACAGACATTTATTGTTTTAGCATTTTTTCTCACATGAACCCTAAGCCATGGGTCAAATGGTAAAGAAAAGATCCGTGTCCCCATAATTGAAATTCCGATACTTTGAACTTATTTTCTTCTTCGATAACCGTGCATTCGGGGGGAGCGGGAATGTCAGGGTCCAATTTTTATTTTCGAAACCATAGAAAATCTATGTCAGACCTATTCAGGAGCAAAGTTGATCTTATCCAAATAATCCCTAAGTTATATAAAACAACCTCCAATAAAAAAGGACGAACTATGATCATCAAGCCCCTAATACGCCGTAATATCTGCATCAACGCCCACCCGCTGGGATGTGCCGCCCAGGTCAGAGCACAAATTAATTATGTCATGGATCGTGAAAAAATCGTCGGCCCTAGAAAAGTTCTGGTAATCGGTGCTTCCAACGGCTATGGCCTGGCAGCCAGAATTGTCTCGGCCTTTGCATCCAATGCTGCAACCATCGGAGTCGGCTTCGAAAAGCCCGGAACGGCAAGCCGAGCCGGTACGGCCGGGTGGTATAACATCGAAGCATTCAGGCAGGACGCCGAAAAGGCGGGATTGTCGACCTGGAATGTCAATGGCGATGCGTTTTCAGAAGAAACGAAATCCAACATCATCGACATTATCAAAGACAAGCTGGATACAATTGATTTTCTGGTATACAGTATTGCGGCTCCCAGACGGATCGATCCGGCGACTGGTGAAATATATTCTTCCGTCATCAAACCCATCGGCAAACCGTTCACCGCAAATTCGATGAATTTCCTCTCAGGTGTCATCAGCGAGGTCTCCGCCGAACCGGCAACCACTGAAGAAATCGCACATACCGTCAAAGTGATGGGTGGCGAAGATTGGATGCTTTGGATCGAGAAACTGCTGAATGAAAATCTTTTGGCCCGCGGATTCAAGACAATTGCATTTTCCTACATCGGCTCCGATCACACCCGTTCTTTGTACCGGGACGGGACCATCGGTGCCGCCAAGAAGGACCTGGAACATAAAGCTGAGCATATCAACAACATGCTGACTGCCATTGACGGCAATGCCCTTATCAGCGTCAACAAAGCACTGATCACCCGCGCCAGTGCGGTCATACCGGCAGTCCCCCTGTATACCGCCCTGCTCTACCGAATCATGAAAGGTAAGAACCTGCACGAGGGCTGCATCCAGCAAATGTACCGGCTCTACCATGATTTTCTGTTTAGCGGGAATGCTCCCAAAGTGGATGCCAAGGGACGAATCCGCCTCGATGACTGGGAAATGCGAGCGGATGTCCAGCGTGAAGTTGCCGCCCTCTGGCACGAGATAGATCAGGAAAATATTGGGGACCTGGCTGACATTCGGGGGTTAAGAGAAGAATTTCTGCGGCACCACGGATTCGGGATGCCGGGGGTCGATTATTCACAGGATGTGCGGCCGGATATATTCTAAAATCAGGTTAAGCGGTTTGGGGCTCCGCCCTTCGGGCTTCGACCCCACACGCAGGGTTCAACGTTCCGGGTTGAAAAACCCAGACAGCTCATAATGGAGCATAGGAGGTACTTACAGATGATTTCTTTTTCTCATCGGCTGAAAAGCCTGATCCTGGTGCTTTCGTTTTTTCTTTTCATGGCGCCGGGATTGCCTCATGTCTACGCTCAGAATGGTGTCATGATGCAGTATTTCCACTGGTATTATCCGGGTGGCGGCCTTCTCTGGAATGAAGTCGCCGGTCGCACGGATGAATTGGCGGCAGCGGGGATAACCGCCCTTTGGTTGCCGCCAGCCTATAAGGGTGCCTCGCAGAATGATGTGGGATATGGGGTCTATGATCTCTATGATCTCTATGATTTCGGAGAGTTTGACCAAAAAGAGACGATTTCCACCAAATATGGAACCAAAGACCAGTACTTGAATGCTATTGCGGCAGCCCACCGTGCCGGAATACAAATTTATGCCGATGTCGTCTTCAATCATAAAATGGGGGCGGATTCCACAGAAAAGGTTAGGGTTGTCCGTGTCGCGGGTGATAACCGCAACCATGAATATGGGAATGATATCTGGATCCAAGCATGGACGGATAAGTATTCATCCTTTAAATGGCGATGGTACCATTTCGACGGCACCGATTGGGCCGAGGATTTAAAGGAAACGGAAAAAATCTATATTGACATGATCGGGCATCGTGTCGAGCCGGTGATAACCAACCAGGACGGATGGGGGGAATTTTCGGTAAACAGCGGTTCAGTCTCTGTTTGGGTCGAGCAATCAAGCCTCGCCGGCGAGGATCAAAAAGTGGATGTGGTGTTTACCTGTCACAACGGCAGGACCTTTTGGGGGCAAAATGTTTACGTGGTCGGAAGCATCCCGGAGCTAGGTGATTGGGATACAGATAAAGCCAGAATACTTGATTCGGAAAACCATCCGGACTGGAAGAACACCCTGTCACATCTGCCCCCGGACACCTACATTGAGTGGAAGTGCATTAAGAGAGACGGCGCCGGCAATGTCGAATGGCAGCCCGGTGGAAACAATAAGTTCACAACGCCCGCCGGCGGAACGGGCATTACATCCGGTTCATTCTAACCCAACCCGGACAAGCCGGTTGTAGCGAAGTGTAATCCCGATTTATCGGGGAATTGAAGATCGAAGATTGAAAATTGAAGATTTGTAGTATTCTATCTATTTTATTTTGCCGCCATCATCAAAAAAGCAAGAATCAGACTATAGATACATAAATCTTGCGCAAACATGATTTGATTTTAATAAAATGGGTAATCGCGGTTAAAAACCGCTCCCACAATCCACAAAAACAACCGATACCAAACTACAAAGTTTCTTTTTCGATTAGACCAGCCGTTTTTTTGGCTGGCGGCTGGGCTGAACAATGACACCTGAAACCTTCAGTTTCCGACAACATGTTGTCAGATAAAGGCCACTAAGCGCCTATCGTGTCAACTGGCGATATTTAATGCGGTGCGGCCGGTCGGCTGCCGTGCCTAAACGCTTTCTGCGGTCGGCATCATACTCCGACCAGTTGCCCTGGAAAAAAATCACCCGACTGTCTCCTTCGAAAGCCAGGATGTGAGTCGCAATACGGTCCAGGAACCAGCGGTCGTGGCTGATCACCACTGCACAACCGCCGAAGTTCTCCAGGGCCTCCTCCAGCGCACGCAGGGTGTTAACATCCAGATCGTTGGTCGGCTCGTCTAGCAGGATGACGTTGGCCCCCTCCTTGAGCATCTTGGCCAGATGCACCCGGTTGCGCTGGCCGCCGGAGATGGTCCCCACCTTTTTCTGCTGATCGGATCCCGAAAAGTTGAAACGGGCAACGTAAGCACGAGAGTTGATCATCCGGTTTCCGAGTTCGAGCTGTTCGTTACCACCGGTAATTTCCTCCCAGATGGACTTATCGGGATTTAGCTCCCGCCCCTGGTCGACATAGGCGAGTTTAACCGTCTCTCCGACTCGAATGCTGCCGGCGTCAGGCGTTTCCCGACCGGTAATCATGTTAAACAGGGTCGTTTTGCCGGCACCGTTGGGGCCGATGACACCGACAATGCCGCCGGGAGGAAGGCGGAAGTTCATGTCTTCGACCAGCAGCCGTCCGTCAAAAGCCTTGCTGACCTGTTCTGCTTCAATCACCACATCACCCAGTCGTTGTCCCGGCGGAATGTAAAGTTCAAGATCTTTCTCCTGCTTTTCCGTCTCCTGGGAGAGCAGCTTTTCATAGGCGTTGATTCGGGCCTGGCTTTTGGCATGGCGTCCTTTGGGAGACATGCGGATCCACTCAAGCTCGCGTTCCAGGGTCTTTTGTCTTGCACTTTCAGACTTCTCCTGCCGTCGCAAGTGCTCTTTCTTCTGCTCCAGCCAGCTGGAATAGTTCCCTTTCCAGGGAATCCCCTCACCACGGTCGAGTTCGAGTATCCACCCGGCCACGTTGTCGAGAAAATAGCGATCGTGGGTAACTGCAATGACGGTTCCCGGATACTTTTTCAGGTGCTGCTCGAGCCAGGCGACACTCTCGGCATCGAGGTGGTTGGTCGGTTCGTCCAGCAGCAAAATGTCCGGCTTTTGCAGCAGCAGGCGGCAAAGGGCCACCCGGCGCTTCTCGCCGCCGGAAAGAACGTTGACCGGGGTGTCTCCCGGAGGACAACGCATGGCATCCATGGCCATTTCCAGGCGTGCATCCAGGTCCCAAGCGTCCAGCAGATCGAGCTTTTCCTGGACTTGGGCCTGATTCTGGATGAGCTTGTCCATCTCCTCGTCGCTCATGGGTTCAGCGAATTTCACATTGATCTCCTCAAACGCCTTGAGGAGGTCAACCGCTTCCTGAACACCCTGCTCAACAACCTGCCGTACCGTCAGATTGACATCCACCAGCGGTTCCTGTTCCAGATAGCCCACGGTGTGCCCCGGAGAAAGAATTGTCTCGCCGTTGAAATTTTTGTCCTCTCCGGCAAGTATCCGCAACAGGGAACTCTTGCCGGCGCCGTTCAGACCCAGTACGCCGATTTTGGCCCCATAAAAGTAGGACAGCGAAATGTCCTTTAAAACCGGCTTTTTATCATAAAACTTACTGACTTTGATCATCGAATAAATGATCTTGTTAGGTTCGATGCCCATACTTCAGGTTCTCCGCTAAAGCATTCCAGGGAGCGTGACCCCTGTGCCTTTTTGAATATCAGATTAAATAATTAGCGGTCAAATAAAATTTGATGAACGAGGCATGTTCGATTTTGGCTTTATCAAGTCGCAAAACCGCACTATCGGATCGGGTTTGGCCGATCTTAAAGCCTATTACCAAATGGTCAAACGTGGGTGAGAATTAGGCATTGTGCCAAATGGGGCTGAACGAAGTCTTTAATCAGGATTTGCCACGCGATTTAATACATCACACCGGTGCTGCAATTTTTACTTTTTTTTGGACTGGATATTTCCGTAGTCATCCGGGTCCCATGTCTGATCCGACCTATCGCCGGATTTCGGTGGTTCATTTAATTTTCGGGAGGATTTACTGCTTTTTCGATAAATTACCTCCACCATTGACTTACGATTGATTAAATGCCGCTTTTTTTGCACCATCGCTCTCCTTTTGTTGAAATCGCACTCAAGATGGGTCTAAGAAAATATCGGCAGAAATTGGAAAATCTTTACTGGAAAGTGAACATTAATATTCGAATTGGTTAACCGTGCCTTAAAGCGAGTTTTTCAAACATTATCACAAGTCCGGTGCCAAGCGTATAGATGGATTCAATGTTGAGATTCTCTTCCGCTTTTGAATCGAAAAAGATATTGAGATCGGATGCCAGATCCTCTTCCGGCTTCCAATAACAAATCAGAAGCGGCACTTTCGGCAGTGGATGCAAAACAAGTGAAATATCAGATGCGTAATGATTTTCTACTTGCCTTCCATTGAAAAGATGAATCATGTCCTCAAAAAGGTCCGTATAGGTATCGGCAACCTTTTTTAAGGGTTTTTCACATCTCTGCTCAAAAAGCCGGTACCATTTCTTCCCGCCTTCCA
>Ga0316194_10002996_pt1 | contig 11796 bp, 11 predicted proteins | sample CroRivsedime1_MG_FD_204936 | JGI IMG/M metagenome (GOLD analysis project Ga0316194, IMG submission 204936) | Coastal sediment microbial communities from Maine, United States - Cross River sediment 1 | ecosystem: Environmental > Aquatic > Marine > Coastal > Sediment | place: USA: Maine... | reverse complement strand
GCTCAACCGGCACATCGGCTACGACAACGCCGCCAAGGTCGCGAAGAAGGCCTACGAGGAGGGGACCACCCTGGTCGAGGCCGTGACCGCGCTCGGGCTCATGACGGAAGAGGAGTTTGAGCGCGCGATGGTGCCCTTGGAGATGACCACGCCGCGCTGAGCGCCGCGCATGCTTCCAAATCCCAGATGTAGACGGCCAACCGGTGACGGGTGGTAACAGCTGGGGTCAGAGCAAACATTCTCTGTCCCTGTTCTTCCTGCAATGCGATTCGTAGATTCTGTTACCGCGCGGCTTGGGCGTCGCCCCCGGCCACCAGTTCCTCGACTTCGGTCAGGGACGCCATGGTGGTGTCTCCCGGGGTGGTCATGGCCAAGGCACCGTGGGCCGCACCGTACTCCACGGCCCGGCTTGCGTCGCCCAAGGCCATCAGCCCGTAGATAAAGCCCGAGGCGAAGCTGTCTCCGCCGCCCACCCGGTCCAGGATCTCCAGCCCCGGCCGGTAGGTGGCCGTATGGATGCGCCCGTCGGCGTAACAGCGCGCACCCCAATCGTTGATTGTGGCCGAATGCTCGGTGCGCAGGGTGGTGGCGATGACCTTGAAGTTGGGGAACTCGGCGCGGGCACGCTCGGTCATGCGCCGAAATGGGTCCGCATTCATGGGGTCCGCATCCATGCGGTCGGCATGATCCCTGGTGTCATCGACCTCCAGGCCAAGACAGGCCGCGAAATGGCCCTCGTTGCCGATCATCACGTCCACGTGATGGGCCAGTTCACGGTTCACCGCGCGGCATTTTTCCAGCCCGCCAAATGCTTTCCATAGGGACGGTCGATAGTTGAGGTCGTAGGAAACGAGCGTGCCGTATTCGTGGGCGGCGCGCGTGGCCTCCAGCACCACCTCGCCGGTGGTTTCCGACAGGCCGGCGAATATCCCCCCGGTATGCAGCCAGCGCACACCCAGGTCACGGAATAGATGCACCCAGTCCACGTCGCCGGGTTTGAGTTGCGCCACGGCGGTGTGGCCACGGTCCGAGCATCCGATGGCGCGGCGCGGTCCGAAGCCCCGTTCGGTGAAGTTCAGACCGTTGCGCACGTTGCGGCCGATGCCGTCATAGTCGACCCATCGGATCAAATCGGTTTCGACCCCGCCCTGGAGGATCAGATCCTCCAGCAGCAACCCAATTTCGTTGCGGGCCAGGGCGGTGACGACCGCCGCGCGCTGGCCAAAGCAGCGGCGCAGACCGCGCGCCACGTTGTATTCGCCACCCCCCTCCCAGACGTGAAAATCCCGCGCAGTGCGAATACGGCCTGCCCCCGGGTCCAGCCGCAGCATGACCTCACCCAGTGCGACGATGTCGTAGCGGCAGTCGGCGGCGGGGCGAATCGACAGTGCATCCATCACCGGCCCATCCAGCCGCCATCGATGGTCAGGATCGCGCCGTGCATGTAGTCGGACGCGGCGGAGGCCAGGAACACGATAGCGCCGGCCAAGTCTTCCGGCTCGCCCCATCGTTTGGCCGGAATGCGTTCGAGGATGGACGCGCTGCGCTGGGCGTCGTCCTGCAGCGCCTGGGTGTTGTCGGTTCGGATATAGCCCGGGGCGATGGCGTTCACATTGACGCCTTTGCCCGCCCACTCGTTGGCCAGCGCCATGGTCAACTGGCCGATGCCGCCCTTGCTGGCCGCATAGCCCGGTACGGTGATGCCACCCTGGAAGGTCAGCAGGGACGCGGTGAAGATGATCTTGCCGCAGCCCCGGTTCACCATGTCCTTGCCGAGTTCCCGCGACAGGATGAACTGGGTGCTTAAATTGACCGCGATCACGTCATCCCACAGGGCGTCCCCGTGTTCCGCCGCCGGCGCTCGCCGGATGGTGCCGGCGTTGTTGACCAGAATGTCGATACGCGGCACTTCGGATTTCAAACGGGTTATGAATGTGTACACGGCATCGCGATTGCTGAAATCGCAGGCATAACCCCGGAATCGACGTCCGACGTCGGTGACGGCCCGTTCCACTTCGCTGCCCTGATCCTCCAGGGCGGCGCTGACACACACGATGTCGGCGCCGGCCTCCGCCAGGGCGACGGCCATGGCCTTGCCGATACCCCGTCTGCCGCCCGTCACCAGGGCGGTTTTTCCGTCCAGCCTGAATCGATCCAATACGCTCATCTGCGATCGCCCCTATGAGCACTTGATCAGGCTTTTCATCGCCTGATTGTTCTCGGCCAGGGCGGCGAACGCCTCGCCGATGTGTTCGAGATCCCGAACGTCGGTGATCATGGCTTTGCAGTCGATGGCCCCCGAGGCCACCATGGCGATGGCCTGTTCGTAATCCCGAGCCTCGTACACCCGCGCCCCCAGCATTTCGATTTCTCGCCAGAAGAACTTGAACAGATCCACCTGGGGCTTCTGGCTGTGGATCGCCACCATGACAATGCGACAGCGGGTAGCGGCCGCCTCGGTCATGGCGTCGACACCGGCCTGGGTGCCGGACACCTCGAAAATCACATCGGCGCCCTTGCCGCCGGTGGATTCGTAACAGGCTTTTGCCACATCCACCTGAGTCGGATCTAGGGTGGCGAAGCCCAGGGATCGGGCAAGCTCAAGGCGGCTCGGGTTGACCTCGGACAAGGCCACGTTCGCCCCGGCGCTTTTGGCTACCATCGCGATCAGCATGCCGATCGGACCGCCACCGATCACCAGTACGTCCTCGCCGGCGACCAGGCGACTGCGGCGCACGTCATGGCAGGCCACGGCCACCGGTTCCACCAGCGCGGCGTTTTGCAGGGGCAGGTCTGCCGGAATCTTGTGCACCGTGTGCGCCGGTACCGTCCAGGACTGTTGAAATGCACCATCGGTATCCAGGCCCAGGAACTTCAGGTTCTGGCAGATGTGTACGTGACCCCGATGACAGGCCGGACAGTCGCCACAGGCGGCCAGGGGCCGGATCACCACCGGATCGCCCACCTCCAGCCCGGTGACCTGGGGCCCAAGCGCGGCGACGATCCCGGACATCTCGTGACCGATCACGCGATGAGCACCGACACGGGCATCCATGGCGCCGTGATAGACGTGCATATCGGTACCGCAGATACCGCAGTAGGCAACATCGACTCTGACTTCGTCGTCGCCCAACGCGACCGGCTCCACCGTCTCCACGGAAAAGCTGTGATCGCCGACGTAATACGCTGCCCTCATCCTGTGTCTCCCAAGTCAATGTCGGGGCCCGCGCCCCGGTGTATGGGTCGTTGGGCTCAGTGCCGGAGCACCTCGTGGGGTGCGAGCCTGGCCCAGTCAAAGCGCACGCCGGTGCCGGGGTCGTTTGGGGCAACGGCGCGCCCCGCCTCCAGCACCAGTGGGCGGTGGGTGTAGCGGTCGATATTGAAACTGTGGGCTTCCAGCCAGCCGGCATTGGGCTGGGCTGAAACCAGGCTGACCTGCAGCTCCTGCATGCCGTGGGAGCAGATCGGGATTCCGTGGGCCCGCGACAGCTCGGCGACCCGCAGCCAACCCGTTACCCCGCCGCAGTTGGACGCATCCGGCTGGATGTAGGCCAGGCGGGCCTGGTCAAAGGCGTAGCCGAATTCGTGCAGGGTGTGCAGGTTTTCGCCCATGGCCAGTGGCATGCCGGTGGCTTCGGCGATGCGTGCATACCCCCGGTAATCGTCAGGCAGGATGGGTTCCTCGAACCAGAGCAGGTCATAGGGTCGGAACGCCTCCGCTGCGGCGATGGCCTGCTCCACGGTCATTGAGTAGTTGGCGTCCACCATGAACGTGGTGTGCTCGCCAATCAGATTCCGCACCGCCGCCACCCGCTCCAGATCGTCATCGAGCTGCTCCCGGCCGACCTTGATCTTGACCGCGTTGTACCCCTCCGTCAGGTAGCCCCGGACGTTGGACAACAGCTTTTCCATGGGAAAATTCAGATCGATTCCGCCGCAGTAGACCTTGGTCGTGTTGTCGGTGCCGCCGGCCATGCACCAGAGCGCTTCGCCGGTGGATTTACCACGGATATCCCACAGCGCGATATCGACGGCCGAGATGGCAAAGGCGGCAATGCCGCCCCGCCCCACGTAGTGGATGTGACCTTCCAGAAAATCAAACACCTCATCGATGCGGGACCCGTCCCGGCCGATGAGCGCCGGCGCCAAGTCGTGATCGATCATGGCGCGGATAGCCCAGCCGCCTTTCCCGCCGGTATAGGTGTAGCCGGTTCCGAAGACACCGTTGTCCAGGATGATGGTGCAGGTGATGAGTTCGAAGTGGGTGTGGTCGCCGTGCCGGGCGTCGGACATGACCTCAGGCAAGGGCACGGCATACAGGGTCGTTTCGACCGTTCTGATTGTGGCGCTGTTCATGGATCGCCCCTACTCAAATGCCCGACTGTGGTTGCGTTGCACCACGGGCGCGCCGAGGCGGGTTCCGCTGGAGCCCCGAACAATCAACTCCGGTTTTAAAATGATCCGCTGCGGGTCCAGATCAGGCTGGCTCAGCCGCTGTACCAGAATGCGTGCGGCCGCCCGTCCAATGGCGGCTTTCTGAATACACGCGGTGGTGAGCCGGGCATAGGCCCGCCCGCCTTCAGCAATGCCGTCGCACCCCGCCACGGCCACCGACTCACCGGGGACCAGATCCAGTTCGTACAGAGCGGACAGCGCGCCCAGCGCAACCAGATCGCTGAAACAGGCGACCGCCGTGGGTGGTACGGGATTGGCCATCGCCACCTTCAACCCTTCCGCCCCGCCGTCCGGACTGGTCGGACAGTCCAGCACCAGCTCGGGATCGACCGCCAATCCGTGGTCCCTCATGGCGTCGAAGTATCCACCGCGTCTGAGCTTTCCGGCCGAGGTCGGTTGCCCGCCCCCTAACATGGCGATACGGCGGTGGCCCAGACCGATCAGATGTTCGGTTACCATCCGCAGCCCCAATCGATCATCGTTACCGACGAAATCCAGCGGTGCGCCGACGATGTCCCGGGCAATCAACACCACCGGCCGCCCCTGCTCGATCATGGGCCCGAGATGCTCGAGCCGTGTCCCCACGGCCGGACACAGGATCAGCCCGTCGGCATTGTGCTCGGCCAGTGCGGCGATGAAACGCTGCTGCCGTTCCAGCGACTCGTCGGTGTTGCACAGGTAGGGAATGCGGCCACCCTCGCTCAACACCTCCTCGATGGCGGCACAGACCTCCGAGAAGTACGGGTTGGTGATGTCATGAATGGCCAGGCCAATGGTGCGGGTCACGCCGGTGCTGAGACCGGCGGCGCCCCGGTTGTAGACATAGCCGAGCTCATCGATCTTGGCCAGCACCCGGTCCCGGGTTTTCTGCGCCACCAGCTCGCTGCCGTTGAGCGCCAGGGAAACCGTTGCCTTGGACACGCCCAATGCATCTGCGACATCCCGCAGGGTGACTTTGCCGGCTCTGTTGCGCGCTTTGGGTTCAGCAGCCTTGGTGCCCACGTGTCTTGCCTTGTCTCTAACGGTATACGGCCGTTGGCAACCACAGGGAAAACTCCGGCACAAAGGTGATGACCAGGAGCACCAGCACCAGCGGCACCAGAAACGGCATGGTCGCCGTCACGCATTGTTCGAATTTGACCCCCGAGACCTGCGACAACACATACAGCACCATCCCCACCGGCGGCGTCAGCAGCCCGAGCATCAGGTTCAGAATTAAAATAATGCCCAGGTGGACCGGGTCGATGCCGACTTTGGCCGCGATCGGCAGCAGAACAGGGACCAAAATGGTGATCGCCGCAATGGTCTCCATAAAACAACCGATCGCCAGGATGATGACGGTCATGATCATCAGGATGACGTACTTGTTGCTGGTAAAGTCCAGCAGCACGGTGCCCAGGGACTCGGCAATCTGATTGGCGGTGAGAATCCAGGCGAAGATGGCCGCCGCCGCCACGATCAGCATGATCGAGGCGGTGGTCTTGATGGTGTCCATCGACACCCTCAGCAAATGACGCCAGGTCAGGGTGCGGTAGATGGCCACGCCGAGAAACAGGGCATAGGCCACGGCCGCCACCGCCGATTCCGTGGGCGTGAATGCGCCGGTGACAATGCCGCCGATGATGATGACCGGGGTCAGCAGCGGAAAGAAGGCGGCGACAAAAGTGGTTCCAAGCCGTGACAGCTGGAACTGTGCGTCCCGGGGATAACCCCGACGTCGGGCATACCAGGCCACCATCACCATCAACGAAACCGCCATCAGCAGACCGGGGATCAGCCCTGCGGCAAACAGCTCACCGATGGAGGTGGAGGCCATCACCCCATAGATCACCAACGGCAGAGAGGGTGGGATGATTGGCCCGATGGTGGAGGATGCGGCGGTAATCCCGACCGAGAAATCGGTGTCGTATCCCGCGTCGCGCATGGCTTTGATTTCGATGGTGCCGAGACCGCCGGCATCGGCCACGGCCGCCCCGGACATGCCGGCAAAAATCACGCTGGCACCGACATTCACATGACCTAGCCCACCGTGCATCCATCCCACCAGGGCCTTGGCAAACTCAAATATCTTGGCGGTGATGCCCGCGGTGTTCATCAGGTGGCCGGCCAGGATGAAGAAAGGCACCGCCAGCAGGGGAAAGCTGTCCACCCCGTTGACCATGGTGTGTATCACCACAGTGCCGGGCAGCCCGTCCATCAGGATGTAGATCAGCGAGGCTCCACCCAGGGCAACCGCCACCGGCACCCCGGCGATCAGGAAAACGATCAGGGTTACGAACAGAACGGTCAGTGCCATGATCTGAACCTCACCCCTGCACGGATGCGTGTGAGATGTCGTCCACGATGCTCTCGCTGCTGGCCCTGAATCGCCGCACCGCCCGTTGCACCGAAATCAACGACATGGCGAAGCAACACACCACCACGGTCCAGTAAATGATCCCCTTGGGTAGCTGTATCGACACCATGTTCTGATGGGCCGTCTCGATCGCCAGGTCGATGCACAGGTAACCGGCGGCGCCGAAAAAGGTCGCATTAACCAGTTCGACCGCAACCGCCAGCGGTTTGACCATGACCAGGGGCACGTAGCGATAGAAAAACTCGAGAAATATGTGAGCGCCCTGGCGGACGCAGGTGATGGAGCCGATGAAGGTTAGAAAAATCAGCAGGTAGCGCGCGATCTCCTCAGTCCAACCCAGCGAATCGTTTAACACATAGCGGGTAAAGAACTGCAATAGAACAATCGCAAGAAGGACCCAGAAAATAATCAGTACCGGCGCATCGATCCAGCGTATGTCGGAGATATCCGCGGATACTTCATCGGCGTCAAAGGTTCCGGTCGGTCCGGATTCGGCGCGATTCCCATCGGCTGACATGACGTCTCTCCCCCACGGTGCTGGAACCGGATATTCGGCGCGTCCCCAAGCAGCCCCCGCAGGCGCTGACGCGCCTGCGGGGATAGCCGATCAAGGGGCCTACTGGCCGACCTGTTGAAGCCGCTCGTAGACGTCTTTGGACCAGGGCACGTCATCCCCGGTGAGGGCAGGTTTGACCGCGTCCATAAAGGGCGCGCGATCCACATCATTGACGGTGATGCCCTGTTCCCGGAACCAACCGACCAGATCCTTTTCGCTCTGCAGGATCTGCTCGGACGCCCAGGTGGAGGACTCGTCCAGTACTTCCTCGAGTATTGCCACATCGGCCGGATCCATCTTCTTGATGCGCTTGCCCGACACGACGGTGATCAGGGAGTTGGTGATGTGCCCGGTCAGATTGATATTTGACTGAACCTCATAAAACTTCTTGAACTTGATGGTCGGCAGCGGGTTTTCCTGGGCGTCCACCACGCCTTGCTGCAGGGCCAGATACACTTCGGAAAAAGCCATTGGTGTGGGATTGGCGCCAACCTGCTGCGGAAACATGACGTAGGCCGGTGCGTTGGGAACCCGGATCTTCAGATCCTTCATATCCGCCGGTGTGAGTATCGGTTTGTTGGCCGTCACGTGGCGGGCGCCGTAATAGGTCAGCGCGACGATCTCGGCGCCGGTTTTTTCTGTGTAGCCGTCGGACAGTTCCTTGAACAGATCGCTGGTCCGATACGCGTTCCAATGATCATAGTCGCGCAGGGTGAAGGGATAATCCGAGATCGACAGCGGACCGTAGGCGCTGCCGGCGAAACCGGCGCCGGTATAGATGATGTCCACCGTGCCCAGGGCGATGCCCTCGTTTATCGCCACTTCCTTGCCCAGCGACGAAGCGGGGAAGACTTTGATCTCGTAGCGACCGTCGGTGCGCTTGTTGAACTCCTCAGCCGCCCGCAGCGCCGCCTGGTGGTAGGGCGTGTCGACTTCATAGACATGGGCGAACTTGAGCGTATCGGCGGCATTTACCGCTGTGGACAGCGCGATTCCGGCGGCGGCCATCGCGATCAGGCACGTGCGAAGTGAAAACATCAACCATTCCTCCTGTGGGCGGCGCAGGTCAGCGCCGATGGCCGGCGAGATGCATTTCAATGACGCATTTAAACCGGTTTAATTACGCTATCATCCAGTCTCGAATCAGTCAACGCAGGGGGAAAGCGCCTGACCGGCACCGGTGTTGGCGACTGCTGCGGCGGCCTGCGGCCCGGATTTGACTACATCACCGCACCCACGACCCAGGGTGTGAATTCGTTGTCGCCGAAACCCAGCGCCTCGCTCTTCGATGGCGTGCCGGAGGCAATATCGAGGATCAGACGGAATACCCGCTCTCCCATCTCCTGCACCGGCACGCCCAGGCTGAGGATCTCACCGCAATCGATATCCATGTCCTCGCTCAGGCGTCGATACATGGCCGTATTGGTGGCCAGTTTGATGCTGGGTGCCGGCTTGTATCCGAACACCGAACCGCGACCGGTGGTGAAACACACCACGTTCGCACCGCCGGCCACCTCGCCAGTGACCGACACCGGGTCGTATCCCGGTGTGTCCATGAACACAAACCCTTTGGTGGTGACGGGCTCCGCATACTGGTAGACCTGCATCAGGCGTGTCGTGCCGCCTTTTGCCACTGCTCCCAGGGACTTCTCCAGAATGGTGGTGAGTCCGCCCGCCTTGTTTCCGGGGGAGGGATTGTTGTTCATCTCACCCCCATTGCGTCGCGTGTAGTCCTCCCACCAACGGACGCGCTGCAGCAGTTTCTCGCCCACTTCCGTGCTGTCGGCGCGACGGGTAAGCAAATGCTCGGCGCCATAGATCTCGGGCGTCTCCGCAAGAATCGCGGTGCCACCGTGGCACACCAGCAGATCCGCCGCCGCACCCAGGGCCGGATTGGCGGTGACACCGGAGTAGCCGTCGGAACCGCCGCACTGCAAAGCAAGCGTCAGATGTTCGGCGGACACTGTCTGCCGTCGCGCCGCGTTGGCAAGGGGCAGCATGGCCTCGATGCGGCGTATCCCTTCCTCGACTGTGGTGCGGGTGCCGCCGGTGTCCTGAATGTTCAGGGTCTGGAACAACGGTCCGGGCTCCATCCCATGGGCTTTGAGCAGGAACTGGATCTGATTGCCTTCACACCCCAGGCCCACCAACAGCACCCCAGCAATGTTGGGGTGACGGATGTATCCGGACAGGGTTCGTTGCAGGGTGGCGAGTCCCTGGCCGTCGCCACCGATTCCACAGCCCGAGCCGTGTACGAAGGCGGCCACACCGTCCACGTTGAGATAGTCGGCCAGCGCCCTGCCGTCGAAAGCGGCGGCGATCATTTTGGCGACGGTGGCCGAACAGTTCACGGTGGTGAGTACGCCGATGTAGTTGCGGGTGCCGACCCGGCCGTCCCCTCTGACAAAACCCTGGAAGGTGGCGCGCTCCGCTTCGGGTATGAACTCGCTCGTTTTGGCCTCGGTACCGATCGCATAGTCGCGCTCGAATTCGCCCATGGCGCAGTTGTGGGTGTGTATATGCCGGCCCGGGGCGATGTCGATGGTGGCGAAACCGATGATCTGGTCGTACTTTCGCACCGCATCGCCCGCGGCGATGGGGCGGGTGGCCACCTTGTGACCGGCGGCGATGGGTTCGCGACAACGGACCGCGTCGTTTTCCACCGGCGTCCCGGAAGCCAGGTCGGAACCGGCCACCACCAGATTGTCATTTTCGTGCAGCCGGATCACAGGGGCTTCGGTCTGGCGCTTCATGGATGACCTCATTGGCGTTTTGCGTCGCGGTTTTCGAGTACTATTCAGGCATCTTTCGGGTGACACGGCCCGCGGTTCGCACGGATTCAGCCGGACTGATGAAGTTTAGACGCTTGTGCGCGGCGAATGGCAAAGGCGCCCCCAGGCATGACGATTTTTCTCTCTACTTGAGGAGCCTCTGATTTATTCTGGACGAAGCAGATTGGAGGGTGAAATGTGCAGATTCAAGGGGCGGAACGCGGGGCAGATCGCGGGTAATAGTTGTTCTATTGCCAAGATTTGCAACGATGAAGCTGTGCATTTCAGTCCCAAGATGCATATTCACGAATAGATCAGAGGTTGCCTAGTGTCCCGTCCCATAAGTTCGTAGCGTTTCAGAGCGCCCCAGATCCGCCAATGCAAGGCGCAGGTGCGAAGGCATAGCGAGCTCTGTTAAGCAGCTGCAACGCGGCAGTGGCGGATCTGGGGTGCTCCCGACGGGCAAGGCGATAAGCGCCCATTCGCGGTGTTGGGCGCGCTTGAATGAGCGCAGGCTAGTCCTGCGCCCGCCCGCCTAGCGCCTGGGCGCTTCTCGTCTTGCTGATATGCAACGAACTTGTGGGACGGGACACTAGGGAAGATCAATTGATACGAATCGTGTTTCGGTCCACAAAGGATGCGTCTGCGGCGTGGCCCTGCTTGCCCGTACACCGGCCGGACGCATTGGATCAATCGGCTTGCTGCGAATGTCGACGCCGCCGCGATACCCTGTGCTAGAATCCGGCAACCAGCGGCCCAGTCAGGCAAGCCACGCTCTTTCGCTACCCGCCACAAAAATATAAGGAGTCCCTTTCATGGCAAAAGGCCAGTCCCTGCAGGAGCCTTTCCTGAATATCCTGCGCAAGGAGCGCATCCCTGTTTCCATTTATCTCGTCAACGGGATCAAACTGCAGGGTCAGATCGAGTCCTTTGATCAATTCGTCGTGCTGCTCAAGAACAGCGTCAGCCAAATGATTTACAAGCATGCCATCTCCACTGTTGTCCCCTCGCGCAATGTGCGTATTGCCCTGGCCGACGAAACCACCCCGGATGCCTAAGTGAACTGGCTGAGGCTCGGCGAGCGCTTCGGCCTTGTTTGAGCGGCCGGGTTCCGGTGAACGGGCGGTGCTTGTTCATATCGGCTTGGGTGGCCTCGCCGCTGAGTCGGACTGGGAGGAGTTTCGTGAGCTTGTCGTGTCCGCCGGTGGTGAGCCGGTGGCGGAGATTGGCGGCCAGCGTCCACGGCCCGAAGCCCGTTTGTTCGTCGGATCCGGTAAGGCTGACGAGATTCATCGGGTGGTCCAGGACAATCAGGCCGAGCTGGTGATCTTTAACCATGCTCTTTCGCCCAGCCAGGAACGCAACCTGGAGCGGATGCTGCAATGCCGGGTTCTGGATCGATCGGGTCTGATACTGGACATATTCGCCCAGCGTGCCCGCTCCAGGGAGGGGCAACTGCAGGTGGAGCTGGCGCAGCTCCGACACTTGTCTACCCGCCTGGTGAGGGGATGGACGCATTTGGAGCGCCAGAAGGGCGGCATCGGCCTGCGCGGGCCGGGGGAAACGCAGCTCGAGACCGACCGCCGTCTGTTGGCCGATCGCATTCGTCAAATCAACCGACGATTGCAGCGCGTGGATCGGCACCGCGAACGGGGCCG
>Ga0316194_10002995_pt1 | contig 11798 bp, 12 predicted proteins | sample CroRivsedime1_MG_FD_204936 | JGI IMG/M metagenome (GOLD analysis project Ga0316194, IMG submission 204936) | Coastal sediment microbial communities from Maine, United States - Cross River sediment 1 | ecosystem: Environmental > Aquatic > Marine > Coastal > Sediment | place: USA: Maine... | reverse complement strand
GACCTTTTGCAGCAGCGGCGCCACTGCTTCTCAGGTTCTGAATGGTCTGCGCACTCCCCTGCATCCACACGGCCGTGTCACGCTGCTCGGAAACACTCGCCTGCAGTGCCCGGTAACCGGAACGGAGCGGCGCCAGCACCAGGACATACAACAGCAGCAGGGCCAGCAATGCCGCGCCGGCAACAACCAGTATCCGTTCTCTCGATTCCAGGTTGTCCAGCCAGTCTTTCATGTTTCCTTTACCCCGATGCGCAAGCGGCTTTGCACCCGCTGGTCCTTGCCGGTCGTTGCCGACTGAATCTCAACCTCCAGCCTCCCCGGCTGCATCAGCGCCTGCTTCAGCTGGTCAAGTAATTGCAAATTGGCAACGAGCAGATCCATATCAAGTCTCCCGGCCCGGAAACTGATACCGTTGATTTCCACACCCTGCATTCCCTTCAACACAGATCCGGACTGGCCCAGCAGATTCAGAAAACCGCCTCCGGCACCGGTGCGCCGCTGCAAGCTGTCCAGCTGTTGCTGCATCTGCACGCGCGGGTTAACAATCCGACTGGTATCGGGCAACGCCGCCCTGAAGGTCTCTTCAATCTGCGCACGCAGCCGGTCACTCTCGCGGCTGAGACGATAGTAATCGACCCCGGTGACCACACTGCTGACCAGCACACCGGCCACCAGCAATGCGGCGGTCGCGCGCCAGGGGCGGAGCGCGCGCGCCCAGTCTCCGGCACGACTGTAGGCACCCTGCAGCAGGTTAATGGCATTTGCATCCAGCCCCCGTGCGAACACGGTCAATGGATCACCCGCATACGGTTCCACCCGCGTCTCCCCCACAAACCCGGCGGTATCCGGCTGCAGCTTGTCCTGCCGCACATACAGGTGCAGAGCGGGCAGTTGTTCGTCCTCATCCACTTTCTGCAGGGCGAGCAGCATACCAAGATTGTCACTGTCGGCGGCATAACCGGACACGCTGCCGGTCCTCACCAGCGCGATATCGTTCTCGACCAGCACACTGGTTTCATTGCCGGCATACGGGATTGCCAGTATCTCGGGCACAAGCTGCTGCACATCCAGTCCGGCTGCGGCAGCATCGTCCTGCAGTGATGCCATGTATTTCTTGCCAATGACCGCTACCGGCCATTCACCATCCTCCATGTCCGTGCCAATGGCAAAATGCAGATTGTCCACCTCTTCGGACAGCTGCTCTTCCAGTGCATAGGGAACCGCACGCAACAGTTTCTGCCGGCTGCTGCGGCCTGGAATCTTCACCCGGGTCAACAGGCAGTCTGCCCCGGGTGCCAGCACTACCACGCGCTGTCCACCGGCCTCGCCGGCGGCGTCGGCAAGCGAACCTGTTTGGACACTGCCCTGTGGCAGGCCGGCATCATCCAGCCGCAGCCAGTGCCAGTTGCTGCCATCGGTAGCATCTTTCCGGAGTAACAAAGTGTTACGCATACATACGCCCTGATCCTGCAATGCCTGTTATCCTAGCAGAAAACATTCCTGAAAAACCCTTTTTAGCCAAACTGACGGGGACCTCAACATCCACTACAGCGGCCTGCGGGAACGCACCCTGGAGAGTACCTGCAGTTGCTCGTCTCCACGCCAGAACAGACTTTCCAGCTGTACCTGCCCGCGTCCAACACTGGTCGCAGTCAGGACATTGAACCAGTCACTGGTAATATCGACATCAATATCCAGATCCAGCCCTGCCAGCGCATCGTGCTCGAGAAAGGTGCCCACATCGTCATAACCATCCTCACCCCGGTCTGCAATCAATTGCTCAACACCACTGTCATCCAGGTCCTGGTGCAGTGCCCGCAGCACCGCCGGGGTTGCCGTGTTGATATTAATGACGGTTTCCTCCGGCAGCGCGGTAACATGCGGCTCAAGCACGGCTATCACTTCCGGGGTAAAGCCCTTGACCAGGCGCAGCTCGCTAATGCTGACCATCGGCCGGTTGGCCGCCCGGTAGGGCGGGTCAGCCAGCAAATAGGTATCATCCTCGGCACCGTCGGGAAAGCGGGTATTGATATCGGCATCCAGCCAGTCCAGCAGCGCCGGTACCAGGGAAGTTTCCAGTTCCAGCAACTCGAGCAAGCGCGTGAAGTAGGCCAGCTCCTCTTCGTTGACCGCCGCCTCCGCTTCGGTGGGCTCGCCCCCGTCATCAATCAGGTTATTGATATTGAAGCGCCCCTGCAGGTCCTCTATGCGGCCGTTGACAAAGCCACCTTCAACGGCAATCGGTGGCAATGCGGTCGCCCAGTTCTCGCCCAGTGAATCGTAGTCACTCTCCTTGACGTCACGACGCAGAATCACGTAGGCCCAGCTTTCAGCGGCAATCGCGTAGGCATAGGCCTGTTCACCATTAAGCAGGTTGCCGGTACGGCGCATATCCACCTGCAGCCGCGTAACCATGGCCACCGCAGCCACGGTGGCAAGACTGACGACCAGCAAGGCTGTCACCAGCGCCACGCCCCGCTGCCGGCTGTTGCCGGCCCGTCTTGCATGCTCCTTGTTCATCGCGGCAACTGGAACAGCCACACAAGGGTCCCGAAGGTTTTGTGATCCAGGGTCACTTCAATGGCCTTCGGCAGTGCCGGCGCGTCTGCAGGGTCGGCATCGATGGCAGCGACCGCATCCGGCCATTCCTCCCGCCATTCATCATTGCCGTCCAGATAACGCAACCCCATGCGTTCAACATCCTCAATCAGGGGCTGTTGCAATGGTTCACTGTCCTGCGCGCGGTCCAGCACCGACCAGCTGTAGCGCACCAGCTGCTCATCGTCGTCATAGGCATAGCCCACACGTTGCAGGGTGCTGCGCTGGCGACCGGCCGGATTACGCCAGCCACCCCGGGTCAACTGCAGGGCATCGCCGCCGATCAGGGGCAGTTGTGCATCGCCAAATTCATCACGTACCGTGCGCGGTACAATCTGCTCGATATCGCGCTGCATAACCAGGTACACCTTCTGCAATTCACCAAGTCGATAAGCCGCCTGTTCCGTATGCGACTGCTGCTCGAGCACTGCCTGCAGGCCACTATAGGACATGGCGGCCAGCAGACCGAAGATGGACAGGGCTACCAGCAACTCCAGCAGGGTAAAGCCGTCACAGGCGACCATTGCGGGGGCGCGCATCACCCCTCCGGCTGCCGCAGGAAACCGCTCAACACGGAGACCGGGTACTCGTCATCATCCGAGTCCACCGGGTATACCTCGACATCCAGACGCCTTAATTCAGACTCCTCGGTCTGCGTAATGCGTGTCAGCCAGCGCCATTCCTGGTTGCCCATTTCCTCGGTACCCTTGCGCTCACCGACAGATAACCATGCACCGCTTACCTGGAAGCGCACCAGCACATTACGCGCAACCCACATCGCCATGGTGCGGTCACGCAGGTAGGACTGGTTAGCGGTGTAGTCACTGGTCGCCTTGATAACCGCGCCCATGGACAGCGCCAGCACGGCCAGCGCTATCAACACCTCCAGCAAGGTGAAGCCTCGCACACTGTGACGACTCACAGGGTTTCCTCGAATTCCCGGGATACCCTGCCCAGCAGGGATACGTGGAGGTGGTAACGGTAGGTACTTTGCAACGACATGAGGGTCACTGAAAACGGGGTCATCTCCCCGCTCGAGAGAATAAAGACCTGGGGAGTCAGCCTTTCCTCCCCTTCTTCCTCGCCAGCTTCATCCTCCCGCCCGGTGAAAATATTCAGTTCCGGCAGGTCGTCTTCAACCTCGAGGCGCAGTTCAATATCTGCCGGCAGGCTGTAAGCCTTTAACAGCGTGTCATCTCCCGGTGATTGCCAGATGTTGTCCTGCAACACCAGGAATTCATAGCCATCGTCCGTGAAGTTCACTGCCAGTTCCTCGCCCCGCAGTATGGCCTCATCACCGGCCAGTTCCAGTAGCATGGCCAGACGACGGGTTTCCTGGTCCATCAGGTCGCTGATGTCGGTGCCGCGCAGAGACAACACGGCAAAACTGAAGATGATCCCGATCATTACCAGGACCACCATCAATTCCAGCAGGGTAAAACCAGCCGAGCGCCCGGGCATGGAAACGAGCCTGGCAGACATGTAACTTATTGCAGGTTCCAGTTCCCGATATCATCATCGCTGGGCACCTGGTCCGGGCCCATCGAGAAGATATCAATGGTGCCCTGCTCACCCGGACTGAGGAACAGGTAGTCCTGGTTCCAGGGGTCCTTTGGAAGGCGATCGACATAGCCCCCGGCTTTCCAGTTCGGCGGCTCCGGTGATGTGGGCTGTTCCACCAGCGCCTCCAGTCCCTGGTCCGTGGTCGGGTAGACAAAATTATCCAGTTTGTAAAGGTTCAGGGCCGCTTCCAGTGCCCGGATATCCTGCCTTGCCTTGGTTATCCGGGCCTGGTCTGGCCGGTCCATGACCTTGGGCACCAGAATTGCTGCCAGGATACCGAGAATTACGACTACGACCATCACCTCGATCAGAGTAAAACCGCTTTCCGTGTTGCGTCTCGTTTTCATTAAAACTTGCCTTGCGTGCTGGTTAATAAGCCCCGCCGGGAGCCGGGGGAGAAAGTTGGCCATTCTAAAGGTTTTAGGACCGGGGAAACAGGTACAGGTTCATGCCAACAGTTGGGGTCAGGTCTAACAACAGTTGGGGTCAGGTCTAACAACAGTTGGGGTCAGGTCTTGAATATTGAATTCCATTAGTAATTCAATATTCAAGACCTGACCCCTCCCTGCTTGTACTGTGTACTGTACTAGTACACTGCCATCTGGTCGCGCACCTTCAGGGCATAGAGGTGTCGTTCAGCATCAACCAGGTGCTGGCCCCAGTGCAGGCGGTAACTGGTCTGCCATGCCTGTGCAGCACGCTGCGGCCAGACCTCATCCAGCAATGCAAGGCCATGCTGGAGGTCAAAATAGATATCTGTCAGGTCATCGGCCAGGCTACCTGACATATGTATTTCTTCCGGTGCCGCATCAAATTCCAGCCAATAGCTGTCGCGTTCTCCGAGCAGTTTGCGTAAACGGGTGTACAGTTTAAAGCGCTCGTCAAGATCCACGCCGGGGACCTGCAAGTCGCCGGTCTCGTAGGCATTCAGAGAGGTAACGGCTGAGTGCAGCCTTGGCATCAGGGAAAATAACGACCCCAGCCAGCTATCCGCGGAATGCTCAACAGGGTTCTCGATCAAGCGGCAGTAACCCTCGGCCACTTCGACCATTTCTGATAATGTTTCTGTGAGCGTCGTCATACCTGTGCTGTAAATACCCCCTCTGTCATGCCAATGCCACCTGATAGATACAGTCATTCACAGCTGCCAGCTGCCTGGCGGCGATGGGACCGGACAAACAAGGTCTGTATTTCAGTGTAGTCAAAAATGTGAAAATTGCGCTTCAGACTTCCACCATTTCAAATTCTTCTTTCGCGGCGCCGCATTCCGGGCACACCCAGTTATCCGGAATATCCGCCCAGCGGGTACCGGGCGCAAAGCCTTCTTCCGGCAGGCCGTCTGCTTCACTGTAGACAAAACCACACACCACACACAGGTATTCCTTGTAATTACTCATCCGGACACTCCCAGCAGATAAACATCAAGTAGAAAAACGGGTGAAGCGTAATCGCTCCCAGGGAGATTGTGAAGTACGGGAATGCTGTAGAAGAGGTATAAAGGTATTTTTCTGCGTATTCCCGCAGCAATCTACGCTCACCCGCCACCCCGACTATCCGCTATCATGCGCAGCATGCAACAGCCAAAAATTGTAATGACCTTTGCCGGCCATGACCCCGGCGGTGGCGCTGGACTGCAGGCCGACATCGAAACTCTTGCCAGCCTTGGCTGCCACGCCACGCCCGTTGTCACCGCATTGACGGTACAGGACACGCGCGACGTCCGTGACTTCAGGGCCATCAATGCCGACGAAGTGGTCGCTCAGGCGCAGGCGGTACTGGCAGACATGCCGGTTGCTGCCTTCAAGATCGGCATGCTTGGCAGTGCCGCGAATGCCCGGGCCATTCACGGCATCCTGCTGGACCACCCGGAGTTACCCCTGGTACTGGACCCGGTGCTGGCCTCGGGTAACGGGACCAGCCTCGGCGATCCGGAACTGCTGGAAACCATAACCACCCTGTTAGTGCCGCTGACGACGGTGCTGACACCCAACAGCCCGGAGGCACGCGCACTGATACCGGCGGCAGACTCCCTGGAAGACTGCGCCATTGCCCTGCTGGAGCGCGGCGCAGAATTTGTGCTGCTGACCGGCACACATGAAGACGCGCCACACGTGGTCAATTCCCTCTACCAGGGCGATCGATTGCTGGAAACCTTTACCTGGGAACGCCTGCCACACAGTTATCATGGCTCCGGCTGTACACTGGCTGCCGGCATCGCAGGCATGATCGCCCGCGGACTCGACCCGTTTCATGCCGTTCATGAAGCACAGGAGTTCACCTGGAACGCATTGCACCAGGGTTACCGCCCGGGCCAGGGACAACACCTGCCGGACCGCATGTTCTGGGCAAGGCAGGACGACTGAATGACCCGCAGCACGCTTGCCGATGGCCTGTATGCCATTACCGACAACTCCCTGATTCCGCCCGGGCAATTAATATCCTGCGTTGCCCGGGCAATTGCCGGTGGCGCAACTGTCATCCAGTACCGCAACAAGCAGGCCTCCGGCCACCAACGTCACACTGAAGCCGCTGCACTGGTGACCCTGTGCCGCCAGCACAATATCCCGCTGATTATCAACGACGATGCAGACCTGACTGCGGCAGTCAGTGCCAGTGGCGTGCACCTCGGCAGAACAGACGCCCCCATCCGGCAGACGCGGGAGCAACTGGGGCCACGGGCCATTATCGGCGTGTCCTGTTACAACGACCTTGAACGTGCCATCGCGGCTGCACAGGCCGGGGCGGACTATGTGGCCTTCGGCCGTTTTTTCCCGTCACACAGCAAGCCGGATGCACCGCCGGCCGAGACCACGGTACTCCGCCGTGCTCGCCGGCAACTTGATCTACCCATCGTTGCTATTGGTGGCATCACACCCGGCAACGGGCAGTCTTTGCTGGCCGCCGGTGCCAACCTGCTGGCAGCCATTCACGGGGTATTCGGGCAGCCGGATATCCAGGCAGCGGCCGTACAATATGCCAGTCTGTTCCGTGCACGAATCAATGGGATCGATTGATTTTGACTTCATCAGCTTACATGTGAAAATCAATCGATCCCATTGACAACATTGTTATATAAAGGAACCACAGCATGAGCCGATCACACGAGCTGTTTCAATCCGCCTGCCGGCATATACCCGGCGGCGTGAATTCACCGGTACGGGCCTTCAAGGGCGTGGGCGGTGACCCGGTGTTCTTTACCCGTGGAGAAGGCGCCTGCCTGTATGACGCCGATGACAAGCGTTATATCGATTATGTCGGTTCCTGGGGGCCAATGATTGCCGGCCACGCACGTCCCGAGGTCATTCGGGCAGTACAGGAAATGGCAGCCAACGGACTGGGTTTCGGGGCACCGACGGAAATCGAAACCCGCATGGCCGACAGACTCTGCAGCCTGGTACCGTCAATGGAACTGGTGCGCATGGTCAACTCGGGGACCGAGGCCACCATGAGCGCCATCCGTCTGGCACGCGGATTCACCGGCCGGGACCGTATTGTCAAATTTGAGGGCTGCTACCACGGACATTCCGACGCCCTGCTGGTCAAGGCAGGTTCCGGGACCCTGACACTGGGTGTGCCGACCTCACCGGGAGTACCGGCAGACGTCGCCGCCCACACCACCACCCTGACCTACAACGACCTGGCGGGCATCAAGCTGGCGTTTGAATCGATCGGGAGCGAAACAGCCGCCATTATCGTAGAACCCGTGGCAGGCAACATGAACTGTATCTTGCCGGAACCGGGCTTTCTGGAAGGACTGCGGACGCTTTGCGATACCCACGGCTGCGTGCTGATTTTCGATGAAGTCATGACCGGCTTTCGCGTCGCCCGTGGCGGTGCACAGGCACACTACGGCATCACGCCCGACCTCACCACCCTTGGCAAGGTCATTGGTGGCGGACTCCCGGTCGGCGCCTTTGGCGGACGGCGCGACATCATGGAGCAGATTGCCCCGCTGGGCCCGGTCTACCAGGCAGGCACCCTGTCCGGGAACCCTGTTTCCCTGGCCGCCGGTCTCGCCACCCTGGAACTGGCTACACAGGACGGCTTTCATGAACAACTCGATGCCACCGCAAGGCGGTTGACTGCCGGCCTGCAGGCCGGCGCCGACAAGGCCGGCATCCCCTTCACCACCAACCAGGTGGGCGGCATGTTCGGCTGTTTTTTCAGTGACGAGCCATCCATCAGTCGCTTTGAGCAGGTCAGCCGCTGCGACCAGCAAAGATTCCGGCAGTTCTACCATGGCATGCTCGATGCCGGTGTGTATCTGGCACCCTCGGCGTATGAAGCCGGGTTTGTATCGTCAGCACATACTGACGCGATTATCGACAGCACGCTGGAAGCTGCTGACCGGGTATTCAAAACGCTGTAACCGGCTCACCACCCCGGGACAAGGGACGGCATGGAAGAACTGCTGCAAAATCTGCTGAACTGGATTGCCCTGCATCCAGTCGCATTCAGCATTGCCGTCTTCTTTGTTGCAATGATGGAGTCACTGGTAGTGCTGGGGCTGCTGATCCCCGGTGCCGCGCTGCTCTTCGGGGCCGGCGCGCTTATGGCCACCGGCACCCTGCCCATAACCCCGATCATGCTGTCGACAATAGCCGGCGCCATCTTTGGCGACCTGGTCAGTTTTCTGCTGGGCCAGCACTATCATCAGCGTCTGCGCGTCATCTGGCCATTCAGGCGTTACCCGGTGCTGGTCAATCGCGGCGTTGATTTCTTCGTCAGAAATGGCGGCAAAAGTGTGTTCATGGCGCGCTTCATCGGACCACTGCGCCCGATTGTCCCGGCAATCGCCGGCATGATGAACATGTCCACGACCCGCTTTCTGATTATCGATGTCATAGCCTCGATGCTGTGGGCACCGGTCTATATCCTGCCCGGCATGGTGTTTGGCGCCTCCCTTGGACTGGCAGCCGAGGTGGCCGGCCGCCTGGTCGTGTTACTGGTCGTGATCGCCGGTATCGCCTGGCTGGGTGTCTGGCTCACCAGCACCTTGATACGACTGCTACAGCCAGCGCTTGCCAGCGCGCTGGAAAAACTGCTGGAGTACAGCCGCAACCACCCACTGGTCAAGCCGCTGGCTGGCTCATTGCTGGATCCCTACCACCCGGAAGCCCGCGGCCTGGCCATACTGTCCGTGCTGTTCTTCATCACCCTGTGGCTGCTGCTGCTGACGTCCCGCCAGGTACTGCACGGCCACTGGCTGAACGGCATTGATGCCTACATCTTCCATTCACTGGAAAACCTGCGCACACCCTGGGCAGACCATGTCATGATCTTTATCACCCAGTTCGGTAACCGGGTACTGCTGGCGATCATGCTGGCCGGCAGCTGTGCATGGCTGTTCTGGAAAGGCTACACCAAGGCCGCCTGGCACTGGCTGGCTGTCTATGCCAGCGCCGGACTGCTGACATGGGTCCTGAAAAATACGGTACAGGTGCCACGCCCGCTCACTGCCTACGAGGGCTACTCGTTCCCAAGTGCACACTCCAGCATGAGTCTTGCGGTATACGGTTTTCTGGCGCTCATTATTGCCCGCGAACTCCACGTTACGCGCCGCTGGCTGCCCTACTCCGCTGCCGGGCTGATGATTGTCTCCATCGCACTGTCACGCCTGTATCTTGGCGTCCACTGGTTCTCCGATGTGCTTGCGGGGCTCCTGCTGGGCCTGGTCTGGGTCGCATTGATCGGGATTGCCTACGACCGTCATCCGGCACCCGCCCTGCCGGTAAAGCGACTGCTGGGGGTCACTGCACTGCTGCTGGTCAGCGCAGTCACCTGGCAGTCACAACATGATCTCAAACAGGAACTTGCCTTCTACGCACCCCGCATACCAATACACCGGGTCACCTTGCCAACCTGGAAAACCGGCGGCTGGGCGCAACTGCCTGCCTACCGGGTGGACATCGAGGGCCAGGATGAACAACCCATGAACTTCCAGTGGGCCGGCACACTCGAAGCCCTGAAAACGACACTGCAGGAAGAGGGCTGGAAGTCACCACCCTCGTTAAGCCCCATGAACGCCATTAGCTGGCTGGCACCTGAACCGGATATTGCGTCACTGCCGATACTGCCCCAGGTCAATGACGGCCAGCATCAGAGTCTGCTACTGGTCGGACCACAACAGGCAGACGGAAACAGCCTTATCATCCTGCGCCTGTGGCCATCAGAACTGGAACTACTGCCCGCCAACACCCCCGTGTGGATCGGCAATGTCGTCTCACTGCGCCTGGAGAAGGACCTGCCGCTCATTACCTACCTGCGCACAGGGCCGGACTTCGAGACGCCGCTGGAGCAGCTGATGAAAACACTGATCAGCAGTGACCGGATACGCCTGGCACAGCGCCACCGGCCTGTGGCCAACGAGGAGAGTCACTCACAGGTCAATGTCCTGCTGGCATGGGAATCAGGCCTGTAGCAGGAGCCTGTCGAGCAGCTTTTGGTGTATCCCGCCAAAACCGCCATTACTCATCACCAGTATGTGATCACCGCTGCGCGCGGCCTGCACCACCCCCGTAACAATGGCATCCACTGACGCGCACACCGCCACCGGCACATCCATGCACTGCGCCATGTCCGCCAGGGACCAGTCCAGTTCGGGTGGTGCATGTAACCAGATCAGGTCAGCTCCCTGCATGGAAGCGGCCAGCGTATCGCGATGCACCCCCATGCGCATGGTGTTGGAACGCGGCTCCAGCAACAGCAAGATGCGCGCGTCACCCACACGCCGGCGCAGCCCCTGCAGGGTCGTCGCTATGGCAGTCGGGTGGTGGGCGAAATCATCGTAGACAGTCACGCCATTGACCTGTCCGCGCAGCTCCATGCGGCGCTTGACACCCCGGTACTCACCCAGTGCCGCAACCGCTTGCGCCACCGGCACCCCGGCATGGCGGGCAGCGGCAATCGCGACCAGCGCGTTGTGGACATTATGATCACCCAGCTGCCCCCAGTTCACCGTGCCGACGGCAGCACCCGCCAGCATGACATCAAAGCAACGGCCATCCGCCGTCTGTTTGCGGACCTGCCACTGCGCATCACCGGCACCTGAAGAGACGCTCTCAACGGGTGTCCAGCAACCGCGCTCCAGCACCTCTTCCAGGCTGGCGTCATCACCGTTGCTGACAATGAGCCCGTTGCCGGGAACAGTACGCACCAGGTGATGGAACTGTGTCTCGATAGCGGCAAGATCGGGAAAGATGTCTGCGTGATCAAACTCCAGATTATTCAGTATCAGGGTGCGCGGGTGATAGTGGACAAACTTGGAGCGTTTATCGAAAAACGCGGTGTCGTACTCGTCCGCCTCGACCACAAAAAACGGCGCCGATCCCAGCCGCGCCGAGACCCCGAAATTCTGCGGCACACCACCGATCAGGAAGCCGGGCGACAGTCCGGCATATTCAAGAATCCAGGCAAGAATGCTGGCGGTGGAGGTCTTGCCATGGGTGCCGGCCACGGCCAGTACCCAGCGGTCCCGCAGCACATTTTCGGACAACCACTGCGGTCCGGAAGTATAGCTCAGCCCCTGGTTCAGTGTGTATTCCACGGCCGGGTTGCCGCGTGACATGGCATTACCGATCACCACACAATCAGGCGCCGGCACAAGCTGTTCTGCAGCATAGCCTTCGGTCAGGGTA
>Ga0316194_10002990_pt1 | contig 11807 bp, 11 predicted proteins | sample CroRivsedime1_MG_FD_204936 | JGI IMG/M metagenome (GOLD analysis project Ga0316194, IMG submission 204936) | Coastal sediment microbial communities from Maine, United States - Cross River sediment 1 | ecosystem: Environmental > Aquatic > Marine > Coastal > Sediment | place: USA: Maine... | reverse complement strand
ATGTTAGCGCGGTTACCTTTTACCTGCTCGAACGCTTTCCACTGCCCCTGCTCACTATCTCCCTGGTGATAGTTGCCGCCTTCCTGTTCATTGTTACCAGCGTGGTCAGTGCCGCCTTTGTTCTCGGGATGTTTTCCAGCAATGGCGATTTGAACCCGAGTGTAAAAATCAAACTGAGCTGGGGTGTGATCCTGGGAGCGTTGGGTGGTGTGATGATTCTGTCCGGCGATATTGCCGCGATCAAATCGATCATCGCCCTGGGTTCGCTACCGTTCGTATTCGTCGTGTTGCTGTTAGTCGTTTGTCTGTTGAAAACCCTCAAAACTGAAACACGGAGCGAAGCATGAGTGATCTTGTCGACACCATTATGAATATTGAAGTGTTCCTGTTTATCGGGGTGCTGGTCTGGTTGTATTTCAAACCGGTGAACAAGGACAATGACTCCGCGGACTGAACTGCGCGCGGAAAGGTAATTTACCGGTGTGCCATGCCGATTCCGATTCTGTCCAGAACGCTCGGGAAAGTGAGCCGTAGTGTGGAATCACCTTTGAATTTTCGCTGGGCCTGGCAACTGTGATGGTTCATTAGTCCCGGTGTAAAAAGCTTTCTATACCCGTATTCGTACAGTTTGCTTTATCACCCGTGTATTTCTCGCTAAGCTCCGACTGCTTTTGATTTTAACTCAAAGCCTGACAGGTAACTTAATTCATGAACCAGACCATGCATGCCGAAAATAATGAAAGCGGCCCGGAGTTTGTCAGCGGCTGCCTGTTTTGCGAGTTGCCGGCCGACAAGTTCGAGGTCGCCGACGAGAATGAACTGTGCCTGACGCTGACCGACAGCTATCCCGTTACCGAAGGTCATTGCCTGATTGTTCCAAGACGGCACGCCGAGACTTACTTCGATATGAATGCGGATGAAGTGCTGGCGGCGACGCAGCTACTGCACCGGGCCCGGGAACGTATTCAGCAACAGGACGAGAAGGTAACCGGCTTCAATATCGGAATGAACTCGGGCAAGAGTGCGGGCCAGTCGGTATTTCATGCACATATTCACCTGATTCCGCGCCGCGACGGTGATCAGGAAAACCCGCAGGGTGGTGTGCGCAAGATTTTCCCGGAAAAAGCCCATTATCGAAGAAAGTAAAGTCGGGGATTACCGCGCGGGGGATGGTTGTCCGCTGTTGGTTAGCGGTATCCGTAGCAATAGAAGCCGATGCTGTAAACCTGTTTTGTCGGGCGGCACCAGTCTGACGAATTTTTTTGGGCCAGGTTCTTGCCGGCTGTATCGCGAGTTCGAGATAGCAGAGTCTGTCCGGGTAACTTTTCACACGATTACAGAGGTGTAAACTGCCTGATTGTTCTAGTCAACTACTTCGAGGAACTGACAACATGACCTATGTACTAGCGGTGACCTGGATAGCAAAACCGGGAAACGAAGAAAGAGTTCACCAGATACTGCAGCAAATGGGTGAAGCATCAAGGCAGGAGGTCGGTGTTATTACCTATACGACTCATGTCGATCCCGACAATCCGCGTGAATTTTTTATTTATGAAAAGTATCACGATGTAGGCGGGCTTGAGTTCCACCAGCAGACCGCGCACTTCAAGGAGCTGGTTCTGGAAGAGGCTATTCCGCTGCTGGAATCCAGGGTACGCCGGCAATACGCTGAGTTTTAGTCGGTCAGGACGCGTGAAAGCAGGAATAGGCTCGGGGATGATCGAATTTGATCGATTCTGCCGAGGTTAAGGGGTAAAGTCGGGCTTCAATAAAAAAACAGGAGGGGGAGATCGTGAGTAAATCTGCAACCGACAAGACCGATGAGTATTTTAAACGGTTCATCAACGGTGTTATAAAGCGTAATCCGGGTGAGGATGAATTCCATCAGGCCGTATCAGAAGTCGCCGAAACCATTTTTCCTTATATCGCTGACAAACCGATATACCACAAGATGCAAATTCTTGAGCGCATGGCGGAGCCGGATCGTGTTGTAATGTTCCGTGTGCCCTGGACGGACGACAAGGGTAATATCCGTAATCAACGCGGCTATCGGGTTCAATTCAATAATTCAATCGGACCCTACAAAGGAGGTCTGCGCTTCCACCCATCAGTAAACCTGAGCGTTCTCAAGTTTCTCGGTTTCGAGCAAACTTTCAAGAACAGCCTGACCGGATTGCCGATGGGCGGTGCCAAGGGCGGCTCTGATTTTAATCCCAAGGGCAAGAGCGACAACGAGGTGATGCGTTTCTGTCAGTCGTTTATGATTGAGTTGCATCGCCACATTGGTGAGGACACAGACATTCCTGCTGGTGATATCGGCGTAGGTGCTCGTGAAATCGGATACCTGTTCGGCCAGTACAAACGTATTGAAAATCGTTTTGTTGGTGTGCTCACCGGCAAAGGTATGGAATTTGGCGGCAGTAAAATCAGAACCGAGGCGACGGGTTATGGTGCCGTCTATTTCATGCAGAACATGCTTGAATATAAGGGCGATGGCGTGCACGGCAAAACCGTCGCTATTTCCGGCTCGGGTAATGTTGCTACTTACGCCGTGGAAAAAGTGAATCACCTGGGCGGCAAGGTAGTGACCCTGTCTGACTCCTCAGGATTTATCCACGATCCGGAAGGCATTACTACCGAAAAACTTGATTTTGTGCTGGACCTGAAGAATGTCCGTCGCGGCCGTATCAGTGAATATGCAGACAAGTTCAAAGGGGCGAGTTTTCATGAAGGACGTCCCTGGGGCGTTACCTGTGATATCGCAGTACCTTGCGCCACGCAGAATGAAATCAATCGCGAGGATGCTGAAAACCTGGTCAAGAACGGCTGTATGGGTATCTCCGAAGGAGCCAACATGCCAACCGATCTCGCAGGTATCGGTGTGTTCCAGAACGCCGGAATACTGTATGCACCAAGTAAGGCGGCAAATGCCGGTGGTGTCGCGGTCTCTGGTCTTGAAATGAGCCAGAACAGTTCGCGTATTTCCTGGGATGAGGCTGAGCTTGACAAGTTGCTGAAGGATATCATGCTGACAATTCACAACAGCTGTGTCGAGTATGGCAAGAAGGGTGATCATGTCGATTATCTCGCGGGTGCCAATATCGCCGGATTCATCAAGGTCGCAGATGCTATGCTGGCCTATGGTCATACCTAACCGCTCGGCGTAACTCTTACCCGTTCAGAAATACTGTAGTAAACCTGCTGCAACCCCCACAAAGGGTTGCAGTAGTTTTTTGTGATGATCAAAACTTCTATGTGTGCGAGTCAAAGCCGTAATTAACAGTTGCGAAGCCGATTTTTACAGCGCCATTCACCCTGCTGACCACACCGGCTGAAAAGTAGTTCGCTGTCCCCCCCCGGGCGGCCATCCGGGCTGGAAATGGTCTGTCAGCAATCGTCCGTTTAAGCATCCCACTTTTCTGCGCAAACATGGGTAGACGGGGGTGATGCCCCCTGGTCGCCTGGTTTGGGGTTTTTCCAGGTGCTGAGGACAGTGGTTCCAGTTTTTACCTATTCGCCAGCCCCTGCCTACCTTCATTTTTCTATCGTCGTGCTCCGCATCGCAGGGTGCAAGAGTCATTGTCCGGGCAGAAAAAATTGTACTTTACGCAGGCTTTTTTATGCGATAAGCGTTAGTCTTGTGCGCGTGCCGCAACGGTACTCAAAAAATAATCTAAATGGGGAGGGCAATATGCCTAAAAAATATGTCGTCGCATGCGATGGAAGTTCGGCGTCTGGGCGAGCGGTAAAAGCTGCTGTTGAACAGGCGAAATTAACTGGAGCATCATTACTACTGGTGCATGTTCTTGAATGGTCACCCTATTCATTTCTGACACCCGAGGAAATCGAGGAGCGGCACAAACGTCGTAGCGAAGAGCTCAAGCGAGCCCAGGTTGCGCTGGTCGATCCCTTGATAGCCACGTTGGCGAGTGAAGGCGTTGAGGCTAGTGCCATTATTCGTTACGGCCATGTCACTGAAACGCTCGCCGAAGTTGCCGAAAAAGAAGAAGCGGCGCAGATTTTCATCGGACGTACAGGTCAAAGTACCCTGGCCAAGTTAGTTTTCGGATCAGTGGCGGCAGCATTGGCGCAGATAGCGCCGGTTCCGTGCACTATCGTCCCCTAACCCATACAGGAAACCATCATGCAAAATAAAAAATTAATCATAAGTTTAGGAGCATTGGGGCTGGCGTTGTTATCGGGGCAAGCCTTGGCAAGTTCAGTTGACGAGATGGTGAATGGCCTTTTTGCCTCGGCAACCGGCTGGTTCGTGAACTTTATTTTCAGTCCCTTCCCGGGGACTTCGTTTCCGTGGATCGTGGCCTGGCTGGTCGTGGCTGCTACGGTGTTTACCTTTTACTTCGCCTTCATCCAGTTCCGTGCCTTCAAGCACTCAATATCCCTGGTCAAAGGTGATTATTCGGATCCCAATGATGCCGGTGAAGTCAGTCACTTCCAGGCACTTGCGACGGCGCTTTCCGGTACCGTTGGTCTTGGTAACATTGCCGGTGTGGCGGTAGCGGTCGGTATTGGTGGCCCAGGTGCCACCTTCTGGATGATTCTTGCCGGATTGATGGGCATGGCATCCAAATTCACCGAGTGTACGCTAGGTGTAAAATATCGCAATGAGTACGAAGACGGCACCGTCTCTGGTGGCCCGATGTACTACCTGACCAAGGGATTCGCCGAGCGCGGTCTGCCCGGGGGGCGTTTCCTCGCCATCCTGTTTTCGATTTTCTGTATTCTCGGTGCACTCGGTGGCGGCAACATGTTCCAGGCCAACCAGGCGCATCAACAGATCTCCGGAATTTTAGGTGACTTTCCAGGCTGGATTACCGGGGTCATCTTTGCCATTGTGGTATTCGCGGTCATCGTCGGTGGCTTGAAGTCCATCGCCAGGGTTACCGAGAAGGTGGTTCCGTTCATGGGTGTCATGTATGTTGGTGCTGCTCTCATTATCCTTATTTTAAATGCGGGTCAAATCGGTTGGGCTTTCGGTCAGATCTTCGAAGGCGCTTTCACTGGCCTTGGTGTGGCCGGCGGTATGGTCGGTGCTTTGATCCAGGGTTTCAAGCGGGCCGCGTTTTCCAACGAGGCGGGCGTCGGTTCAGCGGCGATCGCGCACTCGGCGGTACGCACCAAGGAACCCATTACAGAGGGTTTCGTTTCGCTGCTCGAACCGTTTATCGATACCGTTGTGATCTGTACCATGACCGCGCTGGTCATTATTATCACGGGCCAACTGGTGATCGATCCTGCTACTGGTCATTACGTGACTGAAGGTGGCCGCATCGTAACCGCAACGGGTGCTTCGGGTGTAGGACTTACCTCGGCGGCTTTCGAAAGCGCTTTCAGCTGGTTCCCCTATGTCCTTGCGATTGCGGTAATACTGTTCGCCTTTTCGACGATGATCTCCTGGTCTTACTACGGCCTCAAAGCCTGGACTTACCTGTTCGGTGAAGGCAAGAGCAAGGAAGTTACCTTCAAGGTTATTTTCTGCATCTTCGTGGTGATCGGCGCTGCAGCGAATCTTGGTCCGGTCATCGATTTCTCCGATGCCGCGATCTTCGCCATGGCGGTGGTCAACATCACCGGTCTCTACTGTCTGATGCCGATCGTAAAGCGCGAACTGAACAGCTATCTCAGCCGACTCGAATCGGGTGAAATCAAAAAGTTCAAGTAAGCGCTAACTGAATACTCGCCGGGCGTTTCGCGCCCGGCGGGATTGTTCTCTCTCGCACTGCACCCACATCCGGCAACGGATTGCGCTGGATACCGGGTTCCCCTGCTAATCGGTGGCGACTGCCTTCAGCACCAGCGGCGTCAGCGACTCCGGTAAGATGACCGCCCCGGAAATTGCAAACTGCTGTGCCTCGGGCGACATCTTGTTCCAGGTCTTGCGGATGATGTCGATCCATTTTTCCTCGTCATACTCCGGATGTTTGCCGACAAATTCCAGCATGTAGTGTTCCATGAACACCAGGTCGGTTACGTCTTCGAGTAACTGGGTGTCGGGATTACCCTTGATGTTTTTCTTGGCTACGGCTTGCCAGGCTCGATCACATGCATCCTGTTCATAGCCGGCTTCAGCCATCAGTTCCGCCGCGCGGCTGGCCTGGATCTTGTACAGATCCTTGCGCCATTGAAGATAACCGATGCGGCCCTCGGGATAAGCCTTGCGGGGCGACTTCCAGCGTTCGATGTGTTGCGCTCGAATTGCGAGCTTCATGACCTCGTGAGCATCGGCTTTGAAACGATCCAGCATATTCGACATACGCTCGGAATAGAGCAGCTCCTTGGGCCATTCACGCCCATTGGCGGTGACCTGGTTGGGGTCGGCACGATTGGCGGCATCGATGAGGTCGCGCGCTTTTCCAAAAATAGACTGTTCTGTGGTCATTGTTTCTATCCTGTTAAGGTGACAATGGTTTACGGGCACGTAAATGCGTCGGACGCAGTTGTCCCTGGTCAAGCGCGATAATCATCTTGTCCCAAACCTCGATTTCATGCTCGAGAAATTCAGTTCCCACGATTGATTCGAGCCCGGCATAGAGCAAACCGCCCAGTTGCTCACGTTCGACCCGCGCCTGTTGTTGATACCAGTCGTGCCGGTCGACAATACCGATATCGGTAAAGCCGGCAGCTTGCAGTGCGGCCGAATAAGTGGTGCTGGAAGCGAGGCCGAAGTCGAGCCCTTCCGCTTCGAGATAGACCCGCATCTCGGCTGAAGGCTGACCCTCGTAACCGGCCAACCAGTCGCTGGCAACGAACCAGCCGCCAGGTTCGAGAATTCTGAAGATGTCATGCGCAAGCTCGTGCTTGTCCGCGATGTGAATAATAGAATCCTTGCTGGTGACGATGGCAAAACTCGCGGGTTCGAATACCAGTGGTCCCGGCTCGACACAGCGAAACTGCAGCTGTTCAGTCGCCCGGTATTTTTCTGCGAGTCGCTTACAGCGCTCAATCAGCGCCGGATCGATATCGATACCGATAACCCTGGCAGCACCATGTTCGCGGACCAGGTGAAGATCAACCCCTCCGAGCCCACAGCCGATGTCGAGCACCGATAGTCCACTCAGGTCGATTCCATCGAGATAGCGGTCTACCTCGGCTGTCCCACCCGGAGACATGAAGCCCTCGCCCCAGAGTCCTTCGAGCAGGGCCATTAAATTGTCATCGTATTCCTGGATTGTCGTTTCACTCATAAGTTTTATTAACTCCGGGGTGTGCAGAACAGCATCGATTATGAATTTCGTTACTTTTTATCAAGGCGTTATTTTAACCACGCGCGCGCCGTTTCGGTAATCGCCGCTACGGCTGGATGAGATATTTTTCGTTCAACCGAAATGGCATAGAAATGTTCCCGTACATCTTCAGTACTGCCGATCAGACTCACCCCGTATTGTTCCATGTTCTCCCTGGCGATAGCCGTGGGGCAGATGAAAATTCCGGTTCCCGCCTGACCGAAGGCTTTCATCAGTGCGCTGTCGTCAAATTCGCCCACGATGCGCGGGTGTATGCGCAGGCTATCCAGCCAGTACAGCAGGCGCCCCTGCATCTGATTGATTTCACTGGGCAGCAGCAACGGAGCACCGTTAAGGTTCTGCGGAAATTCCCCCTCCAGTCCATCCAGGATCTTTGCTTTACCCAGGAAACTGATGCCGCATTCACCAAGCGAATGATTGAAACCGCGTATGTTGAGAGCAGTGGGAATCGGACTGTCAGCCAGCACCATATCGATGCGGTGCAGCGCGAGTTCCGCGAGTAAACTTTCGAGGCTGTTTTCCTTGCAGATAATGCGCACCGTGTCGGGCAGGTCCAGCGCTGGCGCCAGCAACCGGTAGGCGATGGTTTTCGGCACCACATCCGCGATTCCGACTTTAAAGACCAACGGTCTTCCCAGAGGCAGATTACGCACCGTGTCCTCGAGTTCGCCACCCAGAGAAAATATCTCCTCGGCGTAGCTGAGCACCAGCCGACCCACCTCGGTTAATTCGAGGTTACGGCCCACCTTGGTGAATAGATTTTCACCCAGGCTATCTTCCAGCAGGCTGATCTGTCCGCTGATGGTTTGCGGCGTTAAATGCAGATGTTCGCTGGCGCGGACGATGCCGCCCTGTTTGGCGACTGCCCAGAAGTAATGCAGATGCTTGTAGTTGATCATGTCGAGCCAATCTTCGTAAAGTTCGAGCTATTGTATCCCTGGCCTCGAAAAATGTTGATCTTTGATTGTCCTTTTCAGATCTGAATGTGAATCCTGTGATTAAGTTTTCTGCCGGGCAGTTAACCCGGCAAACCGGGCTCAGCTTGCAACTCGGTCCAGCTATGGGCCGTGGCAGACTCCCGGAATTATAGAAAGTAGACCAGCATGTAGATGGTCAACAACACGGCGATCCACAGTGTAGTCGTTCCGATCGGCCAGGTTCGGGCAAAAAGCCCGCGCGACGCCTCGCTCTTGCCCACGCCGAGGTGGCGCCGGGTGAAGGTGGTCAGGGTTACCAGATTTTGCTGCACCACCGCTTCGAGTTTGCTTCCTGTTACGCTCAGTCGAGTGTAGAGTGCCGACCCGATACGGAAGGCCAGCACCCGCCATAACCAGTCGACATCCAGGCTGATGGTGAGCGTGCGCTTCATCAGCGGCAGCAGCAGGAAGAATGCGAGACCCGAGAACAGCAGCAATTGCAGGTAGAAAACCACTTTCCCGGCCTTGTAGGGAATGTAGTCAACCGGGTAGGGTAGATACTGATAGAGCATCTCGGGGAAGATACCGAGTATCAGGCAGATAGCCGCGAAAATGACCATGGCGATGCCCATGTTCCAGGGCGCGTCCCTGGGGCGTAACCCCGAGTCTTTCTGAAAGAACACAAACCAGGGGAACTTGATGCCGGCGTGCAGGAAAACGCCAGCCGAGGCAGCGGCAAGCAGGAAGTAAACGGTAACCAGGCCACCGTCAGCCGCGGCCTGCGAAATCATGGTTTTGGTGGTGAAGCCCGAGGTTAACGGGAAACTGGATATCGATAGTGCCCCGATAATTCCACAGACAGTGGTCAACGGCATGGTGCGAAACAGGCCGCCGAGATCGGTGCACTTGCTCTTGCCGGTGCGGTAGATGACAACGCCGGCACTCATGAACAGCAAGGCCTTGTAGACGATATGGGCAAAGGCATGCGCAGCTGCGCCATTCAAAGCCAGCTCCGTGCCGATGCCGATGGCGCAGACCATGAAGCCGACCTGGTTGACGATCGAGTAGGCGAGTATTCGTCGCGCATCGTTTTCCAGCAAAGCGTAAATGATGCCGTACATGATCATATAAATACCGATCCAGATCAGCACCGGTTCACCGGGGAACAGAAGAATCAGGGCAAGTACCGCAGTCTTGGTGGTGAATGCCGACAGAAAGACCGAACCGGTAGGGCTGGATTCGGGGTAAGCGTCGGCAAGCCACGCGGACAGGGGCGGCGCGGCGGCGTTGATCAGAATGCCGATCAGTATCATCCAGGTATCAAAATTGGTGGCGAGCATCGGCTGGATATCGAGCGAACCGGTATGCACGTATACGCCTTCGATGCCGACCTTGAGAATGACGCCGCCGAGCAAATGCATGATGGCGTAACGAATCCCTGCTGCGCGCGCGCCTGGCGTGCCTCCACACCAGACGATGACGGTCGAAAACAGCGCCATCAATTCCCAGAACAGAAACAGCGTGATCAGGTCTCCGGCAAAGCAAACGCCAATGGCGCCGGCGGCATAAGCATAACCCGCAGCGAGTTCGTACCATTTCGCCTGGCGGAAGGCATAGAGCCCGCCGACGAAGGCCATCAGTGCAAATATGGTGGCGAACAAACGCCGCAGCGCACTGCCTTCCAGCGGTTCGATCTGATAGCCGAGAAAGGGCAGGGTCAATGAAACCCCATCGGGCACCTGCCAGACAGCCCATAGCGTAAGCAGTGGGGTGATCAGCACCGCCGCCGAACGCCAGTGACCACGCAGCGGACCGACCAACAGGGCACCAACCAGCAGGATCAGCGCAGGAGGTAACAGGTCAAACATCGTCCTGGTCTCCCTGGTAATAGTTCTCGTCCCGTTTCAGTAAAAAGCCGAGAGCCTTGGCAACCAATACCATCAACAGGCAGCAGAAGAAGCCAAAAGCGGCGCCGAAACCGTACCAGAGCTCGATACCAAAATGACCTTTCACCGTGATTACGAAATGCGCAGCCAGGGTAAGCGCCAGCACCACCCAGAGGACACGCCACAGTAGTTTTATCGTCGCCGGGCGCACCAGCCAGGCATCGTCTTCAGGGCGTTGGCTCACGATGATGGCCCTCCGAAAATCTGTGCTTCGAGCGCGATCACCGGCCCGTTGAACAGGAAGAACAGGATGGTGAGCGCAGCAGTGGTGGTGAGCGCAATGATGATCGGCAGTGGCGCTTCACCATGGTCCGGTCCGGCCCCTTCGGTCTCGCGACCAAACCAGGCGATGAACACGATCGGCAGAAAATAAGCAGCGTTCAGCACGGTGCTGGTGATGATGGTAAAAATCGCGAAGTAGTTATCCGCCTGGAAAGCACCGGCGAGAATAAACCACTTGGAGACGAAGCCTCCTGTGGGCGGTACGCCGATCATGCTGAGTGCGCCGATGGTAAAGGCCGTCATGGTCCATGGCATACGCCGGCCGATCCCGGCCAGTTGACCGATCTCGGTTTTTTTCGATGCGGTATAGATGGCGCCGGCGGCGAAGAACAGGGTGATCTTGCCGAAGGCATGGGCAACCATGTGTATCGATGCGCCGATCTCAGCCAGTGGTTTCAGTATCGCCGCGGCCATGATCACGTAGGAGAGTTGGGCCACGGTCGAATAGGCGAGCAGTCGTTTAATATTGGTCTGGCGCAGCGCCACCAGGCTCGCGACGATGATGGTGAAGGCCGCGGCATACAGCAGCCAGCCACTGCTCGGCGTGGAAAACAGGTGTTCGATGCCGAATATGTAAACGATGACTTTGGTAACGCTGAAAACGCCGGCCTTGACGACCGCGACGGCATGCAGCAGCGCACTGACCGGTGTCGGTGCGACCATCGCCGCGGGTAGCCAGCGATGTACCGGCATCACGGCCGCTTTTCCGATACCGAACACAAACAGCCCGAGCAGCAATCCGAGCGCAGGCCCTTCGACGTGACCTTCGAGAATGCCGCCCGCTGTAAAGTCACCGTTTCCAGCGACCGCGTAGGTCCAGATGATCGCAGGCAGTAGCAGGCCGATCGAGGTGGTTAACAGAATGCCGAGGTAAACTCGAGCCGAGCGTAACGTTTTCTCATCACCCTTGTGCGACACCAGCGGGTAGGTGAGTAGCGTCAGGGCCTCATAGAACAGGAACAGCGTAAACAGGTTGGCGGCAAACGCAATACCAATGGTCGCCGCCAGTGAAAACGCAAAAAACATGTAGAAACGGGTTTGCTTTTTCTCCTTGTTGCCGCGCATATAACCGATCGAGTAGACGGAATTGACGATCCACAGCCCGGATGCCAATGCCGCAAACAGCATGCCTAGCGGCTCGATTGCAAAGCCGATTTCTATTCCCGGAATGACTTCGAACAGAATGATCTCTGGTCGTTCTCCAGCCATGATAGCGGGCAACAGGCTCCATACATTCCAGGCCAGGGCGATTGAGGTAACGAGGGTCATCGCTTCGCGCAGGTTGTCGCTAATGCGCGATGCCAACAGGATGGCGAGCGCGCCCGCCAGCGGTATCGCCAGACTTGCCAGAATGGTCATCTCGGGGCTCATCGCATGTGCCCCATCAAGATTCGCGC
>Ga0316194_10002988_pt1 | contig 11808 bp, 12 predicted proteins | sample CroRivsedime1_MG_FD_204936 | JGI IMG/M metagenome (GOLD analysis project Ga0316194, IMG submission 204936) | Coastal sediment microbial communities from Maine, United States - Cross River sediment 1 | ecosystem: Environmental > Aquatic > Marine > Coastal > Sediment | place: USA: Maine... | reverse complement strand
TAGCGACATGCCGAGTGCCGCCATCCACGGGGCAATCTGTCCGCTCACGGCCAACGGGATAGCCAGCAGGTTGTAGCAAAGTGCCCAGATCAGGTTCTGGCGCACAATCCGGATCGCCTTTTTTGCCATGGTGACGGCCGAATCCAGGCCGGTGAGTTGCGTGCCTAGCCATACACAGTCGGCCGAATGCTGTGCGACAGTCGTGCCACTGCCCATGGCTATAGATACATCTGCACCCGCCAGGACAGGCGAATCATTAATGCCATCACCGACAGCAGCAACGGTTGCGCCATCAGCTTGCAATCGTCGCACAAGCGCAAGTTTTTGCTCCGGGAGCATGCCAGCATTCCAGTCCGTCACGCCTATACGTTCAGCCAGCCTTTTGACGGCGATGGCCTGGTCGCCACTGGCGATGGTCACCGCTATCCCTTTCGAGCTGAGTGCATGCAGGGCGGTTATCGCGCCCTCGCGCAGGTGTTCCGAGATCTCGAATCGTGCGATGAGGCCAGATTCGCCGCCCAGAAAAACGTTGCGCTGCTCCGGGTTGCTGCGTGCCAACTTGCTGTCCTTTTCATCTCCGCCCGGTGCGAGTTTAGTGACGAATTCAAGTGTGCCGATGCGGAACAGCTCTGTATCGATGCGGCCTTCCAGGCCGCCACCGGCAACAGCATTGAGTTGTGTGGCGGGATAAACATTATCTGTACCGCGAAATGCACGGGCAATAGGGTGCGCGGAGTTTGCCTCCAGCGAGGCTGCGATTTCGAGCGCTCTGCTAGCTGGCATTCCATCACGAACTACCGTTGTTTCAATTTCGAGAGCGTTATCCGTTAGCGTACCGGTTTTGTCGAAGACAAAATGCTGGACTTTGGCGAGTACCTGCAGGGCATTCCCCCGCCGTATCAGGAAGCCATTTCGTGCCAGGGTGCTGGTTGCTACTGCAAGGGCGGCGGGTGTGGCCAATGCCAATGCGCAGGGGCAGCTCACCACCAATACAGTCAATACAATTTCGAATGCTCTGGATGGATCTGTCTGCCACCATAGAATGCCGGTAATGATCGAAGTCAGTAGCACCGCGCTTACAAATACCGCAGCAATACGATCCGTGAGTTGTGCAAGTTTGGGTTTGTCATGTCCGGCCTGAGTCACAAGTCGGCCAATCTGCGCAATGACGGTGTCGCTGCCAATTTTGTTCACGCATATATGAACCGCATCACCGGCATTTACAGTTCCGGCAGCCACTGCATCGCCTTTACGTCTGCGCACGGGGATTGATTCGCCTGTCAGCATGGCCTCGTCAATCTGTGCGCTATCGGCGAGCAATATTCCGTCGGCCGGGAACGCCATCCCCTGGGCAACGAGCAACGTATCGCCCGGCTCCAGCTCCATGACACCGACTTCTTCCCGGCCGGATTCGGTGATACGCATGGCGGTGCAAGGTATGTGCTGAGCCAGCGAGTGGGTTAGATCGAAAGCGCGATGCCTGCCGGTAGCCTCGAGGTAACGCGTCCCCGATAGAAAAAATACAAACATGGTGGCCGAGTCGAAGAATACTTCACCACTGCCCGCGAAGGTGTTCCAGACGCTGGCTGACCAAGCCGCACCGATCGCAAGTGCTACCGGTACGTCCATACCCATGTGCATTGACCGGATATTTCGCCATGCTCCAGTAAAAAATGGTGCTCCCGAGTACAGCACTACCGGTGTTGCAACAACCAGGCTGATTAACCGAAAAAACTCCTGGATATCGGGGTCCATGCCCTGAAATGCGCCCGCATACATGGCGATCGCATAGCTGACCACCTGCATCATGCCCAGCCCGGCAACCAGTAAGCGTCGCAATGTCAGGCGCTTTTCCTGCTCAGTTGCGAGTTGGGCTTTGAGTTCGGTGAATGGCACCGGTGTGTATCCCAGCTGTTCAATTTTTCGCAGCAGTTCGGCAAGATGCACACGCTGAGGGTTCCATCTTAGCTCTGCCCGGGTTGTAACCGGGTTTACCTCAATCGATTCAACGCCGGCTGTTTTGCTGAGCGAGTTTTCTATAAGCCAGGTGCAGGCTGCGCAGTGAACGCCCTGCACCAGTAAGTCGGCTATCTGTTCTCCGTTGTCAGCTTCACGCACAAACTCGCGCATGACGGCGGGTCGCTCATAGGTTTCCCAGTGCTCCACGGGTTTATGTGGCTTAGCTATATCAGCATCTGGCGATTCACGATGCTTGTAGAAATCGCCTAGTCCGGATTTGATGATGTCGCTGATTGTGCTGGCGCAAGCGGTTGAGCAGACGCGCTCTGTTTTGCCATCAATCTCAACTGAGAGCGGCTGGGCAGGCAATGCGCCTTTGCAGTGAAAGCATTTGCCGCAACAGGCACTCACGGACTGATCTTGCCCAGACTGGCGACACGGAATGCTTCCAGTACGATTTGTTCCGGTCGGCCAGATACTCTTGTGCTAAGCCGCCAGGTGCGCTCTATATCTTCCAAATGAATGTCATAGGCCCCGTCAGGCAAAGCGATGGCGCCGGTGTAGCGACCCTGCATGCCGACAAATTCAGCATCGGCGTCCAGGGCTCCTTTGGTGCTGTGCACTACGCGCACGTGAAGCGAGTCTGGCCACTGAAAGTTTTCAATCGCCTGCAGGTTAATTTCGACAGGGAAAATACCTGTTTCATTTCCCGGGTCTGCAACGATCAGAAGTGCGCTCAAAGACAATTCTGCTGCACGGCGGTCCCTGTCTATTTGCTGATCAGAGAAGGCTTGAATGCTGGCGTAGTCGTCGACTGCCAGTTCTGGTGCATTTTTTGCGGCGATGTATAGCGTGGCAAAGCTCGCGGTGACGGCACACAACGGCAAAAATATTATCAGCCATACATAAAACTGGCGATACCAGATATTGTTCTCGGGGGCGCTTGGGTCACTTATTGAGTTCATTGGCTTTCGGCTATCTACTTAATTGGTGGGCAGAAAATAACGACTGTCGGAATCAGCCGTAATCTGTTCGTCGAGACCCGACTGTACTTCGAAGCGTACATCATGACCGCCGGCACCCGCCTCGGCCGGTAAGGCCTGCACACGCGCTGTTATCGTCGTCAGCTCGCCCGCAACAGCAATGGGTTGGGGCGGATCAGTTTCGATCACTAGTCCGGGCAAACCGGTCACGACAAGGCTGAGCGGATGGTCACGGTCACTCTTATTCAGGACCTTAAGTGTATAGACGTTCTCGATGCGGCCCGCTGATAATTCTCTGTAAAGCGCATTGCGGTCACGCAGTACATCCATGCGCAGCTCATAGCGACTAGATAGGGCACCGGCCAGCCCAACTACCAGGATCAGCAGCACAGTGCCATATATGATGGTGCGGGGCCGAACAATGCGCGACTTTTTGCCCGCCATCGCGTTCTCGGTGGTATAGCTTATCAGCCCGCGCGGATACTCCATTCTGTCCATGATCCCGTCGCAGGCATCGACACAGGCGGCGCAGGCAATGCATTCATATTGCAGACCTTCACGTATATCAATGCCGACCGGGCAGACCTGTACACAGAGCGTGCAATCTATGCAATCACCCTGATTGCTTTTTGTCTCCGCATTTTTCCTGCTGCGGCTGCCGCGTGGCTCGCCACGTTTCTCATCATAGGAAATAATAAGCGTGTCATGGTCAAACATCGCGCTCTGGAAGCGCGCGTATGGACACATGTACTTGCAAACCTGCTCGCGCATGATGCCGGCGTTGCCGTAGGTAGCGAGGCTGTAGAAAAACACCCAGAAGCTTTCCCAGGGGCCCAGATCGAATTCAAGAATCTCGCGGCCCAGTTCCAGTATCGGTGTGAAGTAGCCGACAAAGGTAAAACCTGTCCATAGTGCAAAGGTAATCCAGAGTATCTGCTTGGCTGTTCTGCGAAGAATTTTCTCCCTGGTCCAGGGGCTCTTGTCGAGCTTCATGCGTCTCGAGCGATTGCCTTCGGCAATGCGTTCCAGCCATACAAAAGCATTTGTCCAAACAGTTTGCGGGCAGGCGTAACCGCACCAGAGACGGCCGGCCAGGGACGTGACAAAAAACAGGCTGATACCAGCGATAACAAGTAGCCAGGCCAGGTAGATAAAATCCTGTGGCCAGAATGTTAAGCCGAAGATATAAAATTTACGTGCGGGCAGATCGAACAGAATGGCCTGACGGTCCTCCCATCTTAGCCATGGCACAAAATAGTAAAGGCCAAGCAGCCAGATAGTAGCCGCGGCGCGCAGCCGGTCAAAAGTTCCATCGACTTCGCGGGCGTGGATTTTTTCCGCCGATTCGTAAAGAGAGTTATTGTCGTCCATGTCTTACTCAATGATGCGTTTCCTTCCGTGCGCGGCCATCGCGGCGGCGCGAGGTTCTGATCAATAAAACCGATAGAAGGCTGGAAAGCGAACAAATAATCCAGAAAAAGAAAAAGCCTATTGCATAGCCCGTCAGGCTGGATACTTCAGCCAAGGGTGCTGAATTGCCGTAAAGATCAACTGGATCAATGTTGCCAAAAAAAACTGCAGTGGCGATACAGGCCGCCAGGAAAGAAGGCCACAATATGGCCGCGATATTCTCTGCTTTGCGTGTCCACCGGCGCCACGCACGTGGTGCATCTTCTGGTAAACCCTCGGGGTTTTTACCGACGCCGGTAGTCACTGTTCATCTCCTTACTGGCTCAGGCTGAGCACATAGGCGGTGACCAGTCTGACACGGTCTTCGCCGATCAGGTCCAGCTGCGCCGGCATACGGTTTACTCGCCCGTTCATGATGGTCTCTCTGAGTTCTTCGCGGGTTCCGCCATGCAGATATATCCCATCGCGCAAGCTCGGCGCACCTACAGCCTGGTTGCCCGTGGCATCCATTCCATGACAGCCGATGCATCCGGATGTCATGAATTTCTGTTTGCCGAGCGCCACGGCCTCTGATGTGTCGCCTTCATCGGCGAGCAAGTAATCGATGATCTGGTCAGCGCCTGCGTCACCAACGACTGCACCCATGGGTGCCATGATACCTGTGCGCCCATTGGCAATGGTTGTGTAAATCACTTCCGGAGCACCACCATGCAGCCATTCGCCATCAGTCAGGTTGGGAAAGCCCTTGGCACCGCGACCATCCGATCCATGGCACGAGGCACAGTTGTTCATAAAGGTATTGCGACCCAGTCGAATGGCGTCCTCGTTTGAAGCCAGTTCCGCGAGTGGTATACCCGTGAACGCAGCGTAAACGCTTGCGTAACGTTCGCGCGTTGCTTCAACCTGTTCCTCATACTGACCGGTCTGGGTCCAGCCCAGCACGCCCTGAAAACTGCCAAAGCCGGGGTACAGCACGAGATAGACCACCGTAAACAGAATGGAAAGATAAAAAGTGTTCAACCACCATTTAGGAAGCGGGTTGTTGTATTCCTTCAGGTCACCATCCCAGACATGACCGGTCGAGTCAGAATCTGATTCATCGGTGTTCATGTTCATGGTCCAGGCAATCAGCCACAGGCAACCGCCTACGTTAATTACAACCAGCACTATGATGAATATGCTCATTAGGGTGCTCATTATTCATCTGCTCCTTGTTGGGCTTTTTCCTGTCCATTGCTATCTGTAGGCACTACGCCGGTCGGCAAACCGCCTACAGAGATAAACTCATCATGTTCAAGCGGCAGGTTAGCTGCCGAGTCAAAATCATTCTTGCGGCGCGAGCTCCAGGCCCATATAAAAGTGCCGAGGAATGCCAGGAACATGAACAGCGTAAAGAGGCCTCGAAGAGTTCCCGCTTCCATATCTATTGCCTCCGGTTCTGCATGGCTGTGCCGAGCATTTGCAGGTACTCCACCAGCACATCCAGTTCTGTTTTGCCATTGACCTGCGCTTCTGCGCTGGCAATGTCAGCATCGGTATAGGGCACGCCAATCATGCGCAACCGCTCCAGTTTCACAGGTGTATTGCTGGCATCAACCAGGTTTTCCTCGAGCCATGGATAAGACGGCATGTTGGATTCAGGCACTACATCGCGGGGGTTGGTCAGGTGGACACGATGCCACTCATCCGAATACCGGCCGCCGACGCGAGCCAGGTCAGGACCCGTTCGCTTTGAGCCAAACTGGAACGGGTGATCGTAGACAGTTTCGCCGATGACCGAATAATGCCCATAGCGCTCTGTTTCCGCACGGAATGGCCGGATCATTTGTGAGTGACAGTTGTAGCAGCCCTCGCGAATGTAAATATCCCGGCCTTCCAGTTCTGCAGCGGTATAAGGCAGCATGCCTTCCAACGGTTCTGCCGCAGTTCGCGACATCATTAGCGGGACAATCTCCGCCAGTCCGCCGAAGCTGATGACAAGTGCGATGAGGACGCCCATCAAGCCTATGTTTTTTTCTACCAGATCATGTTTCATGGTCATATTCCTCAGGCTGGCTCAGCGACGGCTATGGGGGCGGTATTGCTGTCAGTAGCCATAGTTTTCCAGACGTTGTAGGCCATGATCACAGAGCCAGCCAGAAACAGCGTGCCACCGGCCAGGCGAACCATATAGAACGGATACGTGGCGTTCAGGCTTTCGACGAAGGTATAGGTCAACGTGCCGTCCTCATTAACTGCACGCCACATAAGGCCCTGCATGACGCCGGCCATCCACATGGCAGCGATATAGAGCACGGTGCCAATGGTCGAAGTCCAGAAGTGCACATCAATCAGTTTGATGCTGTACATCGAGTCACGTCCCAGCACTCTTGGCAGCAGAGAATAGATGCAGCCCATGGATATCATGGCGACCCAGCCCAGCGCGCCGGAATGCACGTGGCCGATTGTCCAGTCCGTATAGTGCGACAGTGCGTTCACCGTCTTGATCGACATCATTGGGCCTTCGAAAGTCGACATGCCGTAGAAGGACAGGCTGACGATCATGAACTTCAGGATAGGGTCGGTGCGCAATTTATGCCATGCGCCCGACAGCGTCATGATGCCGTTGATCATGCCGCCCCAGGAAGGTGCAAACAGGATGAGCGAAAACACCATGCCCAGCGACTGTGCCCAGTCGGGCAGCGTCGTGTAATGCAGGTGATGTGGGCCGGCCCACATATATATGGAGATCAGGGCCCAGAAGTGCACCACTGACAGCCGGTATGAGAAGACAGGTCGCCCGGCTTGCTTGGGAATGAAGTAGTACATCATGCCAAGGAAACCAGCCGTGAGGAAGAAGCCCACGGCGTTGTGGCCGTACCACCACTGCACCATCGCATCGACGACGCCTGCGTAAATTGAATAGGATTTCATAGGGCCCGCCGGAATAGCCAGCGAGTTGACGATGTGGAGCACAGCAACCGTTACGATAAAGGCGGCAAAAAACCAGTTCGCCACATAGATATGTTTAACCTTGCGTTTGACGATTGTGCCGAAGAACACGACTGCGTAAGCGACCCAGACAACGGTTATCAGTATGTCGATCGGCCATTCGAGTTCAGCGTACTCTTTGCCGGCAGTAAACCCGAGTGGCAGGCTGATAGCGGCTGCCAGGATGACCAGTTGCCAGCCCCAGAACGTGAAAGCTGCAAGCGGGCCGCCAAACAGGCGAGCATGGCAGGTTCTTTGCACGATGTAATATGAAGTGGCGAACAGAGCGCAACCGCCAAAGGCAAAAATAACTGCGTTCGTATGCAGCGGCCGCAGACGCCCGAACGACAGCCACGGTAAGTCAAAGCTCAGCGCGGGCCATATCAGCTGGGCGGCAATAATGACACCGACCAACATGCCAACGATCGCCCAAACTACGGTCATGACCGCAAATTGACGTACCACAACGTCGTTGTAGGTTTTGGATTTGTCCATCCCGGATTCCTGTGCTGGTGCGGAATCGAAGCAAAACTGCTCCATCCCGCTGTTAGAGGATTATTCGGAACCCGAATTGTCGGCCTGTGCTGCCTGGCTTCCCATAAGTAGATGTCCCTACGGGGGGCTTGGATTCGGGGGTTCCGGCGGGATTATACCTATTCGTTTAGTGGTTGTTGAACTGGTAGAATCTCGCGCACGGTCTGGCTAGCCCAAGCCGTCTGGATAGTCGGTCGGCCGCTTTCGTGGCGGAACCGTATGGTAATTATAAAAGGACCCAATTCATGAGAGACAATCACCTCACCCGTCGACATTTTCTCCGAAACCTGGCCGTGGCTGGATCTGCGGGCTCAGTTTTTATGATTAACCCGGCATTGGCGCAAGATCTGCCACACGTCCCTGCAGACGATCCGCTGGCTGTAAATTTGCAATATGTTGAGGACGCAAGCACATCCGCATCTCCGCAATTCAAGGCTGGCAGCAACTGTGCGAATTGCGCCCTTATTCAGGGTAACGACGGTGATGCCTATCGTCCGTGTGCGATCTTCCCCGGCAAAGTTGTATCAGCCAATGGCTGGTGTATCTCCTGGGCACCGAAGCCCTGATTTAGCTTCGGTCACCAATTAACTGGTGACCTTTGGAAGGGCACGAGAACCCGTTGCTGTTTAGAACAGCAACGGGTTCTTCGTTATGGCCACTGCTACCACGTAAGCAAAACACAGTAGTGCCGCTATGAACGCGAGAAGACGTATTCGGCGTGTCGGCCCATACGTTAAGGCGACCGCCCCCAGCAATATATAGGCTATTAGCCCGATAACCTTGGCGGTCAGCCATGGGGTGACAAATGGGTATTGTCCCAGCAGTGCGGCTGTCCACAGCGCGCTGGCCAGCAGCAGGGTGTCGTTAACATGGGGAAAGGTTCGGGCTGCCCTCGTTTCAAGGAGCGGGGAGCCCTGTATCATCCAGATGCCCCGTACGATAAAACCAAGAATCGTGAGTGCAATAGTTAGCAGGTGTATCGACTTGGCGATATTGAAATATTGGGGGTCTGTAAACATGGCTGGTGATCTGATTTTCGGCAAAAGTGCGTTAAGCAGGAATTTCTATGAAGGTATTCGGAGTAGCAGGCTTTAAAAATGCCGGGAAAACGACTCTGGTCGTGGAGTTGGTGCGTGAATTCCGTGCTCGTGGGTTGCGTGTGGGTACTGTAAAGCATGCGCACCACGAGTTCGACATTGATCATCCTGGTAAAGACAGCTACCAGCATCGTGAAGCAGGCGCTGAAGAAGTGATTGTAGCGTCGGCTCGGCGCTGGGCGCATATATGTGAACTGACTGAGACAAGTGAACCCGCGTTGGCAGACTTGCTCGCGCACCTGGGCGATCTGGATATCGTGCTGGTTGAAGGTTACAAGCATGGCGAGCATCCGAAGCTGGAGTTGCGCCGCTCGGGTGCAGATGCACCGGGTATAGCGGAGAAAGACAACAGTGTGTTGGCCATAGTCAGTGATTCAGTGGTTCCGGATGCGTCTGTGACGGTGCTGGCGCGTAGCGATATAAACCGTATCGCAGACTTCATCTGGCAGCACGCGGCTGTGGCAGATTAGTTTGGGGTCAGAGTAAAAATGCATCGCGCATTCTCTGCCGTCAAAAGATCAGAAGCATTTTTACTCTGACCCCAAAAAACCAGGAAGATGGCCTCGCCCTTACTTGCGCGCAATCAGTCGGGCCTGCGGCCTTTGTGTTCGTGCCAGACATCGAGCGTGATGATGCCAATATTGGCGGCCGCAACCTTTGCTTCAATTGCATCCCGTATCAATTGATGCACTGATTCGGGTGCCTCATACACACATTCCTGTGCCTCGCGGGTCCACAGAATATTCAAATCGGGATTCTTCCATGGTTTGATTTTTTTGCCGTGTTCTTCTGGTATAGGCAATGCTGGATATTGGTGTGTTTCCAGGTAAAAGAATGCATCGGCAACTGGTTTCCCCCATGCCCTGGCGAAAACGCCATATGCCGGGTCATTGTCATGTAATACATATTTAAATTTGTAGACCGCGTTAGTGACGGTAGCGATCTGCTTTTGATCTGTCAGTTTGGATCCGGGCAGGTAGTAATGCTTTATCCAGATTGCAAGATACTCCCGCATCGCTTCCAGAAATATATCTTCGTCCAGATCCCCGTACTGGCAATGCAACAGGTAGGGCGAAGAAATGCTTTTCACCCAGTCAATTTTGGGCGGTTCTATGTGCAGCAAGTCCCGGTAGCGCTCAAACGTTTCTAGCAGCGGGGAGTAGTCTATGTTCGGAAGGGTGGGGCTGATGTCCAGCAAGGCTATAGATTGCGAATCATTGCCGCCTAACTGGAATGAAAATATTGGGGTGTCGTATTCGGGTGTTGGCAGCACAATAATGACGTTGCCGCCCATTCTGCTTTTTATCAAATACTCCTCGAGTATTGCTGCAGCAAGCTTATCCGCGCTGTAAATATCTGAGCGCAGGAATGTATCAGTGCCATCTTTCTTGCGATTTGAATAGAACTCCATGCAATCGTCCGTCGACAGATACTTGCCAAACATTTCGATGAATATTTCAAGCGATCTGGATCTTTCGGATTTAGGCATGACTGACTCTTACTGCCCTATAGTGAGTGATCAAAAAATAACCCTGCATCCAGTTGCCTGAATGCAGGGTCGTTAACATCAATTCCAGGCGGCCTGGAATTGCATTACCAATCTCAAAGCCGTTTAGGCGGCTTTGTCATCAGCGGTGCGTTTACGCGCGGCCCTGCTGTCCAGTAGTGGCACTGCTTCCAGCACCCAGTTGCCGGACTCACGGCGGGCTGGGCTGGGAATCGCAAACGCGGTGTCTGTGCCGTTGCGTCGTTCCAGTTCATCCCAGTCGATACGCCAGCCCTTTTCGTCGAATTGCGCCAGCCAGTCGCGATAGGCTGCGATCGGTCCATCGGCAGGCATCAGCACTTCCTTGGTATTGCTAACCGGTGTGCGCCTGGGATTGACGGTTTCCAGTATCTGGATATCCTGATGAGCAATCACCTTGTTGCGGGCATGTATCGGACCGTCTTTGGCCGGGTCGAGCATGAAATTACGCATGTTGAGGAAGAAGATTCGTGTGTTTGTTTCATCAACAGGTGCTTCGAAGAAATACTGGCGGAAGGTTTCCTTTGGTGTGATGTTGATATAGGTCGGCATCGCGTTGGGGCCATAGGTGCCGCCGCCAACTTTGATCTGACGTTCCTGTTTCAGGTCTTCCCAAGGAGTGTCGCCCTTGGCAGTCTCATGAGATGCGTCTGGCAATGGCGGTGCGTCAAACAAATGCCAGAACCAGGAGCCCCAGCCCTGACGGTGGTCGCTCAGATCGACCGGGTTTACTATGTAGTCATCCCGGTTCACGCCCTGATGGCCGTGTGTAGGATGCACAAATTCATTGTGTGCCGGGTCAAGACCGTTCTCAATAGAGCGCTCATAGTAGTAGGGGACGTCCAGTACCAGTACGGTATTGGCGCGCCACGCTGGATCGCCATATTCTTCTACATCAAGTAATGGCGGGCGTTCTTCTTCAGGAAGATCACCAAGGAATGCAAATACGATTCCGTATTTTTCCTGAACCGGATAAGCATCGACCTTTGCACGTGCTGGTGTCTTTTTACCGTAACCAATAGACGGGATATTTACGCATTTGCCTTCACCGTTAAATTCCCAGCCATGGTAGGGGCAAACAATACATCCGTTGACAATGCGCGGAACATTGCCTGCAGACCATGCGCCACCGAGTGAAGCGCCGCGATGTACGCAGGTGTCACTTAAAACACATGCGTCGCCGTCCTCATTGCGGAATACAACGAAGTTGAGGCCAAGCAGTTTGACTTTTTCTGGCGTGTCATGCGCAAGGTCTTCACTGCGAATAACGGGGTACCAAAAATTGATATACATTGTTTTCTCCTGAACCTGTTACCTGACTTGCTTGGCG
>Ga0316194_10002986_pt1 | contig 11817 bp, 9 predicted proteins | sample CroRivsedime1_MG_FD_204936 | JGI IMG/M metagenome (GOLD analysis project Ga0316194, IMG submission 204936) | Coastal sediment microbial communities from Maine, United States - Cross River sediment 1 | ecosystem: Environmental > Aquatic > Marine > Coastal > Sediment | place: USA: Maine... | reverse complement strand
GCCAGCTTCCTCCCGGATGAGCAGGTCGCGCTCATTGCCGAAGCGCACGCCTACGCCGAAGCGGCTCACCAGGGCCAGTCACGAAGGACAGGGCACGCCTACATCACCCACCCTCTGGCGGTTGCGAACATCCTCGCCGGACTGCGCATGGACCCGGAAACCATCATCGCCGGACTGCTGCACGACGTGCTCGAAGACACGGAAGCCAGCAAGCAGGCATTGGGCGACCGCTTCGGCACCTCGGTGGCCGAGATCGTCGACGGCGTGTCCAAGCTGTCGAAGATCTTCCGCTCCCGGGCGGAGGCTCAGGCTGAGAACTTTCAGAAGATGGCCATGGCCATGGCCAAAGACATCCGGGTGATCATGGTGAAGCTGGCCGACCGGCTGCACAACATGCGCACCATCGGGGTGATGAGTCAGGAGCAGCGGAAGCGTATCGCCAAAGAGACGCTGGACTTCTACGCTCCCATTGCGCAACGACTCGGCATGCACTCCGTGAAGGTCGAGTTCGAAGAGCTCTCCTTCGCTGCGCTCTACCCGCTCCGCCAGGACCGTATCAGTGAGGCGGTCCGGGCCGCACGCGGCAATCGCAAAGAGTTGATGGAGGATGTGCGGCGCTCGATCGAATCAGCACTGGCCGCGGAAGGGGTAAAGGCCTCGGTGCATGGCCGAGAGAAGCACCTCTATTCGATTTACCAGAAGATGAAGACGCAACATAAGTCTTTCTCCGAGATCATGGATGTGTTCGGCTTCCGGGTGGTGGTGGACCAGGCCGACGACTGCTACCGGACACTGGGCATCGTGCACAACCTGTACAAACCGGTCGCCGGTCGCTTCAAGGACTACATCGCCATCCCCAAGGCCAACGGCTATCAGTCCCTGCACACGACCCTGTTCGGCATGCACGGCGTGCCGATCGAGGTGCAGATCCGCACCGAGCACATGGACCAGGTTGCCGAGAACGGCATCGCCGGCCACTGGCTGTACAAATCCGAAGAAGACTCCTTCGCCTCGAGCCAGCAGCGGGCCAGGCAGTGGGTGCGCGATCTGCTCGACCTGCAGCAGCGTGCGGGCAACCCGATGGAGTTTGTGGAAAGCCTGAAGATCGATCTGTTCCCGGACGAAGTCTACGTTTTCACCCCGAAGGGCCAGATACTCGAACTACCTCGAGGTTCCTGCCCGGTAGACTTCGCCTACGCCGTGCACACGGACGTGGGCAATCGCTGCGTGGCCTGTCGGGTGGACAGGAATCTGGCGCCGTTGTCTCAGCAGCTTCAATCCGGGCAGTCCGTCGAGATAATCACCTCGGAAGAGGCGCGACCGAATCCGGACTGGTTGACCTTCGTGGTCTCTTCCAAAGCCAGAACAGGCATCCGCCAGGCGCTAAAAACTCAGCAGGACTCTCAGTCCATCGCCTTCGGCAGGCAGCTGCTGAACCGATCCCTGGCCAGCGCAAACAAGTCAATCAACGATCTGGATTTCCGTCGGCTGCGTCGGGTGTTCAAGGAGTTCGGGGTCAAACGCCTGGACGAAGTCCTCGCCGCTATCGGCAACGGCAAGCTGATGAGCTACGCGGTCGCACAGCGCCTGCTGGCAGAAGACGATCCGGACTTCGAAGGCGTGCCGGTGGAATCCGGTGGGCCGGTGGCCATCCGCGGCGGCGAAGGGCTGGTGGTGAACTACGGCCGCTGCTGCGGTCCGGTGCCGGGAGATGCCATCGTCGGGCACATGACACCGGGCAAGGGCTTTGTGGTGCACGTGGAAACCTGTCCGAACATGGTGGAGATCCGCCGGCGCCGTGGCGCGAAGGAAATCATTCCCGCCCATTGGGCCACCACCACGGAAAACGAATTCCTCACCACCCTGCGCCTGCAGGTGAGCCGCCAGAAGGGCATCATCGCCGAGCTGGCCAGCACCATCGCCGAGGTGGATGCAGGCGTGGAGAACATCCACGTCGAGGAGCGCAGTGCCGAGGTCACCAGCGTGATCGCTCGCCTCGGCGTCAAGGACCGCAGCCACCTGGCTCGCGCGATCCGGCGTCTGCGCAATCTGCCGAACGTGATCAGCATTTCCCGACTCGGCAGCTGAAAAGCCGGCTGCCGCTGCCCGCGGCGGGCCGGGGGCAATTCATAACAAACAGTCACACAGGGCGAATCAACGATGAAGCAACCCATCAGCACAGCGTCGGCCCCGGCCGCCATCGGCACCTATTCCCAGGCCATCGAGGCCAGCGGAAAGCTCGTCTTTCTATCCGGCCAGATACCGCTCGACCCCGGCACCATGGAACTGGTCTCCGACGATGTCGAAGCTCAGACAGAGCAGGTGTTCAAGAACCTGACCGCCGTCGCCGCAGCCGCGGGTGGCTCGCTGAATGATCTGGCAAAGCTCACCGTCTTTCTCACCGACCTCTCCGACTTCGGCACCGTCAACGAGGTGATGGCCCGACACGTCAGCGAGCCTTATCCGGCTCGAGCCGCCATTGGCGTTTCCGAGCTGCCGCGGGGTGCCGCGGTGGAGATCGAAGGCATCCTGGTCCTGTAGAGGACAGGACGAACGGACAGGACCAAAGGACAAGACCGGCACCGTGGCCGCCAACCCTGGCGATTCAGTTTCCACCCTCAAAGGCGTGGGGCCGAGCCTGGCTGAAAAGCTCGAGCGCCTCGGCGTGCACCGCCTCCTGGATCTGCTCCTGCACCTGCCGCTCCGCTACCAGGACCGCTCACGGGTGGTGAGCCTCTCGGCACTGGTACCCGAGCAGGAATGCCTGGTACAGGGCCAGATCGTGGATGCCCGGCTGGCCTACGGCCGGCGCCGCAGCCTGCTGGTGACCCTGGAGGATCAGACCGGATACCTGAAGCTCCGCTTTTTCTATTTTTCCCGAGCTCAGCAGAACGCGCTCAAGACCGGCATGTACGTGCAGGCCTTCGGTCAGGTGCGGATCAGCCGGGAAGGTCTCGAGATGATCCACCCCGAGTACCGCACGCACCGGGATGCGCCACCCGCGCCGGAGCCCGAGCTCACGCCAGTCTATCCCACGACCAAGGGCCTGGGTCAGGGCCGACTACGCACCCTGACCGATCAGATCCTGGCCATGGACTGGCCGGAGGACGACGGCACGCCTTACACGGACCTTCGCTATCTGCACCGGCCGCCAGCCGATGCCGGCGAGGAGGATATCGCCGAGGTGCAGGCGCGCATCGCCCTGGATGAGCTGACAGCTTATTACCTGGTGATGCGGCACCGGCAATCCGATAGGGCCGGCCATCGGACCTATCCCCTGCCTCAGGCCGCGCAGCTCGGCCGCGAGCTGCTGAAGACCCTCGGCTTTAGCCTGACCGGCGCTCAGCGTCGAGTGACCACGGAAGTGCTCGAGGATCTCAGTCGGGACGTGCCCATGCTGCGTCTGGTGCAGGGTGATGTGGGTTCGGGGAAGACGGTCATCGCCGCCTTCGCCGCTATTCGGGCCGCCGAGCATGGCGCTCAGACCGCGCTCATGGCGCCCACCGAAATTCTCGCCGAGCAGCATTACCTCAACTTCGTCAGCTGGCTCGATCCGCTCGGCATCCCGGTGGTGTTGCTGACCGGCTCGCTGAACGCCGCGGAGCGAAAGCGGGCGATAGCCGCCATCGAATCCGGCGAAGCACTGGTGGCGGTTGGTACTCACGCCCTTTTTCAGAGCTCGGTGAGCTTCCACCGGCTGGCCCTCACGGTCGTGGACGAGCAGCATCGCTTCGGCGTTCACCAGCGCATGGCGTTGAAAGACAAAGGGCAATTGCCGCACCAGCTGGTGATGACGGCGACGCCAATTCCACGAACGCTGACCATGGCCCTCTATGCGGATATGGACGTGTCCACCCTGGATGAGCTGCCAGCCGGGCGCCAGCCGATCACCACCACCGTGGTCGCCGATGAGCGCCGGGACGAAGTGCTGGCCCATCTGGCCACCGAGCTCGATGCCGGTCGCCAGGCCTACTGGGTCTGCCCGCTGATCGAGGAATCTGACGCGCTCGAAGCGGCGTCCGTAGAAGGCACCCTGCCGTTGCTCGAAGCCGCCCTGCCCGGCCGCCGGATCGGCGTGCTGCACGGTCGCATGAAGAGCGGCGAGAAAGCGCGGGTGATGGCCGAATTCAAATCCGGCCACCTGCAGCTGCTGCTCGCCACCACGGTGGTGGAGGTCGGGGTGGATGTGCCGAACGCGACGCTGATGGTGATCGAAAATCCCGAGCGCATGGGTCTGGCCCAGCTGCATCAGCTTCGCGGACGGGTTGGCCGCGGGGCGCACGCTTCATACTGTGTGTTGCTGTATGCGACGCCGCTCGGCGAGACCAGCCGGCGTCGGCTCGGGGCGATCCGCGGGAGTCAGGACGGCTTCAAGATTGCCGAGGAAGATCTGAACATACGCGGGCCGGGCGACCTTTTAGGCACGCGGCAGACGGGAGAGCAGCAATTCCGCATCGCCGACCTGCGGACCCACGCCCACCTGATGCCGGAAGTGATCCGCCGCGGCGATGCGCTGCTCGAATCAGATCAGGCAACGGCCGCCAGGCTTTTAGGCATCTGGGCACCGGCAGATTCGGGACACGCCAGCGTCTGAATCGCCGCCAGCGTTCTCCAGCTGTGAGAATCAGCGCCTTTTGGGGACGACCCGTCCGGCGTCCGGGTCGTCGAACACCGTCATGTCCAGATCGTCTTCCGACTTGGCGACGATGGTCGCGACCGTGCCGTCGCCCACCACGTTCACCGCGGTTCGCAGCATGTCCAGCAACCGATCGATGCCAATGATGAGGCCGATGCCTTCAACAGGCAGGCCCACCTGGTTGAGGACCATGGCCAGCATGATGAGGCCGACGCCGGGGACGCCCGCTGTACCAATGGAGGCCAGGGTCGCGGTCAGGATCACCATCAGATAGTCAGCGATGGTCAGGTCGATCACGTAAAACTGGGCAATGAACACGGTTGCCACGCCCTGCATGATGGCGGTGCCATCCATATTGATGGTGGCGCCAAGGGGCACAGCGAAGGATGCCACCTCGTTCTTGACGCCTACCCGCTTCTCCACCGTGCGCAGGGTGACCGGCAGAGTGGCGCCACTGGATGAGGTCGAGAAGGCGACCAGCATGGGTTCACGCATCTTGGCGAAAAAGCGCAGCGGGTCGAGTCGCGCGAGCGCGATCAGGAGGCTGGGATAGACCAGGGTCGCATGGATCACGAGCGCCAGCACCACGGTGCCGAAGTAAGCCGCGAGCTTCCCTATTTCCGCCCAACCCACCTTGGTGAAGAGCACGCCCATCAGGCAGAACACGCCATAGGGTGCGAGCGAGATGAGCATGGTGATCAGCTTCATCAGGACCTCGTTGAGGTCGCTGAAGACTGCATTGATCCGGGCACCTGCCTCACCGGATCGGGACAGTGCAACGCCAAGCAGCAGCGCAAACACGATCACCTGCAGCATATTGCCCTGGGCCATGGCGGCGATGGGATTGGTCGGGAAGATGTTGATCAGCGTATCTTTGATGCTCTCGGCTTCTTTCGGCACGAACTCGGAGGGCGTGATGTCCGCACCGGAAGCGCCTTCGCCTGGCGCGATCACGAGCGCGAGCAGCAGAGCGATGCTGATAGCGACGCCGGTGGTGAGCAGATAGAGGCCGACCGTCTTGCCGCCAACACGGCCCATGTTGCCGTGACCGCCCAGGCTCGCCGCCCCGCAGACGAGTGAGACAAACACGAGCGGCACCACCATGAGCTTGAGGCTGGCAATGAAGATCTGGCCGCCGGCATCGAGCAGGCCGTCGACCAGCAGGGTCCGGACCAGGCTGTCTGGTCCTGCACCGGTGAGTTGAACAAGCATGCCGAGGGTCAAGCCCGCGACCATGCCGATGAGAATACGGATGGTCAGGTTCATGCTCAGGCTCCCCTGGTAAGAAGGGTAAGTGGGGCGGTCGGTAGTCGTCGGGCGGGAATAATCAGCCGACCTCGATCATCTCGAAATCTTCTTTGCTGACCCCACACTCGGGGCAGACGAAATCCTCCGGTACGTCTTCCCAGCGGGTCCCGGGTGCGACGTTTTCTTCCTCGCAACCCTCCGCCTCGTCATATATCCAACCGCAGACGATGCACTGCCACTTCCGCATATTTACCCGCTTTCCTTATGAATCGGCTCTCAAATCAAGGCGCGTAAACTACTTGCCCGACCCAGAAAAATCAATTGGATAGCGATGCCGGGAGCCGCGCCTTGAACTATCATTACGCCCCGGTTCACCAGGCGAGTAGCGGAAATCGGAACTCAGGCGAAAGTCGGCGGGGAGTTCGGCATTGATGCCGGCATGAAGGCCGGTACAGAAAGCATTCGGGATGCCGGCAACGCGCGTCCGGGCGAAACCCGCCAGAAAACTGCCTCTGCGCGGTGGCGGACCCTGAGCGCACAGCTGGGCCCCTATCTGGTCCTGATGCGCGCCGACCGGCCGGTTGGCACCCTGCTCCTGCTATGGCCCACCCTGGCCGCGCTCTGGCTGGCAGCAGATGGGGTCCCGCCCTTCGGGCTCGTGCTCGTATTCGCCCTGGGCACGTGGCTCATGCGCTCGGCAGGCTGCGTGATCAACGACATCGCCGACCGCAAGATCGACGGTCACGTATCCCGGACCGAAAACCGGCCGCTGGCCACGGGCACCGTCAGCACGCGCAGCGCGGTGATGCTGTTTCTCGGCCTTGCAGCTGCGGCCGGCTGCCTGCTTTTCTTCCTGAACCCAATCACCCGGCTGCTGGCCGTGGCCGGTCTGGGTATCGCCGCCGTCTACCCGCTGATGAAGCGCTGGACCTATCTGCCCCAGGTGGTGCTGGGCGCCGCCTTCAGCTGGGGGCTCATCATGGCCTATGCGGCCATTCAGGCCCGGCTGCCAATCGATGCCTGGCTGCTCTTCATCGCCAGCCTGACCTGGATCGTGGCCTACGACACCATGTATGCCATGGTGGATCGGGAAGACGACCTGAAGATCGGCGTGCGCTCGACGGCCATCCTGTTCGGCGCTCAGGATCGACTCATGATCGCCCTGCTGCAGGGGGTCACCCTCACGGCCCTGTTCCTGCTCGCCGAAGTGATTGCTGCCCGGGGCGCCTTCCAGCTCGGCATCCTGGCCGCGGCCGGCTTCTTCCTATATCAGCACTACCTGATCCGCAATCGGGCACGGGACGGCTGTTTCGCCGCGTTCACCAATAACGTCTGGGTGGGCTTCAGCCTGTTCGCGGGCGCGGTGTTCGAGTTGTCGATACTGCCGCTGCTTAAGGGCATGTCGTTCTTCGGATTGACGCTCTGATCCATTTCATCGAGCAGCTCGTCGAACGGGTGGGCCACGCCGCAGCCTGGCTGATCGCCATGATGGCTGTGATCACCTTCGCCATCGTGCTGTTTCGCTATGGCTTCAACCTGGGCGCCATCGCCGTTCAGGAAAGCGTCCTCTACCTGCATGCCATCGCCTTCATGCTCGGCATTCCGTACGCGCTGAAAACCGACCAGCACGTGCGGGTGGACGTGATCTACGGCAGGCTCTCCGCGCGGCGGAAGGCCCGGGTGAATCTGCTTGGCCACTGCCTGTTCCTGTTGCCGGTGTCCGCCAGTCTGTTCTGGCTGTCGCTGCCTTATGTGGGTGCGTCCTGGCGGATCCTGGAAGGCTCTGCGGAGGTGGGCGGTATACCCGGTATCTTTCTGCTGAAGACGCTGATTCCAGTCACCAGCGCGCTGCTGTTTGTGCAGGGCCTGGCGGGCGTCGCCCGGACAGTGGGGATCATCCGGTCCACAGCCGCAAGCTCGGAGCCGTCCCCATGATCCCGCTCGCCATGTTCGCAGCCACGTTCCTGGCCCTGCTGGCAGGCTACCCGGTCGCATTGACTCTGGCTGGCGTTGCCCTGCTGTTTGCTTTCGGTGGCATGCTGACCGGCGCCTTCAGTCCCACAGACCTGGGCTTCCTGCCCAATCGTCTGTTTGGAATCATGACCAACCAGACGATGCTGGCGGTGCCCCTGTTCGTGCTCATGGGCGTGGTGCTGGAGAAGACGCGAATCGCAGAATCCCTGCTCGAATCCATGAGCGCCCTGCTGGCAGACAACCGCAGCGGCCTGGCAGTCTCCGTGATCCTCGTGGGCATGCTCATGGCCGCGAGCACGGGCATCGTCGGCGCGACCGTTGTCACCATGGGGCTCATGGCCCTGCCCGCCATGCTGAAGCAGGGTTACGATCCGCGACTCGCCACCGGCACCATCGCCGCCACGGGCACGCTGGGTCAGATCATTCCGCCTTCCATTGCCCTGGTCCTGCTCGGCGACGTGCTCGGCAACGCCTATCAGCAAGCCCAGCTGGACGCCGGCGTCTTCGCGCCGGATACCGTCTCCGTGGGCGACCTTTTCGCGGGTGCGCTGATCCCTGGCCTGCTGCTTGTCCTTTTCTACCTGCTCTACGCGTTGACGAAAACGAACCTCCAACAGCGGTCCGCGATGGCAGCAACAGCGGCCGCCACACCCATGCCGGTCCAGGGCGCCCAACCCTCTGCGTGGCGGCTGCTCAGAGATCTGGCCAGCCCGCTTCTGCTGATCCTGCTGGTGCTCGGGTCGATTCTCGGCGGGCTGGCTACGCCCACCGAAGCCGCCGGTGTCGGCGCCGTCGGCGCGCTGCTGCTCGGTGCGCTGCGTAGCGGCGCGGACCGGCTCAACCTAACCCGGTTGCGGGACGCGAGCCGACAGACCCTCGGCACAACCAGCATGGTTTTCTTCATTCTGATTGGCGCTTCGCTGTTCTCTCTGGTTTTCCGGGGCTACGGCGGCGACGAGCTGGTCCAGGGGTTGTTCGAACAGCTGCCCGGTGGTGCCTGGGGAGCACTGGCCGTCGTCATGCTGGTCATCTTTCTGCTCGGCTTCATGCTCGATTTCATCGAGATCACTTTCGTGGTGGTGCCCATCGTCGGGCCCATCCTGCTGGGCATGGGTATCGACCCGATCTGGCTGGGCGTGCTGATCGCCGTGAATCTGCAGACCTCCTTTCTGACACCCCCCTTCGGCTTCGCGCTCTTCTATCTGCGCGGCGTCACCCCTGAACACATTCCGACCGGCGACATCTACCGGGGCGTCGGGCCGTTTGTGATACTGCAGCTTCTGCTGCTGGCCGCACTCCTGCTCTGGCCGGCGCTGGCAACCTGGCTCCCAGAACGGCTGTACGGCTAGCCGGACAGTCCAGCAACGAGAAACCATGCAAGAACAACGCACCATCCTCACCGACCTCAAGCTCTGGGACGGGGCGCACGACCTAGAGGCAGATACGCTCATTCTGAACGGGCGACAGATCGAGACTGTCTGCGAGAAAACCGCCCTCTCATCGGCCGAGGTCCGCACCGCCCAGTCCATGGCAGGCATGACGGCCCTGCCCGGTCTCATGGACGCACACGTGCACATGGTGCTAGATCCGAACCGATCCGCACCACCCGGACCCGACGAGGTACCGGACCCAGCCGCCATGCGGGAACGGGCTGCCATGATGGTCAGGGCCGGCATCACCACGGCCCGGGATCTGGGCGGTGGTGCCTGGCACGAACTGGCGCTCCGGGATGCGATCGAGCGCGGCGAGGTGCCCGGTCCACGGCTGCTCTGCTCAGGACAACCAGTCACCTGCCCCGGCGGACACTGCCACTTCTGGGGCGGCGAAGCGGCAGATGCCGAGGCCGCGAAGACCGTGATCGATCGACAGGTGGCGCACCAGGTCGATCTGGTCAAAGTGATGGCGACAGGCGGACGCTTCACTCGCGGCTCGAAGCCGGGCGCACCACAGTTCGAGCTCCCCGTGCTGACGGAGATCGTCGGTTACGCCCGGGAAAAGGGGCTCAGCGTCGCCGCCCACTGCCACGGCACGCCGGGGATCGATGCCGCCGTGCGAGCCGGCGTGCACTCAGTCGAGCATTGCTCCTGGGTAGGAGAAGGCGGCTGGGCGAGTGACTATCAGGTGAGCGTGGTGGAGGCGATGCTCGAAAGGGGCACCTGGGTGTCGCCCACCATCAACGCCGGCTGGCAGCGGATGCTGGATGCAAACAACCAGACGCTGACCCGGATGCGAGCAGCGCTCATTGACATGCGCGCCCACGGCATACCCTTCATGGCTTCGACCGACGCGGGCATTCCAGGTGTTTTTCACCACGAGCTGGCAAAAGCGCTCGGGGTATACGGCAAGGTGGCGGAGTTGACCAACGAGCAGGTTCTACGCTCTGCAACCTCCGAAGCGGCAAGCGGTCTGGGTATCGCCGGGCAGGCGGGGCGGCTGGTCGGCGGCTTCGACGCGGATGTGCTGGTAGTGGATGGCGATCCGCTGCAGAGCATCGACGCCCTGGGTCGACCGGTGGCAGTCTGGGCTCGAGGTGTATCCGTTCGCTAGCCGATTTTCGTCAGTAGGGACTCGTTAGACAGCTTGTCACCCCGACGGGGCGCTTCATTCCGCGTCGCCGCGCCAGGCCGGCTTGCGCTTCTCGAGGAAGGCCTTCACCCCTTCCGCGTAGTCCGGCTCCTTCATCATCTCTTTGAGCAGCGCTTCAGACGCCGTGACGGAAACGTCGACCGTCTGCTGCAGATCCCGATAAACCTGCCAGCGGGTCTGACGCAGGGAGTTCGGGGATACAGTGGCGATGAGATCGCGAGCGTACGCCAGGGTACGATCGAGCACTTCTTCCGCCGGCAGCACCTCGTTCACCAGGCCCATCGTCAGAGCTTCCTCGGCGGTGAACGCCCGGGACGACAGCAACAGCTCATTGGCCCGGGTCAGGCCGAGCATTCGCGGCAGCAACCAGGAGAGTCCGTACTCCGCCGGCAGATTGAGCTTGCCGTGGGCGGTGGTGAATTTGGCTCCAGCCGCGGCAAAGCGCAGGTCTGCAAAGCAGGCGAGCGCCAGCCCCACGCCCGCCGCCGGGCCGTTCATCGCCGCCAGAATCGGTTTCGTGAGGCCGAACTGATAGGCGAAGCTGGCATCGAAACGATCGTCCACACCGAAGCCGGGCATGGCCATTTCTTTCGGCGTACCCGGATCGTAACCACCTTTCTTCGCGTGCCCGGTGAGCGCCTCCGCATCACCGCCGACGCAGAAGCCACGCCCCTTCCCAGTCACGACGATGGCGCCCACGTCCCTATCTTCGTCGAGCGCCTCGAGACACCAGCGGTACTCGGTGTGCATCCGGCCCGTCCAGGCATTCATGCGCTGGGGCCGGCTCAGGGTGATGAGGCCGATCCCGTCCTGCACCGCAAGCTCAGTCGCCTTCAGTTCCATGGCCCGCTCAATCCTCCACCCGGGCGTTCAGATACGCTCGCTCGGTGATCTCGTGATAACGCCGGACCGACTCGGTGAAGGCCGCGTGGGAGGCGAGGATCCGGGCATGCAGCGGATCATCACCTGCCATCTGATCAATCACAGCGGCTGACTCAGTGCGAAGGGCGGCCAGCACCTCTGGCGGAAAGGGCCGCACGTCGACGCCATGTTCGCCGATCAGCGTCTCCAGCGCCTGCGCATTGCGAGCTGTGAATTCCGCCAGCATGTCGTCGTTCGCATGGCGGACGGCGGTCTCCAGAATCACCTGCAGATCCGGGGGCAGGCTCGCCCAGGCCTCGGCATTGACGATGGACTCGATGGCCGCGCCCGGCTCGTGCCAGCCCGGGTAATAGTAGTAGTCGGCCACCGTGTGCAGGCCGAACGCAAGATCGTTGTACGGACCGACCCATTCGGTGGCGTCGATCACTCCGGTCTGCAGGGAGGTGAACACCTCGCTGCCCGGCATGGCCACCGGCAGGCCGCCCACCCTT
>Ga0316194_10002984_pt1 | contig 11821 bp, 14 predicted proteins | sample CroRivsedime1_MG_FD_204936 | JGI IMG/M metagenome (GOLD analysis project Ga0316194, IMG submission 204936) | Coastal sediment microbial communities from Maine, United States - Cross River sediment 1 | ecosystem: Environmental > Aquatic > Marine > Coastal > Sediment | place: USA: Maine... | reverse complement strand
GCCCCCAGAGGATTTGATTAAGGCAGCCTTTCAAGAAGCTATGGATAAAAAAGCGGGCTGATACAAATGAGATGATATCTTGAGAAAAATGAAACGAAAACCAACACACCCGGGAAAAATACGTAAAAAGATTATTGGGAGTCCTTGTCAATAACGGTCACTGATATGGCTGATACGCATGGAATTTCAAGAAAAGCTCTGAAAATAATGAACAAAGCCCTAGTCAAACCTGAAAGGGCTCTTTTGTTTGCTTAAGCACATGAATCTTCGGCGGTAGATTGGCTATAACAGGAACAGCAGGCTAAAATATATTGCTGCAAAAAGGCCCATGATTCCAATGGGATAAAAACCGGACTGCGCCCTTTTCAGAAGATTCTCGGAGATAGTTTTCTTGTCTGGTGCGTCGAATGCAGTTTTCCAGAACGGCCAGCATATCTGTGCCAGCAGTTTACCAGGCAATTCTCTCACAAACCTGGTCAAACCAACAAGAAACTCTCCTATAAAGACCCGTTCAACCGTCCGGTTGACAGCATTTAACCCCTTGTCCATAACCTGATAGAACAGGCGGCCGCCCTTGCGGTAAAACCAGTCGGTATCAATATTGATTGCCCTTATTTCAGCCGGATAGATGCCGGAAAGCAGCAGCAGGGTAAAGGCCAGGGCCGAGAACATCAACAGCTGTAGCTGAAACAGGACATGTGATGCTGTATAAGGGACGAAGTCAACAGGATATGGCAGGATGGAGTAAAGAAATTTTGGATAGACGCCGAGAAAGATACAGAAAAAGGCGGCAATGCCCATGGCGATGAGCATACTGGCAGGTGCTTCTTTGACGCGGTGTCCGGCATCATGGGAAAAGAAGGCAAAGAACGGGATTTTGATCCCTGAGTGGTGAAAGACACCGGCCGAGGCAAAAACCAGGGCCAGCCAGATGATACTCATATGACCATGTGCTGCAGCGTCAATTACCATGGATTTGCTGACAAAGCCACTGGTCAAGGGAAATGCTGAAATGGAAGCAGCGCCGATTGCACAGAAAAGGGCGGTCCAGGGCATCGACTTGTAAAGACCGCCAAGGTCTGTGGCGTTGATTTTGCCGGTACGGAACATCACGGCCCCCATGGACATAAAGAGCAGAGACTTGTAAAGAATATGTGCAAAGGCATGGGCTGCCGTACCGTTGATAGACAGCTGGGTGCCGATGCCGATGCCCACCATCATGAAACCGACCTGGTTGATCAGGCTGTAGGAAAGAACCCGGCGCAGGTCGTTTTCAATGACCGCGAAAAAGATCGGGAAGGCGGTCATGACAGCGCCGATCCAGATAAGCTCCTCAGTGCCGGGAAAGGTCCTGGCCAGGGCGTACACAGCTGTTTTTGTTGTAAAGGCACTTAAAAATACAGCGCCGCCCACTGTGGATTCCGGATAGGCGTCGGGCAACCAGGTATGCAGAAGGGGCCAGGCCGCGTTGATCCCCATGCCGATGAAGATACAGTAGGTTGCAGGGCTGTGCAGGCCGATAAAACCCAGGCTGATGGAATGCTGTTCGCTGATATACATGATGATGCCGGCCAGCAACACGAGGCCGCCGAAAACATGCACCATGAGGTAGCGGAAACCTGCTGCCTGGGAAGCCTTGGTACGCCTGGCCCAGATCAGCCATAAGGCGCTGACCGTCAGCATTTCCCAGAAGACGAAAAAGGTGAACAGGTCGCCAGCAAAGACGACGCCAAGGGCACTCCCCGCATAGACCAGCCCGGCGACGTATTCCAGATCACTTTTAAAGCTGATTGTATAAATAATTCCGACCAGGGAGATGAGGTGGAAGATATAGGCAAAAACCAGGGACAGCCTGTCGACCTTGAAAGGCACCAGGTCAAATCCCAAAAAGTTTATTTCCCAGACAGTGCCAACCTGCACATTAATCAAAAAGAAAAAACTGATAAGCGGCAACAGCAGCATGTAGGCGGATTTAACTTTGCCGCGCAGCAGCGGGACTAGCAGTGCGCCCAGGATATAGATAAAGGCTGGCGGAATGAACTCAATCATAGTAATCCTCTTCCCGCTTCACCAGCGGCCTGAGAACGTACTTTGCCGCCAGCACCAGGAGTACACAGGCGACAAAGCCGTAAATGGCATAAAACCCGAACCATTTTTCCCAGGCAAAATAAGAATGCTTATGGACGAATGGCTCAAGGCACAGGAGCAGGACCAGGGAACCAAAAAGTCCGAACAGTACCTTCTTGACATTCTTGGGGTTGTCGAAAATATGTTTTTTCTCTGTGCTCATTGTGGTACTCCACTGTAAAAAAATATGTACAGTTATGCCTCTGAATCAGTGAACCGTATTAATTCCGGCTCCCTTGAGAAAGATAATGATCATATAAATAAGGCTGATGCCGAATATCACATAAAAAGCCGGCCGGTATCCCGGCACCGGGTCATGTTTTAGCTCTTTAAGTTCCTTGTCATGCATCATCTATCCTCCAGTGATGGCCTGCACAGCCAAGCTGGCCAGGTCAAAAAAGGGCTGTGGAAAGAAAAACAGTCCTATTGAACAAATTGCTGTTACCACTAGGGGCACCACGCACCAGGGCGGGGCTTCCTGAACCTTGTTCTCGAACATGGACTCTTCCGGTGTGCAGAAAAAAGCCCGGTAAACCACCGGCAGAAAATATGCGGCATTGAGCAGGGAACTGCCCAACAGTACGATAAGCATAACAATTTGGTCCGCCTCCAGCGTACCAAGAACGAGAAACCACTTGCTGATAAAGCCGCCGGTTGGCGGCAGGCCGATGACACTCAGGCTACCGACAAGAAATGCGGTCATAGTTACCGGCATGCGCTTGCCGATACCGACCATCTCACTGATATATTTCTTACCCGTTGCCACAAATATTGCACCGGCGCACATGAACAGGGTGATCTTGCCGAATGCATGCATGGCAATGTGCACCAGTCCACCCACCTGGCCTTTAGGAGAGAGCAGGGCTGCTCCCAGAATTATATAGGAAAGCTGGCCGATAGTGGAAAAGGCCAGCCTGCGTTTCAGGCCGTCCTGGGACAGGGCGATGAGCGAAGCGGTCAGGATGGTGAAGGCGGCAATGTAGCACAGCACGGTACCGAGGTTTAACGATAACAAAAGGTTGGTGCCGAATATACCGGTTATCACCCTGAATATGGAAAAAACACCCACCTTGACAACGGCCACCGCATGCAGCAATGCCGAAACCGGTGTGGGTGCCACCATGGCAGCCGGCAGCCAGGCATGAAAGGGCATGATTCCCGCCTTGGCAAAGCCGAAAACACACATAAGCAGCAGTACAGCCACTGTGGACTTTGAAAGGCCAAGCGGCAAAATCCCCTGGCTGGCAAAATCCAGCGTTCCTGTCAGTGAGTAAATGATGAGCATGGCAGGGAGGGCCAGGCCGATGGAAGCTCCCAGGATATAGGACAGGTATTTCCGTCCGGAGATCCTGGCCTCATGATCCTGGTGATGGGTAACCAGGGGATAGGTTGCCAGGGAAAGCATTTCGTAAAAGAGGTACATGGTGAAGAGATTGGCGGAAAAGGCCACGCCGATGGTGGCGGAGAGCGCCACGGCAAAAAAAGCGAAATAGCGCGTCTGGCTGTGTTCATTCAGGCCCCGCATGTAGCCGATAGAATAGGCCGAGGTCACTATCCAGAGAGAGGAAGAGACCAGGGCAAAGAGCATGCCCATCGGATCCACCCTGAACTGGATGGCCAAACCGGGTAATACTTCCACAAGGGTATATTCTATGATGGCGCCATTCAGTATAAGAGGCAGCATGGACACCACCAGTCCAAACTTGATAATGCCGGCAAGAAAGGTCCAGCCTTCCCGCAGGTTGGGCCTGCTCCCGGAAGTAACAATGGGAATGACTGCCACCAGTGAGACAAGGACGGCAAGCAGAGGTTTTATGGAGGTAATGGTTTCCATGAAAAAAAGTTATCAGTTATCAGTTTGCAGTTGTAAGTTTGCTTTGCTTTATAAAATATGACCCATTTATACGGGTATATCTATCGTTGGTTGATTACAGAATTTTTCATTCTTTATTTTTAATTCTTAATTTTACAATAATCCTGCCGGTAACGAATGCTGGATAATATTTGTAACAATGTCTCCTGAATAGAGGCCAATGACGATAAGGCTCAAGGCCACGATGATGAGAGGCATGAGCATGGAAAAAGGCGCTTCGTCGATGGCGATTTCTTCAGCTTCACCACCGTGGTGGTCGACTTTGGGTTCAAAATAGGCGATTTCTATGACCCTGAAAAAAAGTATGGCATTGACCAGGCTGGAAAACAGCAGGGCAGCCATGAAATGATATTTGCCGGCATCAATGGCACCGAGAATGAGATACCATTTACTGAAAAAGCCGGCGGTGGGCGGCACACCGATCATTGACAGGGCGCCGACGGTAAAGGCTGCCATGGTAACCGGCATTTTTTTATACAGCCCTGCAAGGTCCTGCAGCTGCTGCCCGCCTTTTTTGTAAATAACAATACCTGCAAAAATAAAGAGACAGAGGGTCATCAGGGCATCATTGACGATGTGCAGGATAGCGCCGGTAAGGCCAGTGCTGCTGGCCAGCCAGGCACCGCCGACCATGTAGCCCACTTCCGCCACTATAAGATAGGTCAGCATTTTCTTGAAGTCGGTCTGGGCCAGGGCCAGGATGGAACCGCTGATTATAGCAATTACGGCCATCCAGACTATGGTTTCTGACAGACCGGCAACTTCATAAACATATTCAACAGAAAAAACCGACAGCATGATCCTGATCATGATATAGACTGACACCTTGGTGACCAGGGGCGCGACCAGGCAGCCGGCTGCAGATGGTGCATAGGTGTAGGCATTGGGCAGCCAACCATGCATCGGGAAAAAAGCCATCTTGATCCAGGTGCCTACCAGGATGAGCAGCAGGGCGATAAAAATTGCATTTAATGAGTACAGGTCAGGAAGAATGGTGAGCAGGTTGGCCATATTGAGAGAACCGGTCATGATGTAGAGATGGCCGACGCCCAATAGATAGAAGCTGGCACCGATTGTCCCCAGGATGACATAATTAAAGCTTGCAACCAGGGCCCGGTTGTCACCCAGTGCTATGAGCGCATATCCGGTGAGTGCGGAAATTTCAAGCAAAACATAGAGGTTGAAGGCATCACCTGTAACTGTCATGCCCAACAGGCCGGTAACCAACAGGACGAACAGAGTATAGAACTGAGGGATCTTTTCCGGCAGTTCCTGTTTGATGCTTTCTTTGGAAAAGATGACTGCAAGTAAACTGACAAATGAAACCGTTACCAGTACCAGTGCATTAAAGTGATCAATCACATACTCAATGCCAAAAGGCGGAGGCCAACCACCGAGACGATAGCTGATAGGTCCTGTTTTCATGACCTGGATAAGCGTTATGAGAGAGGCGGCAAAGGAGCCAAGAATTGCCAATACGGCAACAGGAAAACAATAGCGCCGGTTGATCAAGCCGACCATGTTGACCAGGAGCGCGCTTAACAGCGGGATGATGACCAGAAGAGCTGGCGCCTGTTCAACAATGCTCATTGCAGCTGCTCCTGAATTTCATCTTCTTCCAGGGAGTTGTATCGCCTGTGTATACCCAGGCAGATTGCCAGGGCAACTCCAAGCGTTCCAACAGATACCACGATGGCAGTGAGCATCAGGACATGGGGAAGTGGATTGGCATAATGGGCAACATCAATGGCCGCTTCAACAGCACCATGGCCGGAGCCGTGGGCGATAATCGGGATGCTGGCGTGCTCCTTGGCGCCTATGGACACATAAAAAACAATGATGGCTGTCTGGAAGATGGACATGCCGATGACTTTCTTGACCAGGTTGTTCTTGGCCAGCATGGCATAAAGGCCGATCATCATGAGCAGGATGTATATCCAGTAATTATAATCAGCAATAAGTGCGTGCATTACAGACCCTTGTCGTATTTACCGTGGGAAACAATATTTAAATAAATTGAAATAACGATGGCCATGACCGCAATGGCCACACCTATCTCAATACCCAGCATACCGTGGGACCGTGCCATGATCTTATCTGTTGCCGGCAGGATCTTGCTGAGCATGGAATAATCGAGGAAATTTGCACCCAGGAGCAGGCATAGAAAGCCGATTCCCGCATAGATCAACACCCCGATATTACCCAGCAGAACATTCCACCGTTCACTCATGATCCCCAAAACCACTTTGAAGTCATAGCTGATGGCCAGCAGAATAAAACTGGCGCCGAGAATGACACCGCCCTGGAAGCCGCCGCCGGGACTATGGTGGCCGTGTGCCACCACATAGAGGGCAAAAAGCTGGATAAAGGGAACGAGCTGTCTGGCAACAAACCGGATGATAGTATCCGGGTACCCTGCAGAAATGACGTAGGGTTCCGGGAGGTCACAGCGATCCTCTTTTTTGAAGCGGCGTAATATTGCTATAACGGCCAGGCCGGCTGTGAAAATTACCGCGGTCTCGAACATGGTGTCAAAGCCCCTGTAGTCAGCCAGGACTGAAGTAACCATGTTCGGTACATTTGTATCATGGAGTGTCTGGGTGATGTAGTAAGGCGAAACATGGAGACTGGCGGGTGTAAAAATATCGCCAAAGCCGGGAAAATCGGCCTCGGCAATTACGAGGACCAGGCCGGTGAGCAGTGCAGCCACCAGGGCGAAAGCCTTGGAAAGCATACGCCCGGATTTACGGACTCCGACTCTTCTGGTGGTTTGGTAAACTGCGGCAAAAAACAGGACAGTGCTGACTCCTGCCCCCACCGATGCCTCGGTAAAGGCGACGTCCACTGCCCCCATCTCTGTCCAGAGAAGACACATCAGGAAGCTGTAGGCCCCGAAAATAATAGCTGCACTGAGCAGGTCCTTAACCATGATGGTTGCAAAGGCGCAGATTACGATAAGGGTCAGTACGCAGAAATCTAGCTGCCAGATCATGGGCTTTCTTCCTCCGGCTTTTTAGTCCAGGGCTTAATGCCAGCCTCATAGCCGGCATCGAGAATAGCGTGGGTTGCAGTGGGGCTTGCCATGAAAATGAATACAGCAATCAAGAGAACCTTCAAGGCAACCAGCATGTTGGCCAGGTCGAATTCATGAAAGTTATAAAGCGCCAGCGGCAGGAGCATTAACAGCGAGGACAGGGTGTCCCCTTTGCCGGCTGCATGCATCCTGGAAAAAAAATCCGGGAAACGCAGAATTCCCACAGTTGTGGCAAAAAAGAAGATCAGACCGGCGAGCGTGAGCATTATCACTGCTATTGTCATTTGTCTTCCTCCGACCTGAACTTGAAACCATACCCACTGGAAGTAAGGTTTTTGCGATGGTGAAAGTAGCGGGAAGCTGCGATGGTGACTATAAAATTCAGCAGGGCGTACGCCAGGGCAATATCAACAAACATATCCACCCGGTGGTAGATGGAACCGATTATAACCAGGAGAATGGTGGTCTTGGTGCCTATCACATTGACACCCATGATCCTGTCAATGGCTGTCGGTCCCTGGATAGCCCGGTGCAAAGTCAGAAGAATCAGAAAACAGAGGGCAACGCCTATACCGATAAAAAAAGAATCCATATCAATCCCTTTCAAAAACCTTTGCCAGTCGTTCTTCCATTTCACCAGGAAGGCCGGCAGCAGCCTTGCGGCTTATAGCATGCACATAAAAAACCTGGCCTTCAATCCTGATGGTAATGGTACCAGGGGTCAGGGTAATGGAGTTGGCCAGGGCAACTTTGGCGATATCGGTTTTCAGCGTTGTTTTAAAGGTAACGATGGTAGGGTCAATCAGCTCCTTCATTTTCGGGTGCAGAGCCAGAAATGTTACATGCAGGGTGGAAAGTAATATCTGGTACAAAAGCCAGGGGAGATACAGCAAAAACCTTAAGCCAGTTGTGAAATGGCTGCGGCTTTGCGGATTATACATAAAGAGGTCTGCGGAAAGAAACGAAACCACCGCGCTGGAAATTACACCGAGAGTCAGATGGAAGAGATCGAATTTGCCCGAGAGCAGAATCCAGAATCCCAGCATGATGAAAAAAGTGTAGATATATCGCATATCTTATATCTGATGCTAGCTGTTTAAGTATTCAAACTATTTGTAACCGCAAACTCTTCCCTTCTCGATTTTCGGTTAAATACCGTAGAAAAAATAAATCATAGTCATCATGACAATCATATATAAGATGGTCATACCACTGCCCGCCCGGAAATAATCAATCGTCTTATACCCTCCGGGCCGCATGATGAGAGCATTTACCTGGTGGGTGGGAAGAATAAAGGTGTTTGAGCATGCCACCCCGACTACTAGTGCAGCCATCCGTGGATCAGCTCCGGCAGTGAGAGCCATCTTCATGGCCAGCGGCACCATAAGCACGGTGGCCCCGACATTGGATGCCACCAAAGTGAAAAAAGAGGTTAAGAGTCCGATGACCGTCAGCAAAACAATGGGAGAAACCGTGCCGATGGCCCCCATGATTGAATTAGCGATAAAGGCGGCAGCCCCGGTCTTTTCAAAGGCTATTCCCAAGGGGATAAGGCCGCCCAGCAAAAAGACGGTCATCCAGTCCACCGAATTGTAGGCCTCGTCAACGGTCATAACCCGAGTGAGGATCATGCCCAATGCTCCGGCAAGCAAGGCGATAGAAAGCTGCACATTAAAGACGAGAATCATGGTTAAGGAGACCACAAGGCAGCCGACCGCAATTTTCACTTTTTCGGTTTTGATGATTTCCCCTTGAACCTCTTCTGTAAAAACCAGGTCTGGTTTGTTCTTCAGGATATGAAACTTTTCCCAACGCCCCTGGAGCAGAAGGGCATCGCCCGGCTGCATGACGATATCGGAAATACCGGCGACAAAAACCTTGTTACCCCTGAAAATGGCCAAAGGATTTACTTGATAGCGCTTGCGAAATTCAAAATCCCGCATGGTTTTTTGGGCCAGTTCCGATCTCGGGGTAATAATGCCTTCAAGAATGCCGGCATTATTGGGCGACAGGTCTTCGGCAAAACTGCTGAGGTCTGACCGCAGCTCCCAGCCGAAATTCTTCGCCATTTTTTCAACAAATTCACGGGTACCAACCACCGCGATATCGTCACCGGCATTGATTTCAGTCTCCCTTTTAGGGGAGAAAAATTTTTGTTTTTGTGTATTTTGCGAGACAGCAACCACCGTGGTAAAATAGTGCGGGCGGATGGAAAGCTCTTCAAGAGATTTCGGACCAGTGAAGCTTTCAGGTATGTGCAGTTCAAAAAGGGTGCCCATGTCGCGGTAAGTGTTCTGCAGAACTACCGACATGGGGCCGCTTGTCTCTTCGCCTTGTCCACTCGGCAGAACCAGACGGCCTAAAAATATGAAGTATAGGAGTGCTGCAATAGTTAAGGCAACGCCAATTGGTGTGACGGCAAAAAGCCCGAAGGGTTCTACATTCGGGTCGGTAATCTTCATGACATCGTTTAAGAGGATCAAAGGGCTGGAGCCGATGAGGGTGATACACCCCCCGATGATGGCGCAATATCCCATGGGGATCAGTATTCGGGAAACCGGGATGCCGGTCTGCCTGCCGATGCGCCTTGCTGCAGGCATGAACAGGGCGGCGGCGCCGATATTCTGCATAAAACTTGAAATAAAGGCCACGGTGGAGGAAATAAGGGTGATTATTCTACTTTCGCTTTTGCCGGCAAATTTTAGAATGACCCGCGCCAACGAGTTCATGGCTCCAGTTTTGTCAAGGCCCGCGCCAATAATAATGACCGCTATAATGGAGACCACTGCGTTACTGGAGAGGCCGCTGATGGCCTCCTTGGGCGTAACCAGGCCTAACAACGGCAGAACGACCATCATGATAATGCCGACCACATCGACTCGGACCCATTCGAAAATAAACATAAGAATGGCCACAACAAGCACAGCCATAACAATTATAATTTCTGGTGTCATTTCCTTCCTTTTCTCCTTATTTATATAAAAAAAATAAAATTCTTAAACGGGTTTTTCTTTAACGCGAAATGAATGAGTATTCAATCAATAAATTGAAATGTGTACAAAAAATAGAAATGGATTGCATACTACTTCACCCCGGCCAAGTATTAATACCCGGTCCGGGGTGAAGTAGTATGCGTGCCCGAAACAGCAGGGCACGATTTGTTTAATGAGTGTAACGTAAAGAATATCTATTGTTAGGCTGCCGCGCCGCGATAGCTGCCCAGGTCAAAAACCGGAATGGTGACCGGTCCGGTTGCTCTTTGGACCACTTCACGATCGGGTTCGGTTAATACGTAACGCATACCGGGGAATTGGGTCTTCAGTTTATGCACCACATCGTCCAGCTCGCCAATTTCGATAAGATGGTTGACTGGCACGCCAGCTTGCTCTGCCTGCTCCTGCAATTCGATAAAATTCTGTTGGCTCTCATTCAGGAAACGAGTTGTTTCTTCTTCTTTTCTGGCCGCGGGCAGAAAAAGGGGAGCGTCTGAGACGTTTAGCATCAGCAGTTCAAAATCAAGCCTTTTAGCCATATCCAAAGAGTAGTTGAAAAGTACCATGGAAAAACGTTCTTCTGAGGCAACAACAAGAATTTTGCGGTTGCCCTGGGTTTTGTCGATCATGGCTCGAGCGGTCGCATGCTCTCCTGCCTCGGCAAATGCAGCAGCAGCCGCCGAGTCCTGAAAAACGGTTTGTTTTTGATCCTCAACTTTAACCTTCAGGTCTTTTTTGTTTTTCTTAAACCAGTTAAATAGTGCCACTTTTTTCTCCTTGATATTAAATTTTTTCTATAAAAATAAAATAGTTGCGTGTATTTCAAGAGTCATTTTGAACCATAACCAATGGAATGGGTATTGCATCTGTTATAGAGCGGATCATTTTTTTTATTTTCTGGTCACTCGTGTTTTGCTCTTTTTCACCAGTCGGGTCATATACAGCGATCACCACACCTTTGTGCTCTTGCACAAAGCGCACTATTTCTTCACGGGGGTTGCCGGATTTCATGGTGAGATGGCAGGATATGCCTGACTTTTCAGACTCAGGCAGCAATTTCTTAATATTCTTTAATGCCTGATTCATCAGGTCATCAGCTGTTTCATGCTCGCCGGCCTCGGCAAAAGCAGCAGCCATCATTGTACCTTCGAAGAACAGTTTCGCATGCGTAGCTTTATGAATTGCTTTTTCAAGAAAGCTGTTTGCATTTTGTGTCCTGATAATCTGCAGTACGTTCAATTCCGCTTTAATTCTCGAGCAGAGCTCAACTGCATAATCAAATGCTTTCTTGTCAGGGGTAATGCCATCAATGGCTAATAAAACCTTTTCCATGTATTAATTCCTTCTTCCTGTAATGGATATATAGCTTAAACCCGCAACTCAGGCCGCTGTTCAGACTTCCTGGCTCTGGTTTCCGGCCGCTTTTCTTTGGTTTTGTTGCCGAGCAATTCAATGGCCGTCTTCTCTTCACCGGCTTCGGCAAAGGTTATCGCCATCATAATTTTGTCCCATAAGTTGAGTTTTTTTGTATTCTGTTCCAATGTTCGGTCCTCCATTAAAAGTTAGTATATTGAATGTTAGTGTTTTGGGGTTTTGTCTTTATTAGGAGCAAGGACTGTGCCAAACACAGATTATTCATTTAATTATTTGATATTGTTATAATTATTGGAGAATCTCGGGAAAGAAGAAAAAGAGAGAATTCGTTGCATTGTGCAATGATGCTTTGAACTGATGTTTAACATATCAAATAATATCAAAATGTTAGCTCATGTTGCATTTGCAGCATAACTATGT
>Ga0316194_10002982_pt1 | contig 11828 bp, 9 predicted proteins | sample CroRivsedime1_MG_FD_204936 | JGI IMG/M metagenome (GOLD analysis project Ga0316194, IMG submission 204936) | Coastal sediment microbial communities from Maine, United States - Cross River sediment 1 | ecosystem: Environmental > Aquatic > Marine > Coastal > Sediment | place: USA: Maine... | reverse complement strand
ATGGTGATTCGCATATCAATACAACAGGCTCGCCCTGCAACGGCGATATCGCCTCAAGCGCGCCCGTACATCTGGTCCGGCGCGAGCACGTCCGGAAACCGTGACCGCAAGCTGCGCCGGGACTCGTAGCAAAGATGGCAGTGATCCGCATACCCGTCTTCGTGTGCGAGTTCGTAGCGGCGGACAATTTCTGCGGGGCCGCCCTCCAGCAATGGGCCGACAATCGGATGCTCGTCCGGCCGAAAGTCCGCCATGATCTCGGTTAATGGACGCTCGAGCAGATTCCCGATGGAAATGCCCTGGCAAATGTGCAGGTGTCCGAACGGGTCTACGTGCACGCGTTGCGGATTCCGCAGGTCCTCCCAGGGACAGGTCGTGAACTGCTGCCAGGGTTTCGGCGGCACTTTCGATGCGAGCAATTCGGCCGCGCGACCCCGGAAGAGCACCGGCGACTCACCGGGCGGTAACGTGCCTGTTGCCTCGGGTTCGGCAACGCTGATGAAGTCCACCGGGATATCGAGCTGTCGCGCGGCCGCGCGGGCAATTTCCGGATTGCGGTAGCCTTTGCTGCCACCGTGGTAGCTGTCGCTGCTGATGGAGAGATCGTCGATCGATCCTGCCATCGGTCGCAGCCACTCCAGGGCATCGTCTTCCGAGTTGGCCCAGTACGCGTTCGTGACGATGCCGACCTTGAAGCCGTGCGCCTTTGCTCGAAGAACGCCACTTTGCAGGATCGCGTAATAGAGAAAAGCCTCGCCGCCCTCGAAGTAGATCCACTCGATGGTGCTGAGCCGCTCCGCCTCCGCGAGGATGTGGTCGACGGTGTCGAGGCTCATCGTCCCGGTCTGGAATGGTCCGCTCCAGACGAAGCAGTGATCGCACTCGAACGTGCACTGATAGGTCAGCAACAGGTGCAGCCCGGACAAAGGCGGCGAAGATTTCCTGTGCGACGAGACGGCGACCATGAGCAGAACTATAGCGCGATCTGGATTTCAGCGAAGAGCGCCCCAGCAACTTTTTGATAAATATGAATCGAAACACGAACTTGGGTTTCTGAAAGTCCGCGTGCCAAAGGTCCGGTTGATTGCACGGCCGGCCGCTGTCGAACCATGGGCTGATCTGGTGCATCTAATAGGTGTAACCTATTTATTCTCGAGTCGCCCGGAGTTGCAGCATGTCACTCGCCGCCGAGCTCAGGCGCCGCAATGTCTTCCGTGTCGCCGCTGCCTACCTGGTCGTGGGCTGGCTGCTTACCGAGGTATTGACGACGATCCTGCCCGCACTCGGCGCGCCCGAGTGGTCGGAGACAGCGGTCATCTATATCTTCGTCCTTGGCTTCATCCCCGCGGTCGTACTGGCCTGGTTCTTCGAGCTGACACCCGACGGGATCAAGCGCGACGAGGACGTTACCGGCGACATGAGCACCAAGGCCCGGGGGCACCGGCTGGTCGACTACGTGACGTTGGCAGGTATCGCGCTGATCATCGTGTTTGTCGGCCTGTTGAGTGCACGGCAGGGGGTGGACGATGTCGATATCGCGTCAGTTGCGGTGCTGCCGTTCGTAAACATGTCGAACGATGCAGACAACGAGTATTTCTCGGACGGGCTCACCGAGACACTGCTGCACATGCTCGCCCAGGTCCCGGACCTGAAAGTCGCCGCGCGGACCTCGAGTTTTGCTTTCAAGGGCCGCAACCTCAGCGTGCGGGAGATCGCTGCTGCGCTAGGGGTCGCCTATATCCTCGAGGGTAGCGTGCAGCGGGCCGGGGAGCGCGTCCGGATCACGGCTCAGCTCGTTCGCGCCAGCGACGAGTCGCACGTGTGGTCGAACGTCTACGAGCGGCAGATCGACGACATATTCGGCATCCAGGACGAGATCGCAGAGAGAGTCGGGTTCGCACTGTCCGAGTCCCTGCTGGGCTCGGGCTACCAGCCACGCGGAGGGGTACGGACGTCAAATGCGGACGCTTACGACCTCTACCTGCAGGCGCGCAAGGAGAGTCAGACTTTCTCGTACGGCGGGCTGGCGGCTGCGGAGGACCTGCTCAAAGGTGCGCTGCTTATCGACCCGGACTTCTTAGAGGCAAAGACTGAGCTGGCGATGAGCTACATCAGTCAATGGGAAACTGGCCTGATGGACCGTCGGGAAGCGATCTCGCGGGTCTCGGCCATCGCCGACCAGGTACTCGCGGAGCATCCTGATGACGTCGTCGCACGCTCTGCGAGAATCTATGTGGAAACCATGGAACAAGCCCTGCAGGGGGACTTCCGAACCGTACCTGCAGCGATCGAGGAACTGGAGTCGCTGGTGGCTGAAGCGCCGGACAACTTCCAGGTGCGCACTCTGCTGATCCGTTCCTACGTGAACACAAAGCAGGACGAGAACGCATTGCCGGTGCTCGAAGCGGCGTTGAAACGCGACCCGTTCAATCCGCGAATCCATTACGAGATGGGCACACTGTACCTGAGACTGGACCGGCCCGAAGAAGCGCGCGTTGCACTCGAGAAGTCGCTCGAGATCGAGCCGATGCAACCGAACGCCTATACCCAGCTCGCGCACATCGCGCGGATGGACGGGGACGGTGTCGGTTTCGTAGAGAATTTCCTGAAGGCCATGGAAGTCGATCCGCGCGATCACGAACTCCCGGGGATGCTGGCCCAGTTCCTGTACCAGATAGACCTGGTTGAGGAAGGTGACGATTTCCGTAACCGCGTCATGAACATCGCGCCGACCAGCGAGAGCGCTTACCGCATCGAATTACTGCGCGCACTCGCCAGCGACGATGCAGCAGCCGCGGAAGGCACAGCACGCAGCACGATCGAGAACGGCATCGAGGAGCGGATGTACGCATTCGGCGGCGCCATCGAGTACCTGCTGCGCGCGGCAATCGCGAATGACTCGGTCGATACGGAACTCGCCTGGCTGGACCAGCAGGTGCCGACCTTGTTGGACGTCGATGCGGAGACTGCCCCCGGCAAGTTCAGGATGGCACAGGGAATCGCCCTCGACGCCTGGTACATAAGCCTGCCGCGCGAGGAGACACGGAGGCGCCTCGACGTCCTTCTTGAAGCCGGCCGGGCGATGGGCTTCGATCCTACCAAGGATCCGATGACACACATGCGAATCCTTGCGGTTCGCGGCGAGATCCAGGAGGCGATACGGGTAGCCCTGGACGACGTCTTCAGCCGATCGGTAGCGAACAGCCTCGGCTGGAAAGAGGCGTTCTCCCAGCCGCTGTATGCCGAGATCGTTGCCGATCCCCGGGTGCAGGTCGCAATGCAGCAATGGGAACAGGAAGAGGCCGCCATACGGGGCAAAGTCTCCGCCTATCTGCAGGATCTTCAGGCAGCTTCGTAACTATTCGATGGTGACGGACATCACTGGTTTTCATGCGACCCGGGCTGCGTGAGATTTGCGTGTATCAGCCATGCATTTCAATTCAAATCCCCGACTAAGGACTCTGTTGCTGCTTCAATCGCCCCCGAAAAATCCTCGGAAGTATCAAGGTAAGACAACCCGTGTTTTTCACATGCTTTTTTAATCATCTTGCTATAACCAATCATGTTACCGATGTGATCTCTGATGTATTCATCTGATTTATTTGTCAGCCAGTCGTTCTCCCCATCGCTGTGCTTTTTAACCAGCGCAACTTTGCTCTCTACATCGATTTCGGTGTAGCCCACGAACACTGCCTTGACCTTGCCAGGATGTTTTTCGACCAGGTCAGCGATTAACCCGGGAAGCATTGCTTCGCCCTCGATCACGTAATCCATGCCATCAACGAGCATGCAGTCGATCATTCCCTGCAAGAAAGGCCAGATCTTCTCGGCAATTTCGTTCGGCCACAGCAGATGATGAATTCCATATTCCGGTATCCCATCATTGAACCCCATCATCAACCAATCGAGAGACAGGTACGGAATCTGTTTGTCCGCGAGGATTCTTTTAGCGATGATTGTCTTTCCAGACCTGGAGGTTCCGCTCACGAGGTATAGCATGCCACCCAGCCACTAACTAAGGTGGGGAAATTCTATAGCATCGTTGAGCCCGGTGGAGGCTCTCCCGACTCAATCGTTGGAACTCACACAATGCGCCACATACTGCTCTTACTGACTCTGCTAATTTCCCGTCCCGCCCTCGGTTGCGACCCGGACAGCATTCAGTCCATGAACCCGGCAAGCGAGGAGCAACTCGAGGCATTAGTGACCTGCCTGGCCAGTCCCGATCCCGAGCTGCGTGACCAGTTCGCTTACACGAGGCTGGCAGAACTGCTTCGCGACCAACGGCCTGCCACCGAACAACTGGAATTCCTGGCCGCTCAACTGGACCAGTTATTGCAGCAGCCAGACCCTGTTGGCGTGGCCCACCCGTTTGCCATTCTCGTCCTCGCCGAAATCGCGCGCACGGATCGAATCGAAGCCTGGATGAACCCGGAGCAACGCCAGGACCTGGTGGACAAAGCCGCTAATTACCTGGAAACCGTATCCGACTATCGCGGTTTCGATCCACAGGTCGGCTGGCGCCACGGTGTTGCGCATGGCGCCGACCTGGCCATGCAGCTGACCCTGAACCCGGAAATCAGCAGAGCCCAACAGCTGCAACTATTGCGCGCGATTGCCCGGCAGGCCGCGCCTGCTCACGCCTACCGGTTTGGCGAGCTTGCGCGCCTCGCTCGACCGGTGCTATTCATCGCCGGGCGGAATGAGCTCGAACAAGATGACTGGGAGGCATGGTTCGAAGAGCTGATAGACCCGGCACCCCTGTCGAGCTGGAATGCCGCCTGGCAGGATGCGGATGGGCTTGCGCGGCGGCACAACTTGCGGGCCTTTGCGCTGGAGATCTACCTGAACGCGACGCTCAGCGAGCAGTCCGGGATCCAGGCGCTGGAACCTCATGCCCTGGCCGTGTTGCAGGCACTTCGATAGTTCGCATCACTCGTACAACCGCCACTCCGGCTCATAAGACAGGCCCAGGTTGACGATACGCGCAATCAGCTTGTCATAGCTGATCCCGACCGATGCGGCCGATTCGGCAAAATCCTCGCCGTACGTCAGATCCGGATTGGCGTTTGCCTCCAGCAGAAACACCTTGCCGTCGTCGCGCATGCGAAAGTCCAGGCGAGCGAAGCCGCACAGGTGCAGTGCCCGGTAGATGCGCTTCGCGAGACGCGACAGTTTTTCCACCTCGGCGTCCGACAGTCCCTCGGCGGGGCCGGTCGTGATGCCGTGCTTTTCCTGGTAGTTCCGGTCCCATTTGACCTTGCGCGTGGCGATGCCGGCGCTCACGTCAGCCAGCGTGCCGAAGTTCAGCTCCCAGGCTGGCAACGTCGTCAATCGATTGTTGCCCAGTACGCCGATGTAGAACTCCCGCCCGTCAATGTATTCCTCGACCAGCGCATCGCTCTGCACATTGTCGTGAATAAATTCCACGCGCTCGCGTAGCTTGCTCATGTCCTCGACGATCGAGGCCTGCGCAATGCCGAGCGACGCATCTTCGGTTGCCGATTTCACGAACAGCGGAAACTCGAGTTTGCCCTTTCTTGGCTCCTTGAAGCGTTTGCCGTAAGGAAACAGGTGAAAGGAAGGTGTCGCGACGCGGTGCGAGGCCAGCACCTGTTTCGTCAGTACCTTGTCCTGCGACAGCATCAGGCCGCGCGGGTTACTGCCGGTGTACGGCTGGCGATTCATCTCCAGGTAAGCGACGACGTACGGTTCGTACGCCGCGATCCCGGAAAACTCCTGCAACAGGTTGAAGACGACGTGCGGTTGCCACTCCTTCAGGACTTCACGCAGCTCGGTCAGTCGATCGAGGACACCGAGAACGCGGACGTCATGGCCCAGGTTGCGCAGGGTCGAATAGACGTTGTATTCGGAGCGGAACACATCGATTTCTTTATCGCTGAGTCCGTCGATGTCTTCGGGCGGGATTAGCTCCGGGTGAACCATGAGCAGAATGCGTCGGCGTCTCACAGGGCGTAGTTCTCCCGGTTGCGCTTGATGATATCCAGCACGATTCGCTCGTGCAGGCGCACGACTGGCCGCTTGGCGTCGCGGCGGGATGTGCGCAGCACGAGGTCGAGCTGGCGTGAGCGTTTCTTGACGATCGTGATCGCGTGATCGACGTAATACGGGTGCAGCCTTGCGCGCCGTTGTAACAGCCGCCGCAGCTGCGGCTCGATCTCGCGGACGAAACGGCTTGCCCTTGTTGCGCGCGGCCGCTTCGCGCGCGGAACGAAAACACGCGCCATCCAGCGATCATAACGAAGCTCCATGCCGCCATAGCGCTCCTGCTTCAGGCGATAGTGCTCCCCGAGCGTCTGGTCGACCTGCCGCAGCGGTTCGACTACCTTCCGGCTGCGGTGCCTGGGCTTGCTGGTTGCGATTTCATCCATCAGTGCATCGACGTAATCGAGTTTTTTCAGCGCCGGCCAGCCGGCATAGTCGCGGCGCCAGCGCGCCTTCGGCTGCAGCCAGACGGCAAACGTCTCGGCGAAGTCTTCCGTCGGATGGCTCTGCGCATACCAGTGCCCGAGATGCAGTACGTAGCGCCGGCTGCTCGGGCGTGGCGAATAGCTGTCGGGATACGGTGCAGACGCACGCCCGAATACGCGCCGCCAGCCGGCGCGGCGCCTGAGCCCGTAGGCATTGTCGATGGCATGACCAGCCTCGTGACGCATAATCCGGTAGCGCCACTTCCGGTTGCCGCCTTCCACCTCGCCCATCATTCTCCGCTCCAGCTGATGCAGGCGCGGGTGCGCGAGGTAAAAGGGCAGGGCAAAGCCGGGGATGCCGTCCGGGGAAAACCACTCGGTCGACAGCCACACGTGCGGCCGGAATCGCAGGCCGCGGCGTTCGAATTCGTCGTGCAGCCGCTCGACATCGGACCACAGCGGGCTGCCCCTGAACGTCAGCCCGAGGCTGCTGAAGCGAAGATCGAGGAGCGCCTCGTCGTCGTAGTCCGCCCAGCGGTAGTCCGGTTGGCCGGTCGCTGTCGCTTGTCGGGTGGAAGCCATTGGTTCGAGGATACCCGGCAGGGCTAACGGGCGCGACCTTCGACCCTGTCCGGCATATCCCATCCGGCATATAGGCCGCGTCCGACCCCGTTGCTACCGTGACATTCACCTCGCGGCACTGGGCTGCGGGCATAACAAGCGCGAGAACTGCTTCAGGAGAGAAACATGAATATCCACAAGATTGCATCGCGAATGACGGTCACAGCGGGGGCTTTGCTGTTTGCCGCGACACTGGGTAGCACGGCTGTGCACGCTAATGGCCAGCAGGGCAGCGAGAACGGCATGCCGTTTCGTGCCCTGTCCGAGCAGATCGACCTGTTGTCGGTCGAGCTGAACGAGGCGGTAACCGCCCTGCAGAGCCAGATCGACCAGCTTGTCGTCGAGCAGGCGGATCAGGACGTGCTGATCGCTGCACTTCAGTCTGCCGTTGCAACGCTCGATGTGCGGGTTTCGGGCAACGAGGTCGAAATTGCTGCGCTGCAGGCCATGCAGAACCTGCAGGGCCAGCTGATCGCCGCGCTGCAGGTAAGCGTGGCCGATCTCGAAGTGCAGGCGGCGTCGAATACATCCGACATCGCGGCGCTGATCGCGGTCGACCAGAGCCTGCAGGAGCTGATTGCCGCCATCCAGTTCCAGATCGCGACGATCAACGCGCGTATCGATAACAATGACGGTGACATTGCCGTGTTGCAGGGCGAAATAGCAGGGCTCGAGTCGGATCTTGCCGCCGCCCAGGCACAGCTCGCGGCCAAGCAGGACCGTGTCGACGGTATTTGCGCGCCGGGTTCGTCGATCCGGGAAATCTTCGCGAACGGCAACGTCGTCTGTGAGCCGGACACGGTCTCCTCGGGCAGCGGGACGCTGCAGACATTCCGCTCCTCGGATTCGGTCAGTATTCCATCCAGTGTAATCTTCACGAGGACGGTGACGAACAGCCGCTTCTGCACCGGCTCGAACTACCGGGCGGTCGGGGGCGGTTTCCGTGTCAGCAGCCATCTCGGTGTCGGCAACGTGTATCGCAACTATCCGACCTCCAATACGAACTGGAGCGTTACCGTGCGGTCCGATTCGACCGGTTCCCGGACGCTGTCGACTTACGTCGTCTGCGCGAGAGTGAACTGAGCATCGCCGGACGTCCGTTACCAGCCCGCGCAAAGCGCGGGCTGGTTTGCGGTCTGCCACGATTACCCGCAAGATCATTTGTCGAACTCAGGCCCGGAGATGCCGACAATGACTGACCAACTCATCGCCGACACGGAATTCGAAAAGCTCATCGTCGACGAGCCCGACCCGTACCCGACCCTGCCGTTCATCGAGCCCGGCGCCCTTCGGGACGGCGACGTCCTGATGATGTACGGCATCGGGAAGACGAAGATCGGGCCGGTGAAACTGCCGGTGTCCTGGATGATCCGCTACCTGGACGGCGGCGCCTATTCTCATTCGGCGGTCGTGAGTGTCATCGACGGTGTGCCGAAGGTCTGGGATCACAGTGAGGGCTGGGTTCTGCACCCGGTGCCGCTCGACGCCGGGATCGCCGGGCACGCATGGTGTCACGTCTACAGGCTGCAAAAGCACGGCCAGACGGTCGGCTCCGAACGTTACCCTGCCGCACCACTCGTGGACGTGCTGGAAGGACACGAGGGCAACTCCTACGACATTTACCGGCTGGTTTTCGCCGGCATCATCACGATCTTGAGTGCCATGCCGCGCGATGCGGAGATGCGTGATTTGCTGCGTCGCGCCCTGATTCTGTTGACGGTGGTTCTGGACGAGCTCTGGGAGCAGAAGAAGTTCGACGACCGGATGCTGGTATGCACAGCCGTGGCCGGTCTTTCGTACTGGAACGCAAACAACAAGGAGCCGCACGACTACGCGCTGGAGGCCGATCTCGAACGCCGACGCCGGCAGCACGGGGCCAGTCCCGGCGGTGACGCGGAGTGGGACAAGGCCGTGTCGGAGATGCGCGATCTCCTCAACCGGATCTTCGGCGATTTCGATGCCCAGCTCGGCAGCTACCAGCAATTACTGGCGGCGAGTAACGCGGACTGGGTCGAAATCGGCAGCCCGGCACTGCCGGCGACGCTGGTATCTCCGTCGGACCTCGAATTCAGTCGCACGCTCAAGCGCGTCGGTCGCCTGGCTATTCCTCCGGCGCCGGAGTAAAGCGCGACATTGATCGTCAGGGCGCCGGCTACTCGAAGCCGGCGAGACGCAGTCCTTCTATCATCTGCTCCATGTACTCCGGGTGCACGGATGCTGCGACCAGCCTGAACCCGTCGATAGAGAATTGCGGGTGCTGGCGAAGCAGTTCCTCGAGGGCGAGGCGGGCTTCCTCCTCCCAGCCGGCCAGTGCGCTCGCCGCGGCGAGGATCGACCAGGTGATCGGTTCGCTGCCCTTCAGTTCCGCCGAACGGTGCAGGTAATGGCAGGCATCGGCGAGGCGCCCCGCCGCGAAATGGCAGACGCCGATTGCCGTGAGCATCGAGAACATACCGGGGTCTCGCGGCGACAGCCGCACCGCGCGCTCGAGGTATTCGATGCCTTTCTCCGGGTCGCCCTGCATGCCGACCAGCTGGCCGAGAAAGCTCCAGGCGCGAGCCGAGCTCGGGTTGCGCTCGGTTGCCTCCGTCAGTGCGGCCAGCGCCAGCTCGACTTTGCCCTGCAGCATGTACGCGGTTCCGGCGGCAAGACAGGAGTAGGGGTCATCCGGTGCGATCTGCTTGCAGAGCGCGGCGTGCTCCAGTACCGCCTGCATCGACGCCGCCGGATCGGCACCCCATTGAAAAGCGAGTTGCTGGTAGTGGCCCATCGTTAGTGCGAACGCGGCGATAAGAGATCGGGAATCCAGGGCGATGGCTCGGCGGCACAATTCGATGCCCTTTCGACATGCCTCCTGCTCGCGTTGCTCGATCTCGGCCAGGCCCGCCATTGCGATCTGCCAGGCATCGATTTCGTTCGGCGGGGCCGCACGGGCGATGCGTGCCTGCGAGCGCATGAGTTCCGGATGTATGACGCCCGCAATCGCCTGGGAGATCTCGTCCTGTATCTCGAAGGCGTCCTGCATTTCCCCATCGTAGCTCTCTGCCAGCAGATGCTTGTTGGTGCGCGCATCGATGAGCTGAGCGGTGACGCGCAGCTTTTCTCCGGAACGTCTTACACTGCCCTCGACGAGATACGTGGCGCCGAGCTCCCGGCCCACCTGCATGAGATCGTTGGCCTTGCCGCGGTAGGCGAACGAAGACTGCCTGGCGATAACCGGAAACCAGCGCCAGCGCGACAGCCGTGTAATCAGCTCCTCGACCAGCCCGTCCGCGAAATGAACCTCGCCCTGGTCTTCGCTCATCACGTCGAAAGGCAGCACCGCGATCGACCCGTGTTCCTGCGACAGCTGTGGCTGCTCCGGCGGCGCCTGCTGTTTTTGCAGGGCGACAGCGGCTTCGGTTCGATTGGTAACGTCGAGGATCCGGTACACGGCTGCCATGTGGACCTTGACCGTGCCGGGCGAAATATCGAGCAGCTCGGCGATTTCGGGGTTGGTCAGCCCCTTCGCCGCGAGCTCGAGAATTTCCCGCTGCCGCGCGGTCAATGCGCCGGGGTCAGGTAACAGGTCCGTCACAAATGCCGCCCGTCCGAAATTCGTATGGTCGAAAGAAGCATAGAACAAGCGACGCACCAGTTACAGGGAACGAGAGGGCTTTGCAGCGGGGATCGCGTATCCTGCCTGCTGTCATGGTGAATCCAAAACAACCGGACGCCGTCGAAGCAAGCCTCTTCCAGCGCTCGCTCGGTGTCTTCCGCTACACGAAGCGTGCGATCGGCCTGGTCTGGACGACGAGCCGGCCGCTGACGTTCGCGCTTGCGTCCCTGACGGTCGTTGCGGGCATACTGCCGGCGGCGATTGCCTGGGTCGGGCAGCTCATCGTCGACGGCGTCGTTGCGGCGATGTCGCAGGAGGTACCGGATCCGGCGCCCGTGCTCTGGCTCGTGGCGCTCGAGGCCGTGATCGTCATCGCGCTGGCTGGCTGCCAGCGCGGGCTGTCCGCCAGCCAGTCGCTGCTGCGCGCACTCCTCGGTCAGCGCGTCAACGTCATGATCCTGGAAAAGGCGCTGACGCTCGAACTCGCGCATTTCGAGGACTCCGAGTTTTACGACAAGCTGACACAGGCGCGGCGCGAAGCGTCGAGCCGGCCGCTGAGTCTCGTCACGCGCACGTTCGGCCTCGTGCAGAACGCCATCTCACTGTCGAGCTATGCGGTGCTGTTGTTTGCATTCTCGCCATGGGCGGTCTTGATCCTGATCGGTGCCGGCCTGCCATCGTTCTTCGCGGAGGCAAAGTTTTCCGGCGATGCGTTCCGGCTGTTCCGCTGGCGTTCGCCGGACACTCGCATGCAGATGTACCTGGAAACCGTCATCGCGCGCGAGGACGGTGTGAAGGAAGTGAAGCTGTTCCAGCTCGGGCCGAAGCTGCTGCAGCGCTACCGCGCCATTTTCAACCGGCTGTTCGTCGAGGACCGTGCGCTTACGATTCGGCGCGACACCTGGGGCTTCCTGCTCGGCCTTATCGCGTCCGCGGCGTTCTACGGCGCTTACGCCTGGATCGTGCTGGCGACGATTTACGGCCGCATAACGCTCGGCGCGATGACGATGTACCTCGTGCTGTTTCGCCAGGGGCAGTCCGCGGTGTCGGCGATCCTGACGGCCATCAGCGGCATGTACGAGGACAACCTCTACCTCTCCAACCTGTATGACTACCTCGGGCAGCCCGTGCCGGCGCGGCGTGGCAGCAGCCCGAAGGGGCCCCATCCGGAGCGAGGG
>Ga0316194_10002981_pt1 | contig 11830 bp, 9 predicted proteins | sample CroRivsedime1_MG_FD_204936 | JGI IMG/M metagenome (GOLD analysis project Ga0316194, IMG submission 204936) | Coastal sediment microbial communities from Maine, United States - Cross River sediment 1 | ecosystem: Environmental > Aquatic > Marine > Coastal > Sediment | place: USA: Maine... | reverse complement strand
CGAGTCCGTGGATGAGCTGATCGAGATCGCCGAGGCCAGCGGCGCACCGGCGGAGATCTACCACCTGAAGATGAGCGGTCAGGAGAACTGGGGCAAGTTCGATGCGGTGGTGGAGAAGATAGAAGCTGCGCGGGCGCGCGGCACCCGGATCACGGCCGACATGTACACCTACCCGGCCGGCTCCACGGGCCTGGATGCCGCCATGCCGCCCTGGGTTCAGGAAGGGGGCTACGCCGCCTGGGCCGAACGCCTTGCCGACCCGGAAATCCGCGAGAAACTGCTCGACGAGATGACCACGCCCACCGACGAATGGGAAAACCTGATGCTCGCGGCGGGTGCAGAGGGCACGCTGCTGGTCGGGTTCAAGAACCATGCGCTGCGAAAATACACTGGCATGACTCTGGCCGAAGTCAGCGAAGCACGCGGCACGCCGCCCGCGCTCACTGCCATGGATCTGGTGATCGAAGACGGCAGCCGGGTCCAGGTGATCTATTTCCTCATGAGCGAGGAGAACGTGGCGAAAATCGTCGCGCTGCCCTGGGTCAGCTTCGGCTCCGATGCCCAGTCGATGGCAACTGAAGGCCATTTTCTGAACACCAGCACCCACCCACGCGCCTATGGCAACTTCGCCCGGGTGCTCGGCAAGTACGTGCGAGACGAAGCCGTGCTGAGCATGGAAGCCGCGATCCACAAACTTTCCGGGCTGCCGGCGGAAAATCTGGGCATCCGGCAACGGGGCACGCTGAGCGCCGGTAACTACGCGGATGTGGTGGTTTTCGATCCCGAAGAAATCCGCGATCACGCCACCTTCGAAGCGCCACACCAGTACGCCACCGGCATGGTGCACGTATTCGTCAACGGCGAGCAGGTGCTGGCCGACGGCGAGCACACGGGCGCCCTGCCCGGCCGCGTCGTGCGAGGCCCCGGCTGGGTCGGCTGGCAGGACCAGGAGATGTTCGCACGCATCCAGGCTCAGCAACGCGCGCCGGACCGGCATACCTACGACTTTCCCCGCGACCGTGCCCGCAAACCGTTTGAGGCGTTCCAGTTCCTCGGCGTTCAGGAAGGTATGACCGCCCTGGATGTGGGCGCTTATGCGGGCTACACCACGGAAATGCTGGCAGCCGCCGTGGGGCCGGAAGGGCGGGTGTACTCACACAACACCGAGCGGGTGCTCGAGCGCTTCGCCGACGGCTACTACCAGAGGACCATGACAGAGCGTCTGGCTGGCAACAGGCTGCCTAACGTGACCTTACACCTCACGGACTACGAAGATCTGGCACTTACGGGCGAGGTGGACGTGGCCTTTCTCGGCAACCTGCTGCATGACTTCTATCACGACGAGGGCCGCGAGAAGGCCGTCGAGTACCTGGCCGCGATTCGGGCGACGCTGAAACCAGGCGGCGTGCTCGGACTGACCGACCATGTCGGCAGGCCGGATCTGGACAATGCAAAACTGCACCGCATGGAAGAAGCGCTGGCGAGGGAACTGCTGGCGGAAGCGGGTTTCGAGGTGGTCGCCACGAGCGATCTCTACGCCAACCCGGCGGACGAGCACGACCTGATGGTGTACGACGAGCGCGTCTACCGGCAGACGGACCGGTTCTTCCTGAAAGCCCGAATGGCCGAAGACTGAGGCGGCCCGCCGTATTCAGCGGCAGACGCCGTTAACGGCTGACCGAGCGGATCACGTAGCCCCCCGATCGCTCATCCATCTCGATATCGGCGAGCCCGCGCTCAGCGGCATGTTCGAGCAGCTCACCGAATGAGCTGAATCCGTAGGTGCTCTCGCTGAAGCCCGGCCGCCGGCGTTTCAGCGTCTGCTTCACCATGGAGCCGAAAACGCGATCGCCCCGTTCCGCGATCAGCGCTTCAGCCGTATCCAGCACCAGATCCAGCGCCTCGTCCTGACCACCGGACTCCGGCTTCTCAGTGTCGGCCTTGGACTGCCGCGCGGTGGATTTCTTCGCTGGAGTTTTCGATTTGGCCGGCTTCTTCTTCCGGCTTTTCGCCTGCACCAGATCGTCGTAGAAAAGGAACTCGTCACAGTTGTTCATCAGCAGATCAGAGGTGGAGTTCTTCACCCCCACCCCGATCACGAGCTTGGCGTTCTCCCGGAGCTTGCTCACCAGCGGCGAAAAATCCGAGTCGCCGCTGATGATCACGAAGATATCGATGTGGTCTTTCGTGTAGCAGAGGTCGAGCGCGTCCACCACCATCCGGATATCCGCCGAGTTCTTGCCGGATTGCCGGGTGTGCGGAATCTCGATCAGCTCGAAGGCGGCGTCGTGCATGGTCGGCTTGAAGCCTTTGTAGCGTTCCCAGTCGCAGTAAGCCTTCTTCACCACGATGTTGCCTTTCAGCAGCAGCCGCTCGAGCACGAGTGACATGTCGAACTTGGGAAACTTGGCGTCCTGAACGCCCAATGCCACGTTTTCGAAATCGCAGAACAGCGCCAGGTTGCGGTCTGAGTCCGTCGTGCTCATCAACCCGGCTCCGATTCGGCACCGGCGTGCACCCTGAGCAGGCCCCGGAAAGCCCGGGTTGCCGTGGATTCGCCGATCACCACTTTGTACACATCCTCGGCGATGGGCATGGAAATCTCATGCTCTTTCGCCAGCTCCATGACAGCTGGTGCTGTCTTCACGCCTTCCGCCACCATCACCATCTCCGCAATAATCTCTTCAATGCTACGTCCCTTGCCCAGCTGCACGCCCACAGAGCGGTTCCGACTCTGATCGCTGGTGCAGGTGGCGATCATATCTCCCATTCCGGCAAGTCCGGAAAAGGTCCGCGCCTTACCGCCCATGGCCACGCCCAGCCGGGTCACCTCGGCCAATCCCCGGGTGATGAGGCCGGCCCGGGTATTGTCGCCAGCACCGAGGCCATCTCCCATGCCGACGGCGATGGCGATGATGTTCTTCAGCACGCCGCCGAGTTCGCAGCCGGTGACGTCCTCGTTGCTGTAGACCCGAAACAGCCCGCTGTTGAAAAGCGGCCGCAGCAGCTCCCCATTGCCGCCGCCCTGCATGGCGAGCACGCTGGCAGCGGCCCGGCCTTCCATGATTTCACGGGCAAGGTTGGGGCCGGTGAGCACACCAACCGGATGCCCGGGCACCACTTCCTCTATCACCTCGGTCATCCGCATCCGGGTATCGACCTCGAGCCCTTTGGTGAGGCTGATGATCGGCACCCAGGCCCGGATGTGATCCTTCACCTCCTCGAGCACACTGCGGAAATTCTGCGATGGAATGCCCATCACCAGCACATCGGCGGTCGCCACCAACTCAATCAGGTCCGCGGTCGCGGTCAGCTTCTTTGGCAGCTCGATTCCAGGCAGGTAGCGCTCGTTGCTGTGGGCCTCGTTGATCTCCCGTACAGCATCCGGATTGCGCGCCCAGAGCTGAACGGGCGCGTTCCGGGTAACAAGTGATGCCACTGTGGTGCCCCAGGACCCGCCACCCAGCACACCGACTTTCAGGTCTGCCAATTCTCCACTCCCATATCGGTCTTGCGTCAGTATAGGGCCCAGCGGGGAACCACGGCCAGCAGCGCCGCACTACCCTCTGCAGGGCTGAGGATCTATATTGGCCAACTTGTCTCGTCCCTGGAGATCGACACATGATCGAGCTGTATACCGCCTCAACACCCAATGGCTGGAAAGCTTCCGTCACCCTGGAAGAGCTGGAAATCCCCTACAACGTTCATCCCATGAACCTGCAATCCAATATCCAGAAAGAAGAGTGGTATCTGAAGATCTGCCCGAACGGACGGATCCCGGCCATCGTCGATACGGACAACGGCGATTTTCCGGTTTTCGAAACCGGCGCCATCATGATCTACCTGGCGGAGAAGACCGGGCGACTGCTCCCCACGGACGTAAAGGGCCGCTCCCGGGTCATTCAGTGGCTCATGTTCCAGATGGGCGGGATCGGGCCGATGATGGGTCAGGCGAACGTCTTCTATCGCTACTTTCCGGAAAAGATCCAACCGGTGATCGATCGCTACCAGAACGAAAGCCGCCGCCTGTGCGAAGTGCTGGATCGTCGCCTTGGCGAAAGTGAGTGGCTGGCCGATGACTACTCCATTGCCGATATCGCCAACTGGTGCTGGGTGCGCACCTACAAGTGGTCGGGACTCGAGCTGGATGATCTGACCAACCTCAAGCGCTGGCGGGATGCGATCCGTGAGCGTCCGGCTGCGCAGCGCGGCATCGAAGTACCGCAGCGACTGTTCAACGCCGAAAAAGACGAAGAGGCCGCGAAAGCCTTCGCAAAGAACGCCCAGAGCATTCTGCAGACCTGATCTTCAGGAGCTGCGCTCGGCTGCTGCGCCCGCGGTGTCGGCGATGATGTCGTTGGTCAGGGTGATGAATATCCGGAAGCTCTCGTCCGCGGCCAGCCGCTCGTCGATCATCATGCCGTAGGCACGATCCTGCAATGCCTTGATGGCGTCCAGCAGCGAATTCGCGTCGCAGTCACCCGCGCGATGTCGATCACGGAGCTCGATGGCTTCCCGGACAAAAGCATCGATCCGATTCTTGCGCCGGATGCTGTAGATCTTCCAGATACCATAGACGCCGGACACCAGACCGATCAGCAGAGTCACCAGCACTTCGGCGATCCCCGAGTAGCGCTCGTAGAAATCCGGCTCATCCCGCTGCAGATAGGCAAGCGCCCCCGGATGCAAGACGAAGGAAAGCCCGCTGATGTCGAAATCGTCGGTGAGCCGGTGGAACAGAGCGGGTTTGGAAGCAGACAGCGCCGGCTTCAATCTGAGCACCTCGCCGAGCAGATCGAAAACCACCGTGTCTTCGAGCTCGGCGCTGGCCACCAGCAGGTTATCCACGGCCAGAGTCACCACGGGCTCCGGCGTCAGCTCATCGTAAGTTTCGGCCGGGATAACGAAAGGCTTCAGCACCGGATTCATCAGAGTCACCGAATCCAGCGCCAGGCCGGTGCCGATCTCCTCTGGCTTCGCAAGGCTGAGAAGCCGGTAGTCACCGCAGCTGCGAATCGCCTGCGGCACCTCGGGCAGCACAGCGGTATAGACGACGATCACCTCGGCGCAGCTGTTGGGATCCTCGATGTAGTTGATCTCATCGGGCTGGATACCATCCCGCGCAGCCGTCGCCTCGAGCAGAATGCGGGACTGGGCGCCGGGCGGACCGGCAAAGACGGTGCGCACGGACAGATCGCCGATGGCGTCCTCTCCGTCATCCAGCTCGCCTGCCTTCCCTTGCTGGTAAGCGATATGAAGCACCGAAGGATAGAGCGGCACTACCGCCTCGATCCTCGGATCGTAGGCCGCCGTATTGGGCGTCAGCGCCAGATCCGCAAAGCCCGCCTTGACCGCCTCGATGCCCGGAAGATCAGGGTTCGGGTTGTCCACCAGCTCGATCCGGACCCGTCCGGGCTCATCGAACAGCCTGGCAAAATCCTCCGCGATCTGCCGATCGATACCCAGCCTCGGCTTGACGAGCTTGAGCGGCTCATCTTCGAGCTGCTCGCAGCCCGCAAGCAGCATAGCGGCCAGAACGGTCGCTGCGAGCCGGGCAGTCAGGCCTGTCCATCCAGGGGATCCGCGGTGCATCGACCACTCCGTGAGAAAACGGCAGTCTCGCAGCCTGCGGTGGGATTTCAAGCACAACGCGATCGTGCACCTGGACGGCAGACGGCTGGCATTCAGCGCTCCTGCAGGTAGCAGGTCAAACGTCCAGCTGATCCAGTGACTCGTTCGCCGCCGCGCCGAATATGCCCTTGGCCATCAGCGACGACTCCAGACCTCGTCGGTGCTGATAAACCTCTGCCCGAATCGCGTGCAGGGCTTTGTTGTCCGGCTCCGCCTGCACGGCCATCTCCACCAGATGACAGGCCAGGCGGGGATCATCGCCAGACAGCGCCTGACCCCGCTCAGCGAGCTTCAGGGCGCCCCCGGCGAGCGCAGCCAGCTCCAGCGCCAGCGCCGACTCCTCGGCCGGCTTCAGGTGCGCCGGATTGCCGTCGTACCAGCCGCCGTAGAGACGCCAGATGTTCCTGACGATGAACTCGGGCTCGTCATATATGGGCTGCAGGTAGGGCTTTTCCAGCACGGCGGGATCTATCTTCACTTCGTGCACGATTTCGTTCAGGCGCGCCCCTTCATTCATGGCGCTCACCGTGCGCTCGACCAGAAATTCGAGTGCTTCAGCCACATCGATCAGCACGCCGCGAATCCGCGCCTCGCCCTCGATGGGCAACCCGTGCGCCGGCAGGAACAGTTCCGCGCCCTGTGCAGCCATATCGCGCATGGCGGCCGCCCACTCCACGGGATAGCGCTGCACCTTCTGCGGGTTGCCCGCATTTGGAAAGCACCAGATGAAAAAATCGCCCGCACAGATCGCCTTGTGCTTCTCAATCCAGGCCCAGGTGTGATCGTCCGTTTCGCCCTTGGCGTGATTCAGAACGATGTCGAGGCCGCCGATAGAGAGGGCCAGCTCGTCGGAGTAGGTCACATCGGGACGCGCGGCAGACGCAGGCAGGAATCCGTCACCATCGTTCAGCGAGTAGCCACGCCGTGAGAACTGACCAAACTGGCGACGGTTGATCACCATGTTGTAGCCGCTGGTGAAGTGGTAGCGATCGAAGCGCTGGGCAACGTTTTCGTGACCGGCCACCTTCGGTGCCGGATGTCCGTTCGCCTCGGCGTCCGTCAGAAACGCGCCACTGCCGCCAACGTGATCCAGATGACCGTGGGTGTAGACGAGCGTGTTGAACTTGTCCTTACGCCAGCCCCGGACGGCTTCAACGACCTTGCCCCCACCCTGAGGGTTGCTGGTGTCGAACGCGACCAGACCGTCTTCCGTTTCGAACAGCACGCAGTGAGAAAACGCCTCCACTACCGCAACCCCATCGGCGACCACGGAAAGCTCGTGGTTGATCCGGTTCATCGGCCCCACATCCTCGGTGGTCTTGCCTTCATCGAGGACGGCCGTGGAAATCTCCAGCAGGTTCGCCATTGTTCCCTCCCCGGGGAGTTTTTGATCTATCTGTGAGTCTACGCCTCGGCAGCAGCGAGTCTGGCCATGAGCGTGGCCGCCGTCACCGGCCCGTGCACCATGAAGCTGTGAATGGCCTCAGCCACCCTGTCCGGTTCGTGCACGGCCACTTCATGGCCAGCCCTGGACAGCACTTCCAGCGTGGCATTGGGCAGGTTCATGAAATCCGCGAGGTTGGCTTCCAGCAGGCTGTCCACGGCGCCGGCAATCATCAGCGTCGGGGTGGTGATCTCCGGCAGCCGGTGCGCCACGTCCAGATCCCGCATGGATTCAGCACCCCGTTCGAAGTGCCCGTCCGAGACGGAAAGAATATGCTCGGCCCGATCGATGAACCACTCTTCCGTTTCCACGTCGTCGCGGAACTGCATGGCCCGGTAGCGGGCGAGAATGGCATCCTGATCGCCGCGACGCCGCTCCGCCATCCGCTGCTCCCTGAGCTCGGGCGTAATCTCGCCAACCCCCTCGGCCGGAATCGGCGCCATCAGGATCAGACGTTCGAGCCGGTCTCTGTGCTCGAGGGCCAGCAGGTAACCGATGCCACCGCCCATGCTGTGCCCGGCGAAGCTCACCTTCTGAAGCCCGAGTTGATCGAGCATGCCGACCACGTCCGCCGCGTACTGCGCAAGCGTATAGCCTTCCGGGGTGTGCTCGGACTGACCGGTGCCCCGACACTCCATGAGGATGATCTGATAGCGGGACTCCAGGCGCTCGGCGACTGGCATCCAGTTGACCCGCGAGGCGGTGTAGCCATGGTGCAGCAGCAGAGGCTCACCCTCGCCGCGCACCTCGTACCAGAGCCGGGCTCCGTTGATCTGTGCATACGGCATCAGTCGTCCAATCCCCCCATGCAGATGTACTTGGTTTCGAGGTAATCGTCGCACCCGTATTTCGAGCCCTCCCGGCCCTGCCCGGACTCCTTCACGCCGCCGAACGGGATCACTTCCGAAGTGATGGCCACCTCGTTCACGCCCACCATGCCGTACTCAATGCCCTCTGAGACCCGCCACACCCGGCCGATGTCCCGGGTGTAGAGGTAGCTGGCGAGCCCGAACTCCGTGTCGTTGGCGAGATCGATGGCTTCCTGTTCGGTGCTGAAACGGAACACGGGTGCCACCGGACCGAAGATCTCTTCCTGATGCACGCGCATACCGGTGTTTACGTCGGTCAGCACGGTCATGTCGTAGTAACAGGGTCCCAGGTCGCTCGGCGCGCCACCCACGGTCGCCGTGGCGCCTTTGGCCAGCGCATCCTGAACCAGCGCGTCGATGTCGGCCACTGCCTGGGTGTTCACCACCGGGCCATGCGTCACCGCCGCGTCCATCCCGTTGCCCACCTTGAAGCTGCCAACCAGCGCCGTGAGCTTCTCGACGAAAGCGTCGTAGACGCTGTCCTGAACGAGAATCCGATTCGCGCAGATGCAGGTCTGCCCCGAGTTCCGGTACTTGGACGCCGCCGCGCCGGCCACCGCCGCGTCAAGATCCGCATCTTCGAAGACGATCACCGGCGCGTTACCGCCGAGTTCCATGGACGTACGCTTCATGGTCGCCGCACACTGCTCTGTGAGCGTCTTGCCCACCGGTGTGGAGCCGGTGAAGGTCAGTTTGCGGACAACCGGGTTGCTGGTGAGCTCGCCGCCGATCGCAGCGGAACTCCTGCCGACCACCACGGACAGCAGCCCGGCGGGCAGCTCGGCCCGATCGGCGAGTTCCGCCAGCGCAAGCGCGGACAGCGGCGTTTCCTTCGCCGGCTTCAGCACCATGGCGCATCCCACGGCCAGCGCCGGACCAGCTTTGCGCGTAATCATCGCAGCGGGGAAGTTCCAGGGCGTGATGGCCGCGCAAACGCCCACCGGCTGCCTGATGGCCACACCGCGTCGGTCGCTTTGCGGCAAGGGAATCACATCGCCGTAAACACGCTTCGCCTCTTCGGCGAACCACTCGATGAAGGAAGCCGCGTAGGCAATTTCGGCCCGGGACTCGGCCAGGATCTTGCCCTGCTCGGCTGTCATCAGCCGGGCCAGATCCTCCTGGTTGGCCATGATCAGCTCATACCAGCGGCGCAGAACGGTGGATCGCTCCCTGGCCGGCAGGGTCCGCCAATGCTTTTGAGCCGCCTCAGCAGCTTCGATGGCGCGTCGCGTTTCCGCTGCGCCGCAGCTGGCAACTTCAGCGATGGTTTCGCCGGTGGCCGGATTCAGCACCTGAAACGACTCGCCGCTGTCTCCATCCAGCCACTGGCCATCGATATAGGCCTGGGTTTTCAGCAGGGTTGGATCCTGAAGCTCGAGGGTCATGATGCGTTCCTCATCGGTGTATGCAGCCCGGCAGGGCGCAGAGCATTTCGAAGACCAGATTGGCCGCGAGCAGTGCCGTATTGCCGGTGCTGTCGTACGGCGGCGACACCTCGACAAGGTCGCAGCCCACCAGATTGAGGCCACTGCAGCCTCTGATGATCTCGAGACCCTGAGCGCCGGTCAGACCGCCCGGTTCCGGCGTGCCCGTGCCCGGCGCCACCGAGGGATCGAGACCGTCGATATCGAAGGAAAGGTAACTCGGCCCCTCGGCACCAAGCCGTTTGCGGACATCATCCATCAGCGGGCTGAGGGAGGTGTACCAGCAGTCTTCCGCCTCCACCACCAGCACGCCCTGATCTCGAGCCCAGTCGAAATCTTCCGCCGCATAGCCGGTCGCCCGCAGGCCGATCTGTACCATCCGGTTCGGATCCACCAGGCCTTCTTCGATGGCGCGTCGGAAGATGGTGCCGTGGGTGATCTTCTCGCCGAACATCTCGTCGTTCACATCCGCATGGGCATCCACGTGCACGAGGCCAAGCGGGCCGTGCTTTCTGGCTACCGCCCGAAGGATCGGCAAGGCGACGGTGTGATCGCCGCCGAGGGAGATGGGAATGACATCGTGCTCGAGCAGCGCATCGTAGTGCGCCTCGATGATGTCGATGCTTTTCTCGAGGCTGTAGGGATTCAGCGCCACATCGCCCGTATCCGCAACCTGAAAGGAATCAAAAGGTGCAGCACGGGTAGCCATTCCATAGGGCCGGACCAGCACCGACTCACTGCGGATCTGTCTCGGCCCGTAGCGGGTGCCGTTCCGGTTGCTGGTGCCTATGTCTAGGGGCACGCCGACGATGGCGATGTCCAGATCGGCCGCCGAGTCCGCGATCGGCAATCGGAACATGGAGGCATGCCCGGCAAACCGCGGCATGTCGTTACCCGACAGGGGCTGGTTGAATTGGCTCATGTGCTCAGGCCTTCCGGAAATTCAGGTGCAGCTGCAGGGTGCCGAGCATGATGCCCGGCTGGTGCATGAAATCGTTGCCGTCGCCGTACTCGATGTGCTCGATGCGATCGAGCAGACGGTTCCAGGCGATGGTCTGTTCGAGCCGTGAGATGCCGGCACCCGGGCAGACTCTGGGGCCGGCCGAGAAGGCCAGATGTCGGCTGGCCGCCTTGCGTTCCAGGTCGAGCTCATTGGGGCATTCGAACTCGTGCTCGTCCACGTTCGCCGCGCCCCAACGGAGATGCAGCAGCGACCCGGCAGGCACCGTCACGCCCTGGAAGACTTCCTCCTGGCTCGTGGTGCGGGTAGACAGGCCTTGCGTGGGCGAGCGCAGTCGCAGGCACTCTTCGATGAACTGGCGGATCTTCGAACGATCGCTTCTGATCGCCTCGAGCACGCCTTCGCGCTCGCAGAGAAGTTGCGCGCCCTCTTCCAGCGCGTACTGGGTGGTCTCAAGGCCGCCTATGACCATGGCGTAGACCACCCCGTTGATCTCCATGTCTGTCAGCTTGCGGCCGAGCGCCTCATATTCCACCTGGGTCAGGAAGCTGATCATGTCTTCCTGCGGATCTGCCCGCTTCTCCTCCACCTTCTCCTGCACGTACTCCTTGAATCCTTCGAGCTCCGCAAACTGTTCGGCAATCTCTTCAGGCTGAAGCTGATTACGATGGCCACGGCCATATACGAAGGCACGCACCTGAGCATTGCCCCAGGCTGCCAGCCTGTTCACGTCCTCCTGCGGGAAGCCGAGAACACTCGCCATCACCCGTTGCGGCAAAGGTCGGGCAAACTCGGAGATGAACTCTACGGAACCCCGGTTGATCCAGTTTTCGATCAGATCATCCACATGCCCTTCGATCATCGCCGTGTGCCGATCGGATCCGGGGCCCACCCAGGGATCCGTCAGTTCCTGCCGATGCGAGCGCCAGAGTGGAACGGTAGGCCGCAGTGTCATCATCGAGACCATCATCGCGTTGGCGTTCGGCATGGCTTCGGCCGGCTGGCCGGAGGCGAGCATCTGATCAATCATGAGGGAAAGCGTCGGCGGGTAGCGAATCGGGTCTTTCACCACGCGGGAAATGTCTTCATAGCGAGTCAGGATGTAGCCATCGCTGCCTTCACCTAGCCCTTCCCCTGGAATCTTCAGCACCGGCGCTTCCCGGTGGAGGATTTCGTAGGCTTCGTACCAGTGCTCCTGGGCACCGGGAGAAAAGAGATCCACATCCTCCAGCGTCACAGGACAGCGCATCGGGCTGAGCGCGTGGTTGGGTGTTTTATCTTGCATCTGCTTACCCTTCTCCTGCGGCCTGAGCGCAGGCTCCCGAGTGGTGAAGCACCATCTTCCAGGAATCGCCTTCCCGAATGAACCCGTTGGTCGCCAGGCAGATGCCTCCCGGCAAGGCTTCGTAGCAGGTCACCAGCTGCATGGCGCCATGACCGTGCGCCACCGGCTCCAGGAAGTCCATACCTGGCTGGTCGGGATTTTCCAGGATAGCCCGCC
>Ga0316194_10002980_pt1 | contig 11830 bp, 10 predicted proteins | sample CroRivsedime1_MG_FD_204936 | JGI IMG/M metagenome (GOLD analysis project Ga0316194, IMG submission 204936) | Coastal sediment microbial communities from Maine, United States - Cross River sediment 1 | ecosystem: Environmental > Aquatic > Marine > Coastal > Sediment | place: USA: Maine... | reverse complement strand
GGCGGCAGGCTTGAGAGGGTTTCTGCCGCAGGGAAAAGTTCGTCGGAGTTTTCGATGACGATAATTCCGGCGCGCCGAAATGCCGTATTGGCCACTTCGGATATTCCGGCCAAAGCCCCGGTATGAGAGCCTGCCGATCTTTTACCGGTGGATGAACGACCGCTTTTAAGCAGGATAATCGGCTTCTCCAGGGTCGTTTTCTGTGCCTGTTGGACGAATTCACGGCCGTTGTGCAATCCTTCCACGTACATCAAAATGGCCCTGGTATGCGGGTCTTGGCGAAAAAATTCCAGGTATTCGTGAAATTTGATATCGGCTTCGTTACCTACGCCGATATAATAGGAAAATCCTTTGCGGCTTTTGATTTTTGCTTCCGTGATCAAGGTCAGGGCCATGTTGCCGCTCTGGGTGAGCAGGGCAATGTCCCCCTTGGGGGCATCCTTCAACCCCACCAGGTTTAAGTTCGCATGCATATTCAGCATGCCGGAGGTGTTGGGACCAATTAAACGAATATGGTGCTTTTTGGCCACCGCTACCATTTCGCTTTCCAGCCTCCTGCCTTCCCGGCCCATTTCTCCAAATCCCCCCGCCAGGACCACCGCTCCGCTAACCCCGTTTTGACCGCAATCTTCCAGGACCGCCGGCAGGGTCCCGGCCGGGGTGGCCACCAGCGCCACATCCACCGGCTCCTCGATATCAGAAACTTTTTTGTAGCATTTAATTCCCAGAATACTTTTTTCTTTGGGGTTTACCGGATAGATTCTGCCCTCATATTTTTCATCCAGCAGCGTCCGGATGGTCTGATACCCGCGTTTGGTTTCATTCTTGGATGCACCGATAATGGCGACCGATTCGGCGTTTAATATTCGTTCTAAAGACATGCGGTTATTTTCCTAATCTTCGATACTGGTTATTGGTTACTGGCCTCAGATGTCAGATGACAGAAGCCAGAAGACGGATGACGGAAGACAGAAGTCAGATGACAGAAGCCAGATGACGGAAGTCAGATGACAGAATTCAGAAGCCAGAAGCCAGATGACAGATATTGGAATTCCGAATTCTTCCCTATGCCCTTTTTGCCCGCAACCCATAACCCGTAACTCGTAACGCGCAACCCATAACGCGCACCCCGTAACGCGCACCCCGTAACTCGTAACCCGCATCAATCTTTTTTTCTCTCCTCGAACGCTTTCAAAGATTCCTGCCTTTCTTTGGTTGCGACACAGGTCAGGCAGGCCTCGATTTCAAAATCCATCAATGCTTCAAGACTGGCCTCGCCCCGGGCCATCAGTAAACCTTTTTTGATCAATTTCAAGGAAATGGCCGAACAGGTCGTGATTTTTTCCGCCATTTGCCGGACTTCCGTTTCAAGTTGTTCCAGTGGAACCGTCTTGTTGACCAGACCGATTCGTTCGGCCTCTTTGCCATCAATGTATTCACCGGTAAAAAGGAGTTCACTGGCTTTGCCGGGTCCGATTAAATCTTGAACCAATCTAAAGGCCCCGCCGGTCACAGACGAGGTCACCTTGGCCTCCGGAGAACCGATTTTGGCTTCTTCGGCCGCAATCCGGATATCACACGCCAGGGCCAATTCATAGCCCGAACCGATCGCATATCCGTTAATGGCGGCGATGGTCGGCTTTTCGAAGCGAATAATTTTGCGGGAAGCCTCCTGGAGTTCCTCCAGGTAATCCCGATAGGCTTCCGGGGTCCGGGTCTTTGATTCCTTTAAATCAGCCCCGGTAGAAAAGGCCCTGCCCTCACCGGTGACGATCAGCACTTTTATTTCAGAATCATTTTTAGCATCTTCCAGGGCCGCCTGAAAATCGAGCCACAACTGCTTGTTCATGGCGTTCAACACCTGGGTGCGGTTCAATTTGATGATCGCGATCCCCTGATTTTTTTCATAGATAATGCATTCAAAATTCATCATCATCCCCATTTTTTGACAGGATCAACAAGATGGACAGGATATAGTTCAACTAACCTCAAAAAATCCTGAAAATCTCTGCTGAAAGCCCGCCTTCAGTTTGGTGGGTAAATCCCATCTAAATGAATGAATGTTTCATACGAGCATCGCCTCTGGCCTGACACCTGACACCTTTTTTAACCTATTTTTGGCATCAGCGTCCAGACAATCACCCATGAACCGCTATCCGGATCTTTTTTCAAACATACAATGCCGCTGTTTTGAAACTTGAAAATCGGCTTATCCGTGGACCCGGTCACGAGATAGGCGGTCATTCGTTCCATAAAGGGCAGGTGACCGACCAGCATAGTATTTTCAGCGGGATCCATGGAGGCGGCAAATGCGATGACATCGTCCAGCGGCTTTAATCCGCCGACTTCTGCGATGCCCCTTGGGGGATTTAAGGCGGATGCAAAAATTTCAGCTGTTTTATGCGCCCTTGTTTTGACGCTGTGTTTGATGTGTGAAACATTTACCCCGTAATTTGCGGCCACATCGGCGATGCGTTTGGTTTCGGCGACGCCTTCTTCGGAAAGACCCTGGTCGGGATCGATGTCTTTTGGCAGGCTTTTGCCGTGTTGGACCAGGTACACTGCCATGGTGCGAATCCTCCTTGTGAATTGACGTTAATAATAATATGAGATAAATTGAGTAGATATGCCAATGGTTTCAAAACATCAACATATTTTTTTTGCAAAAAAAAATATACGGAGACCTTCATGCGAATCGTAACCAGGCCGGATTTTGACGGGGTTGTTTGTGCTGTCCTGCTGATTGATGCCCTCGGCATCAAGGAACCGGTGAAATGGGTTGAGCCCAATGTCCTGCAACGGGGGCAGGTGGAAATTCGCAAAGGAGACATCATTGCCAACCTGCCTTACGCTGATAAATGTACCCTCTGGTTTGATCATCACTACACCAATCAGGTTGACCATCCCTTCAAGGGGGTATTTAAGATTGCGCCGTCGGCGGCAGGAATCATTTTTGAGCATTACAGGGATCAATTTAAGCGCGACTACAGCGAACTGGTAACAGCCACAGATAAAATCGATTCGGCCGACCTTACGCTGGATGAAGTGGTCCGTCCCGAAAAACATGATTATGTGCTGCTATCCATGACCGCGTTCGACGGAGATTATCCCAATGAATTTTATTGGAATAGATTGGTATATCTGCTCGGGAACCATGATCTTGGACACGTTCTGCAAGATCCGGAGGTAAAGCGGCGCTCTCAAGATGTCGTCAACCAAAATAAGCAGTATGCGGTTCATTTGAAGGCGAACACACGCCTGGAAAAGCACGTTGCTATTACGGATTTTCGCCATTTGGGAAAAACCCCGACCGGGAATCGATTTCTCGTTTATGCACTTTATCCGGAGTCATTCGTCCAAGTGAGAATTCGTCACGAGGACAAAAACAAAGAGATCATCGCCGTCAGTGTGGGGCACAGCATTTTTAATCCCCACTGCCATGTAAATGCCGGCTTGCTGCTTGCCGGCTTTGGCGGCGGAGGGCATTACGGGGCTGCATCTACCCGTTTTCATGCAAGTAAGGCTGAAGAATTCATTCCACAAATCATCGATGCCCTGTTGAAAAACGAAAATAATGAAAATTTTTAGTTATAGAAGATCGGAGTTGGGTTTTGTTTTTCGGGCTTGGTTCTAACATCGGCCGCGGCTTATTCGTAGGTTGGGTTGAGCATCCCGATATCTTTTGTTGGGTTTCGTTCCTCTACCCAACCTACTTGCCGGCCATTTTTGTGCTATCGGCGAAACCCAACAAAATGGCCGAAGATAGAATTATCCCCTGTTTTTTAAATACTCCATTACTCCAACACTCCATAAGTATGATCCCAACCCGGCCGATTTAAAAAAGCCTGGTTTCTTCTATCTCATCCACTGTGATTCCCAGCTTGGCCGCTTCGGCCAGGTAATACAGTCTCGGTTCGGCCTCAAGCACTTCCGGAGGATATACTCCTTTTGCAGCGATCATATCATTCACAAACAGCTTCGTGAAAAGAAAAGCGGACTGCCCGGTCAGAAACGACTCATGGGTTATACCATATTTTTCAAAACTCTCGGTGAGGCCGGGTGCATTGACGTAATTGTCGAGACAGACCGATTTGCCTTGCCTGATTCCCCGGACACGGATCAAAGTAGCGCCTTCTTCCAGAGCCATCCCTTCCGAGAGTGCTTCCTTAATGGCTTCGGGATTGGATGGTGCCGGCGGCGTCAGTTTACAAACCAATTTTAGAGGAATAACGGTAGAACCATTTACCTCTACCGGCTCCTTGTCCAGCAATCCCATCCTGTAGAGGGACTCGGCCAGATCGCAGGCCGGCCCGCCACACTTGAATGTGGCGGTTTTCAGGTCTTTGAAGAACATGCCGAAGGTCACCGGCTCTTCGTGCTCGTGATCCACCATACGCCGTGGTCCCAGGCCGCGGAATTCAACCATTTCCGGGTTGTTGAACGGCTGGACCAGTTTGTATTCCCCGTTTTCATAATTTACCGGGCGGGCGGCCATATCACCGAAAGCCGTTTCGGGAGACCACCAGAAGGGGATGAACTTGTTGGTCCAGATACCGTCGTAGACATAAATATCGATATGGTCGCAACGGTCCAATTTGTCGGCCGAGTTGCGTGCGATGACGTTCACCAGTCCCGGGGCCGAGCCGGTATTGATCAAGGCCGATAAACCAGTGGATTTGAAATTTTCATCCAGGGCCAGCTGACGCCGGACGGCATTGACAAAGTCCGTATCTTCGACCGGGCCGGAGGCCATGTCCTGGTAATTCATTTTACCCTGGAGGGCTGCTTCCATAAGCGTCAAATTAAAGTCCGGCGGCAGGCCGTTTACCAGCAGTTCAGCACCCCGGGCAGCGTCCAAAACATCGTTGGCATTGCTGCCGTCCACCCGCACCGCCCTTGCCTTGGTCAGTGTTTTTTCCAGCCTTTCAGCGGCTTCCAGGTTATAGTCCGCACAGATAATTTCTTCTACATTTGGCTCTTTATCCAGGCGCATCGCAATGGTGCTGCCCTGGGCCCCGGTGCCGACGATGATCACTTTCTTGCCCATATTAATTCCTTTAATTTTGCAGATTAATGCCAATCTTTTATACGTGGGATAGCTTAGCTCAAAAAATTTGTCAAGGAAATTATGGACAAATAAATCGAATAATGTAAATAAAAATCGTAATAATTGAATGATAAAATTTATTTTTTTAATAAATACTCGAATAATAAAAATTGCAAATTATTCTGCATCCCATGATTCTTTGGTGTAACCCAGTTGCTCGGCTGCCGAGCGTTCTTCATCGGACAACTGCCGCCAATATTTATCTTCTGAAGGTGGCTTTTTCGCCTCTCCTTCCCAGCTGTCTTCATTCCAGCCGAGTTTTTGCCAAAGCGCTTGCTCGGCAGGAGTCATATCCGTCCAACCGATTTCTTCCCAAAGCTCGAGATTGTCGGTGCGTACCGTTGACGGATCTATTGTTTTGGTACAGCCGGACAGCAGCATAACACCAACCAACAGCATCGTAGAGAGGCCAAAAAGCAAAATTTTTTTCGACGTTTTAGTTCTCATCATTTTTTTCTCCTTTGCTAATTTGAGTTAATATAAAACGATCTCATCCAATAAAACCACTCGTTGCCGACCTTTAGCCCTTTTGAACGGCAAAGCAGGAAACGTAATGATCTATGCCAACTTGTCTCATTTCAGGCTCATCCTGGCGGCATTGCTTTTCCCTGTAAGGGCACCGGGGCGCGAAGTTGCAGCCGCCGGCGGTTTCCCCCGGTGTTATGGGCACATACCCCCTGATGGGCAGTTCAGATATTTGGGCCGTGGGATCAGGTACCGGGACGGCGGTTATCAATGCCCGGGTATAGGGGTGTGCCGGGTTGTTGATAATCTGTTCTGTCGGACCGATTTCCATAATTTTCCCGAGATACATAATGGCAACCCGATCACAAATATAGCGCGCGGTAATCAGATCGTGGGTAATATAAATAAAAGAAATGCCGTAATTAATCCTCATTTCCAGCAGCAAGTCCAGGATCCCGATTCTTACGGAAACATCCAGCATGGATACCGCTTCATCGGCAATGACCAGCTTCGGCTGTAGCACCATTACCCTTGCGATGCTCACCCGCTGGAGCTGCCCTCCGCTCAGCAGGCCGGGATACTTGTTCCAAAATTCATCCACCGGTTTTAAGCCGACTTCTTCCAGCGTTTTCTTAATTAGCGCGTCCTCCCCGGATTTATCCTGTGCCAATTCATGAATTCGAATGGTTTGTCTTAGGGTCTCTGAAACCGCTCTGCGTGGGTTGAGGGACCCGAATGGGTCTTGAAATATCATCTGCATCCATCGGCGATAGGGCTTAAATTCCTTCTTGCCCAAAGAGTCGACCCGCGTGCCGTTAAAATACACTTTCCCGGCGGTGGGTTCAATCAGCCTTAAAATGGACCGGCTCATAGTGGATTTTCCACATCCGCTCTCACCGACAAATCCCAGAATCTCCCCGTTGTTGACAGCAAAGCTGATATCGTCAACAGCTCGAAAATAAGCTTTTTCCCTACCCAAGAAAGTTGCAATCATTCCTTTTCTCAGGGGAAAGTACTTTTTCAAATTATCGATCTTTAAAATTTGGCTCATCACGTCATCCTACTCAATGAGATGACAGGCCACGATATGGCCCTGTGTTTCCACTACCGGCGGCTCTTTTTTCCGGCAAATATCCATGGACTGGGAGCATCGCGGTTGAAACCGGCAGCCCGGCGGTGGATGTATCAGCCTGGGCGGCGTCCCCGGGATGCTTTTTAACTTCTTTTTTTCTCCCTTTAAGCTGGGATAGGCACCAATCAACGCCTGGCTGTATGGATGCAGTGGGCGCTGATACAGAGACACGGTATTGGCTTGCTCCATAATTTTTCCGGCATACATCACCGCAACACGATCACATGTCTCGGCCACAACAGACAGGTCATGGGAGATAAACACCGCGGTGAGCTCAAGTTCCCTCTTCAAGGCGGTGAGCATGGTCAGAATCTGCCGTTGGACGATCACATCAAGACCGGTTGTAGGTTCATCCAGAATCAATAATATTGGATTACAGGCCGTGGCGATCGCCACCATGGCGCGCTGCTTCATACCGCCGCTGAACTCATGGGGATAACTGTTAATCCGTTTATCGTTGATACCCACTCGGTTTAGTTGATTTTTTGCCCGGGCCAGAGCAGCGGCTTTGGTGATCGCTTCATGCTGCAAAATCAATTCCGTGATTTGTTCACCAATGGTCATCACCGGATTAAGGGCATTCTGGGCTTCCTGGCGAACGATCGAGATGTCCTTTCCCCTGAGTCGTCTTATCTGCTCATCGGTCATGGAAACGATATTCGATCCGTTAAAAAGAATTTTCCCTCCCACAAAGCGCCCCGGCGGTTTCACAAACTGCATAATGGACATGGCTATGGTTGTCTTGCCGCATCCGGACTCTCCGATGAGCCCCAAGGTCTCATTTTTTTCAACCCGGAAACTAACGCCGTCCACGGCTTTGGCCGCGCCGCGGCGGGTGAAAAAATGCAGCTGTAAATTTTCAACTTCAAGCAAAGGCATGTTTTCTCTAAAGGGAAAAATGTTTATTCGTTATCAGTTGTTCGTTATTGGAGTTTCATAATCATGTCGGGGAGCAATGGCTTGGATGCCAGGAAGCCGGAAAGCTGGGATGATGAAAGCCACATAGCTTTTGAGCTTTCAAGCTTTCCAGCCTCGAACCAACAAGACTAGCAATCTCCAATTGGCATTTTACTCAAATGGCTAATAAGCAATAACGACTAAATAACATTAATATCCTTTCTGCTCTTTATATCCCGGCTCCAAAATATCACTAATAGCAGTGCCCAGAAGGCTGAAACTGACAATTAAGGCAACAATGCTGAAAATCGGTGGCATGACCCACCACAATGCCCTGGCCATCACACCGGATTCAAAAGCAAAATGCAGCATCATACCCCAGCTGATACTTGTCGGATCTCCCAGGCCTAAAAAGCTCAACACCGCTTCGGCATAAATTGCTTCTGTGATCATTATCACAGCCTGGGCAAACATCAGCGGAACCACATTCGGCAGAATTTCACCAAACATCAGCTTTACATTGCCGGCGCCGATACAGCGGGAGGCCTCTACAAACGGTCTTTCTTTGAGCGAAAGCACCTGTGAGCGAACCACCCGCGCTGTGGTCGGCCAGCTGACAAGACTGACCACAAAGATAATATTCCACATGCTGGGACCCAGCACCGCCGCCAGTACAATCATCAGGGGAAGCTCGGGCAGCATCATGAAAAAATCCACAATTCGCATGAGCAGTTCTTCCACCAGTTTTCCATAATAGCCGGCCACCAGCCCCACCAGGGTGCCGGTAACAACAGTGATAAAAGCCGCGATAAATCCCACGGTCAGAGATACCCTCGCGCCGTAAAGGATCTGACTCCAGACATCGCGCGCCAAATCATCAGTTCCAAACCAGAATTGTGAAGAAGGTGAAAGCAGTATATTTTCAAATTCGCCGGACCGGGAAGGATCATCCGTCGCCAACAATGGCGCAAAGACCGACACAAACACAAACAGCAGGATGATACTGAATCCGGAAAGCCCCATTCGATGGCTGAAAAGGAGTTTAAAGAACAGTTTCAGTTTTTCGGTTTGATTTGATAACCGGCGCATTTTTCCCTTAACTTCTTACTTTAATTCTTGGATCGATATAGCCGTAAATCAGGTCGATGATGAGATTTGCCGTAACCACCGAAAAAGCAAACAACAAAAATACGCCTTGCAGCAATGGATAATCCCGCTTTGAGACCGCATCATAGACCAGCCGTCCCACGCCGGGCCAGGAGAAGACTGTCTCGGCCTCAATAACGCCGGCTACCGCAAACCCCAGATTCACACCGGTAATGGTAACCACCGGCAGCAATGCATTCCTGAGCGCATGACGCTTAAGGATTCTAAAATTTTTGAGACCCTTGGCGCGGGCAGTGGTGATGTATTCCTGCCCCATGACATCGATCATGGAACTGCGGGTCAAAAGAACATATTCACCCACATACCAGATCACAATGGAAATCGCCGGCAGAAACATATGCCACAGCACGTCCCTAACAAGTTCGAAGCCTTCGAAGCCCGATGCGGGGGTAACAATGCCGCCCAAAGGAAAGATGGCAATGTGATAGGCAAATATCAGTAAGAAAATAATTCCCAGAGCGAATGTCGGTATGGAATACATGGTCAGCGATGCCGTCAGAATGAAGGTATCGAAACGCGTTCCACTCCGCCAGCCCGCCAGCGCGCCCAGGACCACACCCAAAAATACAGCTATTACCAATGCGGTGATGACCAGCAGCAGGGTCGGCGGTATCTTTTCGGCGATGACCTCAAGGACCGGACGTCGGTGAGAAAATGACAACCCCAGATCCCCTCGGGTCAGACCCTTGACGTAAGCAACGAATTGTCCGCTTAAGGGTTTATCCAGGCCGAATTTTTCTTTCATCAGCTGCAAATTCTCAGCGCTGACTCTGGGATCTCTAAACATCATCCGGATAGGATCCCCCGGAGCCATCCGAAAGATGGCAAAATTGACACAGACAATTGCCACAATGGTCAGGCAAGCCGCGACTATTTTTCGAAAAATAAAACCTCGCAAACCCACTGCAGTCACCCTAGCTACTCTTTAGGCTTTATTTTAAAATACGACCAGCTGTTGATCCAGTTAGAAAATCCGCCCATGGTTTCCACATGACCTTCGAGTTTATCGGTTCGATAGGGCCCGATCAAATCCGGTCTCACCAGCAGCGCACAGGGCAAATCCTCGGCAATGATTTCCTGCAGCTTATAAGCAAATTCTTTTCGTTTGGCTGAGTCGGTTTCGGTGAGATAGCTCTCCAGGAACTCATCGAACTTCGGGTTGTTATAGTATGATTGATTCCATCCTTTGCCACCGCCTTCAAAACTTCGCACAAACTCCCAGATCCAGGAGCCGTTGGGGCCCGGCTCTTCTGCAGATATGGAAAGGTCGAATTTGTCATCCGTGGGCGTGTAGATGAACTCGTAATAGGTGTCCAGATCAACCACTTTCATCTTGACTTCGATACCAATATCTTTGACCTGTTCCCTGATCAACTTGGCCATTTTGACCTCTTGCGGCCAATCCGACGGCACCAAAAATTCCAGTACGATGTCTTGACCGGTTTTCGGGTCATTTCGAATACCGTCTCCGTCCTTATCCACATACCCGGCATCGTTCAGCATTTTTTTGGCAACATCGGGGTTATAGTCATATTGGGGCAAATTCGGATTATGCTCCGGGAGTTCCGGGTAGATAAAGCTGTCCGCAGGCTTGGCATATCCCAGATAAACCATTTTAATAATCCTGTCGCGGTTGACACCATACATAATGGCCTGCCTGACCACCTTGTCCTGGATGGCGGTTTTTTTGTGCAGATTGAATGCGATCCAAACCAGCTCAATGCCCGGTGAGACGGCTACATCGACGTTTTTGGTCTTTTTGAAATCCTCAACCGACAACGGGGACGCGCCGTTGTAACCGATAAATTCAACCTCCCCTTTTTTCAGGGCCAAATTTAAGGCATCCTGACCTCCGAAGCTTTTAAAAACGACTTCATCCACATATGGCTTTTCTCCCCAGTAATCTTCATTTTTTACCATCCAGATATACTCGCCGCCTTTGAATTTCTTTAACTTGAAAGGGCCGGAGCCGATGGCTTTTTCGTTTTTAAATCTAGTCAGTTTTCTTTTGTGGGGCTTCCAGATGTGTTCCGGCAAAATCGGCATCCAGGAAGCCGGCGGATATTTGCCGGGCCATTTGTTCACCAAAGTAAACTCAATGGTATAGTCATCAATGACTTTTATCAATTTCTTCGATTCGATATCATTGTCCGGGAAATCCCAGGATGGATCGGATTTCGGAAGATACCACAGGGTAAAAGCCACATCTGCAGCCTTGACCGGCTTTCCGTCATGAAACTTGGCATTCTTCTGTAAATAAAACCGCCAGGTTTGGAAATCTTCGGTCTCCCAGCGGGTTGCCAGCATGGGCAGGGGGTCATAGTTGGGGGGCGGCCCCAGAATCCACAATTGATCGTAAACGAGGGGCCAAAATACGGCTCCCATCTCGGTATATTGCCATGCTTCGCCGGTTTGCAGATTCGCAAGGGCTTCTTCCGTTGTGAAACCGACACTGAGCCTGGCCTTCTTGGATTTTGCCAAAACGTTCCCTGAAAAGGTAAGCACCAAAATACATATACCCATCAGGCACACAACTAAAGCAGTATGCTTATTTTTTCTTCCCACCATTTTTAAGCCTCCTTATCGCTGATTTTTTATTCAAAATCGGAAACCTGGTCCTGTGGGCCTCCGGCTCGTAGATCCTACGTTTAGGAGAGCCAGGTCAGAGATGATTGGCTCTGCCTTAGGTCAAATCTGACACCAGAACACTACTCGAACCGGGAGTTCCGGAAGCCCCCGGATATACCTTAACTAGTAGTTCGTTTCCAGTTTGTTGCTTTAGTTCCTTCAATTGTGGGAGCGCCTTCCAGGCGCGATACCCACCTCAATCCCGGCAAGATACCGCTACCACAACTATTGCAACAGAAATATGGACACTAACGAGAATATGGACATCGTTCAACTCAAGCTTTACATCTCTGTCGAGACTTGTTTATGAATCTTAACATCCCAGTCTCTGATCCCGGCAAAGAAAATATCGCGTTCCTCTTTATCCAATACTTCACAAGGAAATACGCCGACATGCTTGATCTGATCCCTCAGCAGCATGAGCGACAGAATGG
>Ga0316194_10002977_pt1 | contig 11831 bp, 12 predicted proteins | sample CroRivsedime1_MG_FD_204936 | JGI IMG/M metagenome (GOLD analysis project Ga0316194, IMG submission 204936) | Coastal sediment microbial communities from Maine, United States - Cross River sediment 1 | ecosystem: Environmental > Aquatic > Marine > Coastal > Sediment | place: USA: Maine... | reverse complement strand
TGGAGGGGAAAATCGAGAATCTTTCGTTTCATGCAATCAACTCCGTTTGAACTTGCATTCATCTATATAATCACATAATCATATAGTCAAGTAGTGATTTTTTCTGAAAACGGAGCTATATAAGGAAGGCAATGGCCAAAACCGCGTTAAACCCTCAAAACCTGGAGTCCGTAGCAACGAGGTTCCGCATCCTCGGGGTCCCGCTCCGGCTGGAGATCCTGAACCAGCTGGCCGAAGGCGAGCGCACCGTCACGGCCCTCGTGGAGGCCACAGGCAGCTCGCAGCCAAACGTCTCCAAGCACCTGACCACCCTGCTCGCGCACCGGCTGGTCAAACGAGAGAAGCGCGGGAACTCGGCGTACTACTCGGTCGCCGACCCAGCGGTGTTCGAGCTCTGCGAGATCGTGTGTGGGAACATCGAACGCTCGCTCGAAGAAGAGCGCCGCGCGTTCAGCGGCTAGCCAAAAGAAAAGCGCCCCGGCAAAAGCCGAGGCGCTTGTTGGACTAGCGGGTCAGTCGCTCAGCGATGGGCGAATGACATCTGATACGGATAGCGGACGTTTGCTCGCGCCCGATGCACTTGCCGTTCGGAAAGCTCAACGAGCTCGTTGAGGATCCGTGCCTTCTTGCCGTAGTATCCAGCATGGCCGCGTGCCTGATGCCCGTGCCCGCGCCCATTGTGGCCGTTGTGGCCGTTCCCCTTGCGACCATGGCGTTCTAGCATTGCGAGCTCATCGCTGAGCACACGCACGCGCCGCGTATAGCCATGGTTGTGAGGCTCGCGAACGGATTCGCGGATCTCACGCTCGAGCCAGGCGTCGAGTCGACGATCGACCATCGATTGTGCATGCCGGTCCCGGCGGGCCGTGGCCTCTTCCCAGCGTTCCGTGATCCGAACGATCTGCTCGAGGTCCTGTCGCTGGTCGAAGTAAGCACGACGCGCGTCGTACGCCGGCCTGGACGAAGTGTAGACCGTCCTCCGAGAATCGTAGATCGCCCGCTGCGGCTCCACCCGTGCACGAACCGGCCGAACCGCTCGCGAACCAGCACCGGTCGCAATCACGACCGTCGTCTCCCGATCCCCACGCCGCCTATCCTGCGCATCAGCCTGAGTCACAGCCGTCAACGCCACCACAAAAAGCCCAAAGTGAAGTAGATGTCGCATGATAATTCCTAGCCTTTCCAAGAGTTGCCGCGGGCCATCCCCACGGTTCCCACCTCCGACGCCCCAAAACCTTACAAACCCCTTAACCCTCGAGAAAAAGGGGTCTGACCCCTTTTTTCCATTGTTTAGAGCAGGAGGGCTTGGGGTTTGCGGGCTTGCTGTAGGACGGGGAGGACTCGGGGGTCTTTTTCTAGGGCGGTCCAGAGGGATTGGGCGCGGGTGCGGTACTCGTCCTGGGTGAGGCGGCCTCTGAGGAGCTCGGTGCGGAGGAAGATAAAGGTAGTTTGGACGACGTCGTGGAGGCAGTAGTCGCGGATCTCGGTGTAGCGGCCGTGCGCAAACATGCTTTCTACCTGCGAGCCATCGACGTCCATTTTTCCCGGCATTCCCACCAGCTGTGCAAGCGCGGTGAGGCTTGGCATTCGGCTGGCGCCGTAGTCGGTCAGCACGTCGGCTAGGTCCATGTGGCCCTCGTCGCTGAACCGGTAGCGATAGTCGGGGCCGCCGCTGCGTCCCGCGTAGTACGCGGGAAACTGCACGCCGTGTTTGAGCATGCGATTGGCAAGCACCGGCAGATCAAACCGCCGCCCGTTGAAAGTGACCATCGTCGGATGCCGCTCGCCGATGAAGTCGGCGAACTCTTTCAAGACCTTCGACTCGTCAGGCGGTGCGTCTTCCTCGCCTCCGAAGGCGCCGAGCTTGAGGAGCTCGTGGTCGCCATCGAGCCAGAGCACGCCGAGCGCGACCACTTGGTGAAATGGTGCCGGTGGAAAGCCACCGACTGCCGCGTCCCAAACCAGGTCGGGATCGGGAACGGTTTCGATGTCGAGGACGAGGAAGGAGCGAGCCACGGGCTGAAACTAGCCGAAAAGCTCGGAAAGATCCCAGCGTTAAGACTCGCGTAAGGTTCGAGTCCTTTACTTCATGAGGAGGCGGGGCCTCCGGAAAGGAATCCTCATGAAGTTCATCAACAAACAAACCATCCTGGCTGCCCTCGTAGGGGGCATCGCCGCGCTCGCGCTCACGACGGGCGGGGTCGCCCTCGCCTACGGCGGGCATGGAGGCCCTCACGGCAAAGGAGGGCAGTGGTCCCCTGAGAAAATGGAAGAGCACCTCACCGAGATGACCCAACGGCTCGACCTCAACGCGGAGCAGGAAGCCCGCATCCGAGCGATCATGGATCAGGCCGTGTCGCAGGGTCAGGAAATCAAGGAGATGCCCCGGGGCAAGGAAAAGTTCGTCGCCATGAGAGACGTTCGTTTCGCGACCGAGGATCAAATCTATGCCAACCTGACTTGCGCGCAGCGAGAGGAGCTTCGATTGCTGAAGCGAGAACACAAAGTCGAACGAATGGAAGAGCGCTTCGAGCGCCGCCACAGCGAAGACACGAAGTAACTGGAGCGCCCGGTGTCTAATCGAATCCTGCTCGTGGAAGATGACCTCGCCCTTGGCCAGCAAGTGGTGGATACCCTTTCGCAAGCGGGATTCGATCCGCACTGGGTCCAGGACGGCGATGCGGCGCGCGGCCTCAACCCCGACGACTACCGCGTCATCGTCCTGGACCTGATGCTTCCGGGCACATACGGCATGGACTTGCTCAAGCGCTATCGCACGAAGTCGGAGGTGCCGGTGTTGATCCTCAGCGCACGCGACGACACCGCGGACAAGATTCGCGGGCTGAAGCTAGGCGCCGATGACTACGTGACCAAACCATTCTTTCCCGAAGAGCTGGTCGCCCGCATCCAAGCGTGCTTGCGCCGCCCCAACCTCGTAGGCACAGTTCGGCTTGTCGTCGGGGCGATTCAAATCGACCTCGAGCGCCGTGAAGTCACTACATCCGACGGCACATTGTCGCTAACGCCGGTGGAGTTCGAAATCCTTGCATTGCTAGCTCGCAGGAAGGGCTCCGCCGTCACCCGGGACGCGCTGGTCGACGCTGCGCTCGATACGGCACACGATCGCAGCCGGCGCACGCTCGATGTCCACATCTCGAGGCTCCGCGGCAAGCTCCGCAGCGACGCCGCACAGCTCGAAACCGTTTGGGGCATCGGCTACCGCCTCTCGGAAGGCTCATGAAGCTTCGCGCGCGATTGGCGCTGACGCTCGGGCTGGCGACGATCTCTCTGCTGGTGCTGCTGGGCTGGGCTCAATCCCGCTGGCAGTCACAACTGAGGGTCGATGCGCTGGCGGAAGCGGCTGTGCATCGAATGGAATCCGGCGGACGCGAGCGTTGCGAGGCCAACCCGGAACGCTGGCCGGGTCCGCAAGGGGACCGGGGGGCTCGCCGGCATCCGGGCCCATCTCGCCATCGGTTCCCGCGCCACCGAGTGTTCGCGTACGACGCCGACTTCCAGAGCCGCAATCCCGACAATCCGGTCTTTCCTCCCGAGCTCGCGCAGCAGCTGGCGGCCGGACGGGACATCGCGTCCCACCGCGCTCCAAGTGAGAGGCGCACCCAGGTCGCCGTTCGCATGCCCTGGGGTGAAGGACCGTGCGCGGTGGTGCTGATGCGCGCCAAAGGCCCGCCTCATTGGTTCTCCGGTGCAGTTCTAATGCCGGCATTTCTCGTCGCGCTGGTCGTGATCCTCGTCGCGCTCTTTGCTGCGGGTCCAATCGTTCGCCGGGTGCGCCAGCTCACCGAATCGGTCCGAAAGCTCGGAAGCAACTCTGAAGAGCCTATTCGCGTCGAAGGCCACGACGAGATTGCCGAGCTCGGCACCGCGTTCGAGCAGAGCCGCCAAACGATCCACGCGCAACTCGCTTCACTACGCGAACGCGAGGCCGCACTCCGCAATTACATCGCCAACACGACCCACGATGTGATGCTTCCGCTGAGCGTGCTGCAAGGTCACCTCGTCTCCCTCCAACAGCGAATCGAAGCCGGCGAAACACTCGACGCGCAGGCGATCGTGCCCAGCATCGAGGAGTCGCAGTACCTTGGCTCGCTACTCCACAACCTCAACGCTGCAGCGCGCCTAGAGGCCAGTGAAGGGCTTGCGCACAAAGACCCGATCGACCTGAACCGGCTCGTCGAACGCGTCGTCGACCGCCATCGACCAATCGCGAAGCGAAAGCAAATCGCCCTCGAGGTTGGCGTGCCAGAGCGCATGATCGAATTTCCGGGCGACCTCACGCTGCTCGAGCAGGCACTCGGTAACATCGTGCAGAACGCGGTCCGCTACAACGAAGCAGACGGCCACGTTGCGGTCGTGCTCGACGGGACCCGCAACGCATGGACCCTCAGAGTCGTCGACGACGGCCCTGGCATTGCCGAAAGCGATCGCGGTCGGGTGCTGGAGCCGTCTTTCCGAGGGACCGAAGCGCGAACGCGCCATCCGCACGGAATGGGGCTCGGGCTGCACATCGCAAGCGACGTCGCGAAGCGGCACGGCCTGCGTCTCACGCTCGGGGATACGGACGGCGGCGGGCTGACCGTGGAGCTGCGATTTGCCCAACGCGATACTTGACCGGAGGGCCTGTCCGTGCGGTGATTGCGGGGCGGAGGGGCGATGTTCAAAGAGATACTGCAAGACCTCGTCGATCGAACCGATGGCGGAGTAGCTGGGCTGCTGATGGCGTCGGACGGGATCGCGATCGATCAATACTCGAGGGGCAACGGCCCGTTCGACATCGAATCGGTGGGCATGGAGTACAGCGTCGTGCTCAAGGGCGTCCAACGCGCCGCCGAGATGCTCGACACCGGCGCCACAAAGGAAGTCTCGGTCCAGACCGAGCGTCTGACGACCGTGGTCCGCATGCTCTCCGATGAGTACTTCGTCGCCCTTGCAGTCGAGCCTGGCGGGAACGTCGGCAAGGCCCGCTATCTGCTGCGAATCAGCGCGCCCAAGCTGATCGAAAACCTCTGACCTCATGACGGTGTCGGTGAAACGCGTCCTGGTGCTCAACGGGCCCAACCTCAACCTTCTGGGCACCCGCGAGCCCGATGTATACGGCGCGACTACCCTCGACGACATCGAGCTCGGTCTCCAGGACTTGGCAAAGGACCTGGGCGCCACGATCGAATGCCGGCAATCCAATCAGGAGGGACAGCTCATCGACTGGCTCCATGATGCGCGGGACACCTTCGACGGCGTCGTGATCAACCCCGGTGGCCTGACGCATACGTCGGTATCGTTGCGTGATGGAATCGCCGCCACTGGATTGCCAACAGTCGAGGTGCACATATCGAACACGCAGGCGCGCGAATCGTTTCGTCATCAGTCAGTCACAGCCGCCGTGTGTATTGGTTCCGTGATCGGCTTCGGAAAGAGTAGCTACGCCCTTGGACTTCGTGCCCTAATCGACTATCTGAACGCGACCGGTTAAGCCGTCCCCGCCGGGAGACACCATGAAGTTGGACCTCGATCAACTCCGCGATCTCATTCGACTCCTCGACGAGTCCAATCTCACGGAGATTGAAGTCGAGCACGACGATGACCGCATCCGAGTGCGCCGCGATCCCGTCGCGTCGCAGTCGGTAGCGCCCGGAGCCGTCGCGAGCTCCACTCACCCGAGCGGTGCGCCAGCCGCAGAGGAAGACGAAGGCAGCTATGTCACTTCGCCCTTCGTCGGCACGTTCTACCGCGCATCCTCCCCCGAAAGTGATGCATTCGTCGAGGTCGGGGACTCGATCGCGCCGGGCCAAGTGCTTTGCATCGTCGAAGCCATGAAGCTCATGAACGAAATCGAATCCGAAGTCGCGGGCACCATCGTCGATGTCCTCGTTGAAAACGGGAAGCCAGTCGAGTACGGCGACCGGCTCTTTCGAATCGAAACCACCTGAGCTGTGTTCGAGAAAGTTCTCATTGCAAACCGAGGGGAGATCGCGCTTCGCGTGATTCGTACCTGTCGAGAGCTGGGCCTGCGCACCGTTGCAGTGCATAGCGAGATCGACACCGACGCGCTGCACACGCGATTGGCCGATGAAGCGATCTGCATCGGTCCCGCAGACCCGACGCGAAGCTACCTCCACATTCCAGCGATCATCGCCGCCGCGGAGATCACTGGCGCGGATGCGGTGCATCCCGGCTATGGGTTTTTGTCGGAAAATCCAGAGTTCGCAGAGACATGCGCACAGTGCAGCCTCGAGTTCATCGGGCCGCTCCCCGAACAGATGCGAAGGTGGGGCGACAAAGTGAGCGCCCGTGCGCTGGCCAAGTCTCTCGGGCTTCCGACGATCGAAGGGACGGAGCTCGTCGAGGACGTCGACGACGCCGTCAAGAAGGCCGAGGCTCTCGGTTTTCCGGTGTTGCTGAAGGCTTCTGGCGGCGGCGGCGGCCGGGGAATGCACGTCTTGGAGTCCAAAGAAGAGCTGCGCGCTATCTTCGAGACGGCACGCTCGGAGTCACGCGCCGCGTTTGGCAACGATGCGCTCTACTTCGAGAAATTCATCGAACGGCCTCGGCACATCGAATTCCAGATCCTCGGGGACAAACACGGCAACATCCACGTGCTCGGCGAACGAGAGTGCTCGATCCAGCGCCGCCATCAAAAGATCCTCGAAGAAGCCCCGAGCGTGGCTCTGTCCGATGAAATGCGGAACGACATGTCGGCCACCATCCAGCGCGCCATTGGCGAGGCCGGCTACATCTCGGCCGGGACCCTCGAGTTCTTGCTCGACGACCGCGGCGAGCTCACGTTCTTGGAAATGAACCCCCGCATCCAAGTCGAGCACCCAGTCACCGAGCTCGTCATGGGTGTCGACTTGATCGCCGAGCAAATTCGAGTCGCGGACGGCCAGCCTCTGGAGCTGCCCGAGCGTCCTCTCTCCGCGAGAGGTCACGCGATCGAATGCCGCATCAATGCTGAAGACCCAGACACCTTTGCGCCCTCCCCGGGCACCATTACCGAGCTGCACATGGCAGGAGGAACGGGCGTCCGGGTAGACAGCGGCGTGTACGGTGGGGGCCGTGTTCCCCCGAATTATGACCCCTTGATCGCGAAGCTCATCGTACATGCACCGACACGCGCCCAAGCGATCGCGAAGATGCAGCGCGCGCTCAGCGAGACCCTCATCGGGGGCATTCGCACCAACATTCCACTCCATCAGAGGATTCTCGCGCACCCGGCCTTCGCGGAGGGACGGTTCTCCACTCGTTTCCTCGATGAGCTTCAGGCCGAGCGCTTGTTGACCGCCCCCGTCCGGCATTAGTAGACTTGTGTGGGTGCACTGAACGCATGGGGGCATAGCAGGGGCTTTGGCTATCAACAGGAATAAGGTTCTGGACGCGGCTAGGAAGTACCAGTCGCGCGGCCAGTACGACAAGGCGATCGCCCAGTACAAGAAGCTGGTCGATACCGACAAGCGGGACGTTCGTTCCCTGCTGAAGATCGGCGACTTGTACGTACGCAAGGGCGACCGCGGCTCGGCGATCGAGACGTACGAAACCGTCGCAGGTCATTACGCTCAGCAAGGCTTCTTTCTCAAAGCCATCGCGGTCTACAAGCAGATCTTGAAGCTCGACCCTTCGCGACTCGACGCGCAGGTGCGACTCGGCGAAATGTACGAGCAACTTCAATTAATCAGCGATGCGATGAGCGTGTTCGAGGATGTTTCGAGCGCCTTCATGCGCGCTGGGGATACCGACCAAGCGTTGGCCATGCTCGGCAAGATGGTCGAGCTCGATCCCGAACACATTCCGGTGCGAATCAAGTACGCCGAAGCGCTGTCCCGCGCGGGGCGAACACAGGAAGCGGCAAACGAGTTCGAACAAGGCGCGTTGCTCCTGAAAGACCAGGGCCGGCTCGATGACTACGTCAAGGTTGCGGAACGCCTCTTGTACCACCGCAGCAATGATGTTCGTGTGGCCAAGGAGCTCGCCGAAACCTACATCTCTCGTCGCGATCCCAAGCGAGCGCTCGCGAAACTGCAAATCTGCTTCAAGGCGGACCCGCGCGACGTCTCGACTCTGTCGTTGCTGGCCGAGGCGTTCCTGATGCTCTCGCAGACCGACAAGGCAGTGAGCGTGTATCGCGAAGTAGCGCGCATCCACCGCGAGGCGCAACGCCCCCAGGAACGGATGAGCGCGCTGCACCGCATCCTGGAGCTCAGCCCGAACGACAAAGAGGCGCAAGCGGCCCTGAACAAGACCGCTTCCGCCTCGGGGCAGCACTACATGCCACCGGGCTCGGTGAGGCAGCCCGCGACACCCGCGGGCTCAGTTTCGAACGTGCAGCTTGGGAATTCGCAGTTGAGCGGGACCGCACAGGTGAGCGGAACCTCGCAGATGAGCTCCCCCTCCCTGAGCAGCGCGTCGGGCCTGAGTGGGGCGTCGGGCATCATGTATGTCGAGGAGGACATCGAGGAGGAGTTTGGGGAGGACTTTGGGGAGGCAAGCACCGTCTCCGGTTCTCTCCCCGCCGCTCCCGAGGTGACCCTCGAAGTCGAGGAGTCGTACGCCTCGGCACCTCCGGCGCCGCGGCCGCCCACGGGTGGACGGGTCATTCCGCTGAGGGCGCTCGGTCCGATGACCTATTCGGAGTTCCTCGCCCTGCCGCTGATAAGCACCCAGGTCGCGCCAGCCACCGCTGCGCTCGCGCCCAACCTAATGGAGCGAACCCTCGAGCTTGCCGATACGTATTTGGTCGACGGCCTATTCACGCAAGCGCGTGCGATCGTCAGCGAGCTTCAGCTCACTCTTCCCGACCATCCGCTCGTGCTAGACAAGGCGCGCGAGATCGAAGAACTGGCGGCTGCATCCTCCGGTGTATCCGCGGTCGCGCAACCCATCATGCAGCGAGACGTCTCGTCGATACCGGCGCCGATGGCGTCAGAACCGCCCGAGATGGAGCTCGAATACGAAGAGCTCGAACCCGGCGACGAGGGCTTCGACTTCGCGGAGAGGCTCGCCGAGGAGCTCGCCGAAGTCGCAGAGATCGCGCCGATCGACGAGGGCGCCGAGATGATCGACGTCGAGACGGTCTTCGAGCAGTTCAAGGCCGGCGTCGCCGAACAGGTAGCCGACGACGACAGCGACACGCACTTCGACCTCGGCATCGCGTACAAAGAGATGGGGCTGTTTCCCGACGCGCGACGCGAGTTCCAAGTGGCGATGTCGGACCCGCGGCGGCGCTGCCTGTGCTGGACGATGATCGGCCTCATCTATATTGAGGAAGGCCAGCCGCGCGACGCGATCGAAGCGTTCCAGTCCGGTTTGGAAAGCCCCGAGAAGACTTCTACCGAAGCCGTCGGCCTGCACTATGAGCTCGCGATGGCCTGCGAGACCGCCGGTCTGACCGACCAAGCGCGTCTGCACTACGAGTACGTTTTTCAGCGGGAACCGCAGTACCGGGAGGTGGGTCAGCGCTTGCAGCGCCTCGGCGGTCCTTCTGGTGACAACCCTGACGATCTACTCATGGAATCGATGGACGACGTGAATCGCGCCTTCGACGAGTTGATCCACGAGGACTAGGCCCTATAGACTCGGTCAGTTATGGCCGAAACAGTCCAGACGTTCTGCCGCATCTGCGAAGCACTTTGTGGTCTCGAGGTCACGGTGGATGGCGACCAGATCGTCGACATCAGGCCGGACGACGACCATGTCGCGACGCGCGGATACGGTTGCCTCAAGGGCCTCAAGCAGCATCGGTTGTACAACACGCCTGATCGGCTGCTCTATCCGATGCAGCGGACGAACGGCGAGTTGCAGCGTGTGAGTTGGGACGATGCGCTCAGCAGCATCGGCAGCAAGGTACGCGAGCTGATCGACAACCACGGTCGCGACAGCATTGCCATGTACGTCGGCACGGCCGCCGGCTTCGGGGTGTTGCACCCGGTCTTTGCGCAGGGTTTCATGCAAGGCGTCGGGTCGGCCAGCTTGTTCTCCTCGGCCACTCAGGATTGCGCCAACAAGTTTGCGGTCGCTCGCCAGCTTTATGGTTTCCCGTTCACACAGCCCTTCCCCGACCTCGAAAAGCTCGAGTGTCTAATCATCGTCGGAGCCAATCCGGCTATTTCCAAGTGGAGCTTCTTGCAGGTGTCGAACCCGATTCGACGCCTCAAAGAGGTCGAGGAGCGCGGCGCGAAGATTTTCGTCGTCGACCCCCGTCGCACCGAGACGGCCAAAGTAGCAGGCGAGCACGTCTTCATTCGCCCCAACACCGACGTGTTCTTCTACCTTTCGTTCCTGCACGAGTTGCTAGCGACCGCGACGATCGACCGCGCGCGTATCGACCAACACATGACCGGCTTCGACGAGCTCTGCCGCGTCGCCGAAGCATGGCCGCCCGAGCGAACCGCTGAAGTGACGCGCATCCCGGCCGAGACTCTCCGCGAGATGGTGCGCGCATACAGCGAGGCCGACGGGGCTGCGCTCTACTGCTCGACGGGCGTGAACATGGGCACCAACGGTTCGCTCGCGTTTTGGCTTCAGGAGTGCATCAACGCGATCTCGGGGAACCTCGACCGCGAAGGTGGCACCCTAGTCAGCACCGGCGTCATTGATTTTGCGGCGTTTGGCAAGAAGACCGGCATCCTCTTGCATGAGAACGAAAGCCGCGTCGGCAACTTCCAGTCGGTCAACGACTCCATGCCGGGCGGCATCCTCGCCGACGAGATCCTCACCCCCGGTGATCGGCAGATCAAAGCCTTATTCGTGACTGGCGGCAATCCGCTCATCACGATGGCCAACTCGGGGCGCCTGCGCGAGGCCTTCAAGGAGCTCGAATTGCTCGTCGTCCTCGACATCCAGCCGAGCGAAACGGCGTCCGTCGCAACTCATGTGCTCCCCTGTACATCGCCGTTCCAGCGTCCAGACCTGCCGTTCGTGTTCCCTCTGATGCTGGGACTTCAGTCGAAGCCGTACCTACAGGCGACCCGCGCCGTGGTGCCTCCCCAAGGTGAACAGCGAGACGAGGCAACGATTTACGTCGACATCGCCAGAGCGAGCGGCGTCAATTTGTGGGGCTCGGCTGCCGCCCAGCGCGTGTTCGAAACGGCCAAAGCGCTCAATTCGATTGGGCGTCGCGGGAAGCAGCCATCGATCCCACAAGAGCTTCTCCTCTCGGGCCTACTCCGAGCTACGAAGCAAGGCAGCTTTAGAAAGCTCCTGAAAGATAAGCACGGCCGACTCCGTCCGGAGCACGACCCGGGCAGCTTCCTCGGCAAACGCGTCGTTCACGACGACCGCAAGGTCCATCTCGCGCCCGAGGTGTTTCTCGAGCAGACAGAGAAGCTAGAAGCTGACTTCCAGCTCGAGCTCGAGACGAAAGACCAGCTCAAGCTGATCACGAAGCGCGCGATCACCACCCACAACTCCTGGACACACAACATCGAGGAGTTCGTTTCAGGCGACCGCTCGACCAATCACTTGTACGTGCACCCCCAGGACGCAGAACGATTGGGCGTTCAAGAAGGCAGCCTGGCCGACGTGTCGACCGACACCGGCACGGTTCGCGTTCCCGTGAAGCTCCTCTCCGAGCTGATGCCTGGCACCGTCGCCCTACCACACGGCTGGGGCCACCAGGACAGCAAGATGGGCGTCGCCAGCAAGACGACCGGCGTCAACGTCAACCTGCTCGCGGCGGACGGCCCGGACAAGCTCGAGAAGGTCTCAGGCATGGCACACCTGACCGGCTTCCTGGTCGACGTAAGGCCTGCCGCGGGCGCACTCAACCCGAACCACTGGTCGGGCATCGAGCACTAGAACACTGCGCGAAACGACAGATT
>Ga0316194_10002975_pt1 | contig 11837 bp, 9 predicted proteins | sample CroRivsedime1_MG_FD_204936 | JGI IMG/M metagenome (GOLD analysis project Ga0316194, IMG submission 204936) | Coastal sediment microbial communities from Maine, United States - Cross River sediment 1 | ecosystem: Environmental > Aquatic > Marine > Coastal > Sediment | place: USA: Maine... | reverse complement strand
GGCAGACTTCAAAGCCATCCATACCCGGCATTTGAACATCGAGGAGAACGACATCGGGCAAATGTTGTCGGGCGAGTTCGAGCGCCGTTGCGCCATCGGCCGCCTGAACCACTTCGAACCCGAGTGTTCCGAGTGCGTCCGCCAAAGCTGACAGGGCGCCAGGATCGTCGTCTACAGCCAGAACCGTTCCGCGGCTTTCGTTCATCTCACCCTCACCCAACAATACTACCAGCAGCTCGCAGGGACATCCTCGATAATACCGCGGTCCCGAGCCCCGGTGGTTCGACCGGCCGCTCCCCAAACCCTGTGCTAGACTCCGATGTCGGTCAGGTTCCCACTGGAGGTTCGCATGAAAGGCATCGTCCTGGCGGGCGGTTCCGGCACCCGGCTTCACCCCGTGACCCGCGTGGTCAGTAAGCAACTCCTGCCGGTCTACGACAAACCCATGGTCTACTACCCACTCAGCCTTCTCATGTTGGCCGGAATCCGTGAGGTGCTGATCATCTCGACCCCGCAGGACCTCCCGGACTACCGCGAGTTGCTCGGGGACGGAAGCCGGATCGGGATGGATCTCAGCTATTGCGAGCAGCCGAAACCGGAGGGCCTCGCGCAGGCGTTCATCCTCGGCCGCGAGTTTCTCGCCGACGGGCCTGCATGTTTGGTTCTCGGTGACAACGTACTCTACGGGCACGGTCTCTCTGACATACTCCAACGATCGGCCGAACTGACGAGTGGCGCTCGGATCTTCGGCTACTGGGTCCGCGACCCCCGCAGTTACGGCGTGGTGGAGTTCGACACGGACGGCCGTGCCCTGTCACTGGAGGAGAAACCCGCAGAGCCCCGCAGCAACTACGCGGTGCCCGGTCTGTATTTCTACGGACCCGATGTGTGCGAACTCGCAGCGGGTCTCAAACCCGGCCCCCGTGGCGAGCTCGAGATCACCGACCTCAACCGGCTCTACCTCGAACGCGGCGAACTCGAGGTCGAGATGCTCGGTCGCGGCTATGCCTGGCTCGATGCCGGCACCCACAAGAGCCTCATCGAGGCTTCGAACTTCATCCAGGCCATCGAAGAGCGGCAGGGCCTCAAGGTGGGCTGCCTCCAGGAGATCGCGTGGTCCAACGGGTGGATCACCACCGAGGGTTTTCGTCGCGAGACCGAGGCGGCAGGGGCATCGACCTACGGTGACTATCTCAAAGAAGTCCTTGCCCGCGCGGAGAGCTGAATGCGGCGGATCGAAACGGCCATCGACGACGTCTGCCTGATCGAACCCGTGGTCCACGGCGACCACCGCGGTTTCTTTATGGAGAGCTATCACAGGGACCGCTTCGCCGAGATCGGCATCAAGTGTGATTTTGTCCAGGACAACCACTCGCGGTCGCGTGCCGGGGTCCTGAGGGGCCTTCACTACCAACTCGGACGACCGCAGGCAAAACTGGTCAGGGCCACCCGTGGGCGGGTCTTTGACGTGGTCGTGGATCTCCGCCGCGGCAGCCCGACCTTCGGACGCTGGGTCGGGGCTGAGCTGAGCGAGGACAACCGGCGAATGCTGTTCTCCCCACCCGGCTTCGGGCACGGATTTCTGGTCCTCTCGGACATCGCCGAGTTTCAATACAAGTGTTCGGACTTCTACGCGCCGGAGGAGGAACGAGGGATCCGGTGGGATGATCCATCCATTGCCATCGACTGGCCCGTCGGAGGGACCGAGCCCATCCTGTCGGATCGCGATCTCGCCTGGCCCCGCCTCGAGGACGCAGCCGTAGGTGATCTTCCGAGGTACCTGTCATGACACACACACCCCGTTCTCTCCTCGTGACCGGCGGCGCCGGTTTCATCGGCTGCAACTACCTCCGTACCGCTCTCGAGGCCGACCCCGAGCTTCGGCTCGTCAACCTCGACGCACTGACCTACGCCGGTCACCCCGCAAGCCAACGAGCCGTGTCCAAAGCATTCGCCAACCGATATTCCTTCATCGAGGGCGATGTCCGCGACGCCGAACTTGTGCACGGTCTATTCGGCAAGCACAACATCGACACGGTGGTGCACTTCGCTGCCGAGAGCCATGTCGACCGCTCCATCGACGGCCCCCTCGACTTCATCGACACCAATATCCGCGGCACCGCCAATCTGCTCGAGGCGGCCCGGTCACACTGGCGGGAGCGCGACGATGTCCGTTTCCATCACATCTCCACCGACGAGGTCTTCGGATCTCTCGGCGAGGATGGTTTCTTCACCGAGGACACGCCCTACGACCCGTCGAGCCCGTACTCGGCCTCCAAAGCCGCGTCAGATCACCTGGTTCGCGCCTGGCACCGGACCTATGGCCTTCCCGTCACGATCTCCAACTGTTCCAACAACTACGGGCCCTACCAGTTCCCGGAGAAGCTCATCCCCCTGATCATCGCGAATACCGTCGCGAACCGATTGCTACCGGTCTACGGTGACGGATCCAATGTCAGGGATTGGCTATTCGTCACCGACCACTGCAGCGCCATCGACCTCATCGTTCGACGGGGTGAAACCGGCCGGACCTACAACGTGGGCGGCCACAACGAGAAAACCAATCTCGAGGTGGTCCACGCCATCTGCGATCTGGTGGACGAGCTCGTTCCGCGAGCCGACGGTTCCTCCCGCCGCAACCTGGTCACCTTTGTCGCCGATCGCCCAGGTCACGATCAGCGCTACGCCATCGACGCCTCCCGGATGGAGAACGAGCTGGGCTGGAAGCCGGACCACAATTTCGAGGGCGGCGTACAAACCACCGTCGAGTGGTACCTGGCCAACCAGGCATGGTGCGACGAGGTCACAAGGGAACGATATGACGGTTCACGCCTCGGGTTGGGCGAATAGTTGACGAACGGTTTGACCTTTCCCGGTGTCGGGATCGTTCGAAAGACGTGAGTCGTAAGTCGTTCGTTGGTTTCCGGAAGGCGACGAGGACTTCGTACAAGCAGGTGTAGTTATCAACCCTACGCGGCAGCGCTATTCGAGCTTGATGCGCCTCCGACTTACGACTCACGACTCACGGACCCCGCCGCCCATCACCTGCCGGATGAGATTCGACCGAAGCTTTGGTACTTCAGAAACCCACCTGTACCATCATTCGAATCCGGTAGTCGACCTGGTCGGGGGCCCTGGCGATGGGCGCCGTCTCGCCGTCGATGACCGCGCCGGGGTCGGCGGCGAAGGTGCGCAACAGGCGCGACAAGTCGACGATCAGTCGGTTGCGCCAGGACGGAATGAAGACGCTCGCGGCGACGCTGATCTCGGAGATCTCGGCCTCCAGCGCCGGCGTCCAGTCCTCGCCGTCCCAGACCTCGGGCACACCGAGCTGGGAATCAATGGCGCGTTGGTAGGTCGGGTTCTTCAGCCGTCGGATCTCGGCGTAACGCGCCCGGATCTCCCACCTCGCCGGCACCACGAACCAGCCCAGGCTTGCCCGCCAGCCCTCCCGACCGAAGCTGTCGGGCAGGGCCTCGTAGTCGTACGTTTCGGTGCCCCACTCGGTGTCCACTGACCAGCCGCGCCAGCGCGCGAGCAGCGCCAGGTTGGCGCCACTCTCCTCGAAGGCGACGGGTTCGTCGGCGCTGTCGCGGTAGATCGAGCCGATAACGGCGAACTTGAACCGCTCGCTGCCGTCGACATCGCCCACCACTTTCCAGTCGACAAAGCCCCATGGGTGGTAGCCCACCCGCAGCGACACCAGATGATCGTTGCCGAGGTTGGCGGCCGAGTTGGTGCCCCGTCCCTGCCAAAAACCGACCTGGTACTCGAAGGTCGGTCGATCGACGGAGCCCCGCTGTCCCCGGAGCTGGAGGCCCTGGGACCGGAACAGGTTGAGACCGCCGGTGGCGAATCCGTTCTCTGCGTACCAGCTGAGCCCGAAGCGGCTGGTCCCGCCGCCGGGGTACCGCGGTCCGGGCGCCGACGCCGAACCCACATCAATGTCGGTCTCGCCGTACATGAGAGAGCGTTCGACCATCCCCAGCGCCGAGCCCGCATTCAGCATCTCGACGCCGTAGGAGATCTTGTTGCGCCCGATCCCGAGCCTGAGCAGATCGGTGAACTCGTACTCGAGCCAGAGGTCGTTGGCGTTGAGACCCTGGCTGGGCTCGAGCTGGACGTGGAACAGATAGGACAACCGCGGGCTCCCCGTGTGGCCGGAGAAATAGAGGCGGGCCCGACGGAGGAAGAAGTTGGAGTAGTCCTGCTGGTTGTAACGGATCGCGGGGTCGTAGTCGACAAAGGAATATCGCGCCTGCAGGAAACCGTTCAGGCGGAGCGCGAAGTTGCCGTCTCGGGTCGTGAAGCGAAATCCCTGGTCGTATTTGGCCAAGAGCGAGTTGGGTGACTTTTCACCATCGGACTCCTGGGCCGCAACCGGGACCGCAACAACCGAGATTAGCAGGAAAACAACAATCGACGCGACCGATGAAATCCGCATAATGCCCCTCACCGAGCAAGTATAGTCCTCGTTGTCCCAGATTTCACAAGCCAGTCAGGGCCAAGGTAGAGTCCATCACAGTTACACCGCGAAGACCGCCAAGAACGCGAAGAACATCGCAAAGGACATCACACTTCGTGTCTTGGAGTCTTTGTGGTTGCGACGGTGCGATGTCTCTGTGTCTCTGTGCCTCTGCGGTGAAACGCCGGACTCAGAAATCGACTCGTCTCAGAAGTCGACGGAGATGTCGAGGTTCTTGATCTTCTCCCACAGCGTCTTGCGCGAGATGCCGAGGAGTTCGGCGGCTTCCGCCCGCCGCCCGTTTGTCGACTGGAGAGCGGCGCGGATCGCCTCCACCTCGGCTTGTTCCACGGCTCGCTGGAGCGGTTCCACGCGACCCTGGGCAGGCCGGGGAACCTTGCCGTCTTCACCGCGAAGAGCCATGGGCAAGTCGTCAGCGGTGACCACGGGGCCGCGGCAGAAGAGAACCGCACGTTCGACGACGTTGCGGAGCTCGCGGACGTTGCCCGGCCATGTATGGGCCTCGAAGAGCCCGAGTACCTCGTCCGAGAACCCCTCGATTTCACGCTGCCGTTCGCGGGAAAACTCCATCAGAAAAGACTGGGCCAAGAGGGAAATGTCCTCGCGCCGCTCACGGAGAGGCGGCAGGTGGATCGCGACCGTATTGACCCTGAAGTAGAGGTCTTCCCTGAACCGTCCAGCCTCGATCTCCTCCTCCAAAGGCCGGAGAGACGCCGATACGAATCGAACATCGACATCGATGGGCCGGTTGGAGCCGAGGCGCTCGATCTGGCGTTCCTGGAGCACCCGGAGGAGCTTGACCTGGAAGCTCAGGGGCAGCTCCCCGATCTCGTCGAGAAAGAGGGTCCCGCTGCTCGCCGCCTCAAATCGTCCGATGCGGCGCTCGCTGGCCCCGGTGAAGGCGCCTTTCTCATAACCAAAGAGCTCGGATTCAATCAACGACTCGGGCAGGGAAGCGCAGCTGACCCGGATATAGGGCTTCGCCCGTCGCCCGGAGTTGAAGTGAATCGCCGACGCCACCATTTCCTTCCCGGTGCCGCTCTCACCGTGAATCAGGACGGAAGCTTCGGAGTCGGCCACCAATCGGATGAGATCGAAGACCTCCTGCATGGCCTTTGAACGGCCGATGATGGACGAGAACGAGTGCCGTTGTTCCAGCTGCTCCTGGAGACGAACGTTCTGCTCGCGAAGGATCCTGACCGAACACACGTTGGCGATCCTGACCACCACCTGCGCCATGGAGAACGGCTTGGTGATGAAATCCGATGCGCCCTCGCGCATGGCTTCCACCGCCCGGTCGACGGTCCCGTGCGCGGTGATGATGACCATTGTGGTTTCCGGCTGCAGGGCCTTGATCCGCTTGAGCAGCTCCATCCCACCCAACTTGGGCATCACGAGATCGCTCAGTACGGTGTCGTGCAGGTGCTGCTCGAAGAGGGCGGCGCCCTTGACACCATCCTCGGCCACATCCACCGTCCATCCCTCCTTGCGCAGGGCATCGGCCATGGTGATTCTGAGCAAGGGTTCGTCCTCGACGATGAGGAGACGGTGACCGCCGATTTTCACGAGATCTCTCCCCTGGGCGCATCTTCGGGCAGCAACGGGAGCTCGACCCTGAAAATGGTCCCGACTCCGACCGTGGACTTCACCTCGATGGTCCCCCCATGAGCCGCGGTGATGCTGTCGCTCACCGACAAGCCGAGACCGGTTCCCTCTCCAACCTCCCTGGTCGTGAAGAAGGGGTCGAAGATCCGATCTCGAATCTCCTCGGGGATGCCGGTACCGCTGTCGCGGACCTCAGCCACCGCCGTCTCCTCACCCACCCGGGTCCGGAGCACGAGCTCGCCCCCCCGCGGCATGGACTGCACGGCATTGAGAACGAGGTTGAGGAAAAGCTGCTCCATCTGGAAGTGATCGGCCAAGACGACTGCGCCACTTGAATCGAGGTCGAATCGCACTTCGATTCCGGCCCGCCGCAACTGATAGCCTACCAGCTCCACCACGTGTTTGAGATTGTGATTGAGCGACGTCTCCTCGAGGCTCATCTCACGCTGACGGGAAAAATCGAGCAGGGTGTTGACCGTCCGTTCGATTCGGTTGAGTCCATCGACGATCAGATCGAGATACCGGTCCTTCGTCTCGGTGTCCTCAGGGTCCGCCTTCATGTTCTCGACGCAGGCCAGAACACCGGCCAGCGGATTGTTGACCTCGTGGGCCACTCCGGCTGCCAAAGTCCCGACCGCGGCCATCTTCTCGGTGTGGGCAAGCTGGGCTCGTTGGACTTTTTCTCGATCGCGGGCCGTCTCGAGTTCATCCATCATGCGATTGAATGCGTCGGCCAACTCGCCCACCTCATCGCCCGTCCGCGCAATGGCGCGTACACCGAGATTGCCCAGCGCGGCGCGTTTCATGGTTTGGTTGAGGCTGAGAATCGGACGGATCAGGGTCTCGACATAGAGGGCGGTCAGAACCGAGGTGACGAGCATGAGAATGATCGCCGCAAGAATCGCCTGACGGGCGAGATCGGCCACCCGGCGTTCAACGGGTTCGAGAGAATATCCGATGGCCAGGGAGCCGCGAAAATCCACCGCGGTGCCGAGGGTTGTCCGAACCTCGAGCAGACGATCGCCGCCGGCCACCTGTCGAAATCCCGTCACGGGAGAAGCCTCGACGGCCACCGGGCCGAGAGCACGGGGAAAGAACCCACCAATGAGCGGCCGGTCGGTGGCATGGAAGACGCGTCCATCCGGATCACAGACCACCACGTAGCGCATGAGATCCTGGTTGCGGGCGAGAATCTGCGAGATGCTGTTGTCGATGTACTCGGGATCATCGACATGACCGCGCTCTTCTTGGATCAGCGCGTCGGTGATGAGAATGCCCATGACATCGGCGATGCTCCGGCCGCGCTGATCAATGGCCTCGTGTTGCGATCGTCGTTCGTGCACCATGGCAAAGAGGGTCACGATCGTCATGGTGGCTGCAATCAAGGTGTTCGAGTAGAGGAAGAACCGGGCGCGGAGACCGAGCCGAATCATCTCGCACCAACAGTCGACGGCAGCATCACGTCAGGCCGTCCTTTTGACCCCCGGCGGCGGTGGGGTCGATCAACGCCGATCCGCCGCAATCCGAGCCACCAGTTCGCCACACTCCGTTGACTCGCCGAGGGTGTGGACCCGACGCCACCCGCGTTCGCGGGCCCTCGCCACCGTCGCCTCACCCATGCACCAACTCTGCGTTTCATCGCTCCAGCCTGCGCCACCGCGTTCTTCGTGGAGCCAATCGACCTCGGAGGGGCTCGTCACGACGCAGCCCGTCACCGGGATCGCCGACATCACCACCCGAGCCGCCGGACCGACCGGAAAGGGAACCGCCACGACCTCCGCCCCCGCCTCTTCAAGCCGAACGGCCACGGCTTTGGCGGCATCCGGGACCACCAGGCGCTGACCCGCCAGCGGCAAGCGACTGAACCAGTCCAAGGTCTCCGCATGGCGAATGGTCGGCCCGATGGCGAAGAGAGCGGGCGGCTGCAGGCCTGCCGACACGACCGCCGCCGGCAGCTCAGCGAGGGTGGAGACCACCTGGCGTTGCGCCGCGGTGGTGCCCTGCTCGACCATGGCTGCGGGCGTTTTGGGGTCCATCCCGGCGTCGAGCAATTGCCGAACCACTTCGGGCAACGCAGTGACACCCATATAGCCGACAATGGTCGCGTGGACATCCTTGGCCAGCAGATCCCAGCGGACTTGCTGCCCCTCCGACTTCACCGCTTCGTGGGCGGTCAGGAGCGTCAGCCGCACGGCTTCACGCCGGTGGGTCACTGGGATTCCGGCCCACGCCATGGCGGCGACACCAGATGTGACCCCTGGAATGACCTCAAACGGGATGCCCTCGGCCCGGAGCACCTCGGCCTCTTCGCCGCCACGGCCGAAGACGTACGGGTCGCCTCCCTTGAGTCGAACAACCCGCTTCCCGCCCCGGGCGAGCCGGACCAAGAGGGCGTTGATTTCCTCCTGTGGAATCGGGTGATGGCCGGCGATCTTGCCGACGGCGTGGAGTTGGGTCTCAGCAGGAAGATCACAGGGGAGGGCGGCCGCCGCAAGTCGATCAAAAACAACCGCGTCCGCCTGGAAGAGCCGCTGACGGCCTCGGATCGTGAGCAAACCGGCACACCCCGGCCCAGCTCCAACCAGCGACACGAAAGGCCGTCCCGACGCCTCGTCGCGGCAATCTGTCGGTGTCTGCCGATCGTTGCCTGCGGATTCGATGTGATCGACCGGAACGGCCAGCCACTCGGCCTCCTCGGAGGCGGTCGGAACCCGCGCCCCGAGCCCCTCGGCATCGACGGTCGCCGAAAAGAACCGGTCAAAGAGCGCCTCCTGCTCGGACGGCGCCACGTTCATCTCGCGCACCCGATCTCTGAACCGGCTCGCGGCCGAAACCCATTCCGCCCACTCGGCTCCGAGACGCCGATCGAAGAGCTGCCGGAGACGACGAACCACAAAGGGCGCCTCGCCGGCCGAGGCGATGGCGAGCTGCAACGGCCCCCGCCGAACCCGTCCGGGGAGGTGAAAGGAGCACAGCTCGGGATCGTCGGCAACGTTGACCCACACTCCGGTGCCATCGGCGTCGGAGAACACGCGAATATTGACCTCGCGGTCGTCGGTCGCGGCAAAGACCAGGGCGTAGGTCGCGGCCTCGCCCGCCTCGTATGGACGGTGTTCGATGTGGAGCCGGCCCTCATCCGCCATCTTTGCCAGGGGGCCGACAACCTCCGGTGCCACCACTGTGACCCGAGCACCTTCCTCCACCAATCCCTGCGCCTTGCGTAGGGCGACGCCTCCTCCACCCACCACCAGGCATGAGCGATCGGCGACATCCAACATGACCGGATACATCTCGTTCAACCTCCAGCGGCCCGACCACCGCCGCACACGCAGCGCGAAGTGTAGCATCGCGACAATCGAGGGATTCGCATTGCGTATCGGGGCTCCGATGGCGCAGAATGGGCGCCGATGGAACCGTTTGTCGATGTCGCAATACCGGCCGTGACCTTTCTCATGATGGTCGCGGTGGGCCACGGGATGACCGCCTCGGATCTTCGCCGATCGGCGACGGATCTCCGCGCCGTGACCACGGCGACCCTCGGCCAGCTCCTCCTTCTGCCGCTCATCGCGACCGTCATCGTTCTGGTCTTTGATCCGGCTCCGGCCACCATCGCCGGACTTATCCTGGTGGCCGCCTGCCCGGGCGGCACAATCTCCAATTTCTACACGTGCCTCGCAGGAGCCAACTCGGCCCTGTCGGTCACCTTGACGGCCCTGTCGTGTCTGTTGTCCTTCGTCACCCTCCCGGTGCTCGTGGCGGCCGGGTTCTTCTTCTGGCTCGACAACCAACCCGAGGTCGAGGTGCCGGTCATGGTGCTCGTCGTCCAGTTGCTCTTTCTCGTCGCCCTTCCCACCTGTTTTGGAATGATCCTTCGCCGCTGGCGACCGGCGGCAACCGAGAAACGAGACCTGGTTCTGCGGCGGGTGAGCTTGATCGCCCTGATCTCCCTGGTGATCTACGTCGTCCATGACCAGAGGATCGCGATCACCACGGCCTTTGGCGAGCTCTCGCTTGTGGCTGTAGCCTTCACCGTCCTCGCCATGGCCGCCGGATTTTCGCTCGCCTGGATCACCGGCCGATCGTTCGTCGACCGATTGACCTATCTCATCGAGTTTCCGTGCCGAAACCTGGCCCTCGCACTCGTGGTGGCCGTCACCATCCTGAACCGACCCGATTTCGTGGCCTTTGCCGCGGTTCTGCTCCTCTTTCAGGCGGTCATCATGCTCGCGATGGTGGTCTTGTTCAGGCGGGAACGCTCTCCAGGCTGATCCCTTCCGCCGTGCGACAATCCGACCCTACCCCTTGGAGGTTGGTCATGTCCCTCGCCGCGACCCCGATTGTGTTTTCCTCTTTTCGTTCGGAGAGCGCCCATCCGGTCCGATTTCGGAGATTCCTGCTCCCCCTCGTGATTCTGGTCGTGGCGACTTCGGCCTGCGCGAGCTCGTCTAAGGGGACCGGCTATGGCTCCGCGGGGAAGAAGATGCAGATCACTCCGAGCCAGCTTCAGGTCAAAGTCCGCGCCCTTGCCGATCCCTTCTCCGGCATCATCGAGGAGACGGTGTGGGCGCTCTGGGAAACCAATCAGGATCCCGCGTGGCGCCAGACCCTCCTGATCTGGCAGATCAACGTCATCAACGCGATACAGCGGGCGACCTTTCAACCGGTCCCACTCGCAGCGCTCTTCGACACATGGGCGTTGGTTGAACAGATCCGCGACTACGCGGAAAGCGGCGCCCGTTCGAACCGCACCCATGAACAGGTGCGAATCACCCTCGATGCAGTGGACAGAATGGAAGCCATGATCCTGAAGATCGCGATCGAGGCCGGTGGTGAGGAGGGCGCCGCAAACGCCGGACGCTTGATCCGCGAGTGGGCGGACGAGAACCCGATCGATAAGTTCGCGACTCGAGCATCGACCGCGTCCGAGCTCGCTCACTGGACCGCTCGGGGCAACATGGGGGCGATGGCGACGGTGAAATCCCTCGGCGCGAGCCTCGACGACGTGATGGCTCGCCTCGACCTCTACTCGGAGTACATCCCGAAACAGGCCAGTTGGCATGCCCAGGCGGTGGCCTATGACTGGTTGGGGCCCAACGATACCGAGGGCCTCTTCGCGGACATGTCGAAGACCGCCTCGGCATTCGACCGCATCGCCCTGAGCCTCGAAGGGTATCCCGGTGTGCTGGCCGACGAGCGCCGAATCGTCCTCGAAACGGTCCGGGAGGAGAGAGCGATTATCCTCAACCACCTTCTTAACAAGTTCGCCGAAATTCAGATGTTTCTCAAAGGAGAGCGCATCGACCTGGTGGAGAACCAGCTGCGGTTGGAACGTGAGGCGATCTTCGAGGGCATCGCCCAGGAACGGGCCATCATCATCGACGCCGCCATCAAAGAGCGCGCCGACACCATGGACGAGCTCGAGAATATGGTGGACGAACTGGTGGAAAAATCAGCCATCAAGATCGTCGATCACTTCTTCGTGCGGACGCTGCAACTGGTGGCAATGTTGCTGGTAGGGCTGGCGCTCATCGCGGTGGTCGTGGTGCTGCTGTGGAAGCGAAAGTAGTCAACAGTTGACAGTCGACAGTTCACAGCTCAGCCTCTTGCAAAATTCAAGAATCAGGGACCAAGGTCTTCCGACCTTCCTCACCATCAGGCCGGCGAGACGCCGGCCCTACAAAGGATATCAGCCCTTTGTAGTGCTGGCGTCTCGCCGGCACAGAGACCACGAACCAAAGCAAGAGAG
>Ga0316194_10002974_pt1 | contig 11838 bp, 10 predicted proteins | sample CroRivsedime1_MG_FD_204936 | JGI IMG/M metagenome (GOLD analysis project Ga0316194, IMG submission 204936) | Coastal sediment microbial communities from Maine, United States - Cross River sediment 1 | ecosystem: Environmental > Aquatic > Marine > Coastal > Sediment | place: USA: Maine... | reverse complement strand
CCGAACAAAAAACGGCGCTACTGGAACTCATTGATAAAATAGAGCATCTGGGACAATTTCAGGACCGCATCGATTTCCCGACATCCATCGGGCAGATATGGGAGGTCTTTTTAGATGATGTCCGAAATTTAATCGAAATTGAAGTTTGCGCCCTTTTTGTCGTTGACGACGATTCCCATGAATTTGTTTTAGAGTATGCCTACCCTGAAGATAAAAAAACAATCTGCAAAAAAGAAATCAAATATCAAATCGAATGCGGTATCTTTTCCTGGATAATCAACAGAAGACAACCGGCCTTAATTCCCGCGCTGGCCTTTGAAAACGAAAAATCAATTGTTATGTTGCCGCTTTCCACCATTAAAAGAACCCTGGGTGCGGTCATGGTTAAAACGCCCATCAAAGAAAGCGCTATGACCCATGAAAACATGAAGCTTTTGACCATGCTGGCCAAACAGTATTCGCTGGTGCTGGAAAACACGCTGCTGTATGATCGTCTAAAAAGGAAGCATAAATCACTGGAAAAAGCCAATGGCGAAATCAAACTATTATCCAGAAAAGATTCCCTGACCGGATGTTACAATCGCGGCTATCTCAGCGAACACCTTCAACACGAAATTAAGCGAGCCTCCAGATATCATCATCCCCTCTCGGTGGCTTTATGCGACATCGATCATTTCAAGCGGGTAAATGATACCTATGGTCATCTATGCGGCGATATGGTCCTCAAAGAATTTGTGAAACGCCTCATGTCTCTGATCCGCTCCGACATGGACTGGCTGGCGCGATATGGCGGCGAAGAATTTTTACTGGTCCTGCCCGAAACCACTTTTAAAAATGCCGGCCGTTTGGCAGAAAGGCTTCGCAAGCAGATTTCTAAAAAAGTATTTAAATGGGAGGGGGAAAAGATAACGATCACCGCCAGTTTCGGGGTAACCGGCGTAGATAAGCACATACCCGGTGAGGATTTTTCGCTGGATGACTTGATCGAAATGGCGGATCAATATCTTTACCAGGCAAAGAACTCGGGAAGGGACAAAGTCGTATGGGGACCTTTTATCATTCAAGATTGATGAACTCGCAAAAAATCGAATTCATCCAGTGTTTGGTGTTTCGTGTTTGGTGTTTGGCATGAAATATATGATACAATATCGAAATGTTAGAATACTAAACACTAAACACCAAATACAAAACACACTCGTGAAAAGGCTGCTTTGCTGACTTTTTACGAGATTATCAAGATTAACGACGGGATTTCTTTCTTTGCTTTATTTTTTCAAACCCCGCCTCAACCACCGGTTGTATTTTATTCAGTTTTATCGGCTTGGTCAGGTAATTATCAAATCCCACCTGTTTTAGCTTCTCCAGATCGTAAAGATCCGCATACCCGGTTAGTGCAATGATGACCGATTGTGAGTTTCTTTCTCTAATTCGCTGGCAGAACTCAACGCCGTCCATATCGAGCATAATCAGATCCGTAATAATCACCGGAAAGTCCTCATTTTTCATCATGGCAAGTGCCACTTCCGGAGATTCGGCCTCAGCCACCTCATAACCAGCTTTGGAAAGAAGCTTGTTTAAAAGGTCTCTCTGAAAATCCTCGTCATCAACAACCAATATTCTCTTTTTCATTTGAAACGCTCAATTTAGGTAGAAATACCTTCAACTTGCGCATGAAATTTAACGCCGAAACCGTCGGGTATCTTTCGGACAACTTCACCGCCCACCTTGACATAATCTCTGGATTTTGGTCGCATGAATGATAACGTGAGCTGTTCGCCGACGGGAAGGGTTTCACGAGTTTCAATCAGCAAACCGCCAGAACTGATATTTTGAATAAAGCCGCTAAAGGCACGATCCAGAGTTGCAAAGTCTACCGGCATAAAATAGGGTTTGCGGGCGAATTTTCTTCTTCCCTGTGAATGCTTTGCTTCCAGGTCTTTTAAAAGGGTGCGGCGGTCTTCGAAGGGCATATCTAAAATGATCTCAAATAATCGAGCGGTTATAACAGAAATGTTCGGCTCATTTGAATGATTATCGGAAGATGCCATTAGCGAGATCCTTTAGAAGTGGTTTCAAAACCCCATCTAAGGCCCAATGGCCGCGTTGCAGGCCTCCGATAAATGCTCACATACCCATGTATGCTGAGAACAACGACTTTCTCGATCGGCCTGCGCCTTGCCCTTGAACCTGATCTGAGGCTTTGAAACCACTTCTAGTCATTGTAATAGCCGCCAAGTGGGAAGGTCGCTCAGATGTCACAATCGTCTGTTTTACATAATAAAATCAATATTAAAGTAATTTTATAACAATGTCAATTTAAGATAATGAAAAGTTAAATCGTTAAATTGTTGATTCGTTAATTGGCTTATTCAAGCAACTGCCCCCTTATTTTTTTTAGCATCTCCTTGGTCACCCCCGCTTTTGATTTGAGGTACTCGATGGGGGAACCATATTTTTGGCGCAGGTGATCCAGCAGAGCCTCAATGCAGTACCGCGGCGCTGAAAAATAGGGCGAGATTTTTTCCCGATCAATGCCGGCGGCATCAAATTTAGCATAGAGCCCATTGACCACATCACGAATATAAATATTGGAAAGGCCATGGTCGTAAATGACGTCCTTTTCCGAAACCCCCAAAGAAAGCAAAATCAGCGCTGCACAGGTGCCGGCCCTGTCCTTGCCGCCGGTGCAGTGAAAAACCAGCGGTAGATGACCGGGGGCTGCCAGGCGCTTGAACACCTGGCCCCAGACAGGGGCGAATTCTTCGATATTTAAAATATAACCCTCAATTAAAAATTCCTTGGTCAACCAGCTCGTATCCCCTCTTTCAAGCTTCTGAAATAAGTCTATGGGATCAGATTTTAGATTGTCGATCGGCAAGTGAAGGTGCTCACCGGACCCATCTTCCGGAAATCGATCGGGCCTGCGTTGGGCTTCAGTCGATGTCCGAAAATCGCAAACACAATGAATTTTCATGCGCTTCAGAAAATCAATGTCACGCTCCGTCAGGTTGGACAGATGATCCGAGCGGAAAACCTTGCCCCACCTTACGCGTTGCCCTGCGGTGGTTGCATAACCGCCAAGGTCTCTGAAATTTACCGCTCCTTGCAACGGCAGGCGTCGCTCACTGATAACCCTGGCGCTGCCCTTATCTGGAACGATTTCAAAGTAGTGTGGCATATCCGCATTCAGGCCTGAAATATCGACAGCGGTTTCGCCTTTAATCTGGTATCGGGGCGCGTTGTGCTGAATGGCTTCAGGTGAGTTGCCATGATAAATTGAAACCTGAAGGTCTTTGAAGTGGGTTTTCCAGCTGATGCGCACGGTGGCCTTAGCGACGCGTTCAACCGATGCATCGAAAAAATGTGGGGCGTTTTCAAATAGGGTCATTAAACTTTACTCCGCCATACCGGTTTCCTCCAGTGTGCCTTACAATCTAGTATTCCATACTGGCAAAATATATCAACTAAAAATTAACTGGCACCCCTCTGTAGGCGATCTCCAAATTAGCAGTTCATCTTGAAAGACAGAGAAAAAAAGTTCCAAAGGTGCTCTAAAGATAGAAGTGCCTAAAATGAGTAAAATGAGCTAAAATGCCTAAAGTTGAGGAATTCTATCATTTTTATAATAAAAGATGGAGCGCCGCGCGGCGCAAGCGTTTGCGCTGTGCGAGCGAAACCATAATTTTAGGCATTTTAGATCATTTTAAATTTTAGCTCATTTGGTGGAGACACTACCTCTCTTTGACATAAAAAACAGAATACCCTATGATTGGCTGACATTATTGAAAGGAGTGAGAAGCAAGTTCTTATGGGCGAGTTCTGGGACTGGTGGCAACACCTACCGCAACACATTAGCCCGGTAATATTTGAAATCGGCTGGTTCAGGCTCCAGTATTACGGGCTGATGTATATCGTCGCTTTTGCCTTCACCTATTTTCTGGTGCTCTATCGCATCAAACACGAAAAGCGGTTCGGGTTCTCGAAAAATCAGATTAATGATTTAACCACCTATGCCATTGTGGGCCTTATTATCGGCGCCCGGCTTGGCTATGTATTGTTCTACAATTTATCCTATTACCTGCGCCATCCGCTCGAGATTTTTCTTCCCTTTTCGTTTTCAAACGGTTTTACCTTTACCGGCATCTCGGGCATGTCATATCATGGTGGCCTTATCGGGATATTGCTGGCCGCCTCCTGGTATGTCCGCAAAGCCAAAATTAATTACTGGGAAGTGATGGATTTATATGTGCCGGTGGTGCCGCTGGGCTATACCTTTGGGCGGCTTGGAAATTTTATAAACGGGGAATTATTCGGCCGAGCAACCACCTCACCGATCGGTATGTATTTTCCACAGGCATCAGAAAAAGCGCTGCGGCATCCATCTCAGCTCTATGAGGCCGTCTTTGAGGGGGTTTTTCTTTTTGTCATCCTATGGTGTATCCGCAAAAGAAGCTTCCCGCAAGGCGCCATGCTGGCTTTATATATTATCGGTTACGGAACGGTCCGGTTTTTCATCGAATACTTTCGGGAGCCGGATGCGCATCTGGGTTTTGTTTTATCTTCATTTTCCATGGGACAGATACTTTGTGCGTTGATGATCGCCGGTGGAATTGGCCTATATTTATATTTGCGGCAAACCGAGCAGCGGGTGAAAAGCCCATGAGAGGCGACGCGGTGTGAAAAAACCACTCGATGGCATTAATGTGCTGGAATATTGGCAAGCAATTAAAACCGAAATAGAATCGTTTGAAATTACTGACCGTGTAAAAAATGGATACCGTACCAAAAGCGGAAATCGATAAGCGCATCAGCAGGTTCCAGGCCGAGCTGGTTGCCGCCAAACTTGATGGCGCCTTTATTCTGCAAAACGCAGATCTCTTCTATTTTAGCGGAACCATTCAAACCGCTGTCTTGTTCGTGCCTTCCAATGGCGATCCCATCCTGATGGTTCAAAAGAACCACGCGCGCGCGCAGCTTGAATCTTCGCTGAGCCATGTTGTTGCGGTTAAAAACAAAAATCGAATTCCTCAGGTTCTCAATGATTTTAAATTTAACCAAATAGCGGCAGCCGGACTTGAAATGGATGTCCTGCCGGCCAATTTTTACCTCTGGTTTCAGCGAACCCTTCCGCAATTCCGCTGGACGGATGTATCCGGCATCATCCGTAAACTGCGCATGCTGAAGTCGGCATATGAAATTGAACAGATTGAAAAAGCCGCGGCTATTTTGCACACCGGATTAACTCAAATCAAAAGTGTGATTCGCGAAGGGATAACCGAGCTGGAAATCGACGGCCATCTGGCCATGATCGCCCGCCGCGAAGGTCATATGGGCACTTTACGAATGCGAGGCTGGAACCAGGAAATGACCTACGCACATGTGCTGTCCGGTGACAGCGGTTCAGCTGTTTCACTGTTAAACAGTCCCCAGGGCGGCACCGGCAACACCCCGGCCATGGCCCAGGGTGCCGGGTTTCGCAAAATAAAGAAAAATGAGCCCATCGGGATCGATTACGGCGTGGCGATTAACGGTTATGTCGGCGATCAATTTAGAACCTATGTCATCGGCGATCTTTCTGACCCCTTGAAAAAGGCGCACGCCTGCGCCCGTGATATTCTTGCCCTCTTAACTGAAAAAGCCCGTGTGGGAGTTCCCTGCGCCGAGCTATATGCGGCGGCGGTAGCAAAGGCCACCGAAGAAGGCCTGGGGGATTTTTTTATGGGATACGGCGAGGGGCAGGTCAAATTCATCGGCCATGGAATTGGCCTTGAAATCGATGAGTACCCCGTCATTTCACCGCGTTTTGGTGCCGTTTTAGAAAAAGACATGGTTTTGGCCCTGGAGCCTAAATTTGTCTTTCCTAAAAAGGGGGTGGTGGGGCTGGAAGATGACTACCAGGTAACATCAAATGGTTTAAAAAGACTGACTCGAACCGATCAAGTCTTAATTCAAATCTAAATTTCAGTGAACCTAACCCGGACACTTCGGTTGAAGCAAAGTGTAAATCCAGGTTTATCGAGGACCCACAAAAAGAAGATTAAGAATTTAAAAAGGATTTGGATAACCGCCCGTCAAAGGCAGTTCGATCCGCCTGGATAAGGACGAGATGCAACTCGAATTAAAAGAATTAAATTATAAGTATCCGGGATCCGTCGGCGATGTCTTCCGGCAGGTGAACTGTCAGGTGACCGAGCCGGGCTTCCACGCCCTGTTCGGACCTTCGGGTGTCGGCAAGACGACCCTGGCAAAAATGATTGCCGGCGATATCAGGGGCTTTGCCGGAGAAATTAATCTGCAGCGCATCCATCAGGTCCTCTACACCTATAATCTCGAAAGGATTCCGGGTTGGTGCTGTATCCGTGAGCATCTGGAATCGATCACGCCCAAATCCAACCGGCAGCACCTGGAAGATCTGGTGGATTCATTTGGGCTTCAGCCCTGCTTGAACTCGCGTTTTACCCAACTCTCCCTGGGGCAGCAGAACCGCACCAATTTAGCCCGCTACCTGCTGCAGGACTTTGATTTGCTGATTATGGATGAAAGCCTGGCCAACGTAGATGAAATCACTAAAGAAAAAATAATTTTAAAAATCAAATCCCTCTTTCCGCAACGCTGTTTCTTATATATCTCCCATAATGTGGTTGAGGTTTCAAAATTTTGCAAACAGATCCTTGTGTTGCGCAGCCACTATAAGGACCCGCAGGCCGTGTCACTTCAAGGTCAGGATTTTAATGGCCAGCGGGTATTGAAAGAAACGGATCTTGAGCAAAGCATGCTGGAGATCGTCAATGCTTCATAGGCGCGTTTATCAATTTTTGATAATCTATTTCATCGGCCTTGCCGCCCTGATGCTGGTGAAATATAGCCTGAACCTGTCTGATTACACCATCCCCGGTGTTACTGAAATCTGGACCACCTGTCGTCGCTATTTCGGATTATACCTGATGGCGGTGCTCAACACCCTGTGCGTTGCAATTCTGGGCCACCTGTTGTCGATCTGTATGGCAACTGTTGTGGGAATTATCGGTCGACTGACCATCTGGATCGGTTCGTTTATCCGAGTGGCCGCTTACAATGTTCAGGCCTACCCGATCGTAGCCGTGGCGCCGATCATATTTATCTTGCTGGGGGACGGACTTTCCTCCCGGCTGCTCATTGCGGCGATGATCTGCTATTTTCCTTTACTGCTTTCTTTCATCGGCATATTGTCCGAGCCTGTCAAGGAAATCGAGCACTTCTTTGAATCCACCCTCCGGATGAACTGGCGTCTGCAGGTCAAAATCCGGGCATTTGAAAATATCCATAAGCTGATTACGGTTATTGTTGGAAGCGCCACTCTGGCCATGGTGGGCACGATTGTGGCAGAATTTATTGCAGCCAATGCCGGTATCGGGTACAGTATCCGCATCGCCCTTTACCAAAGTGATCTGGCGAAAATACTGGTGGCGCTTTTTTTAATCGGTATCTGCACGTCTATATACCTGGTTTTTCTTGAATGGATCGGATGGTTTATTAAGAAACGGTTGGGCAGCGTAAGTTCGAAGTGACTAAAGTGAGCTAAAGTGAACTAAAGTTTATTAAGCGTCTTGGCGTTTTACCAAATTTAAAATGGATAGAATACCATCACTTTAGGCACTCCCAATTTTAGCCAATTTAGTCACTTGAATAATGCCTGCCAGCCATGCCTGAATGAAAAAAGCAGCGCAATATTTGGATTTGGCTGAAAAATATAAAGGGGCAATTTGTGCAGCGAAAACTTCTTCAGAAAATCGGTTTGCTGGGGATCACGATGATCCTGATCTTAGTTCTGGCGGGGTGTGCGCGGGATGACGAAAAATCCATGGAAGAAGTGAGCTACCGCCTCAAGTGGCTTTTTAATATTAGTGTGGTCGGGGATCTTTATGCCCATGACAGCGGGTTATTTGCTAAAAATGGCCTTAAGGTAACCGTCAAACCGGGCGGCCCTGAAAAAGATGCCATCAAAGAACTGGAATTAGGCCACGCTCAGTTTGGGGTGGCATCCGCCGATCAGGTGATTCGGGCGGTTTCCAAGGGAGCTCCGATTGTTGTCATCGCCCAGCTTTTTCAGATCAATCCCCTGCACTGGATTTATCGGCCGGATAAAACACCGCTCAAAACACCGCAGGACCTAAAAGGCAAAACCATCGGCATCACCCACGGCGGGAATGATGAAACTATCATGCGTGCGCTGCTGGCAAAATATGATATCCGAGAAAGCGAGGTGAATCTTTTCAGTGTGCGCTATGATTATACCCCTTTTTACCAGGGTAAGGTCGATCTGTGGCCCCTTTATCGCAATGCCCAGGCCCCTATTATCGGTGCCAAGCTGCAAAAAGCCGGGGAACGCTTTGACCTGATGGATCCCAGCAAAATGGGCATCCACTTTGTCGCCAACTCGGTTGTCACTACCCGCAAAATGCTTGAGGAACGCCCCGAAACGGTTAAAAATTTCACCCGGGCACTGCTTCAAGGCTGGCGGGAAGCTCTGAAGCCCACCAATAAAGAAAAAGCGATTGATACCGTTTTAAAACACAATAAAGAAACACCCGAGGAAATTGTGCGCCAACAACTGCCGGCAACCCGCATCCTGATGATGCCGACACCGGATTTTGAATTCGGGAAAATTGATCCGGCCGCCTGGAGGCAAACCGAAGAAATCATGCTGTCCCAGAAGCTTATTCCCGTGCCGGTATTTGTGGAAAAACTGCTGAAGCCTGTTGGGGAAAAATAAAACCTTAACACAAGGAAGAATTAAAATGACGAAACGAAGCGATTTAATGACCAAGGGGCCTGAAAGAGCACCGCATCGCTCGCTGTTAAGAGCAGATGGCTTCACGGATTGGGAACTGAACCGTCCGATCATCGGCATTGCCAATTCGTTTAATGAAATCATACCGGGGCACATGCATCTGGATAAACTGGTCGATGCCGTCAAAGCCGGTGTTTATGCTGCCGGCGGAACACCGCTGGTTTTTAACACCATCGGCATCTGCGACGGAATTGCCATGAACCATGCCGGCATGAAATATTCACTACCCAGCAGGGAGCTCATTGCCGATACCGTTGAAACCATGGCAGTTGCCCATCCCTTTGACGGCCTGGTTCTGCTGGCATCCTGTGACAAGATTATTCCCGGGATGCTGATTGCGGCCGCCCGACTCAACATTCCCTCGATTTTTTTGTCCGGCGGCCCGATGTTGCCAGGCAAAGTTTATGGGAAAGATACGGGACTGGACAAGGTTTTTGAGGCTGTCGGCCGCTTCAAGAGCGGAAAAATTTCACGGGAAGAACTGGATACCTTCGAATGCGCCGCGTGTCCCGGCGCCGGTTCGTGTTCGGGAATGTTTACGGCCAACACGATGAATAACCTGTCTGAGGCGCTGGGCATGTCTCTGCCGTTTAACGGCAGCGCCCCTGCTGTTTTTTCTGAGCGCATATGGCTGGCCAAAGAAACCGGCTATAAAGTCGTAGGCCTGGTAGAAAAAGATATGAAGCCGCTGGATATTATGACGCAAGATGCATTTCACAATGCCATTGCGGCCGATATGGCGCTGGGCGGATCGACCAACACGGCCTTGCACATTCCGGCCCTGGCGTACTATGCCGGATTGGATTTAACCCTCAGGGATCTTGACCCGTTTACCGCTAAAGTTCCCCACCTGACCTCGATCGCTCCCGCAGGTCCCCACCATGTTGTGGATCTTTTTTATGCCGGCGGGATTCCTGCCATTTTGGCCGAACTGCAAAAAGCCAATCTCATCAAAACGGAACCGCCGACGGTCTACGGGAAATCGCTCGGGGAGATGCTGGCCGAAATCAACGCCGGTGTGAAAGATTATGGGGTTATTCGTTCAATTGAAAAACCGGTTCACGCCACCGGCGGACTGGCCATCCTGACCGGAAACCTGGCGCCCGATGGCGCCATTGTCAAACAGGCCGCCGTATCTGAAGAGATGCTGACCCATTCCGGACCGGCCCGGATTTTCAATTCCGAAGAAGATGTGTTCGAGGCCATCATGGACGGTCAGATCAAAAAAGGCGAAGTGATTGTCGTTCGTTATGAAGGGCCCAAGGGCGGACCCGGCATGCGTGAAATGCTGTCACCGACTTCGGCCCTGGCCGGCATGGGCATGGATAAGGAGGTGGCCCTGATCACCGATGGCCGCTTTTCCGGAGCCAGCCGCGGAGCAGCCATCGGACACGTTTCACCTGAAGCCGCTGCCGGTGGCCCCATCGCAGCTCTGCGCGAAGGCGATATCATCGAAATCGATATTCCCAATAAAACGCTCAACGTTCAGCTCACCGCCGAAGACCTCCAGCACAGGATCGCCGAACTGCCGGAATTTGAGCCCAAGATCAAAACCGGTTACCTCGCCCGTTACGCCCAGCTGGTTTCCAGTGCCGATCGAGGCGCGGTCTTTCAGCGGTAGCTTTACTGCCATTTTAGTTTCTCACCGCAAAGACGCAGAGTTCGCATGAGTACTGAAGATTTGTACAATCAGCGGTTAACAAGAATCTTAAAAGCCGTAGCTCTCGAGGCGCCGGACCGCACACCGGTTGTTCTGGAGTATTCCGGATTTGCCGCCCATATCACTCAAACACCCATGGCGGCCTATCTAAGATCACCCAAAACCAATGTTGACACCATGATCCAGGCGTTTCATATGGTCGGTGAAGGTGATGCGATTAACTATGGTTCTTTTTGGCCATATGCGCTTTGCTACGACTTTATGGCCAAAGTTCGCGTGCCGGGTGTCGATTTACCGGAAAATGAGATGTGGCAGGTGGTCGAAACGGAGTTGATGGGCAGGGATGACTATAACCGAATCCTGGATCTTGGATGGCCGGACTTTTTTAAAAAAATGATGCGCGAGCATCTCCTCAACGATGTGCCACCAGAATATTTTTCGCCGGAACGTAAATCCATTAATGTACGCGCTGAATGGCAACACCTTGGCGTACCGGTGTTGACCGGAGGCGACATCACAACACCGATCGAACTACTGTGCGGAGCCCGATCATTAATGAAATTTGCGATGGATCTGCTCGAAATTCCGGATAAAGTCGAAGCCGCAATGGATGCCATCTTGCCGCATCTGGCGCATAAAACAATCCAGCGGGCAAAAAATCTGGGTTATCCGCTGGTGTGGGTCGGCGGTTGGCGGTCGGCGCCATGTTTGTTATCCCCGGCCATGTGGAATCGATTTGTCTGGCCTTACTTTCGCAAAATGGTGTTTGAGGTAATTGATGCCGGCCTGATCGCATTGCTGCATCTGGATTCGGATTGGACCCGTGAACTGGAGCGTTTCAGAGAACTTCCCCGGGGCAAATGTATCATGGCTCTGGATGGAGAGACCGATATTCTCCAGGCCAAAAAAATCCTGGGCAATCATATGTGCATCATGGGAGATGTTCCGGCATCCATGCTGTTTTTAAACAATCCGGACGATGTTTACCAATACTGCTCCCGCCTGATCCGAGAGCTCGGCCCGCAGGGCTTTATTCTGCAATCCGGCTGCGATATTCCAGCCAATGCCAAACTGGAAAACGTTCGGGCCATGGTCGCCGCCGCAATCGGTTAAGCCCGTTAACCGGTTTGCCCGTTGAGCCGGTTAAAAAAGGAAAAAACCGAATTTGGATCTCTGCGGGCTAACGGGCTCAACGGGCAAACGGGCGAAACCTAAAGTGACACTACGGGCATCGGACAAGTATCCTAGATAAAACCCTAATTACCGGTATTATTGGGAATTGAGCTTGATGGGTGCCGGCTGGATCCACCGGTTGGTGAAGCCTTCATAAAACCATTTATCCGGAAAG
>Ga0316194_10002973_pt1 | contig 11842 bp, 9 predicted proteins | sample CroRivsedime1_MG_FD_204936 | JGI IMG/M metagenome (GOLD analysis project Ga0316194, IMG submission 204936) | Coastal sediment microbial communities from Maine, United States - Cross River sediment 1 | ecosystem: Environmental > Aquatic > Marine > Coastal > Sediment | place: USA: Maine... | reverse complement strand
CGCTGTGTTGATTAAGTCCGATCGACTCATCAGGCGTGGCCATCACGGTGCGTTTAAACCGGATTCATTCTTGTCTTGATCCGCGCCTCGCGAATCGGCAGGTTGAACAGGGCGGCCAATACGGCCAGAGCTGCATCGAGGTACCACATCGACGTGTAGTCCCCAAGCTCCACGATGGTGATGCCGCCAAGCCAGGCGCCGAGAAACCCCCCGACCTGATGGGACAGCAGAGTCAGGCCAAACAGCGTTCCGAGATGCCGCCCTCCAAATAGTTTGCCGACAATCGCTGCGGTGGGCGGGACCGTCGCCAGCCATGTGAAACCCAGGCCGCCGGCAAAAATGAAGAACGTGAGTGCTGTTTTCGGCGCTGCCAGGTAGGCAAGAATCAGGGCAGCGCGAGACGCGTACATCCAGAACAGCAGGTACTTGCTTCGATATTTCTGCGTGCCCCAACCCGCGATCAAACTGCCGGCCACATTTGCAGCACCAATGATGGACAACGACCAGCTGGCAACTTGGGGGGGCTGCCCGCACAGTTCGACCTCGCCGGGCAAGTGCGTTACCAGAAATGTAATGTGAAAACCACAGGTGAAGAATCCGGCATGCAAGAGCAGGTAGCTGGGGTTGGTCAATGCTTCCGCAAGCGTCGAGCGAAGACTCCTGTCAGTTGGCGCGACTTGATTGATGCCACTTTCTGCTGCCGCAAGGTCCGCCGAAGCAGGCGATTTTCGGGCGCGCAGCATGCGTGTGAGCGGCAGCAAGGCCAGCGTCACAACCGACAACGTCCACAACGCTGTCATCCACCCGGTTGCGCTGATCAGAAACTGTGAAAGGGGAGCAAAAAGGAATTGGCCGAACGAACTTCCCGCATTGATAACACCGAAAGCGAACCCGCGCTTCTCTGCCGGGACGTAACGCCCGACTGCGCCAATGAGCACAGAAAAGCTGGCAGCGCCGGCGCCGATTGCGGCGAGCACACCCAGTGTCAGAATCAAACCGGAAGGCGTTTGTGCTAATGGTGTCAATGCTGTGCCAAGTGCAAACGCCAGAACCCCCGCCGCCAGGACGCGGCCCGGTCCGTAACGATCCGCAATCGCACCGGCGACCGGTTGAACCGCTCCCCAGATAAAGTGCCCGATAGCCATCGCCAGGCTGATGCCGACAATACCTATTCCGGTAGAAGTATTCAGTGGCGAGACGAACAGACCCTGTGACTGCCGCGTTCCCATTATCACCATGAGGATCGCACTTGCGATCAGAACCATGCTCCAGCAGGAGAGTGAGGAAGGGGTGGGTATGTTCGAAGGGGGCGCGCGCAACGGAAAGTGAGATCTTATAAGGCAGGGAAACCGCCCGGATGTTCGCGGAATCCGCTAGCGAGCATTGTTGCTAGCGTTTTGATCTCGATGCCGTTCGGGTGCGGGAGCTCTTAACATTCCGGGAAATTACCAGGTCGGCCAGCAGCTCAAAATCGGCTTGCAATGTGCTGCTGCGTCGCATCACAAGCGCGATGCGACGCGCCGGAATACGGTGGGAAAACGGCCGTGCCGTGAGGCGAGTGCCTGTCAAGGCGCCTGCTTTGATCACCATTTCCGGCAGCAAGGTTACGCCCATGCCGTTGTCCACCATTTGCAACAAGGTAAACAGACTCGTGGCTTCCAGACCGCCATGGCGTGACGCCATTCTGCGCGCGCCGCACGCTTCGATAGTGTGGTCACGCAGACAGTGTCCGTCTTCGAGTAACAGAACACGCGCCGGATCAATTTCCCTGACCGCGATTTCCTTTTCACGCGCCAGCGAATCATCCTGGCGCGCAACGAACCAGAATTCATCCCGGAACAGTTCCCTGGTGATGAGATCACCGGTGTCATAGGGCAGTGCGATCAGCGCGAAGTCAAGGTCGCCGGAGCCGACTTGCTCAATCAGGCGCTCGGTCAGATCTTCGCGCAAGTAAAGCTGCAACTGCGGGTGTGCTTCGTGAAGCGCAGGCAATACCTGTGGCAGGAGAAACGGCGCGATAGTGGGTATAACGCCAAGCCGGAGCAAACCGGTGAGAGGTTGCTGCGCGCCCTTGGCAGTTCGTACCAGATCTTCCGCCTGTGCGAGCATCGTGCGTGCGCGCTCAACGGCCTCGGTGCCCATCGGCGTGAAACGAACATTGCGTTTGTCACGCTCTACCAGCATCACCCCCAGGACGTTTTCCAGTTCCTTGATCCCTGCTGACAGGGTCGATTGGGTGACAAACAGGTGCTCGGCAGCGCGCCGGAAATTGAGTGTCTCTGACAGGGTGACAAGGTAACGAAGCTGTCTTAACGATGGCAGTGCGCTACTCATTGCGTGTCGTGTTCACGGTACATGTTCGCTATTCTATCGGTGTGTCCCGTGTTCGGGACCAAGAGGAGGTGATTCGCGCGGAAAAGATGAATTTTCGGGGGAGGTGAGCTGCTGCTCTGGAGCGAACAAACAAGAGCGCCCTGGCAGTGACCTCGATTGACTGGCCGTTCCCAATTGGAAGGGCCCACGAAGATTGATCTTCGTGGGCCCCCTCCCTGTCGCTCTTGAGGGCGACTGCTCTCCTCCCCCTGTTACGGGCGAATGCAAAAAACTGGAAGGCGAAGATTAAGCGGGTTTCGTCACGGTGTCCAGTTCGTCAGCCGGATCCTCCGAAAATTCGAGCTTGACAAATCGCATTACGTAGCTTCTCGATTGGCGGGCCGGTCCGTAAATCTTCGTCTTGCTGTCGTGCCCGGCGGTGGCCCGTCCCATGCGCCCGACGTTTCGCGTTCGGGGCGTTCGTCTGAAGCTGTCTTCCGGCTTGAACTCCTGGAATGCGCGCTTCCAACGCCAGCGCCTTTGGCACAGTTCGAGAATGCTGATCAGAACAGGGTTTTTTGTTGCGCATTTGCATCGACCACTGCAAGAGCGGTCATGTTTACAAGTCGCCTTACCGTAGCGGTGGGCGTCAGGATGTGCACCGGCTTGGCGGCACCCAACAGGATTGGCCCTACTGTTATGCCTTCACCTCCAGCCATTTTCAGCAAGTTGAATGCGATATTGGCAGCATCCATATTTGGCATGATCAGCAGGTTCGCCTCACCCCGCAATTTGGAATCGGGATGCATGCGGTCGCGAATCGCTTCAGACAAAGCGGCGTCGCCGTGCATCTCGCCGTCAATCGCCAGATCAGGAGAGGCGCGCTCAATAAGGTCGAGGGCCCCACTGAGTTTCAGCGCAGAGGGTGAATCGTCGGTGCCGAAGTTGGAATGAGAAAGCAGAGCCACTTTCGGTTCAAGGCCGAAACGCCGCACTTCGTCGGCGGCCATAAGGGTGATTTCGGCAAGCTGTTCCGGAGTTGGATCTTCGTTAACGTAGGTGTCCGCAACGAACAGCGTGCGCTGTGGCAGCAGCAGTACGTTCATCGCGGCGAAAATGGATGCTTCCTGCCGGCGCCCGATCACGTTGCCAATATGTCTCAGATGATCCTTGTGGCGGCCGAAGGTTCCGCACAACAAGCTGTCCCCGTCACCACGCCGTAACAACATCGCGCCGATCAATGTGGTCGACTGACGTACATGCGAGCGGGCATCATCGGGGGAGACGCCTTTGCGCCGCATGATCTGGTAGTAGTCCTGCCAGACTTCCTTGTACCGCGGGTCGCTTTCCGGATTAACCACCTCGAAATCCCGGCCGGGTACGAGGCGCAAGCCGGTCCTTTTGATTCGCATTTCGATCACCTCGGGACGGCCAATCAGAATTGGCTGCGCGAGGTGTTCATCGATGACCGCCTGGACTGCATGCAGCACGCGCTCATCCTCGCCCTCGGCGTAGATCACTCTTTTCGGTGCGGCCTTTGCTGCTGCAAATACCGGCTTCATCACGAAACCGGAGTGATATACGAAGTTGCTGATGGTCTCGCGATACGCTTCCATGTCTGCGATCGGCCGTGTGGCAACACCGCTGTCCATTGCCGCCTGTGCGACGGCTGGGGCGATCCGGCTGATCAGTCGGGGATCAAATGGCGTAGGGATGACGTACTCGGGCCCAAACGATAATTCCTGACCTTCGTATGCCGAAGCCACGATGACCGATTGTTCGGCCTGGGCGAGGTCAGCAATTGCGTGCACGCAGGCCAGTTTCATTTCGTCCGTGATACGGGTTGCGCCCACATCAAGTGCGCCGCGAAAAATAAAAGGGAAGCACAATACATTGTTGACCTGGTTCGGGTAGTCGGAGCGGCCGGTAGCAATGACAGCATCCGGCCGGACTGCCTTGACATCCTCCGGAAGAATTTCCGGATTCGGATTGGCCAGTGCCAGCACCAGGGGCCTGGGTGCCATCGCCCTGACGCCGTCCTTCGAGATAGCTCCGGGGCCGGAGAGACCCAGGAAAATGTCGGCACCTGGAAGCGCGTCGGCGATTTTGCGATGCGCTGTTTTGCGCGCGTACCGCGCTTTGTTCGGCTCCATGTTTGGCTCGCGGCCCTCGTAAATTACCCCTTTGGAGTCGCATACGATGATGTTTTCAGACTTGATGCCGAGTGTGACGAGCAGATCGAGACAAGCGATTGCGGATGCGCCTGCGCCCGAACAGACGAGGCGTACTTCGTCAATTTTCTTTTCGACTACCTTGAGCCCGTTTGTCACGGCTGCGCCGACGATAATTGCCGTGCCATGCTGATCATCGTGAAACACCGGAATGTTCATTCGCTCGCGTAGCTTCTTCTCGATATAGAAGCATTCCGGCGCCTTGATGTCTTCGAGATTGATCCCGCCCAAAGTCGGTTCAAGCGCGGCAATGATATCCACCAGTTTGTCGGGGTCGGTCTCCGCCAGCTCGATGTCGAAAACGTCGATCCCGGCAAATTTCTTGAACAGACAGGCTTTGCCTTCCATGACCGGTTTGCTGGCGAGCGGCCCGATATTGCCAAGCCCGAGCACCGCTGTTCCGTTTGTGACGACGCCTACGAGGTTGGCTCGCGAGGTCAGTCGTGCCGCTCGTGCCGGATCCGCTTCGATGGCCTTGCACGCATAGGCGACTCCTGGTGAGTAGGCAAGCGCCAGATCCCGCTGATTGGTGAGTCCCTTGGTCGGTACAACCGATATTTTTCCTGCGACGGGAGACTCGTGATATTCGATTGCGGCAAGTTCCAGTGGGGCGGTCATGGATACTCCTTTTTCGGCGGTGCAGTTTATGCAAGTCAGAATATGATACGCGCAGAGTTGCCGAAGCTTCGGTGCGAAATCGTGCTAATAGCCGTTGCCGTTCGATTGCTTTCGGAAATCTGGTGAGGCAATCACGGTCGCGTCGCGTTTTGAGTTGTCCATTTCTTGCTCTGGTTGTTGTTCTGGGGTTCCCACCGGCAAAGCGCGCGACGATGTCAAACCGGGAACCAGCCCAGGCAGTCGCAATCGGGCGGCGCGCCGTTTTCAGTGTGGGAGTAATCGTATGCGGGCCAGACCTTGAAGGTGGCGGTTATCGGCGCCGGCATTAACGGTGTCATGAGCGCGTGGGCCTTGCTGGAGCATGGCCACGAGGTAGTGCTGTTCGAACGTACCGATCCGATGGGTGCGACCAGCCGTGCGTCGACCAAATTGCTGCATGGTGGCCTGCGTTATCTGGAACACGGTGGTTTCGGACTGGTGCGGGAGGGGTTGCGGGCCCGAGCCTGGTGGCTGAAACACGCGCCGCGCCACACTCGAACCATCGAGATTGCAATCCCGCTTTACCGTCATTCAAGGCGTTGGCGTCTTACGCTGAAAAGCGGACTGCTCCTCTATCAGTGGCTGGCCGGAAGAAACGGCCTCGGCGGTCATCGCTGGATGAATACCGCTGCTCTCGCTCGCCAGGTACCGCAACTCAGGACCGATGGCCTGAGGGGCGCCTATGTGTTCCGTGACGGCCAAATGGACGATCACGCGCTGGGAAGCTGGGCGTTGCAACGGATTGTCGAAATGGGGGCGCAGGTGAGATCACATACGCCGGTGGAGCGTATCGATCTGGCCGGGGAAGTCGTGACATTGTCAGGCCGGGAGCGATTCGGCAGCGTGGTGAATGCATGCGGACCCTGGGCTGCCTCCTTGCTCGAACACAGTGGCATGGATTCTCCGCATCGGCTTGATCTCGTGCGCGGCAGCCACTTGCTGGTTTCGCCGCGCCACCAGCTCGGCTTTCTGGTGGAATCTCCCGACGATGGCCGACCGTGCTTCATCCTGCCTTACGGCGAGCACACCCTCGTCGGTACCACTGAGGTGCGCCAGGGGCTCGGCGAACCGGTCGAGTGCAGTGGTGACGAGCGCGCCTACTTGTCGCGCCTGTACAGCGCTTATTTCGATCCTGGGCTGGGAGCGGACAGCATCGTGTCCACATTTGCCGGGATCAGGCCACTGGTGGCCTCGAAGGAAAGCAGGGCGAGCGCGGTGACACGGGAATCGATGATTGTGCGTCAGGGCAATACATTCACGATTTATGGTGGCAAATGGACGACGTCGCGTGAGCTCGGGTTGCAGGTTGCGAAAGCTATCCGCACCTGGTCAACGAAGACATGAAAATGAAATGAAGCCCTCGTCCGGCACGCCATTGCAAGGCTGGCGCACCGCCTCTGAATTGCGCCCACTGTGGCAGGGATGATCCGGTCGAGCCATGGTTAATACTTTGACTGGTCGAAAAAAAGGGGGTATAAGTCAGTTTGCAAGATTCTCAAGCCGAGAAATCGTTAGCCTAGACTGTCCGCTTTCGCGGTGCTTTTCCGGTTCCCTGATCTCTCCTTGAAGTTCTGGCAGTTCGGGCGAAAGCCCTTTTAGTCAATTTTTTTCAAGTTAGGAAGAGATATATGAGTACCGGTACCGTAAAGTGGTTCAACGATTCAAAAGGTTTTGGTTTCATCACCCCGGATGAAGGCGGAAAAGATCTTTTCGCTCATTTTTCGGCGATTCAGGGCGGCGGCTTCAAGACCCTCAAAGAGAACCAAAAGGTATCCTTTGATGTGACGACCGGCCCGAAAGGTGACCAGGCGACAAACATTACGCCGATCGACTGATCCCACCGGGATCAGCCTACAAAAAAGCCCGGGTTTTCCCGGGCTTTTTTTATGGGTCCTATCGACACTCGGTAGCTAAACACCGAAATGGATCGCCGCATCCGCGGCGGCTTTAGCACATGGGGAGTTCGCCAATAAAGGTGTTCGTCCTGGATTTTTTTACCAAGGCGCCATGTTTCATCAAGGCGCCATGTTTTACCAAGTCACCACGTTTCACCAAGAACCACGCGCTCTCCCGGCACTGAGCCCAATTTCACCGCGCCAGCTATTGCTGACGCCTTGATCAGGCGGCAGCGTTACTGGCCCGGCGCCGCCGTTCTACCGGCGCCGCAGCCTTGCGCTGCCGGCGGTCGGCGAGTCCGGCCCGGGTGATCAGCTGCCGCCAGAAGCGGTCGCTTTGATCGGACTTGAACTTGATATACAGGGCTACATGCTCCGGATACGCGGTTTTGGCACCAATGCGGGAGAGGTGATCTGTTCCCGGCGTCTGAGACATCGACGGCGCATTGTCTGACTCCCACGCGCGCATGATGGTCTGCCAAAGCGAGATTTCAAACGGGTCGTCATCCTCTTCGAATCCGTATTGCCATTTAAGAAACGATTTCTCGGCCGGAGAAAGGTCCTGATCACGGATTTTCAGGCTCATTGATACCTCACATTGCCTTCAAGGGCTGGTGTACGTTTGCTGAGCTGCGCCAAAAAAGGCATCAAGTCAACGTCATCACATCAAAAATACCACGATGTGCGCTCAGAATCGAATCTGTATCAACAGGTTCATTGGCATCGACAACTGCCAAGGTTACGCATGTGACGACGCAGCGCCCGCAAGGTTCCACCCGAAATGCGGTCTTCCGCCGGTCCCCGAGGCCGATCGCACGGGCCACTTCAATCGCCGCGTCTCAGGGTAAACACGCGAGGTAGAAGCCAGAACCATTGAACGTAACCGATCAGGGTCGCACCAAACCATGTCAGCAACGGCGGCCCATAGCTTCGCCACATAGGTGCAGTCACACCGGCCGCATTTGCAGCCGATTGCACCAGCGGCTCAAAATGCGGTGCAACCCAGACCCACAGCAAGCCGCCGGGAAAAGCGAGTACCCCCATGGCCGCCTCCAGAAACTGGCGATGCTCAATGCGCTGGCCTGCGCCATCGACGAATCCCCAGCCAAACCACCACACCGCTAGCACGGCGAGACATAGCGCCAACCAGCCAAACCTGAGCGTGCGCTTGACCCGGACAGTCCAGTGGTGAGGGCTGACGTATTCGCGCGATTGCTTTCGTCGTCTCACCATGTATCAACAAAAAGCGGGCCGGAGTCGAGCGCACTGATCAGCCTCATCATGCGCGCGATTCATTTGAACGGCAGCATGGGACAGGGCAAACTGCGGCGGAGAAACGAAAATGGGGGAACACGGTGCTGTCAGTTCGGGATTCATATGATGCCTTGTACAGCGAATTTCGCTGGAATATTCCGGATCGCTACAATATTGGCGTAGATGTATGCGACAAGTGGGCCGACGGCAGTCAGAAGCCGGCCCTGATCCATGAAACAGATCGTGGCGACATACGCCGATACAGTTTTGACGAGCTGCGCTCGCTATCGAATCGTACCGCCAATATGTTCGCGGCGCATGGTTTAGCGCGGGGCGATCGCGTTGCCATACTGCTGCCCCAACAGCCCGAAACCGCGCTTGCTCATATCGCTGCCTACAAGCTCGGCGCCATTGCGGTTCCACTGTTCACCCTGTTCGGAACCGATGCGCTCAGATATCGCCTGTCGGACTCCGGAGCACGGCTGATTGTCACTGACGTGGCGGGAGCGGAAAAGATTTCGGAGATTCGCGACCAACTACCACAACTCAAGGCAGTACTTTGCGTTGATGGCGTAGCGCATGGCGCTGAAGATTATCACCGCCTCATTCAGAGCGCGTCGGATACTTTCGATGTGGTTGACACGGGCGCGAATGACCCAGCGCTGATTATCTACACCTCTGGGACTACTGGCGCCCCCAAAGGAGCTTTGTTGCCGCATCGCAGTCTGCTTGGCCATATGCCCGGTGTGGAAATGTCGCATGATTTTCTCGGCGTCGAGGGCGACCTGATGTGGACACCGGCGGACTGGGCATGGATCGGTGGTCTGATCGACATACTGTTTGCCGGGTGGCATCTAGGCATTCCGGTGGTGGCGCGGCGCTTTGGAAAATTTGACGCTGAAGAAGCTTTTGACCTGATGGCGCGCCATGCCGTGCGCAACGTGTTCATGCCACCGACAGCATTGAGAATGCTGCGCACGATCGAAAATCCGGCAAGCCGCTGGAAGTTGAACCTGCGCTCCCTTGCAAGCGGCGGCGAATCGCTCGGCGTCGAGTTGTTGCAATGGTCCAGGGAAAAGCTTGGCCTGACAGTCAACGAGTTCTACGGTCAGACCGAGTGCAATATGACCGTCTCGTCCTGCGCCCGGCTGCTAGAGGCCAGGCCGGGCGCAATCGGCAAAACGGTTCCCGGTCACAAGGTAGCCGTCATTGATCAATCCGGCAGTGTCATGCCAGCGGGCAAACAGGGCAGTATCGCCGTTCGTGCGCCAGATCCGGTGATGTTTCTTGAATACTGGAATAACCCGGTGGCAACACGGGAGAAGTTTATCGGCGACTGGCTGGTCACCGGCGATGTGGGCGTGATGGATGCTCAGGGCTACTTGACCTTCGTAAGCCGCGACGACGATGTCATCACCAGCGCCGGTTACAGAATTGGCCCCGGACCAATCGAAGACTGCCTGTTGTCCCATCCTGCGGTACGTAATGCTGCGGTGGTCGGCCAGCCAGATCCCGAACGGACTGAAGTCGTCGCGGCCTTCATCGTCTTGCGCGATGGTTTTCAAGCCGACGATGGGCTTACCAGGGCCTTACAGCAACACGTTCGAACACGATTGTCTGCGCACGAGTATCCGCGAAAGGTGAGCTACGTGGATGCGCTGCCGCAAACGCCCACCGGAAAGATCATCCGCAGGGCCCTGCGCAACACGCAAGACTGACCACAGTCGCGTTTTTCTGCGCAGGCGCGCAAACCGTGTCCCGTACGAGACCGGTCTAGATCGATTCGACAAACTTCACGAGCGCCCTGCGCTCTGCCGCCGTCATGTTGCGGAACGACTCCCGAGATGCTTGCGCTTCGCCACCGTGCCAGAGCACGGCCTCGGTCACATTGCGCGCGCGGCCATCGTGTAGAAGGTCGCTGTGCCCGTTGACCGTTTCAAGTAGGCCGATACCCCATAAGGGAGGTGTGCGCCATTCGCTGCCGGAGGCCTCGAAATCAGGACGCCCGTCTGCCAGGTCCGGCCCCATGTCGTGTAGCAACATGTCGGTGTAGGCGTGAATCGTCACATCGGCGGCTGCAGCAATGTCGTGCGGCAGCTGTCCGGCGGGTGCTGTTTTCAGTTCGGGTATGTGGCAGGTACTGCATTGCGCCTGCGAAAACAGCTTCTCGCCTTGCTTGACCTGCGGGTCGTCAAGGTTGCGCCGTGCAGGAACTGCAAGTGTTCGCAGATACAGTGAGATGTTGGTCAGCCGGCTCGGGTTAACCTCGGGGCGGAAGGCGTTGCCCCCGCAGCCACCTTGCCCACCGCACGAGGCAGCCGACGGCGTGTCCAGGCACTTCTCTTGTGCCGCAGGGCAGTTTTCCTGCTGGAACAGATAGGTCGTGGCGCCAATATCACCCATGAACGCGGCCGCGACCTGCTGGCGCACGCTCGGCTGGTTTGCCTTCCATCCGAGCCGGCCCATCACCCGGCGCTCGTTCTCCACATCCCAGACGTAATTCGGCCGGCCGCTGACACCTTGTTCAGTCTGACGCTCGGCAATGCTCAGCAAAGTTTCATCCGGCACTGCTTCGAGAAGACCGAGGCCGACGAGTTGTGGCGCGACGCGCAATGAGGTCATCGTCGCATCGCCGATCTCTCCGAATTCCAGTTCGGCAAACTGGATTTTCGGTTCGCGCAAGGTAACGACCTCACCGTCAGCGAATTCGACGTCGAGCGCAGCGTAACTGATCTGTACTTTCCCCTCAGGCGGAACGCGTCCCTCAATGCCCCGATTCTGGAATTGGTCGCCATAGGCGGGATGCGGTGACGGGCCACCGAACTCGTCCTGTCCGGCGATGCTCAGCCGGACCAGCGGACCACGGACTGCTTCCTCGCCATCGGGCACGGCCGCCGAGCGACCGTTCGCTTCGTGGCAGTGAGAGCAGCGATCTTCGTTGAAGGTCGGTCCCAGTCCCCATACGCCCGGCTCCGGCGCGACGACCCAGGCTTCGTTGAACGCCTCCTGCCCGGCAACGAAGCGCTTGCCCTGTTTCTTGTTGAGTGCGGCGATCGGCATGATGTAGGCCGATTTGCCGTGCTCCATAATCGTCCACGTCGTACCGGCGCTCAGTGCATCCGGGCGCATTGTTTCTGCAGCACCAGCCAACAGTAAACCGGCGCACAGTAGTAATGCCGCTCGGCGCTTTGATGCCGTGCCGCGCGCTGAATCTCTAGCGATCATCGGTCCCGTCAGTGATCGTGACCGTGGTCGTGATCGTGATCGTCTTCTTCCCACGGGCTGTGTTTCACCTCCGGTGGCACCCATATTGTCTGGTAAACCTTCTGCAGTTCTTTCTCCATAGCGAGTTCGTCGCTGACGGAAATTTTTGAATATTTCTCCTCCGTAGGGCCGTTGAACCGTTTGGTGTTCAGGCTTGGCGCGGAAATCACTTTACGTAACCCGCCCTTGCACTGCTGGCAGGTGTCCGGGCGCGGGTCGTTTATGCCG
>Ga0316194_10002971_pt1 | contig 11844 bp, 13 predicted proteins | sample CroRivsedime1_MG_FD_204936 | JGI IMG/M metagenome (GOLD analysis project Ga0316194, IMG submission 204936) | Coastal sediment microbial communities from Maine, United States - Cross River sediment 1 | ecosystem: Environmental > Aquatic > Marine > Coastal > Sediment | place: USA: Maine... | reverse complement strand
ACGGTACTCGATGAAGTCCTCATCGATCTGTTTTCGGACGACAGGCAGACGAATCTCACAGCCAGACTGACTGGCGAACAGGGACTGAATATGACCGCGACCGCTACCGTCAGTGGACCGCTGATTGCTGAAAGCCCGTTACAGGCAGCAGCCAAAGGCAGGTTGCCGAGTATCGAACTGCTGCGGCCGCTTGCACGCCGCGTGGTTCAGCTGGGTGAATTGCAGGGTGAGTTGAAGCTTGATCTCGATGCTAGCGGCACACTGGGTGATCCTGTATTCAACGGTGGCGCATATCTTGACGATGGCTTGCTGGAGCTGTCAGATGCCGGTGTCACCTTGAGCGGTATCAACGTAAAGGCGCAGAGTAGTGGTGGCGATAAATTGCAGGTGACCGGCGAGCTACGCTCGGGTGAGGGCAGTGCCAGTATCCTCGGCGAGGTGCGTGCAACGCAAGAGCTGGGCCTTGAGGCCGACATCCACATACAGGGCCAGAACCTGGCCAGCCTGCGTATTCCTGAACTGAGTCTTGATACCTCACCTGATCTCAAGTTACATATCGGCAAAGGGGTGTTCGATATAAGCGGCTCGATAATGATCCCGCATGCGGCTGCCGTAATTCGGGCCTTACCGAAAAATGCTGTGCCTCTTTCTGACGACGTGATCGTACATACACCGGAACGTGAGATAGGCCGACAGCAAGAAATGATTGTTACCGGCGATGTCGAGGTATTGCTAGGCGATGATGTGCGCTTCAAGGGTTTTGGTCTGAACAGTCGGCTGGAAGGCGGGCTCAGGCTGACGCAAAGCCGGGGCGGTTTTCTTCGCAGCGCTGGCACCGTACGTGTACGTGATGGTTTCCTCACCGGCTACGGTAAGGAGCTGCGTGTAGATCGTGGCGAACTCACTTTTACCGGCCCGCTGGATGATCCGCTGATCAATATCCAGGTAAGCCGTGAGTCGATATACGAAAGCCGGCAGTACATCATAGGTCTTCGCCTGACCGGTTCTGCACAGAACGTTAAGACAGAACCGTTCTCGCGGCCGTCGATGAGCGAACGTGACGTACTGGCGTTTCTGCTGCTTGACCGCCCGCCCAATAACGAAAATGAAACCGCAGGCGCAGCACTGGCGCTCGGGCTGTCGCAGCTGGTGCCGGGCGGCGACAGTGGTATCCTCGGGCTGGATGAAGTCAGTTTTGAAACCAATGAGGCAAACCAGGCCGCCATGGTTGCGGGTAAGCGCATCAACGACAGGTTATATGTTCGCTATCTGTTCGGCACCCAGGGACAGCCCGGTGCTTTCAGGATCCGTTATAGCCTGGGGCGGGGTTTCAGCCTGGAGTCGAGTACCGGAGCCCGGCAGTCGCTTGATCTTATCTATATGATCGAACGTTGAGCGCAGGCATTCAGGGGTGGTGCCGGTTGAAAACACATCTAGTTTTTATCCCACGATTTGAAACGCTTTTTACAGTACTTCAACAGGTCGTAATAGTTTTCAAAGTACAGGTCGAAACCATCTTCCGATGGGGCATCGAACTCGCAGTAGTCATTGGTGTGTTCACGGCAGATGTCAGGACGTTCATCGTAGATGCCGCAGTCGCCATTTACCTGCAGGTGCTGGCATTTGCCATCGACCAGCAAGGTCCAGCCGTCATCATCTTTATAAAGTTTTATATTCTGGTGTGATACCTGCCACAGCAGCTGGCGAAAATCTTCTTTCGAGCGAGGTGTGTCGAGATGTTGGGTCACATAAGTGCAGCAGATCGAGCCGGTGCAGAAGGAGCATTTGTTTTCGCTGGTAACTTTTATACCGTTAATTTTTTGAGTCATAGTTTTATTATCTGGATTTTCAGTTCAGTATTTACATTATCTGGTTAAGCGAACCGGATTTTTTAAATGTGTATTCACCGTTACTCTGTCTTTGTGCGAACATGCCCAGGCTCTGCTTTATATTATTATTTGCAGTTGCTGTAGGTAACAGTTTTATATCAACAGTATAATCTGCTACCGGGAGCAACCCTGCTGTGCCATTGATCTTGATATCACCTCCCTGGTTTTTTATTTCGGCATTGAGCAGCTGTTGATCCGATTCACTCAACAGGATCGTTACGTTACCCAGTGAAGCGGTATCGGTCACGGTGACAGCGGCATCTTTCCAGCTGATCTCGCCGTTTGCCAGGGGCAGCTCACCCTGTTTCCATTGTGCTGATTCGATGTCCAGTGAAATTATACCTGATAGCTGCACGAGTGGAAGGTTGGCCAGCTCTGCAACTTGCTGCGCGTCGACCCTGGCGTAGAGGTCATTGATGAAGAAACGGCCGAGGAATGAAGTCCCGATCTCGGCAATGATATCGTTATCTGAAAACTGTGCGTTGAAATCGACGGCGACTTTACCGAGAAACAGTTTCCACAGCTTGAAAGACCACTCAGCCCTGTCAATGTTTATGTTATTAATATTGATCGATAGCGCCTTGCCATTCCATAGTGTACCGCTGACACCTTGAACGTTGGCTGGAGTATTCCTGTTGACCAGGTCTATGACCGGCTTTGCCGGGATGGTCGCGATCAGTAATACGAGATATGATATGACAGCGGTTAATATGTAATGTCTTTTTTTCATGTAGATAGAAGGTGACTGTCTGTATCTTTAGCTGCAGGGACCCGGGTCTGCTCAGGGACGTTCAAAACTCAGGCGTGCATTTGCACGGCCGGGTTCTTTGCCGCGCTCGATGTTCGCACTGACGACCTGTATGCCATTGTAGGTCGCTAGCGCGTTCAGCCAGACCAGTACCTGGTTGAATGATGCCTCGTTCAATGTCACCCTGGCGCCATCATTACCCGATGATTCGATCTTGTTGACAGAAGATTGTAGACCTGCATTTTTAATCGCCTGTTCGATGACCAGTGTGATCGGTTTGTTGGTGTCTCGAATCGTGCTCCTGTTTCCAGAAGCACGCAAAGTTTTGACCTCGTTAGCCGCCTGCTGCATCCAGATCAATATTTCCTGTTGAGACTGCTGTTTCTGTCTCTCTGTCTGCAGGCCGATATGGATGGGTTCCCAGATGACCAGGTAGAACAGGGTGACAGATATGAGCAGCGCGGTACCGGATACCATCCACTGTTCTTTTTGTGGCAGTGACTTGAACCACTGCTTGAGCTGCTGCAACTGGTCCATTAGCTACGCGCCTCTATGCGCAGGTTACCTTTGACCTTGTCTTTCTCCGACGAGGAAGAGGTTATCTCTGATTTGATTTTTTTATTACTATTCAGGTTTTTGTTCAGGGTTTCTACTGCCTGTAGATTGCTGCCTTCGAGCCCGATATCCACGCGGTTATTCCTGTAGGTCAATGACTGTAATGTTATGTTGTCCCTGTCGTGACTCAGGGTGCCGAACGATTCAGCAAGCAGGAACAATAATCCCTTGTTGCTGCTGCCTGCGGTACCCTTCAGCTCATCCAGTTTCTGTTCCATCTGTACGCGCGGATTGACGATCTTTCGGCTCTGCGGAAACGACTGTTTATAAATTTTTTCTATTGTTGCTCTAGTGATGATGTTGGCATCTTTCAGTTGCGAATACTGGAAAGCGGTCAGGCCCAGGTTTAAAACCAGCCATACTGCCGTGAGTGATGCGGCAAGCTTCCAGTGCTGCCAGTAACCTGAAGTCTTGCGTTTTGGTTTGAAACCATACTGTAACAGGTTAAGTGGCATCGCCTGTTTGTAATTGCCACAGAACACGACGAGCGGGTGGCTGTTATAAACGATGTTGATCAACTCGATATCAGCATCGTCATCTATGCCCTTTTCCTTGAGTTGATCGAAAGATGTCGGCTCATCCTGCTCACTGAACAGTAATATTTTTTCCGGTTTATCCTGCTTCTCATCATGGAGTTTGCTGCTCACGATATAAGGCAGGATATCATGTGAGATGATCAGGCCATTCCTGACATCGGTCTGCAGGTAGCTGTCGTTTTTATAGTTCAGGCAGGCCCACTGTTTACCCTCATCTGCAGCGAGACATAGTGCGTCCGGGATAATCTTTTCTGGTTTGATGCCGGCATCATTGAATACCTGGATGATGTTTTTCAGTGTGTTTTTGTTTATGCCGACCACAGAAGTCGAGTTGTTGTTCTTTGCTACGACGAAATGGAAGTTTTCGACATCATCTGCGATGAATTCTTCTATGGCGTAGGGTACGGCCTTGAGTAATTTCTGTAAGTTCTGCGTCGGCAGCTGCAGCTGGTTGATATGGAGACAGTGGCTGTTTAATAAAATGACCGAAGTACGGTCAGCCGCTGCTTCACTGAGTTCAGCCAATGCTCCAGTGGTGATCTTTCCTGTGAGTTCACCGTCATTGTTACACAGGGCCCATGTCGCCTGCTGTGCGTTCTCGATATTGTAGTGGATGAGTAATGTATCACTCATTGTAGATTCTCAGTATTTTTAAACTCAACTCTTATGGCCCGATTTTTATTACAACGTCCGTTGCGTACGAGAGATGATGGTCGTGTTACCGGACTCTTCCCTGTAGATTACGCTATACATGACTTTGTTCGCCTGGCCGATTATAGCCTGCGTCCGAAGTAAAAAATATTCACTGCTGGTCGACAGTTTTTCAGTATCCTTAATTATAGTGCCTAGATTACCAAAGCTGGTGAATTCTTTGAGGTCGTTAAACGGTTCCTCGTTACGGCGCTCTATTATATTGCCCACCATGCTCTCGCTCATATCGGCAGACAAAGATTGTAGCACTTCGGCACTGGCAGTGTTTACGTTGATGGAAATATTGCCGCCATTTAATATAAATGCGCATAGGTGAGGTTCGACCAGCTGATAGGTCTTGCTGTCCTCGAAACCTTTTACCAGTCGAAGTTCACTTACACTATGCAGCGGCGAGTTAGCTGTGCGATAGGGTGTCTCCAGGTTCAGGTAATAGCCGTCTTCCGCACCATCGGGGTTTGTCCTCTCCAGATCACTGTCTATCCAGTCTGCAATCGCCTGGGTTGGATCACTCTTTACGCCGAGCCTGCCAAACAGTTGGGACATCCGTTCTTTGGTCGTAGCATCGATAGCGTTACCCTCGACCAGTGAATTGATGTTCAGGCAGGCATGCAGGTCTGTCAGCCTTCCCTGTATAGAACCGCCATCGACGGGGATAGGAGGCAGCTCTATCGCCCATGCTTCGTCGAGTGAATCAGACGTGCTGTCCTGCTTATCCTGACGCAGGATCCTCTGTGACCATTCTTCTGCTGCCAGTAGGTAAAACTGTGCCTGGTCCTGTGCGATAAGGTTGCCGGTACGGCGGACATCCAGCTGCAGGCGTGTGCTGATCGTGATGCTCACGGTGGTCGCGATGGTGACGATCAGTAGCGCAGTGATGATGGCGACACCCCGCTGACGCCGGGGAGATATCGCGTGAGCTTTATATGATCTTGATAGAAACATTGTCGCAATCCTCTAGTTCATCGCGTATAGACGACGAATCTCACCCCAGTCAGTTAATGTCAGTATGACCTCGACGGCCAGTGGTTGTGTCGAGATGGTATTGCTGATGCTGGCGCCCGTGTTCATCGGCGGCCACTCTTCCTGCCATTGTGCATTGTTATCGAGGAAACGGATACTCACGCTTTCCAGGTTATCGATCAAGGTGGTTTTTTTTGCTTCCATACCCGGTGCATTGTCGAGTTGCGGCCATTGCAACCTGACAAGTTTCTCATCATCGAACTGGTATGCGACCCTGACCAATGTGCTGCGCAGCAGGTTCGCCGGATTAGGGCGACCGCCGCGAGTAAACTCGACCAGGTTGTCTATGTCATTCGCCGTGCTCAAAGCAGGCTGTATGTTGCCATACTCATCACGCACTGCTCGCGGCACCAGTTGCGAGAAGTCACGGCTGATTATGGCGATGCTCTGCTGTATCTGTTGTAAGCGGCTGAGCGCCTGCTGAGATGCTTTGCTGTTGCTCAGTACGTTGTCCAGACCACCATAGGCCATGACCGCCATGATCGCGAAGATGAGACTGGCGATGAGCAGTTCCAGTAAGGTGAAGCCCTGCTGTTTATTGTGTGGTAAGGATGGGAACATCGCGGTTAGCATAGCCGATCAGTGAGGTTATATTCTGTGTTCGCTCTTTATCCGAGTACATGGTAAATGTAATCTGCCTGGCATTTTCGTCTTCGGTCGCTTTCGTGGTGCGTATCCAGTACCAGTCGTTATTGGCCATCGTGGTTTCGCCTTTCTTGTCGCCGAGGTCGGGAAACTCTTTTGCGATACGGATCTGCGTCAGCTCGTTGACTGCAACCCAGTGTGCCAGTGTCTTATGTTTCAGGTAGCCCGCGCTGTTGGCCTGGGTGCCGGAGGTGCTGAGCAGGGCGCCGAGAGAGATGGCGATTATGGTCAGCGCTACCATGACTTCGATCAAAGTAAAGCCTCGATGTTTGCGCATAAGATCTCTCACCCTGGTCCGAGATGACAGTCTTGGCGTATCGTTCGGCTTCTCTATGCGTCTTTTCATCATTGCCTACAGGTCACTGAGTTCAGTGTCCAGTGTGCCATCGAAAGCGCCTTTGACAAAGTAACTTGCTTCGACGCCGAGGATGTAAAAACGGACATCGAACTCAGGAGTGATCTCACCGCTGGACAATAGAAATATCTGCGGCCTGGCTTTTTCCTCGTCGCTGTCTTCTTCATCAGAGCCAGAGTCGAGGTCCAGTTTTTGTTCTTTCATCGGGTCGGATGCCAGTTCTATGACGATCTCTGTATCTTCCAGGTTCATCTCCAGTTCCATATCGAGGGGTAACTCGCGTTGCCTTAATATCTTGTCATCAGTCAGCGGCAACCACCGGTTTTCGGTGACATCAAAGCGCAGGAAGCGGTAGCCATCGAGAAAGATCTCGAGACCATACTCTTCTCCACGGAGGATCGATTCTTCCAGCGCCAGCTGCACCAGGCGCTCCATCCTCTGTGCTTCTTTCTTGATGATTTCTTCTGGCGTGTCGCTGCGGATTGCCAACGTGGTATAGGTGAAGAGTATGGCGACGATAACGACGACAACCAGCAGTTCCAGCAGGGTGAACCCATGTTCGCTGCTGCATGATGCGCCTGTTTTTTTCAGATTGCAGAAGTTTGCTCGCATGGCTATCGGCAAACCCCGCCTATCTTGCCTTTCTGTGTTTGAGATAGTGTTCGAGTTTCGCTCTAGTCCTTGTCCCATGAGCCGATATCTTTATTGGGGCCTTCGCCGCCAGGTGCGCCATCGGCGCCGAGTGAGTAGATGTCGATCTCACCGTATTCACCGGGATTAAGGTACAGGTAATCATTTCCCCAGGGATCCCTGTTCAGTTTCTTAACATAGCCACCGGGTTTCCAGTTGGGCGGTTCTGGCGAAGAAGTAGGTAGCTCGACGAGAGCATCCAGACCCTGGTCAGTCGTCGGATAGACAAAGTTATCCAGACGGTAGATGTCCAGTGCGCTCTCCAGTGCACGGAGATCATTTTTTGCTTTTGCCGTGCGCGCCTTATCAGGGTTGTCCATTATGCGCGGTACTACCACGCTCGCTAAAATGCCGATGATTACGACCACGACCATGATCTCGATCAGGGTGAAGCCGGATTGTCTGTTTCTGATTTTTGATTGATAAAACACGTAAAAACTCCAAAAGTGTGCATAAGGCTATAATGCGCGGGTTAATTTCTTTAAACTGCAGGAGATTGTTAAAAGCCCTGTAATATCTGCAGAATAATAACAAATGCAGGGCAAGCTGCCTATTACAATGACCATGACAGACATATTAAAGTTTCGTTACCGTTATCACCCAAGTCATATCCTGTGGCTGGTGATATTTGTGGTCTCATGTGTGTTACAGCTTGCCTGGGTCGAAAGCTGGCGTTTTGACCGTGGACTGGTCGAGCAGGGGGAGATCTGGCTGTTGTTTAGCGGGCATATCGTCCACCTTAACTGGTCACACTGGGCGCTAAACATGGCAGGTCTGGCGATAGTCGCTTTTTTCTTTAGTTCGCATGCCGGTTTGAAGCAATGGTTGACGGTCATCCTGGTCTCGGCCTGTATTATAAATATCGGATTATGGTGGTGGATGCCGGAGATCCGGTCTTACGTGGGTTTGTCAGGTGTGCTTCACGGACTGTTCTTATATGGCGCATTGTGCGAGATACGTTTCTATCCCGCCAGCGGTTATGTGTTGACCTGCGTACTACTCGGAAAACTTGTGTGGGAGTTCTTTTACGGCGCGCTGCCCGGTTCTGAAGACATGACCGGTGGTCGGGTACTGACCGAAGCTCACCTGTTAGGTGCAGTCGGCGGCATACTGGTGTGGTCTGCCGAGTGGCTAATGCGACGTCTTGAGCACCAGTAGTTGTGCTTTGCGAGTATGGCTGTCAAGTTATCATGGCTTTACAGATTGCATCTTTAAGGGGCACAAATTACACTGCACTATATATTGAGAGTACATAAGAACTAAATGCCTGAAACCATCGCAGATGATTCTGTAGGAATCGTCGAAACTCAAATTATTCATTTTTCTGAAGCGCTGATCCTCGAGTGCGGTAAAACGCTGGCCGAGTACGATATCGCCTATGAGACTTACGGTGAGTTGAATGCGGATGCCAGTAATGCTGTCCTTATCTGTCATGCCCTGTCCGGTGATCAGCATGCAGCGGGTTATCACAGCATGGATGATAAAAAGGCAGGCTGGTGGGATAGTGCCATAGGTCCGGGAAAGGCGATTGATACTAACCATTTTTTTGTGGTCAGCATCAATAATCTCGGTGGTTGTAAAGGCTCGTCAGGACCAAACACGGTCAACCCTGAAACCGGTAGATACTGGGGGCCGGATTTTCCGATCGTTACGGTAAAAGACTGGATACTGTGCCAGTATCGCTTCATGAAAGCGCTCAATATCGACTACTGGTGCGCGGTTATCGGCGGTAGCCTCGGTGGTATGCAGGTTTTGCAGTGGACCATCGATTACCCGGAGCTGATCAGGAACGCTGTCGTCATCGCTGCAGCGCCGAAATTGTCTGCCCAGAATATCGCTTTCAACGAAGTCGCGCGCCAGTCTATCATGTCGGATCCGGATTTCTGTGACGGGCATTACCTGGAAAAAAATACGGTGCCACGCCGTGGTCTGATGCTGGCCAGGATGTTAGGCCACATAACCTATCTGTCCGATGATGCCATGCGTAATAAATTTGGCCGTGAGCTGCGTGAAGGCAAGCTCAATTTCGGTTTCGATGTGGATTTTCAGGTGGAAAGCTACCTGCGCTACCAGGGCCGTTCCTTCGTGGATCGTTTCGATGCGAACACCTACCTGTTGATGACCAAGACCCTGGATTATTTTGATCCTGCCAGTGAGTATGGAGATGACCTGGCGCGGGCACTGAGTCAGACCAGCGCGCATTTCCTGGTCATATCGTTTACTTCGGACTGGCGTTTTGCGCCAGAGCGCTCAAGGGAAATCGTGAAAGCTTTACTGCAGGCCGAGAAGCAGCTCAGTTATATCGAGATCGAAGCCAACCAGGGGCATGATGCTTTCCTTATCCCGATCCCGCATTACATGAACGTGTTCGCATCGCACATGAAAACCATTGCCGGAGAGCTGTCATGAGTCCGTTAGGTGAACACCTGGCAGTGGCAGAGGGTGAAGATCTGCGTGCGGATCTGTCCATCATCGCTGACTGGATAAAAGCGGACAGTAAAGTTCTCGACCTCGGTTGCGGTGATGGTACGCTGCTGGCATACCTGCGAGACCGGCTTAACGTGCTTGGTTATGGCCTGGAGATCAGCCCGTTCAATATCGAGGACTGCGTAGAAAAAAATATCAACGTGATACAGGCGGATCTCAACAATGGTTTAAAGGCTTATTTCTCGGACAACAGTTTTGATTATGTCATCATGAGCCAGACACTGCAGGCAACCGAACAGCCCGATCTATTGATAGAAGAGATGTTACGGGTAGGCAAAGAGGGTATCGTGACCTTTCCTAATATGGCGCACTGGAGAGCGCGCCTGCAACTCGGATTGAAGGGTGTTATGCCGGTAACAAAAAACCTGCCGAATGAATGGTTTAATACGCCGAATGTGCACCTGTGTACGCTGAATGATTTTGAAGTATTGTGCAAGAAACATGATATCGAAATCTTGCAGCGCACGGTCGTTGATCACAGTCATCGCAAGGGTAACTGGCTGATGAACCTGTTGCCTAATCTGCTGGGTGAGATCGCAATCTACCGGTTCTGTCGTAACGGTTGATGATACCATCATGGCTGGTCAATAAGGTCAAAACGCTATTTGATATCTGCAGACAGGGTGTTAATCTGCAAATATTATGACAATTCCAAGAAATTCAGTGAATTACTCTGCATCTGCAGCGATAGACTGCTAGAATTTGGCATACTTATGCATTTAAAGAAAATATCTCGAAAAAATGGCTAACACACTGATTGCACAACTAAACAATCCGCTCGTGTTGCAGCAGATTAACCGGCGGCTGGCTGTAATTGCAACCATGTTGCTGATCATCGCCTGTGCCTGGCTTCTGGTCGAACTCACCTGGATATTTTTCCCCCAGGGTGATCAATCCACGATGCCGGTAGTGCAAAGGACGAAGCCGCTTATCAATAACCAGGCACAACAGGATAATTTCAAACAACTGACATCGGCTAATGTATTCGGCGTCAGTGAAAAAGCAGCGCTGCAGCAACAGAGTAAAGCACCTGAAACCAAATTGAACCTGACGCTGAAGGGTGTGCTGGCTACCAGCCCGATGGAGATGGCGAGTGCTATCATCGCGCAGGGTAAAAACGGTAAGGAAGATATCTACGGCATTGGCGACAAGATGCCTGGTGGCGTGACCATCAAAGAGATTTACCCGGAATACGTCGTGCTGGAACGTAGTGGCCGCCTGGAAACATTGAAACTGCAAAAAGTGAGTGGTATTGATGGCTTCGGTTCGGGCGATACCTCGAATCTGCGATCCGGCAGCTCGTCTAATAGCTATTCACAAGGCTCCCCCGCTGCAGCATTGAAGGATATAAGAAGTAATATTATGAAAAACCCGACCTCTTTTGGTGAATATGCCTTACCTGTGGTGGTCAAAGAGAACGGCAAGCAGATCGGTTATCGTTTGAAGCCGCAGCAAAAAGGACAGATGTTATCTGATCTTGGTATAGAGAGCGATGATGTGATCACGCAAATCAATGGCGTAAAGCTGGATAATCAACAGAATGGTATCAGTGCGTTACGTAAATTAAGTACAGCAAAAAATTTAAATTTAGTGGTGAAACGCAATGGTGCAGAAATCCCACTTAATATTTCGCTGCAATAAGTTAGATCAGGAATTTTTATGACCATTGTTCAACTATCACTCCAGTACCTGAAGCGTTTTGTGCAGAGCAGGGCAAAGGCGATTTTGTTGCCGGTCTTGCTATCGGTATGCATTGCATCGCCAGCAATTGCTGATGAGATAACACTCAACCTGAAAGATGCGGATATCCGTGCCCTGATCAGTACGGTTTCAAAATTTACCGGTAAAAACTTCATCATCGATCCACGGGTGAAGGCCAAGGTCACCGTGGTTTCGGCAAATACCTTGACCCCTGAAGCGGTATACGAGGTCTTCCTGTCCGTGTTGCAGGTACATGGATACGCCGCGGTTCCGACCGGCTCTGTTATCAAGATCGTGCCCGAGGTCAATGCCAAGCAGGGACCATTACCACTATCGGGTAGTAAGGATACTTTCGCTGATGATGAGCTGATCACAAAAATTATCCGTCTCGACCACGTGCCGGCATCTCAGTTGGTACCGATATTGCGTCCACTGGTACCGCAGCAA
>Ga0316194_10002970_pt1 | contig 11845 bp, 8 predicted proteins | sample CroRivsedime1_MG_FD_204936 | JGI IMG/M metagenome (GOLD analysis project Ga0316194, IMG submission 204936) | Coastal sediment microbial communities from Maine, United States - Cross River sediment 1 | ecosystem: Environmental > Aquatic > Marine > Coastal > Sediment | place: USA: Maine... | reverse complement strand
AGTAAAGGCAAAGATATCCGGGCGTTTGTGGTGGGCGATCGCGTGGTAGCTGCGATGCGCCGCGTTGCCCAGGGTCAGGAATTTCGCAGCAACGTGCACCGCGGCGGCGTTGCAGAGGCGGTAGAGCTGACTGAAGAATATGCAGAGACGGCAGTGCGTGCTGCGCAGATCACCGGTCTGCGGGTTGCCGGGGTCGACATGCTCGAAGGTAACACCGGTCCGCAGATCATGGAGGTCAACTCTTCTCCGGGCCTTGAAGGGATTGAGACGAGCACCGGGCTGGATGTTGCAGGGGCGGTGATCGATTACATCGCCGCGCAGGTGGATTTCCCCGAGATTGACGTTCGTCAGCGACTGACTGTCAGCAAAGGCTATGGCGTCAGCGAGATATACGTACCGGAAGGCTCCAACTTTGTCGGACTTTCGATTGAGCAGACGCAACTTCTTGAGCAGGACATTAACGTGCTGACCCTGTATCGCGGCAATAAGGTCATTCCCAATCCGAAGCTCAGCCGAGTGCTCGAAGCAGACGACAAGCTGCTGTGTTTCGGTAAGCTGGAATCGATGCGAGGGATGGTGCCGGTCAGAACGCGGCGGCGGCGCGCGCCTAAAATTCAGGAACTTGCCGCTGCCAGCGGCAGTTGAATGAAAGCAGTCATTGGCTGGCGGGAATGGGTTGGTCTGCCGGAACTGGGCATAGGACGGATCAAAGCCAAAGTAGATACCGGCGCGAGAACGTCAGCCATTCATGCGTTTGCGCTGGAAACCGAGGAGCGTGAAGACGGCCTGTGGCTGCGCTTCGCGCTGCATCCGGAACAGCGTTCTGAGACTGCTGTCATCTCCTGTGAAGCTAAGGTCAAAGACCAGCGTACCGTCAGGGATTCTGGTGGGCATGAAGAGCCGCGCTATGTGATCGAAACCCCGGTCCAGCTGGGCGATAAAACCTGGCCGATCGAGATTACCCTGACCTCGAGAGACAATATGGGTTTTCGGATGCTGCTGGGACGTACCGCCATCCGTGCCCGTTTTCTGGTTGATTCGAACAAGTCTTACCTGCTGAGTAAACGCAAGGATCAAAGTGGCGATGGAAGTTGAAGTTAAAAAGGCCCGACCGCCGAAGAGTCAGCCCTTCACGATTGCCGGACATACCATCGCACCGGGCGAGCGACTGCTGTTTAATTTACCCGGGGCCAATCTGTATACCCACACGCCGCTGGATATGCCTGTTGAAGTGATCCACGGGCGGCGATCCGGACCGGTGCTGCTGGTCTGCGCGGCGATCCATGGTGACGAACTGAATGGTGTTGAGATCATCCGTCGAATGCGCAGTTTCCGTTCCCTGGGAAGGCTCAACGGCACTCTGGTGCTGGTGCCGGTGGTGAACCTGTTCGGTTTCATTCACCAGTCCCGATATCTGCCGGATCGACGTGACCTGAACCGGTGTTTTCCCGGTTCGGAAAGAGGCTCGGTTGCGTCCCGGGTGGCGAATCTGTTCTTCAAAGAGGTCGTGCAACACTGCTCGCATGTGATTGATCTGCACACCGCCGCGGTACACAGAGACAATCTGCCCCAGGTGAGAGCGGCCCTGGATGAGCCTGGAGTCAGAGAGATGGCCATGGGCTTTTCGATTCCAGTGATCATCAATTCCGGCCTGATTCCAAACAGCCTGCGTCATGAAGCTGGTCAGGCAGGGATTCCGGTCATTACCTATGAAGCAGGTGAAGCCCTCAGGCTCGACGAGAAATCTATCGTGAGCGGCGTGCGTGGCATTGTCAGCGTGATGCGGACGCTGGGCATGTTGCCGTCGCGTCGCATCAGAACTATTCGGGCGGAACCCTACATCGCCAGTTCCACCAGCTGGTTTCGGGCGTCGATAGATGGGGTGTTCAGACCGCTGGTAAAACTCGGCGCGCGGGTTGCGTCAGGGGATACTCTGGGCGTGATTTCAGCACCGTTTTCCTCGGAGGAAGCAGTTCTGATCGCCAAAACCGATGGCATTGTCATCTGTGTGAATAATCTGCCCCTGGTCAATGAAGGCGATGCTCTATTTCATATCGCCCGTTTTGGTGAAACAGGCGCGGTGGAAGAAGAAATTGCCAGTCATGAGAGCAATGTCGAAGGTGACCGTCTCTACGAAATCGAGGCGATCAATCCAACGGATCCTGCTGCCAGCGGGTGATTGCTGAGCCGCGTCGGAAGTTGCTGTTGCGCGGTTGTCTGATGGTTGCCGTCGCGTCCCTGTGGTCTGGCCTGGCAGCAGCCGATGTTGTCATCCGGGGTGTCAGTGATGAGGTGGCGGAAAATGTGCTCGCGCACCTGCGACTGGACGATGAACCCTGTGATACCGCTAATGAACGTATCCGCTTTCGTTTTGACCGCTCAGAGTCGCAGATCCATCGAGGCCTGGAACCCTTTGGCCTGTATGGCGCTGAAGTAAGCGCTACGCTTGAGTTTCCTGACGGGGCCTGTTGGCGAGCGACGTTCGATATCACCGCCGGCGCGCCGGTGGTTATTACCGGATTAGAGCTGGCGGTTGTCGGTGACGGCAGCACTGAGCCGGCGTTTCAGGCGTTACTCGACAAATCGAGGCTGAAACTTTCCGCGCCGCTGATTCACAGTGATTACGAAGCACTGAAAGCTGAGCTTTCGTTTACCGCCAGAGAACTGGGCTTCTTTGATGCCCGCTTTGATCGTCGAGAGCTGCGAGTGACGCCGGACACGCTGAGCGCGACTGTCGCTCTGGTTCTTAATACTGGTCCACGTTACCACTTTGGTGAGTTGAGCATCGAAAGTGAGGTTTTAGACCCGCAACTGGTGCGCCGGTATGTTGAGTTCAAACCGGGCAATCCTTATGAACAGAGCGCAATCCGAAAGCTGCGCAGCGGTCTCGCGCGGGGTGAATATTTCAGCACCATCAACGTCACCACGCAGCGCAACGCTGACCTCAGCGTTGACGTCGACGTAAAACTTGGCGCGGGACGCAGGGTGCGCTACGGCATTGGTCTCGGTTATGGCACAGACACCGGGCCGATAGTCAGCAGCGATATGGTGGTGCGCTGGTTGAACCTGCGCGGCCATCGGCTGGAGCTTGATGCGCAAGCATCAGAAGTGCAGCAGAGCTTCAGTGCCGACTATCGCATTCCCGGAAAACGCCCGCAGCGGGACTGGTATTCGATATACGGCGGTTTATCCTGGCGTGATTCAGACGCTATCGAAAGTAAAACCCGCAAGATTGGTGTCCGGGAAACGCGTTTTCATACCAGCCGCTGGCGTTCGAACCGTTTTCTCGAATACGCTCAGGAAGACTACCGGGTCGATGATGTCTGGCGGCAGACTGTTACCCTTGTACCCGGTTATACGCTGACATATCTGGTGGCAAACGCCGCGGATCGACCAACCCTCGGTTTGCGTCTGGGCGCTGAGGTGCTTGGCGCCAGCGAAGCCGTGGTGGCCGACAGCACCTTTCTGCGCCTGCGGGCGTTCGGTAAAACCATTCTGCCGCTTACGCCCCGGGCGCGGCTGCTGTTGCGTGGTGAAGCTGGATTCACCACCACAGATGATTTTGACGCAGTGCCGCCGACCTGGCGGTTTTATGCGGGCGGCGATAACAGTGTGCGCGGTTACGCCTATCAGTCGCTTGGCGAGGTAGATGTTTCTGGTCGCGCACTGGGTGGAGAGCGGCTGATCACCGGGAGCGCGGAAGTCGACTGGCGGCTGACCGAAAGCTGGTCGGCGGCTGTGTTCGCGGACGCCGGCGACGTAGGTGACGACACATTGTTAGAGGATCTGCCCTGGTCAGTGGGTTTGGGCATCCGCTGGTATTCGCCGCTCGGCCCAATACGGGTAGATGTGGCGTTTCCGCAAGAGCAGAAAAGCGGCTTTCGGCTGCACATTTCCATGGGTCCGGATCTGTAATGCGGGCGGTGAAGTGGACGGGTTATCTTCTATCGTTGCTGGCGCTGCTGGCAGGAGTGGTGTTGCTCATATTACTGCTGACGCCAGCGGGGGTTACTCTGGCGCGGGAGCTGGGCGCACGTGTCCTTCCTTCGCTGTCTCTGACGGGTATATCCGGCACGCTGCTCAGCGAAGTCTGCGTTATCGAGCTGGACTATCAGAGCGAAACTTTTGTGGTGAGCGCCAGCGAACTGTGTATTACGCCGAACGTCTGGCAGTCGTTGGTTCTGACCCGCATCAGCCTGGCCGCATTGTCAGCACGTTCACTGACTCTCACCTCTGCAGCATCGTCAGCAGCAGTTAACGGGACTCGGACGATTCCCGAGCTGCCGGTTGTCGTTGCGCTGGATCATTTTACAATCGATGAGCTGCAGATTGATGCGACTCGGATTGATGCCCTTTCAGGGCAGCTGAACCTGGCCCGGTCTTTACTCGATGCGCAGTTGGCTCTGCGTTATCAGGGCTGGTCTGTCGGGATGACGGCTGCAGGTCCATGGTCCGCGCTGCAGTTGCAGGTGGACGTTTCGGTGCCCGAGCCTGTTTCAGTTGCCGCCACCCTTGACCTGACCCGTCAGGAGCTTCCCTACACTGCCCGGATCCGTGTGCCATCGCTCGATCTGAATTCACTGGCGGCGAGGAATCTGCAGCTCGGTGCCTCTTCGGTTTCACTCGTTGGCGATCGCTCCCGCTATCAGTTCGATCTGACGACCAGCGGGTCTGACGAGATGTTTGGCGAGTTTGAGTTGGATAGCAGCGGCGAGGGTGACCTGCAAGGCGCCCGGCTGTCGGCGCAGCTTGCAGTGAACCCGAAATTACCAGTGATAGAACGGGTAGGCTCGTTGCAGATTGACGGAAGTGTGCAATGGCTGCCGGAACTGACATTTGATGTTGATCTGGTCGCCGCCAGCCTGAGCGCCAGTTTTGCGCAACATCAGCTGACCCTGGGTGGGCGCGTTCACCTGTCAGGCACCACTGGTGACGTGCTGGTCGACGCCAGTGGGATGACCGGTTTTGTGAATGATCTTCCCGCTGCCGGCGATCTGCGAATGCGCTGGCGGGCTGATCAGCTGGATGTGGAACGTGCAGATTTTCTCCTGGCGGACGGTCGTCTTGCTCTCGCCGGCTCCCTGCATGCAGATCAGCTTTCGGGTCTGCGGGTACGCTTTGACCAGTTGCCGCTGGCGCTCGCCCGGATGGGTGCGCAGGGTTTGGTCAGCGGCGAGCTGACAGTGTCCGGCAATTTTATGGACCCTGAATTCCAGGCTGAGCTGCACGCTAGCCAACTCTCCTATGAGTCTTTCGCCAGTCAGACCGTCAATCTGGTGGCCAGCGGCACGACAACAGATATGAAGGTCACGGCGGCCGTTGTCACTGAGGCTTACTCAGCGGAAGGTGATTTTGAACTGCGCATGATCGATTCGAGAACTGAGGTGGACCTGGCGTCCCTGAAATTACGACTGACTCCCGATCAAAGTGCAGCCGTGCAGTTGACGTTGCTGGAACCCACTCGAGCGCATTGGCAGCCTGGCAGCTTCAGTGTTGAGCGCAGCTGTCTCACAGGTGTGCTGGTGGACAGTGAAACTGCGGAGGCCAGGCTCTGTGGTGATGTTCAATATCCGGATGGCACAGGGCGTATTGAGCTCGAAGAAATTCAGCTGGCCCAGCTGCCGATACCGGCCGGAGATCTTCTGGTTGATGCGCTGGTGTCTGGGCGGATGGAAATTGACGCTTTTACGCCGCTGCGCGGACGGGCGGAATTTCGCATAGCTGAACTGGTGGCCAACATAGACAGCTACCAGCGCGCGCTTGGCACATTGAATGGTTCACTACAGCTCGACAATGGACAAGCCGAGCTGGGACTGAGCAGCGAACCCGATCAGCCGCTGCAGGTGAGTGGTGAGCTGACGGCGCAGTTAGCTACAGACACAGGTGTGGAGATTGGTGAGAACACAGGCGCGAAACTCGCTGACTCGCCGTTACAGGGTGTGCTGGCTGTGTCTGTCGACGGGATTCGAATAGTAGAAGAATTTCTGCCGATGGAGCTCGCCTATGAGCTCAGCGATCTGCGCGGCGAATTACATCTTGATGTCGATGTCTCCGGTGTGCTGGGTTCGCCGGAGTTTGCAGGCACGTTGCAGATGCGCGATGCCGGGTGGCGTAATGAAGCCATCGGTACGGATTTTTCGAATGTGACAATGCGGGTGCAACTACGTGCCAACAGAGAGCTCGCTCTGTCGGCTACCGGAGACCTGGGCTCCGGCAGCTTTTCTGTTGAAGGCCAGCTGGACGGACTGGCCGGAGACGCGCCGACACTGGTGGCGGATGTTACGTTGGATGATGCCCGGGTGATCGACTTGCCCGACTACTCTGGAAAACTCACCGGCAAGCTGGCGCTTGAGGTGAGCAGTCAGGCTCTCAAGATAGCAGGTGAATTGGAATTGCCCAGTGCCCGGGTGCAGCTTGTCGAGCTTCCGGAGGCAGCGCTGAGCGCGTCAGAAGATACCGTGATTGTTGGCGCACGTGTTGAACCGCTGCAGCAGGTGCGCACCACCAATGTTGCCGTCACTCTGGGTGACGACGTTCGACTTCAGGCGCTGGGACTGGATGCCCGACTGGAAGGTGCTCTGAGGTTGCGGGAATCTCCGGGTCTGCCGCCCGATGTGCGTGGCACCCTGACCTTGCGGGAGGGTCGGTTCAAAGCCTACGGCAAAGAGTTGCAGGTGAATCGAGGTCTGCTGACGTTTTCTGGACCGATGGACGATCCTACTGTCGATGTCATTGCCAGTCGGCTGGTGCCGCGGGAATCTGGCGACGTGCTGGTGTCGCTGGTCTTGAATGGCACGGCCCGGAGGATGGAAACTGAGGTGATATCAAACCCCGCCTTGCCCGAAGGGGACGCGCTGGCGTTGCTGCTGACGGGGCGCACCCTGTCGGAAATGACCAATTCTGAACAGGCAAGCATGACCGGGACCGCGGTTACCCTAGGTTTCTATGGTGCCTCGGGTTTAACTCGCTCGATTGCCGAAACGCTCGCACTCGAGGAAATCATTGTCGGCAAGGACGAGTTCGGCGAATGGGAGGCGGGTGCTGCCCTGCGCCTGCAGCACAATCTCTATCTGCGCTATACCTACGGGGCTTTTTCCCGAATCGGTGGTGTGTTGTTGAGGTATCGATTAACCGACCGGGTCAGTGTGCAGGCCAAGTCGGGTGACTCACATTCAATTGAGTTGCGTTATGGCGTGGATTGAACGCGTGGCGTTATGTTCAGCACGCGATTGCGTCCGCGTGATACAGATCAGTCGGATGCAGCCGGATCGGTCAACACTCTAATTGCGCCGTCCAGGTGGACGTCTCGCTGCGGGAACGCAATCACAATGTCATGTTCTTCAAACAGCTCGTTGATGCGGAAGCGGATGTTGCTGCGGGTGATCCGCAGATCCCGATCGGCGGTCGCGAAGATCCAGAAAAAGGCGTCGAAAATCAGCGCGTTGTCGGCAAAATCTTCGAAGAAGACCACGGCTTTGGGATCGTCAAGTACGCCCTCCTGTTCGTTCACCGCCTGTTCAATCAACTGCGCGACAAGCTTCACGGGTGAGCCGTAAGAGACGCCGACTCGGACCGAGGTTCTGGTCCGTCGATCGACCAGGGTCCAGTTGACCACAGTGTTTTCCAGCAGAAAGCTGTTGGGGATCAGCAGGTGAACACCGTCGACACGACGGATCCGGGTAGATCGGGTGTTGATGGCTTCTACTGTGCCCCGGGTATCACCGATCTCCAGAAAGTCGCCAATTCGGATCGGCCTTTCCCACATCAGGATCCAGCCGCTGATGAAATTGTTGATGATGTTCTGGGCACCGAAACCGACGCCAATGGCGATCGCCCCGGAAACGAAGGCAAAGGCGGTGAGCGGTACGTTGAGGAGGTCGAGAGTGGTGATTGTCAGCACGACCAGAGCGATGACAAAGAAAATTCTTCGAATCAGATGCACCACATCTGGATTGACTGAGCGAGCTGCAAGGCGATTGGCAATCAGTCGCTCGCCCCACCGGATCAGCAGAAAGCCGAAGATGACGAGGAGTGGGACGATCAGCAGCTGTAGGATCGTCACCGGCTGCTCGCCAAGCTGAAATAGTTCGCGATTGAGCAGTTCGAAAACTTCGGAGAAACTCATCAAAGCATGAAGGACAGCAATGTTGCTGTTCCCAGAAAGGAGAAGAAACCGGCCACGTCGGTGACGGTGGTCAGGATGATGGACGATGCGGTTGCCGGGTCCTGGCCCAGTCTGGTCAATATCATCGGCACCAGCGCGCCGGAGACGCCCGCGGATATCATCGACAGGATCATCGCCACACCGATGACTATCGCCAGACCAAACGACTGACTCCAAAGAAACACACCCAGCCCGCAGGTCAACGCCAACGCTATGCCATCAACGAGACCGACGCGGGTTTCTTTGGACAGGACACGGCGCCACTCGCGGGTGCCGATTTCCCGCAGTGCGAGACCACGAATGGTCACGGCCAATGCCTGAGAACCGGCGTTGCCGGACTGACCGGCTACGACCGGCAGCAGGACCGCAAGCGCTGTGAACTGAGCAATCAGGTTCTCGAACAGGCCGACGACGGCGGCAGCCATAAACGCGGTAAGGAGATTGATGTGCAGCCAGGGCAGCCGTTTCTTTATCGCGAAGCCGGCGGGTGATAGTGCCCGTTCGTCGGCGCTGACACCAACCATCTTCTGCAGATCCGCAGAGGCGACTGACTCGATGGATTCAAACAGACGCTGATAACGGACAACGCCCAGCAGCCTGCCGGCAACATCGACAACGGGAATGCTGTCGACGCGATGGCGATCGAGCTCAGCGACAATCTCCTCGCGCCCTGCTGTGGCAGGCAGTGCGCCGACAATCTCGCCTACAATGTCAGACAGCGGCTGGCTGGGTGATGCTAAAGCCAGCGCCTGCATGTCGACTTTGCCGACCAGGACATTGTCATCGTTGACGACGTAAAAGGACCGTGCCCTTTGCAGCGAAGATTGACGGATCCGCTCGATTGCCTGGGCGACCGTCATGTCTCGGCGGAAGGTATCCATTGGTGGATCCATCATCCAGCCGGCGCTGCCCGGCTCGAATGTTGCCAGGCGTTCCAGATCTTCGCGGATCGCGTCGGGCAGCGCTGCCAGCAGCTGCTCGCGTTTGTCGCTGTCCAGACTGCCGAGTGCCTGCAGAGTCAGACGGGGTGATGCATGGTGCAGCACCCCGAGCCGCTGAGGGTCATCGAGCAGATTGAACGCGACCGCGGCGCGACCCGCGGTCAAGGATTCGAGGACGCCGACCAGCGCCTCGGACGACAGGCCCGTTAAAGCATTGCCAAGTTCCGAATCCGGCATGGCTTCTAGAGTTCGGGCGGCGACGTCCGGGTGGTCTTTCAGAAAAGTGTCTTTCAGGCTGATTGCAAGATTCATGGTTGCCGCCTGGACATCCCGCCCAATAGCCGTTCCAGCAATTCAGCCAGCACTTCGAAGTAGCGTAGGCACAAAATCCCGATGCTTTCGCGAATGATTTCTGTGTCTGAATGAATGGTCTCACTGGTGCCCATTATCTGCTCTCGAGTGACAACTCCCAGCACTCGCTGTTCGTGGTCTACAACCGGCAGCCAGGCGTGGCGATGCCACTGGCGCAGGTTTCGAGCATTCTGCACAGACATTTCAGGCTGTATTGATTCGATCCTGCGGCTGCAGTCCGCGGCTGTGCCGCTGACCTTGTCGGTGAGCGCCAGCCGCCAGATATCGAGAACGCCCGCATAGAGACCGTCTGCGTCGGTGAGAACGATGGCTAGTTCGCGTCTAGCGCCCAGGTCCGTAAGCTCGACCAGCAGGTCGCGCAGCGGCGTCTCGGCCAGCACCCGCATTGGCAGTTCCACCGCCAGGGCGCCAACGCTGTGCGAGGGAAAATTGAGAAACTGGCGCAGGCGTCGGCGGGTGGAACGATCGGTAATCAGGTCGACGAGGTTCCGCTGCTCCGTCCGTGGCAGCCTCACCAGCAATGCAACCGCATCATCGAAACTGGACGCATTCAACCAGGTGACCAGCTGATCTTGCTGCTCGCTGCAGATCTTTCGGAAAACAGCCGCGGGTAGCCGTGCCGTAACCCGTCCTGCTGCAGCTGCGGTGAGGCCCAGCAGCACATCGAGTCGTTCAGCCTCCGGGGCGGCGGCGATTTCAGCCGCAAATTTTTCCGGATAACGGGTCGCATAGGCCAGCGTCAGGCGATCGCTGTCACTCATCAGTCGAGTCCGCAAGGCGGATGATGGCCACCTGGGTGAATTGCGCAGCGGGTATGGAAACCACACCGGCCTGTGTGCCGAGATCCAGACCAGTACTGCGGATCTGCAGGACCGTACCCTGATGTTCGCCGATCTGCAGCCGGTCGCCGATCGAGTAGCGCTCAATTTCGCTGCGAGCGATCAGATTGGCAACATACTCTCGAGCGCCGAGGGCAAAGGCCAGGGTCAACCCCCCCAGAGAAACAACGAGAAATACCAGTAGCAACTGGGTCAGAAAACTGGTGTCGATGCCCATCTGCTGCAGCCCCATCACCACGGCCACGGTCAGGATCGACGCGTAGACGATGCGGGGTGCCAGGGTAACCCCCGGCACCTGGGTGGCGCGCATAGTCAGACCGCTCACCACAGTGCCGAGCAGATGGCCGACAGCGATGATCACCAGACCCACGAGGAGTCTGGGAACAAACGCCAGCAACTGGTCCAGCGCGGTTGCGAATCCGCCAACGCCGAGTATGCGCAGCGCAATTACCACGGATATTGCCAGGGTCAGCCAGAACACCAGCCCCCTTAGCAGGCCAAGACTTGCTGGCGAGATGCCGTAGGTTTCGCTGGTTGAATAGCGGGCGATGCGCTGATCCAGCCAACCAGCCAGCCGGGCCGCGCTACCAGCGAAGGTGCGGGCGAGAACGACGCCGGCAACGATGACGATCAGGGCGCCTATTTCTGGATTAGCAACAAAAATCGATGTCAGCGGGCTGATGTCCATCGCTGGATCATCTCACTTCGCAGTAAATGCAACCAGTGGAATTGCGGCTCGCTCAGAGACCCGGTTGAGGATCGGTGGTCGGCAGTATCAGTCCCTGTTAGCGTGCACCAGCGCAGTGATCTCCTCTAAGAGTTTGTCCTGGTCCTGGGCGCCTTTGCGGACCACCTGAGCCACTGACTGTTCCAGGAATGAGCGCTCCTGAACGGTGAGTATTTTGGCGGTAAGTACAACAACCGGCAGGTGCCGAAGGTCCGGGTTGCCGCGGAGTTTCTCGATGAATTCAAAACCATCCATAACCGGCATCATCAGGTCCAGCAGAATCAGATCCGGTAGTTTCTCTTCTAGCCGCTCAAGCTGTTCCAGTGCCTGGGCACCGTTTTCTGTTTCGATGACCCGCCAACCCTCTTTTTCCAGCATCCGAACCGTGAGTTCCCGGGCATCTGGTTCGTCTTCAACGACTAATGCCAACTGATCTGAATGTTTACCAACAGCATTCAGCGTTTTGACCAGGCGTTCCCGGTCAACGGGTTTAGTCAGATAGTCGGTAGCTCCCAGTGAATAGGCCAGCGACTCGTCATGCAGAATCGACACCATGACTACGGGGATGTCAGCTGTCGCGGCGTCGGCCTTGAGCGCACGCAACACCTCCCAACCATCAAGCTGCGGCATCATGACATCGAGGGTGATGACTGCGGGTTTGAGTTCACCGGCCAGCCGCAGACCTTCAGCGCCATCTGCCGCAGTGACGACACTGAAGCCTCTCTGGCTCAATGTTCTCGACAGCAGGTCTCGAGCTGATGGCTCGTCGTCGACCACCAGCACCAATGGTCCATCGCCGTTC
>Ga0316194_10002965_pt1 | contig 11854 bp, 10 predicted proteins | sample CroRivsedime1_MG_FD_204936 | JGI IMG/M metagenome (GOLD analysis project Ga0316194, IMG submission 204936) | Coastal sediment microbial communities from Maine, United States - Cross River sediment 1 | ecosystem: Environmental > Aquatic > Marine > Coastal > Sediment | place: USA: Maine... | reverse complement strand
TCCAGTAATTTCTGTTGAAGGTATACGGCGCGCCCCTTGTACGCCAGGATCGCCAGTGCCCACAGCATCAGCACGAAGCAACTCTCCTGTTCGTAATCCTTGATCACGACATAGAACGAACGTTGCACCACATAGTCCGGGTTGTCCTGCATATTCACCGCTTCCTGCTGCATAAATATAGCTGCCTGCGGGCGTATCAGGGTAACGTACAGCGCGTGGACAAGGATAAAAGCGATCAGCAGCGCAAACAGCTGGAAGACAAATTCGGCGGGAAAGGCTTTCTTCATAATATTGACACTCAGATATCGACCGGGAATGACACGGCACTGTCGGCCTTGATCTTTTCGGTGGGGGTGTATTTCTTTACCGGCAGCGCTGGTTTGTCCCGGTCGGAAACGGCTTCTTCCTGTTGGATTTCCGGTACCGCCTTGTCAGGAGTTTTCTCCTGTTCAGACAATGTAAGCGCATACGGACTCACAACACCCAGGGTCAGGATAAGAAACACTGGCAGACGTCGCATAGTTCAGACTCCATTACTCGGCATAACGTGCTATACGAAAACCCAAATCACTGCGTGCCTCACGGCTGTAATCACGGTAACTCAGACGCAGCTCGGTGATATTACCGTGACGCCAGCTGGACCCGCGTACCACGTGGTGCTCACCGGACACAGGGCCCGCGGGATCCTTGACCAGCCGCTCGCTCTCACCCGGGTAAACCGCATAAAAATCATTGCTCCATTCTGCCACGTTACCACCCAGATCACGGAAGCCGGCAGGATAGGCTGCAAAACTGCCGACAGGCGCGGTAACGCGGTAGCGGTCATCATAACCCGGTACTACATCGGCAAGGGTATCGCTGATCTGCGCATCGGCAAAATTCCCCACCACAGTGGCCGGCGGGAAGTTGCCTGACCAGGGATAACGCTGCGTGACATCGTGGCCCATCGCGCGTGCGACGTAGGCCCACTCCGCCTCGGTAGGCAGACGATAACCGGTTGTCATTGGCCTAACCACCTGCATGCGCCCATCCTTTTCCCGGTACGCCGCTGGAACACCTTCTTTGCCGCTCAGCCAGTTGCAGAAACGGGCAGCTTCGTCCCAACTGATATTAACGACCGGTTGCGCATCACCGTCAAGGTCTGCACCTTCTGAACTTCCCGAGCCATGCGCTGGACGAAAACGGCGGTACTGACTATTGGTCACCTCGCTTTCACCCATATAAAAAGGCCGCACCAGCTCAACCAGGCGGCGGCTTTCGTTGGCACGGCGCCCCGCCTCGCGACGCGACGCCCCCATCCGGAAGCGGGCTCCGGCCGGTCGCACCAGGCGCAGCAGCTGACCGGCGGCGGTGGTCAGCGTGGCAGGCACTGCATCTGCCTTGGCCTGTTCCACGGTCTTGAGGCGCACGTCCAGGTTGCGGCTGACACCGGCGCGCGGTGTGACGGTTATGCGTTGGGTAACGTAGCCCGGTTTACTGAATTCGAGCTTGTGCGGCTGCGTTGTCAGGCGCAGGCGACGACTGGCTTCGCCGGCAGCCTTGCCATCCAGCACCAGCCTGGCATCCGCCGGTGACGACGTAATGAATAGCGTACCGTATTCCGGTAGCAGCTTTACCGACCGGGCCTGTTCTTCTTCGGGACTGAGCGTCACCTCCTGCTCGGCATTACGATAGCCGGGTTTGCTCAACTGAAGACGGTGCGGCTGCCCTGAAGACAGGGTAAGCGTCGCCGGTGTAACACCGAGGAAATTGCCATCCACATTAATGGTGGCCGCGCTCGGTGTGCTTTGCAGGACCAGCCGGCCATCAGCCGGTGGCAACTCGATGTCTTCCAGCTGTAACGCCGATCCGGCGGTAATTTTCTGCTGCAACACCACCGGCTTGTAAGCTTGCAGTGACAGAACAATACTATGTTCACCCTGCAGAAGCTCCGCCTTGATGGGTGTAAGCCCTATGCTGCGTCCGTCCACACTCACCTCGGCACCCGCAGGCCGACTGCTTATCTCCACATCGGCCCAGGCCGGCTGCAATGCAAACAACACCTGCTGATCTTTTCCCAGCCCCGCGATATCGACCTGTTGCTCCGCTGCCAGATAGCGCTCGGTCTGTACACTCAGGCGATGCATACCGCGCGGAATATCCGCCACGCCAGCACTGTCGGTTGCCACCGGTTCATCGTCCACAAACAGCTCGAAAGCTACATCAGGCTCGACACGCAGCGCCACTCGCCCGGGTAATTCCTGCATCCGGAAACTGTATTCCCGAAAACCGCCCATGGAAATGTCCAGCGTTTGTTCCAGGTCCCGGTGACCTTCAAGGGTGGCGTAAACCGTATACTGCCCGGGCAAAGCCAGCAGTCTGCCGCCCAGGGATACGGGTGGCGGGAAACCCTTCATGGACTGCAGCTCCGGCTCGGGCGTGATACGCACTGCCAGTGGCGTCGCCAGAAGAACAAACGCGGCTACCGCTACCAGCAATACGAAGAGCCCCGCAAAGACACGCCGCAGCCAGCGCTGCCCGTGACCGGATACAGCTACGTTGACAACCGGCACAGCGCTTTTTTCCTCAGTCGCCGGTGGCGGCGCGCTGTTTGGCGGTGTCAGTTGAGCTGTATCAGCTGCCTGACCTACGCTGATGAATACCTGGTCACCTGTAACGCTCCAGAGCAGAACCGAGTCACCCAGCTGCACCTGATCACCGGATTTTAGCCAGACCGAATCCAGCATGCGCTCGTGGTTATGAAACAGGGGTAGCGCTACATCATCCGGCTGGATAAAAGCGTGCCCATCGGCGACGCCAATATGCGCCACGCGGGTCTCATCCTCAACACCGGGTAATACAATGTCAGTGTGCTGCCCGCCCCCAACGGACAGCGGCATGTCTGCTTCTCCCACACGCCGTTCCCCGCGCGCGTCCCTGATGTGATAGACACGGCTCAAACCGGTTCCTCGCAACGAATATCAACAGGCGGCGGCGCCTGGCCCGGTAACACCGAAAACACCTTACGCACGTCCCGGTAGCCGGGTCGTGATCCGACGGCGGTATAGGTTCCCGGTCGCAGCTCCAGCTGTTGCTCGCTAAAACGTCCCAGACGGGCAACGCGATAGATCACCACGTCGGTTTCGCCATCCGAGCGCAAACGGACCTGTACCGGGATACTCACAGCAGCGAGTTGCTGTTCGAGCTTACTGATTTTTTCTGCCAGACGTGGTTCACCTGCGGGCGCCTCACCAACCGCTGAAAGCAATACCCGTGCGTTTTCCTGCGGTTCGGCTGAATAAAGACGCCGTTGATCGTTGAGGTAATGATCGAACTGCTGGTGCAACAGTATCCGTGCCTCTGCCCGCTTCAAATTGTCACGGGCAAAACCAGCTTCGGCATCGATTAGTAACGCCTTTTTATACAGCTCGGCCGCCCCCTGCCAGTCCTCTCCTCTGACCTTTGCCGCTGCATTACGGCGCAAGCGGGACAGCTTTGACTGCTGACGCGCCAGCGACAGTCGCTGGCGGGCATCATGCACAGCGCCGTCATCCGGCTTCAGCCGCGCAGCATCTTCCAGCGCCTTGTCAGCCTCATTCAGCAGTCCGCTATCCAGCGCTGTCAGCAAACGGCTCATGGCCGCACGAAATCTGGCATCGGTCAGTTGTGCAGAAACCCGTTCCAGACTGTCGCGGGCCGGTTGGTAGTCGCTGTCCAGCGCCAGCGCTTCACTGTACCCGGCATTGGCTGTTTCCAGATCACCACTGCTCTCGGCAAGCTCGCCCGCCGCCATACGCTGCAGGACACCGGCGCGGGCCCGAGCACGGAGCAGACTGCGGGTTGCGAGTTCGTGGTCAGGCTTGACAGCCAGGGCCAGCTCAAACTTTCTCTGGGCAGTATCAGGATCGTTCTCATTCAACGCCGACTGCCCCGCTTCGAGTGCCCCTGTGAAGATCTGCTCCTGCCGGCTGTCCAGTTGCTCCAGCCTGTTCAATGCATCAGCATAGGCGCCAGCGGCATCAGCGAAGCGCCGCTCGCCAAACATGCGATCACCGGATGCCGTCAGCCCGGCCGCCTCGCTCCATACAGGCTCTCCCCATACAGCCGCATTACCGAGCCCCAGTTTTGCCTGCAGTTGCAGGAACTGTTGCAGCTTCTGTTCGGCCTCCGTACGCGCGGCGACCCCGGGTTTAACGACAGCAGGCGTTTGTGCCACGGCCGGTTGCTGCGTGACTCCCGGCGGTTCGGACACCAGTCGCGGCAGAACCAGGACAACCAGCAGGCTCAACACCAGCGCAACAGTGAGTGCTATCCAGATCCAGCGATGCGAAGGGCCGGTCCGGGTAGATGGCTGTATTGCGGTCCCGGGCGGGCGTAATGGCGGACGAAGATCAGGAGTATGCCCGTCTGCTCCAGGCTGATCACCGGATGACATGCCGTTGCCTCAGTTTACAGTCCCCGGCAATCCGGTCTCGGCCGCATAGATTTGCTTGAGCAAGGCACGCCATTTAACGTACTGCACTTCCGCGGACCCGGTCAGCTCGTGGGTTTCACCCTCCACTTCCACCACCAGTGGCTTTGTTTCTGCCGAGAATGAGTCACCCAGTTCCTCGATTGCATCGCGGTGGATAGTGGTTTCCGAATCCTTGTCAAAACCGGTCTTGATCGCGTAGGCACCGCCGACCACCATAACGTCACGCAGAGTGCCGGTAGCAGCACGGGTACTGTCGCCACCCAACACCTCGATAGCAATCGCGCCGATGATTGCAGCAGCACCGATCAATTTTCTGTTCCTGGCCTCGCGTTCGATGGCGCGCAGCGACTCAAGCTCCTCCAGGCGAGTCTTGCGCCACTGTGCATAAGGTTCTTGCATAGTCTGGTTGAAGTTATCGAAATGCCCGTTCAGGGTATCGACAAGCAGAAAATCCCGTTCCCTGATAGCACTTACGCGCCGCACCATTGGATCACTCTCTGCCGGCAAGCGCACCACGGTGAACTGATCATCATCACTGCGTTGCAGGTAATCACTGAAAACATCGGGTGCCAGGTCGGCGGCGAAACGTAGCTCTGCTATACGGCGAACCGTCAGGATATCATCTGCTGTCAGGGTGGCACGGTACACCGCCAGGTCATTGGCAATGGCATTAAACAGGGCCTGAAAGACTTCTTTTCCCGCCAGTTCTGCATCCTGATACGCCTGCAGGGAAACCTCGGCCTCGTAGGTGCTGCTGAACCATTCCCTGCCGGTCGCATCCAGCGCGGTAATCTTCAGTTCCAGCTGCTCACCGTCTGATTCAAGAATAATGCCCTGTACCAGAACCTCGCCACCTTCGGTATCCCGCGGTACAACCCGGACAGCGCCCCAGTAACCGGTTCTCTCCATGGTATCGCGCAACAACACAGACATATAGCGTGCCTCGGCCTCGCGAATATCCACCGACAACCCCTTTGCATCGTCGTCGTCTTCCTGCAGTTCTCCGGGATCAAACAACTCGATCCATACATCGAGTAACTGGCTCTCGTTTATCTCGCTGACGGGTCTCTCTATCTGCACATCATTATCGACATTATTATGCGAACTGATAGCGCTACACCCTCCCAGCAGAATCAGAGGGATAAGCAACAGGTTGCGCCATGTCATACTCAAGACCATCGCCTCAGTGTGTTCCCTGTTTGTACTTTCGATATTCTTCCCAGAGCTTTTTCTTTCGTTCCGGATCAGTTTCTCTCTCGGCGGCTTCACGTAGCTGGCGAGCCACGACTTCATCACCACTCCCATCCGGGACATCTTTGGGTTGATCCTTGACGCCGGTCTGGTGACCCGCACCACCCGCCTCGCCACCCGCCGCACCGCTTGCCGGGGGAGGCGCAGCCAAATCGCCATTTTCCCGGGACTCGCCAGTGGCGCCCGGGTCACCATTGCCTGCAAGGTCTCCGCTACGCCCACCTTCAGCACCTTCGCCGCCTTCAGCACCGGAACCAGCGCCCCCCTGGCTGCCGCCACCCGCGCTGCGGGGCCTGGCCGCTTTCACCCGTTCCTGCTCGCGCAGCAGGCGTTGATCATACTCACCCAGATCAGCATTGAGTTCGGCGTCCAGGGCAGCCGCCCGCTCGGCATCGGTCTGTTCAGACTGCTGATCGATAGCCGCAGGCCCGGCAATCCCTGCAGGCTGTTCAGAACATCCCCGCTCTGCTGAAACCATCACCTCGGCCGCCGCCAGCGCCATACAGTCCCGGACCACACGCTGGCGCAAGCGTTCCACATACGCCGCGTATTCGCGGGTTTCAGTTGCCCCCAGATTGCCCTGATCCTGGTGCCACCGGAAGTCCTGTTCAGCGGATATCATGGCTTCACGGTCTACCCGCAACTGCTCCAGCAACGGCACATCCTGTCCACCCCGGGCAGGGCACACGAACAACAGGCTCAACAGCATTATTGTTGGTTTAATCATGCTCACACCAGACTTCCACACCTGCAACAGACACCGGAGAAACAAGCAGGTTTCCCTGTTATGATAACTGCAAGGCCCAATGTGTGCGACAGCGTTTCCGACCCTGACCTGAGAATCATGAACCCACCAGCCCGCGTGATATTCATCGGTATTGATGCCGCCGAATCCAGCCTCATCCAGTCGTGGACAGAAGCGGGCGTAATGCCTTCCCTGGCGGCAATATCACGAGACTCGCTTCACGGCACGACGTTCAATCCGCCCGGCATCTACACGGGCAGCGTCTGGCCGTCCTTTCACACCGGACTCCAGCCAGGTCGTCACGGCCGTTATTTTTACCGTCAGCTTGAGCAGGGGACTTATAGAACCTCACCCTTCCCCGCAAGCCGGCTACCGGCGGCACCCTTCTGGAGCCAGCTCGATCGCCATAAGCGCAAAGTGGCTATCATCGACCTGCCTAAAGCACCCCTGGTGAAACTCGAATCGGGAATACAACTCACCGACTGGGGTCTGCACGATCCCGACGGGCCACCGTGTAGTTCACCTGCCACGCTCAGCGCCGAGATCACCGCTCGCTTTGGCAAAGATCCGGTTGGTTCCTGCGACCTCGCTATGCGCAGCAAGGGAGGTGTTGCCGGGCTCCGCGACAGACTCATTGAACGAACACAGCGGAAAACAGACATTATCCTGCACCTGTTAGCGCGTGGGTCCTGGGATCTGTTCGCGACGGCCTATGGCGACTCGCATTGTGCGGGGCACCAGTTCTGGTCCCTGCACGATCCATCACACCCTCGTCATGACGCCAACCTTGTGAAGACACTTGGCGGCGATCCATTGCGTGATGTCTACGCGGCAATCGATAAAGGTATCGGCGAAATTCTCTCTGCAGCCGGACCGGAAGCGACCGTTATTGTATTTGCAAGTCACGGTATGGGCGCACACTATGACGGCACATTCATGCTGGATGAAATCCTGCGGCGGCTGGAAGGCATCACCGCTGACGCTGGCACGGGAAAGCTCAGAAAGCTGCAAGCACTCTGGCAAAAGATGCCCGCCGGCCTGCGTTCCCGCCTCATGCCGGTCTCCGATCGTTTCTATGATGGCTGGGCCGGTCGCGACCGCAGTACCCGCAAGTGTTTTCTTGTCCCCACCAATGATAACTGCGCCGGTATTCGCGTCAATTTGATCGGCCGTGAACCAAGCGGAATAGTACAACCCGGCGCTGAATTCGACGCCTTCTGCGATTCCCTTGAATCCGACCTGACAGAGATTATCAATGTGGAGACTGGCAGGCCATTGGTTCACGAGGTGCTGCGCACAGCAGAGGAATTTCCTGGCGAGCACCAGGGTGGCCTGCCCGATCTGTTGATACGCTGGGATCGCGGGGCACCGGTTCGTAAGGTGGCATCCGATAAAATCGGGAACTTGGAACGCGAATACGGTGGTATACGCACGGGTGACCATCGTAATCCCGGCAGATTCTACGCGTGCGGGCCCGGCATTGTTGCGGGCGAACTTGCCGGTTCCGTGGCAGTGACAGACTTTGCCCCTACCATCGCTGCCCTGCTCGACGTTGAACTGCCGGATGTAGATGGCAAGCCTATCGCCTCACTATGCGGCGCAAATCCAGAGGAACACGAACGGGATACCGCTGGTACCTGACATCGCCACAGTCAAGCCAACAAATCCGACATGCGCTTTACCATCATCATTCCGGCCTTCAACTGCGAAGCCTATATTGCCGATGCAATTCACAGCGCAATTGGGCAGACCCACAAAGATCTGGAAATTATTGTGGTTGACGATGGCTCGACCGATGGCACCCTGACACAGGCTCAGGCGATCGAGGATCCGCGACTGCGCGTGATAGCGCAGGAAAACTCAGGCGTGATGACCGCGCGCAAGGCGGGATTTGAAGCCTGCCACGCGGACGCCGTGGTGTTTCTGGACAGCGATGACCGGCTGCGGCCCGATGCGATTGAGCGCTATCAACACCAGCTCAAGGCACGACCGCAAGTCGGCCTGTTCTATGGTGACCGGATTTTGATGGACAGCAAAGGTACACCTTACGGCAGCCGGCGCGGTGCATTGTTCAATCCACGTCCAGGCGGTCAGGTGCTGCGCCGGTTGTTGACGCGTAATTTCATTTCCACACCGGGTCAGACCTGCATTCGTTCCGAGTGCCTCGAGCGTTCAACGGCTCTACACCTGGATGTCCGGCGTGCGATCGACTGGGTACTGCTTTGTGAGATCGCAGCATCGTACGAATTCGCCTATATAGGCTCCGGCCCGGTGGTCGAGTACCGCATCCTGCCGAACAGCATGGCGAGAACGCTCGCAACAAGTGGTAATCACACTGCCGACATCGAGGAAATCACACCGGCCATCCGCGAAATCTACGCGTTGCCCGGTGTTGTCAACCATTTCCCACCGAATGAACTGGCACGTCTGCGGCAAGTGACTGAAGGCAGTGCATTTGCCTGGAAGGGGCAGGAGTTGTTACGCGCACGCCAGTGGCAGGCCGCACGCACCTGTTTCCTTAAGGCTATGCGTCACTCACGGCGCATCGATCCGCGTGACCTGCTCTGCCTGGGACTGACTTACCTGCGCGCCTTCCCGCCAGGTACGCGACGCTACATCGGGCTGCCGTGAGCTGTTGGGGCTTGCCCGGGGTGTTTTGCTGTTACCGGCGGAGCAGGAATCCAGTTGAATAATGCAGCTCTTCACATGCCCCCGTTTATTAAGGGCAGGGTTTTCAGTAAACTTGCCATTTTTGGGAAGCCTCCATGTCGACGGAATTCCAGCAACATGCCGATGAGCTCATAGACGCAGGCCGCCTGCTGTTCAGCATGGGCATGGTGCCCGCCACCAGTGGCAACTTTTCCGCCCGGCTTGCCGACAACACGCTGGCCATTACCGTATCCGGCCGCCACAAGGGGCGCCTGGAGCGCCGTGACATCATGTTGGCGGACGCGGCCGGCAACAGCCTGGATGGCAACCGACCGTCGGCGGAAACCCTGCTGCACGTTCAAATTTATAATCGTTTTCCCGATGTGCGTTGCGTGCTGCATCCGCACTCGGTCAATGCCACACTGTTGTCGATGATGGCTGACGCTGATGTCGAGCTGTGCGATTATGAGTTACTCAAGGCGTTTGCAGGTATCAAAACCCACCAATGCAAAGTGACGGTTCCGGTATTTGACAACGACCAGGATATGAAGCAACTGTCCGCTGTTGTCGAAGCACGCATGACAAACTGCGATGATACGTTTCATGGCTATCTCATACGCGGTCACGGCTTTTACACCTGGGGCAACAGTGTTGACGACGCGCTACGACACGCCGAGGCCTTTGAATTCCTGTTCGACTGCGAAATGAGGCGCAAAGGAGCCGCACACTTATGACCACACTTGCTATTTACCCCGAATCGGGCGGTGACGCCATCGAAGTCACCCACGATTACCAGACTATTACAGACACCATGCGCGGGATTGGCGTGCAATTGGAACACTGGCCGACCCGGGAGCTGGCAGACGACGCTGACACCGAGGCGGTACAAGCCGCCTATGCCGATGAAATCGGAAAGCTAAACCAACAGTACGGTTTCAAGTCGATAGATGTAGTTGCACTGAAACCGGATAATCCCAAGGCGGCAGAGTTCAGGGGCAAGTTCCTCGCGGAACACACCCACAGTGATTTTGAGGTACGTTTTTTTATCGATGGCGACGGCCTTTTCTACCTGCACGTCGGCGACAGGGTGTACGCCATTCTTTGTGAGAAGGGCGACTTGATCAGCGTACCCGAAAATACCACCCACTGGTTCGATATGGGTGAAAAGCCGGACTTCAAATGCATCCGGTTTTTCGTTATCCCGGAAGGCTGGGTGGGCGAGTTCACCGGTAGCGATATAGCCAAGCGACATGTGAGCTATGAAGCTTACCGGACTGCTCACGTATGACGGTTGGTGCCATTCTGACTGACATCGAGGGCACAACCACCTCGGTCTCCTTTGTGTACGATGTATTGTTTCCCTATGCACGCGAGCACATTGCTGCGTTCGTGCGCGCCAATCCTGACAATCCGGCGGTACAGCAGGAGCTGGAAGCAATCGACCGGGAAGTAGGTCAGACGCTTTCCAGCGAACAGGCGATTGAACAGTTGATCGAGTGGATCGATGAAGACCGCAAGATCACACCACTGAAATCCCTGCAAGGTATGATCTGGGCACAGGGTTATGTGGACAGGGGTTTTACCGGCCATGTCTATCCCGATGCAGTTGAATATCTGCGCCGCTGGCACGATGCAGATATACCCTTGTATATCTATTCCTCCGGCTCGGTCGCTGCGCAAAAGCTGCTGTTTGGTTACTCTGATGTTGGCGATCTGACAGCACTGTTCAATGGCTACTTCGATACCAAAGTCGGCATGAAACGCGACAGCGGCAGTTATCAAAAAATAGCAGAACAGATTGGTTTGAGTGCAGAGCGGATACTTTTTTTATCTGATATTGTCGAGGAACTGGATGCGGCGCGGGAAGCCGGTATGCAAACCGCCTGGCTGGTGCGTGACGATCAGGCTGACACATCCGGCACCAGGCACCCTGTGTACCATGATTTCTCGGAGATTCGGATTTGAGAAAACACCGGTGTACGCAACTCTGTACCCGGTGGTCCGGTCGGGATTGATTCGTCGCTGTGCTCCTCACCCCTGCGGGGCGCCTCCACTGCGTTGCGGCGTCCTGCGCAGCCTGCGGCTGCTTGTCGAACCGAAGGGTTCTCACCAAAGCCTCCCTCTCCGCCATATAAAAAGCCCCTTGCGGGGCTTGTTTATATGGCGGAGAGGGAGGGATTCGAACCCTCGGAACCCGCGAGGGTTCACTTGATTTCGAGTCCGCGACTGGCCCATTTCAGCCGCTCTCGAGCAGCCTCATATTGTACGCTATCTTATTGTAATGGCTGCACATTCTTATTTTCTTTGTCTCACCGAGATGCTCCCGGATTCACACCATCGCAAAGTTGAAGGCACTAAAAAAGGCACTACACTTGGGCCCATCGCAATTGGGGTTACCATGTTCACCGACAAATCACTCAAGGCCTTACGACCGCGCAAAAATACCTACCGGGTGTTCGAAAAAAGTGTCGACAAGGGTTTCTGCGTTCAGGTGACGCCTGCGGGCGGGATTTATTTCTATATGCAGTACCAGTCGCCGGTGACCGGCCGGCGCCGATTCCTGCCGCTGGGACGGTACCCCACCGTAACCCTGGCTAAGGCCCGGGATAAGTTGCGTGCAGCGCGATCGACCCTGGCCGCAGGCAAGGATCCCAGAATCACTGAAAACAGCCTGAAGAACCGCCAGCCAGGAACCGTTGAGGCATTGTGTGCTGCTTACACGGATGATATGCGGACGAAGGGCAAGCGCAGTGCCG
>Ga0316194_10002964_pt1 | contig 11858 bp, 11 predicted proteins | sample CroRivsedime1_MG_FD_204936 | JGI IMG/M metagenome (GOLD analysis project Ga0316194, IMG submission 204936) | Coastal sediment microbial communities from Maine, United States - Cross River sediment 1 | ecosystem: Environmental > Aquatic > Marine > Coastal > Sediment | place: USA: Maine... | reverse complement strand
GCCATCTCGCTCCACGCTCGGCCGCTACTGTCGTGAAGCGCATTCAATCAGCTTCGGCGCGCTGTGTCCAGCCGCGGGGAGATGTGGTTAACGATGTGGGCTATGGCACCCTGGGAGGATCTTGACCGCATAACGGCATCTGCGGCAAGCAGCAGGCCAATTAATTCTATAACGAAATATCCTGCTGCAAGAATAGTGAAATCAGGTAGGGGAGGCATGAGAAGTAGCTTCTTTTGAGTCGTTTAGAAGAAAATATTAAACAAATTGGAGGTCGCCGGTCATGGCACTCACTAAAAAACCATTTTCAGACCGCTGCCGAAAATGAGCATCGCAAACACAACCAATAAGGCAACGGTGACAGCAGTATTATTGGCAATGAGCCAGTCCTTCAGATCCTCTAAAGTTTTCTGAGCCTTGTCCCGGCGCGCCCAGGTGAAGGTGATCGGGATAGCTACACTGAGACTGGAAATGATTGTGAATACAATAAGCACTGCAGCTTTTTCTTTGCCGAAGATTGCGGCTTCATAAATGGTCATTGCGCTGGCCGAGGCAAGCACGAAACTCTTGGGATTGAATACTGAAAGCGTAACTCCGAGAATTAATGCTTTCCAGCCGTTGTATGAATCGATCTTCGCCAGAAATTTGGGTTCCTCTACCAGCGTTTCCGGCGCAGGTCCTTTTTGCCACTTGCGCCATGCTGCCACCAGCAGTGCACTTCCCAGAGCAATTCTCAGCCACCCCGCCAGGGGCGTTGGATCTCCATTGAGCAACCGCAGCCCAGGGATAAACAGCACAAGCAGGCCGATGGCCAGGATGCCGGTGGGTCCAGCCCAGGAGAAAGGCAGAAGCCTTACTGGTATCGGCGGCGAGGAGGATGGACACCACCGCCGCAATAGGGATTGGGCTCAAGGCAATGCCCACCGCCATGGGCAGAATGTCGGTGATCGTGTCAAGCAACATTTCTCCAACCTATCCAGTCAAAAAGATTTACAACTTTCTGAGGTTCAGCGTGGTGAATATTTCTCATGCGGCGGCTTGGGAAGGGCTGAACAATTGATACGAAACCCCGGAGGGGCCGGGCCTTTGCGCCCTTCGTGCCGCGTTGCACCTCGCTCATTGGCAGATCGCCTATTTACCTTGGGCCAACTTCGCCCGGTGCGCCTTGTACGAGGGAGCGCAAAGACGCCGGCGCGATCGCAGCAATCGTTCAGACCTTTCCTAGATCATGGCGTGACGGATCGTCGCGGAAACCCATTCGCTGACCACCACGGTAGCCAGGATCACCAGCAGAATAAGGGACACCTGGGTCCAGGCCAGGGTGGAGATGGACGCGTCCAGCTGCAGGCCGATACCGCCGGCCCCGACCAGCCCCAGAACCGTGGATTCGCGGATGTTGATGTCCCAGCGAAACACCGAGATGCCGGCGAAGGCCGGGAGAATCTGGGGCACGATCCCGTAGGCCACCCTTTGCGGGCCGTTGGCGCCGGTGGCGGTGATGGCCTCCACCTGGCCGGGGTCGATTTCCTCGATCGCTTCGTACAGCAGTTTGGCCACGAATCCCACTGAGCGCAGGCCGATGGCGATGACACCGGCAAACACCCCCGGGCCGAGGATGGTGACCAACATCAGCGCCCAGATCAACGAATTGATGGAGCGCGAACCGACGATGATGAACAGAGCCAGCGGGCGCACCAGCAAGGCGCTGGGCGTGGTGTTGCGCGCGGCGCAAAAGGCCACCGGCACCGCCAGCAGTATGGCGAGCAGGGTGCCGAGGGTGGCGATATTGAGGGTATCCCACAGGGGACGCCACAGTTCCGCCATGTAGCCCCATTTCGGCGGTGACATACGGTTGGCCAGATCCGCCGCCTGGGTGGGCGCATCCCAGACGAACATCCAGATGGTCTTATCGGAAATCAATTGCCAGCAATAGACGAATATCGCGGTGCCCAGCAGCCACAGGCCCCAAACTCCCCATTGACGTGCCGTCGTGCGCCGTCGCCAGATCGGTATGCCCTTGTCATGACGGACCGGCATCACTGTACCCAGCGTCGGACAAAACCGGAGCTGTACTCCACCGCCATGACGATGGCGATTATGATCAGCAGAATAGCGGCGGCCGAATCGAACTCGTAGCGGTCGAAGGCGGTGAGCAGGGTGGCGCCGATGCCGCCGCCGCCGACGATGCCCACCACTGCAGACTCGCGGAAATTGATGTCCAGGCGATAGACGGCCAGCCCGATCATGCGGGGTATGACCTGGGGTTGAACCGCATAGTTAAGCCACTGAAACCAGCTTGCGCCGGTGGCCAGCACCGCTTCCGGAGGGACCGGGTCCATGTCCTCGATGTCTTCGGCCAGCAGTTTGGCGTAAAACCCCACGGTGCCAACGGACAGGGCCAGAAAGCCGGCAAAGGGTCCAAACCCGAACAGCTTGACGAAGAAGATGGCCAGTATCACCTCGGGGAAGGTCCGGGCGATGGCGACCACGCCCCGGCAAAGCAGGTAGATGGGGCGGGGCGCCAGATTACGGGCCGCGCCCAGGCCCACCGGGATCGAGATCAATACCCCGATGACGGTGGAAGTCACCGTCATCCATAGGCTTTCCAGAATCCCGTCGAGGATGGAATCGGCACGTGAGCCGAAGTCCGGCGGGAAAAACGACGCCAGGAACCGCTGCCCTCGGGGCAGGCCCTCCTGCAGCCGCCCCCAGTTGATTTCCAGGGTGCCGAACGCAAAGGCCAGATAGACACCGGCGCCGATCCAGATTGCCCAGCGCCACCTCGGGTTCGAGATCAGCGCCGGGCGCTTCCACGCGCGGGTTGCGGTAGCGGCGCTCATTACATCCCCACCAGATGCTCGACGTCGGGTTTGCTCGTCGGTCGGGTTGGGTCGGGTTTCGATGGCCCGGTTTCGCCGGTATCGGAGGCGTCCCAGTCCTCCTCGCCGTAGATTTCGGTCAGCACCTGGTTTGACAGTCCCTCGGGTGTGCCGTCGTAGACAATGACACCCTGACGCAGACCGACGACCCGCTCCGCGTACATCCGCGCCAGGGGCACGTCGTGGATGTTCACCACCGCGGCAAGTGTGCGTTCCTGGCAAAGTTCACAGATCAGACGCATGATCTGGCGGGAGGTCTTGGGGTCGAGGCTGGCCGTGGGTTCATCCACCAGCAACAGTTCCGGGTTCTGGATCAGGGCCCGGGCGATCCCCACCCGCTGGCGCTGCCCGCCGGACAACTCGTCGGCGCGCTTGTCCACCATGTGATCCAGGCCGACTCTGGACAGCAGCCGGAACGCCTCCGCCACATCCTCCCGTGGAAAGCGGCGAAAGTAGCTGCGCCAGAACCCCACGTAGCCCAAGCGCCCGGATAAGACGTTCTCCATTACCGTCAGGCGTTCCACCAGGGCGTATTCCTGAAAAATCATACCCATGCGCCGCCGGGCACGACGCAGTCCGGATGAGCCCAATGTGGTGATCTCCAGGTCGCCCAGATAAACGGCGCCAGAAGTGGGCTCCACCAGGCGGTTGACGCAGCGAATCAGGGTGCTCTTGCCGGCGCCAGACGGTCCGATCAGCGCCAGCACCTGACCCTGGGGCACCTGCAGGTCAATTCCATTCAGCGCCCGATCGCCCGTTTTGTATTCCTTGACCACCTGCTCGAGACGCAGCATTGGAACGGTGGGCCTATTTGCAGTCATAGGTGACGCCGTTGGCGGCGTCTATTTTGCGAATTACGTCCCAGTCGGATTTGTAATGGATGCCGACAAATCTGCCCTCTTTCTTGAACTCCGTTTGCAGTTCCGAACCGTCCCAGGGAAACGTGAAAAAGGCCTCGTTGATCTTGGCCACCACGGCGGGATGCAGGTTGTGGGCATGCCCGTAACCTGTAGTGGGGAATGTGGGTGACTTGTAGATGCTCCGGATCTTAGCCGGGTCCACCGCATCCCGGTCGATCATCCGATTGAGCACCGAATTAGCCACCGCGGCAGCCTCGTAGTCGTTGTTGGCCACGCCCAGGATCGAGTTGTCGTGCTTGCCGGAGAACGTGGTCTTGAAATCCTGATCCGCGACCAGACCGAAGTCGGCTTTGAGTATCGCCGAAGGGGCCTTGAACCCCGAGTTGGAGGTGGGTGAGGTGAAGGCCAGGGTCTTGCCGCGTAGCTCGTCCACGGATTTAACCGGGCTGTCCGCCGGGACGATAATTTCCATTTCATAGCCGAAGGAACCGTCCTCCGCCGCCATCATGGCGAATGGCACGAACCCGGCGCAGTTGACCGCAACCGGATTACCCCCGGTGTTGACCCCGGCAACGTGCAGCCGTCCGGAGCGCATGGCTTCGTATTGGGCGGCATAGGACTGAACCGGGAAAAACACGACCTTTTTACCGGTGGTCTTGCTCATGTGCTCAATAAAACCGTCCCAGACCTTGGCATATACCGCCGGATCCTCGACCGGTGTGTATGAGAAGATCAGGGTGTCCGGGTCCGACCACTGGTCGGCTTCCAGAGGTAAATCCGCCACCAGGTCGTTGTTCCGATCGCAATAGCGTGCGTCCAGCGTGCCCTTGGGGCAGTCGGCGGCGAACAGGATTCCGGGCAGCAACCAAACAACTGCCAGGATCGCGAAGGAGCCCCTGAGACGGGCATGGCGTGTTGCAGTCAGCATGATGTTCTCCAAAGTGAGGTGATTGGCAAACAAGTCCGTATTGGCGGCTCGGGCATCCGCTTTGCTGCAAAAGCTAGTTGACCATATGGGTCACGGCAAGCCTGGCCCCCATTCAGACATCAGTTTGTGGAGCGCTCATCCGCCCGCGCCTCGATCAGAAAGCGCGCCAGCTCTGCGAAGCCGAGACCGCCGTCACCGCAGGTAATCCATTTTGGCGGGGTTGGCAGCCGGTCCAGGAAGGGGCGGATATTGTTCACTCCCACGGTGTGTCGAAAGAAATCGAACATGGGCGCGTCGTTGGGGGCGTCACCCACGAACAGAACTTGCTCGCGGGCCTTAACGGAATCGACCTGATAGCGTTGTTCCAGGACCCGCAAGGCCATCTTCAGCTTGTCGTAGTCGCCAAACCAGCCGTTGACGTGTATGGAGCTGACCCGTGCCTCAGCGCCGGCCTGACGAAACAGCTCCACAATGCGTTGCACATCATCTCGTGGCAAAGCCACCACATCCTGCGCATAGTCTATGGCCAGATCCGTTTCCCGATAGCCTTGGTCTCCGGAGACCCGGCACCCCGGCACCTGTTCGACGATCCCCTGGGCAATGTCTCGGAGACGATCCAGGTTTCGCCGGCGTTGCGCCGCGGGTGCCCAGTACTGCCGGACCAGGCGGCCGGCTTGTCTGTCGTTGTAAAAGTGCAGTGCGCCGTTTTCACCGATGACGCCGTCTACCGGCCAGATGCGGGCCATCAGATCGCACCAGCCGGCCGGACCGCCGGTTATGGGAATGACAGTCAAGCCGGCCCCGCTCAGGGCCTCCAGCGCCTGATAGGTTTCCGCGTAGAGACGTCCATGCAGGGTGAGGGTGTCGTCCACATCGCACAGTACAAAACGCAGATCTGTGGCTGTTGAGGGTGGGCAATGTGACAGTGCTTGCACAGCTATCCTGCTTGCGGTGGCGCTTTACGCAATTTGGCAGACGCGTCTGGCCGCGGTCAAACCCTATCCAGCGAACGCACTATGGGTGGGTCGTGGCAAACCGTCTTGGCCACCCGGGTCGTCGAGGGCTTGGAACTGGCGCAGCGGGCGTGCAGACTATCGTCCGGGCGGGGCTTGAGTTCCAACTGGTATGAGAGTCCCCACGCTTTGGAAAGAATTTTTGGAGTAATTCCATTGACTATTCAAGTTGGCGATAGAATTCCGTCGGTGACCCTGGCCGTCATGGCCTCTGATGGTCCCACCACGATCAGCACCGATGAGTTGTTCTCCGGCCGGAAGGTCGTGTTGTTCGCACTCCCCGGTGCTTATACTCCGACCTGCTCGGCCTCCCACCTGCCGGGCTTCGTGGTGCATTCCGACGAGATACTGGCCAAGGGCGTGGATCGCATTGCCTGCCTGTCGGTCAACGACGCGTTCGTCATGGATGCGTGGGGCAAAGCGCACAACGCAGAAGACCGGGTCATGATGCTGGCCGACGGCAGTGCCGAGTTCACACAGGCCGTGGGTCTTGAAGTGGATTTGTCCAGCCGGCAGATGGGACTGCGTTCGCAACGCTATGTCATGGTAGTGGAGGATGGCGTGGTAACCGCACTGGAGGTCGAGGCACCCGGTGAGTTCAAAGTGAGCAGCGCCGAGGCGGTGCTCGCGCTCTTGAAGTGAAGTCGGGGTCTGTGATTTCCGGCGGGGTATGTTACGGCCCGATTCTCACGCCGGGTCTTATCGGCGTGCTGGTTCTGAACTGGCTTCTGGTTGGTTGTGCCAGCTTACCTGAGTCGGTGGAACGCATTCCCAGTCAGGCACGTGTCACCGAACAATCGCCTTTTCTTACCGCCATCGAAGAGGAACTCGCTCAGCACCCGGGTCAATCGGGTTTCCGGTTGCTGGGTGATGGTCTGGACGCGTTTGCCGCCCGGATGTTTCTGGCGGAGATCGCCACCGATACCCTTGATGTTCAGTACTACCTTTTCCATGGTGACGACAGTGGTCGGGCGCTGACCCGGCAGTTGCTCAGGGCGGCTGACCGGGGCGTCCGTGTGCGATTGCTGGTGGACGATATGGCCACCGCGGGCCGGGACGCGGGGATCGTCGCGGTGGATTCTCATCCCAATGTGGAAGTCCGCCTGTTCAACCCCTTTGCCAACCGCACCAGCCGGGTGCTGGAGATGGGGGTGCGCTTTGGACGCGTCACCCGACGCATGCACAACAAGTCGTTTACCGCAGACGGTATCGTAACCATCGTCGGCGGCCGTAACGTCGGGAATGAGTATTTTTCCGCCGATCCAGATATCGAGTTCGGCGACCTGGACGTCATGGGGATCGGTCCTATCAGCGCCGAGGTGAGCGAAGAGTTCGATCTCTACTGGAACAGCGAGCTCGCCTATCCGGCGTCGTCACTTACCCGCCACAGATATAGCGAAGACGATCTCACGGCGCTGCGGGCCGAGCTCGATGCCGAGGTGGATGCCTACAAAGCGTCCCCCTACGGTCAGCGTGTGCGCGAATCCACTTTGGCGACCGAGCTGTTGGAGCACCGGCTGGTGTTTCACTGGGGGCAGGCCCTGGTGTTGTCCGATCTGCCCGAGAAGCTGCAGACACCGCCCAGCGATACCTCGACCCATATGACCGGCGACTTGATGCGCCTGTTCAATTCGACCCAATCCGAGTTGATCATTATTTCGCCATACTTTGTGCCCGGCTGGGAGGGCGTCGCTTATCTGACCGGATTGGTGGACCAGGGTATACGGGTCCGGATACTGACGAACTCCCTGGCGTCAAACGATGTCTGGGTGGTTCATTCAGGCTATGCCAAGTACCGCCTGCCGCTGCTGCGTGGTGGGGTCGAACTGTACGAAACGAAAGCGGCGCCACGCGAGCAACAGGACAGCGACGACAATGCCGGTTTTGGCGGGTCGTCAGGTCGTGCCAGTTTGCATGCCAAGACTTTTGTGCTGGACCGTGACCGCATGTTCATCGGCTCACTCAACCTGGATCCTCGCTCCTGGAGTCTGAACACAGAGATGGGAATCGTTCTGGAGAACGAGACCCTGGCGACTGGAACCATAGAGTGGTTTGACTCGGCGGTGGATCGGACGGCATACCGTCTGGAACTGGTTCCGGCCTGTTCCTACCGAGCGGACTGCTGGGGTGATGAGCAGCGTTTGCGCTGGCGCGATCAGACTGAAGAGGGCGTGCGCTACTGGGACCACGAACCCAACAGCAGCGAGTGGACCCGGACGCTCGCGGATTTTGTGGCCATGTTCCCGATCGAGGGCCAGCTCTGAACCAGCGCCCAGGTGGCGGCCGCGCTACAGGGAAAAATCTTGTTCATAATCAGTAGGATGGTATCGTGCGGATCAATTTTTCTCAGAACGAAGCCCGGGTTATCGGCTGTCTGATCGAGAAGCAGATCACGACGCCTGACCAATACCCATTGTCACTGAATGCCCTTCTTGCGGCGTGCAACCAGAAAAGCAACCGTGAGCCGGTTCTCCGGCTGGATGAGCGCCAGGTCCAGGAAACGGTGGATGGCTTGATCGGGCAGCGGTTGGTGATGGAACGCACCGGGTTCGGCAGCCGGGTCGCCAAATTCCAGCATCGTTTCTGCAACACCGAATTCCAACCACTCAAGTTCAGTGACCAGGAGCTTGGCATCGTGTGTGAGTTGTTGCTGCGTGGACCCCAGACCCCGGGAGAACTGCGCACCCGTACCCACCGCCTATGTCGTTTCGACAATGCCCATGAGGTGGAGTCGGCCCTGAGTCAGCTCATGCAGCGTGAGGATGGCCCTTTTGTTGCCAGACTGGCACGGGAACCCGGGAGACGCGAGGCGCGCTATGTGCACTTGTTCAGTGGGGAAGTGGAATCGGTTAGCGAGAGCGTGGATCTCGGTGGTGTTCCGGCGCCTGCGCCGGTACCGGCGCCCGATACTCAGGGCGTCGACGTCAGCGCCCGTCTGACCGCTTTGGAAAGCGAGGTGGCGGCCCTGCGTTCGGAGTTGGGCCATGTGAAACGCCGCCTTGATGAAAGCGAGCGCGAAATAGACTGATCCAGCCACGGAGCGGTTCAATGCCGGTGGATAAGTCGTCCCCAAGCCGAAGGACCGTCCTGAAACGGTTAGCTGCGCTTGGCGTTGGTGCGGCATTGACGCCGTTTCGCGCCGGTGCGGTTGCCCAATCCATGCGCCGTCGGACGATTCCCACCACCAGTGAAGCCCTCCCGGTCATTGGTATGGGCTCTTGGCAAACTTTCGATGTGGGCGCCGATACTGAACGGCGGGCGGCTCGTTTGGCGGTGCTCGAGGCCTTTTTTCAACACGGTGGCGGGCTCATCGATTCCTCCCCCATGTACGGGTCTTCTGAGGCGGTAATCGGTTTCTGTTTGCGGGAACTGGGTCGCCGCAGGCCGGATCTTTGGGAACGTGTTTTCTCCGCCACCAAGGTGTGGACCCCCGGCCAAGCCGCAGGCGTTGAGCAGATGGCGCGCTCTGAAGCGTTGTGGGGTGTGGCTCGTTTCGATCTGTTGCAAATTCATAACCTGGTGGACTGGGAGGCGCACCTTGAGACCTTGCTGCAATGGAAAGCCGAGGGCCGGGTACGATACATCGGCATCACCACCTCCCATGGCCGGCGTCACGGTTTACTGGCCAGCGTCATGGCTGAACAGCCCATCGATTTTGTACAGCTTACCTACAACGTACTCGACCGGGAGGCCGAACAACGCCTGCTCCCGCTCGCCCAGGAACGCGGGCTGGCGGTGATTGTAAACCGTCCCTTTCGCCGGGGTGGGTTGTTCAACACGGTGGCGGGAAAGGCCGTGCCGGACTGGGCGGCGGAGTTCGACGCGGACAATTGGGCACAGTTCTTCCTGAAGTTTATCGTTTCCCATCCGGCGGTGACCTGTGCCATTCCCGCAACCAGCCGTGTCGATCACATGAACCAGAACATGGGCGCTGGATACGGACGACTGCCGGATCGAGAGTTGCGCCAACGCATGGTTGCCGAGGTGCTGGGTCGCTGAACCCGTCAGACCACCCTGAAGCTGCAGGGCTCGCTATATCCCACGGTTCTGTTAACATGCCGCCCATTCCGGCGCACTTCGGCCTGCGCCCGTTTCCTTTTCGCGATCCGCCAACGTGTCCTCGCGATCCATAACATCAGCATTCTGCCTAGGCCGTTCCAGGGCGTAAGCCCGTTTTAGGCCGAGTCAGGAGCATTACATCTCATGTCATTTGAATCTCTCGGCCTGCAGGCCGAGTTATGTCGTGCTGTGGCCGATCAGGGCTACAGCGAACCTACGCCGGTGCAACGTCAGGCCATCCCCCTTATCCTGGACGGCCGCGACGTTCTAGCCGGCGCCCAAACCGGCACCGGCAAGACCGCGGGCTTTACTTTGCCCATGTTGCAGATGCTGAACGCACGTCCCTTCACCGGGGCCGGCACGCGGCCGGTGCGCGCACTGGTGCTCACACCGACCCGCGAGCTCGCGGCCCAGGTTGCTGAGAGTGTGCAGACCTATGGCCGGCATATGCCGCTGAGAGCAGCGGTGATTTTTGGCGGCGTGAAAATCAATCCTCAGATCGCCGCTCTGCGCCGGGGGGTTGATATTGTCGTGGCGACACCCGGACGGCTGCTGGATCACGTTGGGCAGGGCACGTTGAACCTGTCCAAAGTAGAGATTCTGGTGCTGGACGAGGCCGACAGGATGCTCGATATGGGTTTTATCCACGACATCCGCAAGGTGCTCGCATTGCTGCCCAAGCAGCGGCAGAACCTGTTGTTTTCCGCCACCTTCTCCCAGGAGATACGACAGCTGGCCGACCGCTTGCTCGATGCCCCGGCTTCGGTGGAGGTCGCGCGGCGCAACACTGCGGCCGAGCAGGTCGCGCAGGTGGTTCATCCGGTGGACAAGGTGCGCAAGCGGGAACTTCTGTCGCATCTGATCGGATCGGAGAACTGGCGGCAGGTGCTGGTCTTTACCCGGACCAAACACGGCGCCAACCGCCTGGCACAGCAGCTGGAGCGAGACGGTCTGGGTGCCGCCGCGATCCACGGGAACAAAAGCCAGGGGGCCAGAACCCGGGCGCTGGCGGGATTCAAGGAAGGTTCCGTGCGGGTTTTGGTCGCCACCGATATCGCGGCACGCGGCCTGGATATCGATCAGTTGCCTCACGTGGTGAACTTCGAACTGCCCAATGTGCCGGAGGATTATGTGCATCGCATCGGCCGCACCGGGCGTGCGGGCAACGATGGCGATGCCGTGTCCCTGGTCTGCGTGGACGAGCACAAGTTGCTGCGCGACATCGAGGGTGTGCTTGGGCGACCCATTCCCAAACAGGTGCTGGAAGGCTACGCTCCGGACCCATCGATTCGACCTGAACCGATCCAGAACGGCCGTACCGGTGGCGCACGCAATCAACGCAGTCAGCCGCGATCTCGCGGCGGTGCACCCAGCCGCCCGTCTGGGGACGTCAACGGCAATCGCGCCTACCCTGCCCATGGGCGACCGGAAGACGCCGGCAGAGGACGGCGGCAGGGGCAGAACGCACGGCGCAGGCCCGCCCGCGCCCGACCCGGCTCCTGACACCGATTCCCGTGCCCATCACCGCAAACGATGGGCACGGTGATGGGGCGAGTTTGAGAACACTGGCGCCATGTGAATAGCACAAGCCCGAGACGGGGTTGAACGATGCATGAACTGGTGAAAAAGGCGCGCTCGTTCGCCACGGAGGCCCATCGGCGAATCGATCAGCGGCGCAAGTACACCAATCAACCGTACGAAGTCCATCTCAAGGCTGTGGCCTCGCTGGTGGCATCGGTGACCGACGATCCTCAATCCCTGGCGGCCGCCTGGCTGCACGATACGGTGGAGGATACCTCCGCGACGCTGGAGGAGATCGAAGCCGAGTTCGGCCGGGCGGTGAGTGATATCGTTTCCGACCTGACCGACGTCAGCAAACCGGGGGACGGCAATCGGGCCACACGCAAGGCCATTGACCTGGCCCACAGCGCCCAGGCTTCAGACCGGGCCAAGACCGTCAAACTTGCTGATTTGATCGACAACTGCCGGGATATCTGCCGGCACGACGATCGGTTCGCACGGGTCTATCTGTCGGAGATGGCCGCTTTGCTGGCGGTGCTCCAGCAGGGCGACCCAACGCTGCTTGCAAAGGCCACAAAGACCTTGGATTCCTGTGCCCGAA
>Ga0316194_10002960_pt1 | contig 11865 bp, 25 predicted proteins | sample CroRivsedime1_MG_FD_204936 | JGI IMG/M metagenome (GOLD analysis project Ga0316194, IMG submission 204936) | Coastal sediment microbial communities from Maine, United States - Cross River sediment 1 | ecosystem: Environmental > Aquatic > Marine > Coastal > Sediment | place: USA: Maine... | reverse complement strand
TGGTGATGCCGGGAGACAACATCAAGATGACGGTGTCGCTGATTGCGCCGATTGCGATGGAAGAGGGTCTGCGCTTTGCGATCCGTGAAGGTGGCCGTACGGTTGGCGCCGGCGTGGTCTCCAAGATTATTGAATAAACAGGGTGCAGGCGCGGACCGTGTCCGCGATTGATTCAGGAGCCGGCTTGCCGGCGAACAATACGCTTAATGAGTTGAATTAAATATGAGCAACCAGAGAATCCGGATTCGTCTCAAGGCCTTCGATCATCGCCTGATCGACCAGTCGGCGGCAGAAATCGTTGAGACAGCAAGGCGTACCGGTGCGCAGGTTCGTGGCCCGATCCCGCTGCCAACGCGCAAGGAACGCTTTACCGTGCTGATTTCACCGCATGTCAACAAGGATGCGCGTGACCAGTATGAAATCCGCACGCACAAGCGCCTCATGGATATCGTGGACCCGACTGACAAAACGGTTGATGCGCTCATGAAACTGGATCTCGCTGCCGGCGTGGATGTCCAGATCAAGCTGAATTGATTGGGTTAAGACAATGACTATCGGAATAGTTGGACGTAAAGAGGGCATGACCCGCATCTTCAGAGAAGATGGTGTCGCCGTGCCCGTGACGGTGTTGCTGGTGGAGCCGAACCGGGTGACACAGCTGAAGACGGTCGAGAACGATGGCTACCGGGCAATGCAGGTCACTGCCGGGTCACGCCGCGCCTCGCGCGTAACAAGGCAGATGGCCGGGCACTATGCCAGGGCCGGATCAGAAGCGGGTCGTGGCCTGTGGGAGTTCCGCCTTGCAGACGGCGAGGGTGAAGACATCGAGGTCGGTAACGAGATCAAGGTGGAAATGTTCGCGGCAGGCCAGAATGTGGATGTGGTCGGTACCACGATTGGTAAAGGCTATGCCGGTGTCATCAAGCGCCACAATTTCCACATGCAGGACGCTACCCACGGTAACTCGGTTTCACACCGCGCCCCGGGCTCAATCGGACAGTGTCAGACTCCCGGGCGAGTTTTCAAGGGCAAGAAGATGGCCGGTCACATGGGTAATGTGCGACGGACAACCCAGAACCTTGAAGTTGTGCGGGTCGACGCGGAACGTAACCTGCTGCTGGTCAGGGGCGCAGTCCCTGGTTCAAAAGGCGGTGATGTCATTATTCGTCCGGCAGTCAAGGGAGCGAAATGATGGAATTGCAACTGCAGGGGTCAGGATCGCTAAAGGTTTCAGAAGAGACCTTTGGACAGGAATTCAAGGAAGCGCTGATACACCAGGTTGTGACGGCCTGCATGGCCGGCAGACGCGCCGGAACTGTGCAGCAGAAGTCACGCGCGCAGGTCAGTGGCGGCGGTAGCAAACCGTGGCGGCAAAAGGGCACCGGGCGTGCCCGTGCCGGAACCAGCCGTAGTCCGATCTGGGTGGGTGGCGGCATCACGTTTGCAGCGCGGCCACGTGACTACACGCAAAAGATAAACCGCAAGATGTACCGTGCCGCCATGCGCTCGATTCTTTCGGAACTGGTGCGGCAGGACCGGCTGGTCGCCATCGACACCTTCGGGGTAGATGCACCGAAGACGAAGGAACTGGCCGCCAAGCTGGCTGCACTGGGACTGGACAATGTCCTGATTGTGACAGATGCGGCAGATGACAATCTGTATCTTGCGGCACGCAATCTTCCGCGTGTTGCTGTATGTGACGCCGCCAGCGCGGATCCTGTGAGCCTGGTGGGCTTTGACAAGGTCCTGATGACAAAGGGCGCCGTGGAGAAAATTGAGGAGCGCCTGTCATGAACCAGGAACGTATAATGAAGGTTTTGGTGGCGCCGATTGTCTCGGAAAAGAGCACGCGCCTCGCTGACAAGCACCGCCAGTTTGTCTTCAGGGTGGTCAAGGATGCCAGCAAGCCGGAAGTGCGCAAGGCGGTGGAGCTGATGTTTGATGTCAAGGTTGACGCCGTCCAGATTACCAATGTGCGTGGCAAGACCAAGCGTTTTGGTACTTCACTGGGCAAGCGCTCTGACTGGAAGAAGGCCTTTGTGACCCTGGCCGAAGGGCACGATATCAATTTTATGGGAGCGGAGTAACACGCGGTTTGCCTGCGTACTTCGTTTGAAAGGAACAGAACATGCCACTTATTAAAGCCAAACCAACTTCACCGGGGCGCCGCTTTGTTGTGCAGGTATCAACCCCCGGTTTGCACAAGGGCAAGCCGCATGAAGCCCTGCTTGCGCCCAAACCCCGCAGCGGTGGCCGTAATAATGGCGGTCGTATCACCAGCAGGCATCGTGGCGGCGGTCACAAGCAGCTGTATCGCGTTATTGATTTCAAGCGTGACAAGGTTGGTGTACCGGCAAGGGTTGAACGTGTTGAATATGACCCTAACCGCTCTGCGCATATCGCCCTGTTACTGTTTGCGGATGGCGAACGCCGCTACATCCTGGCACACAAGGGTGTCAAGGCGGGTGACGAAATCCATAGCGGCAGTGATGCACCGATCAAGCCCGGTAATGCCATGCCCATGCGCAATATTCCGCTGGGTACGCTGATTCACAACATCGAGATGAAGCCGGGCAAGGGCGGGCAGATTGCACGCAGCGCCGGGAGCAGTGCACAGCTGGTAGCGCGCGCGGGAGAACACGCAACCCTGCGGCTGCGCTCCGGAGAAATGCGCAAGGTGCTGGCAGATTGCATTGCCACGATTGGCGAGGTCGGCAATACCGAACACGGCTTGCGCTCGCTGGGCAAGGCCGGTGCGACTCGCTGGCGTGGCAAGCGTCCGACGGTACGTGGCGTCGCCATGAACCCGGTGGATCATCCGCATGGCGGTGGTGAGGGCAGGACTTCAGGCGGCCGTCATCCGGTCAGTCCCTGGGGTACGCCGGCCAAGGGTTTTCGCACGCGCAGTAACAAACGCACAGATGGCATGATTGTAAGACGCCGTAACAAGAAATAATGACTGAGGAATGTAACTAGTGGCACGTTCGATACGAAAAGGTCCGTTTATTGATACCCATCTGCAGCAGAAGGTCGACAAGGCTGTGGCCGAGAACAGCAAGCGCCCCATCAAGACGTGGTCGCGACGCTCCATGGTGATCCCCGAAATGATCGGCCTGACGATTGCTGTTCATAACGGGCGCCAGCATGTACCGGTGCTGATCAACGACAATATGGTGGGTCACAAGCTGGGCGAATTTGCACTGACCCGGACCTTTCGCGGCCATGCCGCCGACCGAAAAGCAAAGAAGTAAGAGGATAGACAGATGGAAGTCAGTGCGACCCTGAAACAGGCACACATTTCGCCACAGAAGGCCCGTCTGGTTGCAGACCAGGTGCGGGGCCTGCCGGTCGAAAAGGCCCTGAACACCTTGATGTTCAGCCAGAAGAAAGCAGCAAGCATGGTGCGCAAGGTGCTGGAATCGGCGATCGCCAATGCCGAGCACAATGAAGGTGCGGATATAGACGAGCTGAAGGTGTCAGCCATCTATGTCAATGAGGCACGCACACTGAAACGGTTTCGTGCACGCGCCAAGGGCCGTGGTACTCGAATTCTGAAACGCAACAGTCACATCACCGTCAAGGTGGGTGACAGTTAATAACCTGGTAGAGGCATAAAGAGCGGTATGGGTCAAAAAGTACATCCAACGGGCATCAGGCTCGGCATTGTCAAGGACTGGACGTCCACGTGGTATGCCGATACGAAAAATTATGCTGATAATCTGAACATGGATCTGCAGATTCGTGAATTCATCAGAAAGCGTCTGTCACAGGCGTCGGTGAGCCGTATACAGATTTCCCGGCCGGCTCATAATGCCGTGATCACGGTGCACACCGCGCGTCCGGGTATCGTTATCGGCAAGAAGGGCGAGGATATCGACAAGCTGCGCCAGGAAGTGGCTGCACGCATGGGCATACCGGTCAATATAAACATTGAAGAGATTCGCAAGCCGGAACTTGATGCAGCACTGGTCGCGGAGAGTGTCGCCCAGCAGCTGGAACGCCGTATTATGTTTCGCCGCGCCATGAAGCGTGCCGTCAGCAATTCCATGCGCATCGGCGCGCAGGGCGTCAAGATCAAGGTTGGCGGACGTTTGAACGGTGCTGAAATCGCTCGCAGTGAATGGTATCGCGAGGGCCGGGTGCCGCTGCACACACTGCGTGCGGATATTGATTACGGCACCGCGGAAGCCAATACAACCTATGGCCTGATTGGCGTAAAAGTGTGGATATTCAAGGGCGAGATTATCGGCAAACCTGTCGAGGAAGCCGAGTCTGAAGCACCACGAAAAGCAGCCTCCTGATAGCGGAGAATATTCATGTTACAGCCAAAGAGAACAAAATTTCGCAAGCAGATGAAGGGCCGTAATCGTGGCCTGGCGCAGCGCGGCGGCAAGGTCAGTTTCGGTGAGTACGCGCTCAAGTCGACTGCGCGCGGCCGTCTTACAGCCCGCCAGATCGAAGCAGCACGCCGCACGATTACACGCCACGTAAAACGTGGTGGCAAGCTCTGGATTCGCGTATTTCCGGATGTGCCGGTTACCAAGAAGCCCATTGAAGTTCGCCAGGGCAAGGGCAAGGGTAACGTTGAATACTGGATTGCACAGATTCAGCCGGGCCGGGTCCTGTACGAGATTGAAGGTGTGTCAGAGGATATTGCGCGCGAAGCCTTCAAGCTGGCAGCTGCGAAGCTGCCTTTCAAGACAACCTTTGTGGCACGGACGGTGATGTGATGAAAGCTGGAGAATTACGAAGCAAGTCGGTGAGTGAGCTCAAGATGGAGCTGCACAATCTATTGCGCGAACGTTTCAATCTCACCATGCAGAAGGGAACGGGCCAGCTCTCGCGTCCTGACCAGGTAAAGAAAGTGCGCCGCGACATTGCCAGGATCAATACGGTATTAACAGAGAAAGCGAAGATGAGTGATGCATCATGAGTGACGCGACCGTTACAAGAAGAACTGTTACCGGCAAGGTTATCAGCAACAGGATGGACAAGTCTGCCACCGTGCTGATCGAACGCAAGGTAAAACATCCCGTGTACGGGAAATATATACGTCGTTCGACAAAGCTGCATATCCATGATGCGGACAACAGCTGTCAGGAAGGCGATCTGGTGACGATTGAACAGTGCCGGCCGATTTCCAGGACCAAATCCTGGAAGCTGGTGGCAGTGATCGGGCGTAACGACTAATGCCGCGTCTTGTAGACGTGGTTGGCGAACTATTACAAGCGGAATAGAAGCATGATTCAGATGCAATCAAAACTTGATGTCGCTGATAACAGCGGGGCACGGCGTGTCCAGTGCATCAAGGTCCTGGGTGGGTCACACCGGCGTTATGCAGGTATCGGTGACATCATAAAGGTAAGTGTCAAGGAAGCGATTCCACGCGGCAAGGTAAAGAAGGGCGAGGTTTACAATGCCGTTGTTGTGCGTACCCGCAAGGGTGTGCGCCGTGGTGACGGATCACTGATACGGTTTGACGGGAATGCTGCGGTGCTGCTGAATACGCAGCTGCAGCCGATCGGGACACGCATATTTGGCCCGGTAACACGTGAACTGCGCAGTGAACGCTTCATGAAGATCATTTCGCTCGCACCGGAAGTTTTGTAGGAACAGAGTCATGAAAAGAATCAGGAAAGGCGATGAAGTCATCGTGATTGCCGGCAAGGACAAGGGCAAGCAGGGCAGTGTGCTGAATGTTATGCCGAATGGTCGTTTGATTGTGTCAGATGTCAACATGGCCAAGCGTCATACCAAGCCGAACCCTAACCGTGGTCAGCCTGGCGGAATTATCGAGAAAGAAATGTCGATCGATCCTTCCAATATCATGCTGTTCAATCCGCAGACCAAAAAAGGCGACCGGGTTGGATTCAGGCTGCTGGAAGACGGTCGCAAGGTGCGTTATTTCAAATCCACCGATGAAGTAGTGGACATTTAGGGTGATGGTGTAGAGATATGGCCAGGCTGAAAGACTTTTATTCCGAGACGGTAATCAAGCAGCTCAGGGAGCAGTTTGGTTACAAGAATGATATGGAAATTCCGCGCATTACCAAGATCACGCTCAACATGGGTGTGGGCGAGGCAATTGCCGACCGCAAGGTGATGGAACATGCCGTGGAAGACATGACCAAGATCGGTGGCCAGAAGCCCATCGTGATCAAGGCACGCAAGTCGGTTGCCGGTTTCAAGCTGCGGGAAGGCTGGCCGGTTGGCTGCAAGGTTACCCTGCGCAGCGAACGGATGTACGAATTCCTGGACCGGCTGATCAGCGTTGCCATTCCGCGTATTCGTGACTTTCGCGGCCTGAGCCCGAAGTCCTTTGACGGCCGCGGCAACTACAATATGGGTGTGAAGGAACAGATCATTTTTCCCGAGATTGATTACGACAAGATCGATACCCTGCGTGGTATGGACATTACATTTACAACAACTGCGAAGACGGACGAGGAAGGGCGCGCCTTGCTGGCAGCGTTCAACTTTCCGTTCAGGCACTGAGGTAGAACGATGGCAAAGAATTCCATGATTGCCCGTGAGGACAAGCGTACGCGTACAGTGAAACGGTTTGCTGCAAGGCGCGCCGCGCTGAAGGCGATTATCAAGAGCCCCACCAGCTCCTATGATGAACGCTACCAGGCGCAACTGAAGCTGCAGGAGCAGCCACGTGATGCGAGCCCGGTACGCGGCCGTAACCGTTGTCGTGTTACCGGTCGACCACACGGCTATTACAGAAAATTCGGACTTTCCAGAAACATGCTTCGTGAAGCTGCCATGCGTGGTGACGTTCCCGGGCTGGTTAAGGCAAGCTGGTAAACTATTATGATGACTGATCCCATAGCTGATTTCCTGACCCGCATTCGTAACGGCCAGGCCGCCCGCAAGGTGGAGGTTTCCATGCCTTCGTCCCGGCTGAAAACAGCCGTCGCGACCGTATTGAAGGATGAAGGTTATATCACTGATTTTGCCACTGCTGACGAAGATGGCAAGCCGGTGCTGACGATTACCCTGAAGTACTACGAGGGCCGGCCGGTGATCGAAATGATCCAGCGTTCCAGTCGTCCCGGCCTGCGCCAGTACAAGGGCAAGGATGAACTGCCCAGTATCCAGAATGGCCTGGGCGTGGCCATTATTTCGACTTCCAGGGGAGTGATGAGTGATCGTCAGGCCCGTGCTGCCGGTGAAGGTGGCGAAGTTCTTTGTGTAGTGAGTTAAGCGGAAAACGTCATGTCTAGAATTGCAAAAACACCGGTTACCATACCGGCTGCCGTTGAAATCACGGAAAATGGACAATTACTGAGTGTCAAGGGTCCCAGGGGGACGTTGCAGCACAGTATTCATGCGCTTGTTGAAATGACGCGCGCTGACGGTGAGCTGAACTTCAAGCCCCGCGACGATTCCAAGGCCGCGAATGCACTGGCCGGTACCACGCGTTCGGTGGTCAATAACCTGGTGATCGGTGTCAGTGACGGCTTTGAAAAGAAACTGGAACTCGTCGGCGTCGGTTATCGCGCCCAGGCCAAGGGCACGGTGCTTAACCTGTCGCTGGGATTCTCCCATCCGGTGGATTATGAACTTCCTGAAGGGGTGACGGTGGCTACGCCGAGCCAGACAGAAATCGTTATTAATGGCACTGACAAGCAGAAAATCGGACAAGTGGCCGCAGAAATCCGTGCCTTCCGTCCACCCGAGCCTTACAAGGGCAAGGGCGTACGCTACGCGGGTGAAGTCGTGGTTCGCAAAGAAGCCAAGAAGAAATAGGCATAGATTATTATGGACAAAAAACAGACACGTTTACGCAGGGCACGCCGTACCAGGGCCCATATACGGGATATTGGTGCCACGCGCCTGTGCATACACAAGACGCCGCGTCATATCTATGCGCAGATTATCTCACCTGCAGGGAGTGCCGTGCTTGCCAGTGCGTCAACACTCGACAAGGAGGTGCGCAAGGATGTTGAAAAGACCGGTGGTGCAGCCGCCGCCGCAGTAGTCGGCAGGATGGTCGCGGAACGCGCCAGGGCTGCCGGTATTTCACGGGTGGCGTTCGACCGCTCCGGTTTTAAATATCATGGCCGCGTGAAAGCGCTGGCTGATGCCGCACGCGAAAGCGGCCTCGAATTCTGACAAGGGTTCTGTTATGGCAAGAGTAGACACACAGGCGCAGGGCGACGGGCTGCTGGAAAAGCTGGTTACGGTCAATCGTGTTGCAAAGGTTGTAAAGGGTGGCCGCCAGTTCGGGTTTACGGCGCTGACGGTCGTGGGCGATGGTGAAGGCCGGGTCGGCTATGGTTATGGCAAGGCACGCGAGGTTCCGGTGGCGATACAGAAAGCAATGGAAGCCGCACGCAAGAACATGATCAGTATCAACCTCAATGGCGCTACACTGCAGTATCCGCTGACTGCGCGACATGGTGCCGCCAAGGTATTCATGAAGCCGGCCTCGGAAGGTACCGGTATTATCGCCGGTGGTGCCATGCGCGCCGTATTCGAGGTTGTCGGTGTACATGATGTGCTTGCCAAGTGTATCGGTTCCAACAACCCGATCAACGTGCTGCGTGCCACGATTCGCGGACTCGAGTATATGCGTTCGCCGCAAGACATGGCGAGCAAGCGCGGCAAAACCGTCCAGGAAATCATGGAGTAAGACATGGCTGCTGCAAAGAAAATCAGGGTCTCACAGACGAAGAGCGCCAACGGTCGCCAGCAAAGCCACAAGGCTACCTTGACAGGTCTGGGCCTGCGTCGCATCAGACACACGGTTGAACTGGATGACACGCCGGAAATTCGCGGCATGATTAACAAGGTCTCTTACATGGTAAGGGTCGAGGAATAGACAATGCGCCTGAATACGTTAAAGCCGGCAGCGGGTTGCAGGAAAGATGGCAAGCGCGTGGGCCGTGGTATCGGCTCGGGACTTGGCAAAACCTGTGGTCGTGGTCACAAGGGTCAGAAATCACGCGCTGGCGGGTTTCACAAGATCGGGTTTGAAGGTGGCCAGATGCCGTTGCAGCGGCGCTTGCCGAAGGTCGGTTTTACCGCCCGCAAGTCACGTTTTGCTGATGAACTGCGCCTGCACGAACTCGCGCAGGTTGACGGAGACGTGGTTGATCTGGCGGCACTGAAAAGTGCGAACCTGATCGCGCGCGACATCCTGACAGTGAAGGTATTTGCTTCCGGCAAGATCGACCGGGCCGTGACCGTCAGGGGTATCAAGGTCACCAGGGGCGCGCGCGCAGCGATTGAAGCAGCCGGGGGCAAGGTCGAGGAATAAATGGCTATTGGTTCATCATTACCCGGTGCGGCCTCGGGGCTGGGGCAAATGAAAGAGCTGCGTCAGCGGCTCTTTTTTGTCATCGGTGCGATCATAGTGTTCCGCATCGGCACCTTCATTCCGCTACCCGGCATCGATCCGGTGGTGCTGGCGGCCCTGGTTGACCAGCAGCGCGGCACCATCCTGGAAATGTTCAATATGTTTTCCGGTGGTGCACTGGAGCGCCTGTCGCTGTTCGCGCTCGGTATTATGCCGTATATCTCGGCCTCTATTATCATGAACCTGCTGACGGTGACGGTACCGTCACTGGAAACGCTGAAGAAGGAAGGCGGTGAGGCCGGTCGCCACAAGATTACCCAGTACACACGCTATGGCACAGTGGGCCTGGCCACCATGCAGGCGTTCGGGATCTCCTCCGCACTGCAGGGACAGCAGATCGCGGGCAGTAACCTGGTGATGAACCCGGGTGGCGGTTTTGTGCTGACCGCTGTCGTCACGCTGGTGACGGGGACCATCTTCCTGATGTGGCTGGGTGAACAGGTAACGGAACGCGGTGTCGGTAATGGCATCTCCATCATTATCTTTTCCGGCATTGTTGCCGGTCTGCCATCCGCTATCGGCGGCACGCTGGAACTTGCGCGCACGGGTGAGATGAATGTGCTGACTATCCTGGTGCTGTTTGCGCTGATCATGGCAGTCACCGGATTTGTGGTGTTCGTCGAGCGCGGCCAGCGGCGCATCACGGTGAACTACGCCAAGCGCCAGCAGGGGCGCAAGGTGTACGCGGCACAGAGCACGCATCTGCCGTTGAAGCTGAACATGGCCGGTGTCATTCCGCCTATTTTTGCCTCGAGCATTATTCTGTTTCCGGCAACCATGGGCAGCTGGGTAGGACAGAAGGAAGGCATGGGCTGGCTGAGAGATGTTTCGGCGGCCCTGTCACCCGGACAGCCGCTGTACGTCATGCTGTATGCACTGGCCATTGTGTTCTTCTGCTTTTTCTATACGGCGCTGGTGTTCAATGCCAAGGACACTGCAGAGAACCTGAAGAAATCCGGTGCATTCATCCCCGGAATTCGCCCGGGCGAACAGACGGCCAGGTACATCGATGGCGTCATGACCCGGCTGACAGCGGCCGGCGCGATTTACATCACGCTGGTGTGTCTGATGCCCGAGTTTCTGATTCTCTACTGGAATGTACCGTTCTATTTCGGTGGTACATCGCTGCTGATTATTGTTGTCGTGACCATGGACTTCATGGCGCAGGTTCAGACCCATCTGGTTTCGCACCAGTACAGCGGTTTGATGAAGAAAGCGAATCTGAAGGGCCACGGCGGAACCGGCCTGTTGCGCTAGCGACAGACCACACGAGGTGAAATGACATGAAAGTACGTGCTTCAGTCAAGCGTATCTGTCGTAACTGCAAGGTTGTAAGGCGCAATGGTGTCGTGCGCGTCATCTGCAAGGATGGCCGTCACAAACAGCGTCAAGGCTGAGCAGTCGCGGTAAATTATGCAAGACATTGAAACTTATTACATATTATGCATTTTGCGGCAGTTGTCACCGGCCCGGCAGGATGCGTTCTGTGTTTGATTTATTGGTCGCTAAAGGCTATTCTACCCTGCTTTTCGCGCCACACTTTTACAATATTGCGTTGGAGATGATCTAGATGGCCCGTATTGCCGGAATAAACATAGCGCCGCACAAGCATGCGGCGATTGCATTGACAGCCATCTATGGCATCGGACGTATCACTGCGCGCAAGATTTGTGATGACAGTGGCGTCAAGCACGATGTGAAGATCAAGGATCTGACAGATGCTGAAGTCGAAACGATTCGTGGACAGGTCGGCAGGTACACCATTGAAGGTGACTTGCGTCGTACCATTTCCATGAATATCAAGCGGCTGATGGATCTGGGTTGTTATCGCGGTATCCGTCATCGTCGTGGTCTGCCATTGCGCGGGCAGCAGACGCAGACAAATGCGCGTACCCGCAAGGGACCGCGTCGTCCGGTTCGCAAGTAACTCCCGACTGGCAAGCAACACACGAACAGCAACAACTATCAGGCAACCTAATTTAAACCGGATTACAGCATGGCTAAGGCACCAGTAAAAAAGAAAGTGAAGAAGGACGTCTCTGACGGTATCGCTCACATTCACGCATCATTCAATAACACTATCATCATGATAACCGACCGGCAGGGTAATGCCCTCTCCTGGGCAACTGCGGGTGGTTCCGGTTTTCGTGGCTCGCGCAAGAGTACGCCGTTCGCGGCGCAGGTTGCTGCAGAAAAGGCCGGTGAGAAAGCGAAAGAATACGGCATGAAGAATCTTGAGGTAGAGGTCAAGGGACCGGGGCCGGGGCGTGAATCGGCAGTGCGTGCGCTGAACAATGCCGGCTTCCAGATAACGAACATTACAGACGTGACACCGATACCGCATAACGGCTGTCGTCCTCCCAAAAAGCGTCGCGTCTAGGAAGGTAACAGAATATGGCTAAGTATATTGGTTCCAAGTGCCGGCAGTGCCGCCGTGAAGGTGGCAAGCTGTATCTGAAGGGTGAGAAGTGCTTTACATCGAAGTGTCCGGTAGAGAA
>Ga0316194_10002957_pt1 | contig 11871 bp, 9 predicted proteins | sample CroRivsedime1_MG_FD_204936 | JGI IMG/M metagenome (GOLD analysis project Ga0316194, IMG submission 204936) | Coastal sediment microbial communities from Maine, United States - Cross River sediment 1 | ecosystem: Environmental > Aquatic > Marine > Coastal > Sediment | place: USA: Maine... | reverse complement strand
ATGACCGAGAACACTTTTTCAATATTGCGCAGATTAATTTTTATCATGCGCCGCTTCGTATCCCGTGGGATTTTTCTACCGGTTGAAATCGGTTACATCCGCGTAAGCGGTGCAGACGGATCAACATCCGGCCGAGGCCTGTTCCCCAAAAAACACCGGTTTTTCACGGGCACCGTATTACTCCTGCTTGCAGCAATGGTGACCGGTTGCCCCATGCCGCCCTACGTAGCAAGCCTCGACGAAATTCTTGAACAGGAGGGAATTAACAATCGCGCCCATTACGGATACAGATGCACGGCCGGCGCGCATCGTGGCGCATCTGAAGAACATAGGGAGAATACAATGGCGGCTCTTATGGCCGCAGACAAATACAATAAATATGCTTTTATAGAGTTTGACGTTCAATACTCAAAAGACAGGAGAATAGTCGTCTATCATGACAAAAGGATGCTCAGATTGTATGGCGACGTGAGAGCAATCGGCAATACGACATTTGCAGAACTGTCTAAAATGACCGGCGGAGAAATCGCCGCCTATGATGAAGTTATTGGTTTTCTAACAAAGAAACTTAACATTGAAATAAAGTCGCAGGGCGACCATCAGGAAGACGAGCGCTTAGTCGATGAGATCATAGCTGATATCCGGGCCCGCAAACGCGACAAGGACGTATTGATAAGCTCTATTTCCAGCGATGTAATCAAGTACGTAAACCGAAATTATCCTAATATACCAACCGGTCAAGTGCTCTGGCTTACATCATCAACATATCTGCATTTCGACGGCCTGACAAAAAAGCTGTACGAGGATATCAGCACTACCCAGGCAGACTACCTCTTGCTGTATGCAGCCAACCTGCGCAATATAGACGGCCTGCTCAAGTTTAAACCAAGGGGGAAAACTATTGTGTTCTGGGATTTCGACGACACAATGTATATCGTGCATAAGGACATTTCTGACCGGCTCTGGGGCGATTCCGGCCTTAAAACATTTTTTCAGTTTGTACGATATAAAATTGTTTCAGTATTCCATCGGCGCAACCCAGAAAAATAACCTGGCCAAGGAACCAACGATTTAAAGCGGAGCTATTGGGTGCGCCCACAAAGCATAGGGGCCACCCATTAAAGGTCTTGTTTCTTAACGCTTGTTGATTTTTTTTCGGAGGGATTGAATATGGAATGTTTGATGGATCACATCGTTTTGAATGTCGAAGATGACGAGAAGATGTTTGTTTTCTATTCAAAAGTACTTAGGTTTGCGCCTGAACGTCTATCAGAATACCGCGCGGGAGAGGTGCCCTTTCCGTCTGTGCGTATCAATTCGGATACGATCATCGACCTGTTTCCGAAAAAGATATGGCAGAAAAAGGCTCGGGCCGGACAAGGTCGTGAGAACTTGAACCATTTCTGTATGGCCTTGAGTAAGGAGACGTGGGAAAACCTTTTGGAGCGACTTAAGGCTAACAATGTCGATATAGAAGAAGGGCCTGCTTCACGCTGGGGTGCGCACGGTACTGGAACGTCGATCTATTTTCGAGACCCGGAAGGCAATCTAATCGAGGCGCGGTATTACGAGAGTCACAATAGTTCAGAGAAAAGTCTCTTTGGGGCATAGGCGACAAAAGCTGGTTTCGGACTATTTCCCGTAGATTCTCTTTGCATAACCATGCCAGTGCACCTGACCCCAAAAAGGCCGGTGCCTTATGCAATCTGTGCAGCTCAAAGAGGATATTGAATCGAAATAATTACCATCCTGAATGTTTTATAATGTATATTGATCCGTATAAAGATCTACTCAATATCCTTAAAAATACATCGACGGGGTTCCGAACACCTGCTGTTTCTTGGTTGGGTCAATGAGTAAAGGGTGACGGGAAAATTTGACCGTTTGGTTGCAGCAGCTATTCGTTAACCTTATCCCTTAACTGCCGAGAACACCTAAAAGTCACAACTCTTCTCGGTTCCAATGTCAAATCTTCACCTGTTGCGGGATTCCTCCCCCTCCGCTCATGCTTGGTCTTGACACAAAATTTTCCGAAACGACTGACAAGGACATCCTCTCCGGATTCCAAAGTCCGCTTAATGATTTCCAGCAGCGTTTCGATCATTTCGAAAGATTGGTTCTTTGGATAGCCGTTTTGTTTGGCAACCGCCTCGACGATATGGGCTTTGGTGAGGGTCATAGATAATGCTCCTGATTTTTTAACCGTTCAAATCATCACGGCTTTGATCCATCATTATTTCACACCAACATAAATCCCTTTTGCAACTCTTGTGATTTTTCCCTGTTTGTATGTCCTGTTCAACATGTTGCGGACTTTTTTCTGGTCAAAACCGGTCTTCTTCATCAACGTGGCCGTATCAAGACCTTTCTTTGATCGATGGATGAATTCAAGGAGCTTGTCGGTATCAGTTTTCTTGCCAACTTTTGCCGGGGTCTTTTTGGAAACAGCCTTTGCTTTAATCTTTTTCATGACAGGTTTTGCCTTCGGCTTTTCCGCTTTCCCGAGTGCAGCTGCCAATTTTTCAATTTGATTTACCAGTTTCGTTAACTCTTTGCTGATAGTCTGAAGATCCTTGGTAATTGTCATTTTGTTCTCCTTTTCCGGTTTTTAGATTAAAATTTGTTTTGATAACAACATGTTACAGAAAAGCCTTGACTATAACGGCTTCTAACAGATTAATTTAACAATCAAAATTAGTATCTGTCAAGAAAATAAGCAGGTTATCTCTCTAATATTCTTGACAATTTAAGCGGTCAACCTTGACCCAAATCTCCAATTCGTATATATTCCTTGTATCATGTCAAAATTGAGCTTGATCTGACGCTGAATTTCCAAATCTGAGCCTGACCTGACCTCAATCTTGATTTGTCCTTACCTTTCAACGAATTGTCATTTTCTACAACGATCAACCATCATTGCGGAAGGCGATTGACATGCCGAATAAACAAAAGCTCCTTCATAAACCAATGGCCAAGCATTCTGCTGGGGTTTCGGAAGAAAAACGTAATTTTCAGAACTTAGCAACACGGCGAGAATTTTTAATAGGCACAGCAAGCCTGGCTCTTGCATCAGTTTTGCCTGGATGCTCTCAGACGACGAAAAATGTTCAAACCCAAACGACCGCACCTGTGATTTCTACTTCAACAGACATCGAACTATCTGCAAGTTGCTCGTGGATAGCTAAAGGCGAGCATGAAAATTCATATGCCCTGTATAAAAAAACAGTAGAAGCTGCGACGGATTTTTCCTGGCTGTCTAAAGGGGATCGTGTGCTTATCAAAGTGGCGCTGAACTCAGGTAATAAATATCCAGCCACCACCGATCCCTGGTCCATCCATTGCATGGTCAAACTGTTGAAGGAAAAAGGTGCTGGGAAAATATTAGTTGGCGACCAGAGTGGTTTTGGAACAGTACAATGGACAAAAGACTTGAAGATCGGGTCATCTCGTCAGCTTGCGTCATCTGCAGGATTATTGAATGCTATTGAAGAAAATGATGCTGAACCATGCTTTTTTGAGGAATATGGGTGGGATGGCTATCAACCAGTATCGCCGACGGGTGAGCATCATTGGAACCAGCCGATAATGATACCCATGATATTAGACGAAGTAGATCATATTATTTTCCTTCCAAGAGTAGCTTCACATATTCTTGCCGGAAACACTTTGGGCTTTAAGCTGGGGGTGGGTTTCTTACGGAGTGACAGCAGGGGTGCGTTTCACAACGGCGGGAACCAATTCTATGCGATGTATGAAGAGATCAACCATATCCCTCAAATCGCCTCCAAGTTAAGATTGACAGTCTCTTCAGGCCGATTGGTTTTAACCTTATTCGGCCCGAATGACGGCCCTACAGCAAAACCCGATTATGGGTTGGTGATGGCTTCCGAATATTTGCTTGCCCATGAGATGTTAGCCTATGCCTGGCTCCAATGGAACCGGCAATTTGAAACTTCCTCTTTTGCGCATATGACATATGGAAAGCTGACCAAGAGCCGTTCCCGCCACAATAATCAATTCACCGAACGAATGTGGCCGGATACAAAAGGCCGTAAAACTCCCCCGATAGACTATTTTGAACCTGGAAACCTGTATAATCATCCCGCTGTTATCAATAACCTCAAACGTTTGGGAGGACATCCGCGTAGTATTCATGTCGAAGAAGTAAATCGTCAACCGGACGATACGGTAGTCTCATATTTAAATCGGCAAATCAATATATAACAGGCCATCTTCACTCATTGTAATTATAGGATTTCAAAACATGATTTGTTCTCCTTCTGAATGATGGGAACCACCATAGAACATACCAATGCAGACGGTAAGTATTCCCTGGGGATGGGGGACATGGATCATGAGCTAGGAACATATCTTAGATCCGCCACTTCGTCTACAATATGCGTGGGACAAAATGAAGCCCCAATCTATGGAATTAGGGATTCTCAAAATGGGAGAAACGTATTCAGCAGAAAATCATCTTGAAGACAGCATGTAGAAAACAGCAAAATCGCAGATTTCGGCTAACCACAATTGAAATTGATGGGAAACGCTACTCACTTCACCTTTGAGACTTATTTGTCTTGTTAAATATTTGAAACCCAACCCACTCGGCTTGCCGAAGAATATCCGAGCATACGGAAATTTTTTAGAAAAAGTGATATTGGGGCATTTCCCTATGTACCTTTATCTTGCATGTTTATTTGTAACCACAATATGTTGATATGATGTGTATTAAATTTTGTTGGTGCTAAAAAGAAAGAACCAGATGACGATTCTTGACCACTACGACAAGCAAAAACAACGTTTTCTTGAAAACTGCATACAATGTGGGCTTTGTGCTGAAGGCTGTCCGATTTTGCCCTACACTTAAATGAGCGAGGTTTCGGCTCAAGAAATCCAGGAAAATGTGTTTGATTACATGGAGAGCGGGATTCCTAATCAACAGGCTTATGCCAAAGCGTTTGCCTGTATGGAATGTTTCAAGTGCACGGCGGGAATGTGTCCAGAAGACCTTAACCCAATGCTGATCAACGAGCTGATCAGACTATTGTGGTCAAACGTTTGGAGCCGAGGATAAACGATTTGATTTCAGGGTCACTAACTATGTCCATCTGGTTGCCCATGCTATGGGCATCCATCGTGATGATAAGTTTAAACGGTATGCGCTTTGGCGGAACTTGGATCGTATTTTGAAGGATGCTGATGATCATATCCTTGAATCCCCTTTTGAAAAAAAACGCATTATTGAAGTGCTCAGATCAATCTTTATCCAATAAACGCACGATACCAGATATTGTGCTTAAAGTTCTTCGATGAAAACCTGCACTATCTCTTATTGTATCTAAATTTATCTGACTTTCCAGCCTAATCTCCAACCACCATATATTGATTTTCACGTCAAAATATTTCCAACAAAGCAAAATTTGTGTTTTCAGCTGATTTGTTGTATAAAGTTGGAATCTTACCTTTTTATCGCGCAGGCATCATAAATGGAAGGACCAAAACATGAATTCGCTTTCCAGCTTGGAGCTGACCGAAAAAATTGTTGAAAAAGCCAAATCTTTGGGCGCAGCCATTGCAGGGGTTGCCAGCGTCGAATCTTTGAGAGAGTCACCTTCCCACCGGATCTATCCTAAAATCGGTATGAACCTCGAAGTGCATTGGCGAGATGCGAAAGTCGATGTTAAGCCCGACGAGGTGGCCTGGCCAGCAGATGCAGTATCTGCAGTTGTAATCGGAGTTGCGCACAACGCCGATGAACCGGAACTCGACTGGTGGGACGGCAAGGGAACACCTGGCAACCGTATCCTCGTGCAGATCAATAAGAAACTGTCCGAATGGATTGAGATTACATTTTCTGTCAAAACCTATAAACTGCCTTATTTTGTTGAAAAAGGCGGAATCTTTTTAAAAGATGCGGCAGTGATGGCCGGTTTAGGATGTATCGGCAAGAACAACCTTGTAATCACGCCTGGATACGGCCCCCGCATCCGTTTCCGGGCGCTTTTGCTGGACCGGAAAGCAGAAGCCACCGGCCCGCTTGAATTTAATCCCTGCGAAGGCTGCAAGCAACCCTGCCGCAAAGCCTGTCCCATAAAAGCCTTTCAAAACACCGTCTATTCGGTCGATGCGCTGGACCAATCCATATTACCCGGCATCAACGGAACCTATGACCGGGTGATCTGCAACGTGAAGATGGAAAAAGATATTGAGGAAGCAGTTATGGCGATACCGGCAGGCCATGAAGAACATCAGGAAGTTCGACTGGCGATCGGCGAATTTGAAGAAGGTGTCTTGGTGAAACCGAAAAGAGATAAAGACCCTTATTATTGCGTCAAGTATTGCAGGGGATGTGAGCTAGCCTGCCCGGTGGGGAAGTAGGTGATGGGTTAAAAAATCGTTATGACATGATTTTATTGAACAAATCTAAACCTTGTGTGACTGATCCGTCAGCATTAATTTCGGGTCGGAATCGGTTTTTTTGATAAGGCCATACAATATGTTGGGATGATGGGATTTTGAATAAATCCTGATATATCCAACTAATCATCACCGCTGATACTTCAATTAATTATGTCAAAGGAGGCCCTTATGACAAAGGACACTATTGATCCCAAGGTATATGACTTATACGATGAATACTGCCACACCCAGATGACAAGACGCGATTTCCTGACTAAAGCCTCGGCACTGGCTATCGTTGGAGGGTCAGCTCTCGCTATGGCGGAAACGCTGCTGCCACGCTATGCTGAAGCTCAAACAATCTCCTTTACAGATGAACGGATCAAGGCTCGATATGTTGAGTATGATTCTCCAGGCGGTACATCAGGCAATATGCGCGGGTATCTGGTAAAGCCTGCCGGTGATGGACCTTTCCCCGCTGTTCTGGTTGTTCATGAAAATAGAGGCTTAAACCCCTATATAGAAGATGTGGCACGTCGTGCCGCTGTTGAAGGATTTCTCGCCCTTGCACCTGACGGACTCTCTCCCATCGGTGGGTACCCCGGAAACGATGACGATGGAAAAGTCATGCAAAAGTCTTTGGATAAAGACAAACTGTTCACTGACATGTTGAACAGTGCCAAATTCTTGAAAGGCCATAAGTTGTCCAATGGCAAGCTCGGAGCAACAGGCTTCTGCTATGGTGGTGGTGTTGTCAATAATCTTGCTGTGCGTATGGGAACAAATCTGAATGCGGGTGTCCCGTTTTATGGTCAAGCCGCAGCAACTGAAGATGTTGCCGAAATTCATGCACCACTTATGATTCAGTATGCTGAGAATGACCCTCGTGTCAACGCTTCACGCGAGGAGTACCGAAAAGCTTTGGAAAAAAACAAGAAAGAGTTTGTTATGTATACCTATGAAGGAACCCGTCACGGCTTCCATAACAATTCAACACCCCGTTATAATGAAGAGCAGGCGAAAATCGCCTGGGATCGTACAATGTTGTTTTTTAAGAAACATCTCGCCTGAACAAATATTCATCCACATTTCATTTGTTGAAAGACTGCTTTGGGTATATAGGTGAAGATAGCTTTGCAATGTTTTGCCCCCGGAGCACCGCGGCACAGTTCAACATTGTTTTATCCATCATCCCTCTATGTCCACCCATATGTAACCGCCAATAAATTTTGACTTTGACATACAAGCCTGCTATATTCTTCATTATTCCGGAACGAAGGATAAAACTCTAAACGTTAAGTGCCACAGCTACTAAAGGAATGAAAATGGATAAAAAAGCTAAGATAAAGGAATATAAAGATACTCCTCGTTCTATGGGGGTTTTTCAGATAAAAAATAAGCTAAATGGCAAGATTCTTATCGGCTCTAGTAATAATTTGCCAGCAATACTTAATCGCTTTAGAGCCGAGTTGAAGATGGGTAGCTGCCGCAATATTGTATTACAGGAAGAATGGAAAGAATTCGGTCCAGAGGCGTTTGAATTTGAAGAACTCGAAATTCTTAAACCATTGGATGATCCGAGTTATAACCCCGCTGATGACCTCCTTTTTCTTAAAGAGCTATGGACCGAGAAGCTAAAACCATATGGTGACAAGGGATATAATAAACCACTAAAAAATGTCACTTAACCATTTTCTTAAGTGGACTCGGTTCTCTCGCCACTGAGAAATTCGTTAGCGACTACAGCGATCTCCAACAAAGTTGGAAGTAGCAAATCAAATTAAATACGAGGAAACTATTATAAGGGTGCTTTGTTCCCTATCTTTTCCTCTCAATAATGATTGACTAAATGCAATCGATTTGTTTATATACGCAATAAATCAATTTTTTAAGATCACTCCATCTGACCTGAAGCGGGTCTCTAATTTCTGATTCGAATCTTGTTTCTGTTCTGATATTGAATTCCTGGCAATAATTCACACATTGGGTCCACTGTTTGAAGCCTTAATTACGGGGGTGCAATATGCCAGAAAAGGGTTTTAAACGTAAACTCGTGGCAATCCTCAGCGCCGATGTTGTTGGTTACAGCTCGCTTATGGACGATAATGAGGCAGAGACTATACGTACTTTAAAGAATCACTGTTCTGCAATAACAACTCTTATCGGCCACAATCGAGGTCGAGTAGTGGATATCATAGGCGATAATCTGCTGGCTGAATTTGGCAGTGCGGTTGATGCCATAAATTGTGGCACGGAGATTCAGCAGGAGCTTGCACTGCGGAATATGGAATTACCTGACAATCGCAAGATGGAATTTCGTATTGGCATCAATGTGGGAGATGTGGTTGAAGAAAATGGGCGGATTTACGGTGATGGCGTCAATATTGCGGCTCGGATAGAAAGCCTTTCTGATGCAGGGGGAATTTGCATTTCCGGAAGAGTCTATGATCAGGTCGAGAATAAGTTAGATTTAAAATATGAATTCTTAGGCGAACAAAAGGTAAAAAATATCGTGAGACCGATTCGGGTTTATGTCGTCAAAATGGCGGATGATGTGACTGAATCTGAGATGGAAAAAAAGCATGAACCGCCCGCCAAGCCTTCCATTGCTGTGCTCCCTTTTTTAAATATGAGTGGTGACGTAGACCAAGAGTATTTTTCCGATGGTATTACCGAAGACATTATCACCGCCCTTTCTAAATTTAGATGGTTTTTCGTTATCGCCCGAAATTCCAGCTTTACCTATAAAGGCAAAACAATTGAGGTCAAGCAGGTGGCGGAGGACCTTGGGGTGCGTTATGTATTGGAAGGTAGCGTTCGCAAAGCTGGGAAGAAGGCGCGCATTACTGCACAGCTGATCGACGCGCCCACGGGTTACCATGTCTGGGCTGAGCGTTATGATCGAGATTTAGAGGATATTTTTGCAGTTCAGGATGAGATCACACATAACATTGTTCGCTCTGTGGGTCCCGAATTTCTATCGGCAGAGATGAAACGCGCCCAGCGAAAAGACGTTCTCAACTTAGATGTATGGGATTACATCATGAGAGCCAGTTCACATCACGGTCGATACACCAAGAAAGATGCCGCAGAAGCTCAACGCTTGCTTTTCAAGGCGATTGAACTGGACCCTATGAGTTCTGAGGCTTTCTGTCTCTTGGCCTTTACGCATTTGATGCAGGTGCAATTCGGCTGGAGCCAGTCAACAGCTAAGTCCATTGAAGCAGCCGAAAAAGCGGCCCAAAGCGCCGTGGCAATTGATGACCGGGATGCTTGGGCGCACACAGCTTTGGGTTTAGTCAATCTAATTTCAAAACGGTACGATGATGCCGTCTGTCGATTAGAAAATGCAATTGATCTCAATCCCAATCTGGCCAACGCATACGGTGCAGTTGGACAGGCGCTGGCACTTGCAGGCGAATATGAAGCAGCCGTCACCCATATCAACAAAGCAATTCGGCTGAGTCCCCACGATCCCTTTGCCGTTTATTGGTTTGGTCACCTTGGCGTGGCTGCCTTTGCGGATGAACGATACCAGGATGCCTGCTATTGGGGTCGAAAAACGATCCAGCAAAACCCGATGTTTCCAGGCGGCCATCGGTTAGTAGCAGCGAGTTGTGGTCAATTGGATCAATCGCAGGAGGCGGCAAGTGAGCTTAAAAAATTGTTTCATTTGATGCCGGGGATGACAGCAGATGATGTCAGAAAACAAGTCCCATTCAAAAGGCCCAACGACATGGAGCGTTATATCGAGGGCCTTCGAAAAGCGGGACTGAAAGGGTGAATATTCAGCCGACAAGGTTATACATATGGTGAACCTGAAAAATACGGCTTCGGTTATTCACTGGGACCCCTGAATCAAAAAGCCTGGATTAATGAAAAATTTCACACCTTTCTTTTCTGTACAGTTAAACAAGAAATCGTAGCAATAATATTGGGCATAAAACTTTTTTTTCTCCAACTAATCGGTAGTTTATATTCTCCAAAATACTTGTGGTAGTGCTTTCATATCTGCAATTTTGCAAAATGGTGGTTACATCTACTAATCACAGGTTTGCCTATTTTTGTGATATTTTATGATATCATAACCAAATGTTAGCGCTCGCAAGCCTAATGCTTTATAACTTACCAACTAAGTAGGGAGGCACAATTACAATGAAAAGATACCTAAAGATTGTTTTTTTGTCTCTTCTGTTTAGCAGTCTCCTGCTAACGGCAGGTCAATCATGCACAACATTCTGTCTTGATCATGGCGGCCAACCAGTGTTTGGAAGAAACTTAGACTGGTTTGTAGGTGACGGACTGGTGATTATAAATAAACGAGGGGTCGAGAAAACTGCGCTTGCAGATTCCTTTAACTGGGATAACCTTTTGAGCTGGACATCAAAATATGGCAGTGTAACATTTAATCAACATGGGCGTGAATTTCCCTTGGGAGGGATGAACGAAGCCGGGCTGATTGTTGAAACGATGGTGCTTGAAGTTACTGAATACCCATCACCCGATTCCCGGCCTGAAGTTCAGACATTGCAGTGGGTACAGTACCAACTTGATAATTTTAGCACTATCGAAGAAGTCATTTCAGGTCAATCACAGATAAGGATTCGTGAAATAGCAGATCCGGGGCTCCACTTTTTAGTATGCGATAGAATGGGAAACTGTGCCACTATTGAGTTTATCGGGAAAAAAGCAGTTTACCACACAAAAGAGACGATGCCGGTTAAAGCACTCACAAACAGTAAATATGCTGAAACAATCAGTTATTGGGAAAATAATAGTATACCTCAACCTGACAAGTACAAGACTGTTGGGCGGTTTGCCCGTGCCGCCAACATGGTAAAGAAATATGATCCGAAAACGACAAAGGCACCTATAGATTACGCTTTTGACATTTTAGAAAATGTTGCACATCCCTATTATACACAATGGCGGATTGTTTATGATGTGAAACATCTCAGTGTTTTTTTTCGAACACTTGAGAACCAAAGCATTAGGCATTTCAGTCTAAAATCGTTTGATTTATCCTGTGGGACACCCGTCCAGGTATTGGATGTCAATACCGAGCTGTCTGGAGATATTACTTATAAATTTGTTGATTACACATATCAAATTAATCGAAATCTAATCGGAGAAGCATTCAGAAAAACACCTAGTTTAAGTGCTGTCCCAGATTATGTTTTAGACATGCGTTCGAAATATCCCGAAGGCGCTTCCTGTATCGAGTAAATACTGCCTTTTAAAAAACTGATATTCTTTAAGTGATTACAATCAAAAATTATGAAGGTAATAACAGTACTGAGGTAAAGTAAGATAGTGTAAAAATCTACAGATAACCAACTAAACGCAGATGAGTCTCAATTCCCGATATCATAGAATAGCGTTTTATCAATAGTTGCGGTTTTCGAAACTGGCAACAAACTCGATGACACCTCAGATCTATAAAAAGCGACATAAGATTTATAACCCATA
>Ga0316194_10002956_pt1 | contig 11871 bp, 7 predicted proteins | sample CroRivsedime1_MG_FD_204936 | JGI IMG/M metagenome (GOLD analysis project Ga0316194, IMG submission 204936) | Coastal sediment microbial communities from Maine, United States - Cross River sediment 1 | ecosystem: Environmental > Aquatic > Marine > Coastal > Sediment | place: USA: Maine... | reverse complement strand
ACAATCAAAGTCGCCCTCACTCGGCGCTCCATGGCAAGACGCCGTATGAGATGTATCATGAAATCTCACCGGCTTGTGAGCGTCCTCGAGTCGAGCCACGGTTGAGGTGGCCGCGCAGTTCGCCCTGCGCTTCTCCGCACGCACCGATCGCCGGCCACTGTGGGGCACCCATTCGCCTTGCTGTGCGCTATCATAAGGGTCGTAAACACCTGCCGATCGTTGCTTTGAGACGCGCGGCGTAGACAAATCGTTTAGACAAAACTCGACATCGACAGCACCGGACGGCGTCGATTGTTTTCCTTGTACTCAGATGTCCGTCAGGTGGGCATCTTGAAGCATCTGCGCTGTGATGATGCCGACTGACACAGACATCGTCCAGTCATTTGCCAGGCAAGCATGGAAGCAAACTTTCGCTGGACCAGGACAGCATCCTGGCCTCGTCCGACACCGGCACCAGATCCTCCGGGTCTAACCAGCCTTCGGGTTCCTCAATCAAACGCCGGCTGGGTTTCTGTTGAGGGAGCTCACGCGTGGTGCCGGTAATCAGAAGATCATGAATGCACGCCAACACCTGGTCATTCTTGGGTAGGTCTCCGTGAGACTCCCGAACCCAGAATGTCGGAACACCGTCAAGAAGGCCCAGTTCATGGGAGACCCGGCCGTCCCCGTCGCGTGTTCTCTGGTATTTGAACTCGCCCGGGCTCTTGATCTGAATCCGATGAGGGGTCTTCTGGTCGTAACCCGCCACGTAGACCATGCGCTCGGGTTCAATAATCTTTTCCAAGCTTGTCTGAAAATCCCGGCCCTTGTCCAAGAGTGGCTGCAGAACAGGGTGTTTTCCCCAGGGCGACATCTTGAACAACTTGGCGTGGTCATCATCCAGGTTTACATTCGGGGAAGGCAACATCTGGTAGCTACCGGGGAAGGTGTTGGTGATCTGCAACAGTTGGTTCAGGGAATGTTTCGAGTCCGCCCCGGCAATCCACTTGACGATCCTTTCCTTGCCGGAAAGGATCAAGGGAACGGCATAGGCTCCCTTATTGGGCGTGCCCAACATGATCAAGCGCCCGCCCCGTTGCAGGCCGTCGGTGTCCATCATGCCCGTCCATATATCGGGAAAGCGCTGAATAAACCGTCGCGAGAGTAATCCCCCCATGGAATGGGCCACCAGGTGGACCGGTTCGCCGTGGCCCCAGGTGCTGATCTGGGCTGCCAGCCGCTCGGCGCTCTTATCGAGATCTATGCGCCAGTCAAAGGGGAAGGGCAGGACATGCCAATCCGCATCCAATTCCAGCAACATGGGCAGATAGGTATTGTGCAGACCGGCCAGTTGTATTCGCACCGCCGGATTCGCAGGTTGTCCTGCCAAGGTGAGCTTCAGATCGGCAATGCGCCCAGCAATGATCCGCAGAAAGTTGACCCAGACTCGGTCGGCGTCCCCTTGTGCGTCCACCGAATCCAGCAAGGCTCCCATGATACCGTTGATGACAATCACCCGGCCTCGTTTCCCGCGACGCCGTTTACGTGCCGTGCGCAGTAGCAGTTGAACGGTTGTGGTGCCGAGCTCCGCCTCGAGAAGGGTTTTCTCCTCATCGTCCAGGGCAAAGATCGCCTCCCTGGCGGCATCCATATTGCCTTCGGCTACAGCCTTCTGCAATAAGTTAAGATGCGGGTAATCAGGTAGTTTTGGCATGCTGTCCCTTCCTTGAGATGGCTCTTATTCTAAGAAAGCATAGTCGGTTCTTTTGGTATAGCCACTCTTGCACCGAAATTTGATCCACTCATGACTATGGCGCTAAACACCCGGCATACAAGATTCTGAAGGATGCGAAAGCGCCGGAGGGTTTAAAAGCGTTGGTAAATGATCGGGAGTTGGTGAATGCGCTGAGGATTTCGGAAAATGAGTGGAGATCGCTTGGTTCGATAAAGCTGCTGGCTGAGGTCAGTAAAGATGGGTATGTTCAGCTGTTGATTACTATTCGAGCTATTTCTTGATTCGATTGAAATTAGTAGTTCAGATTTTAATCTGACACTTACCCCAGACCCAGAAGAGGCGCTCCCGGCGAAGGAAACGGAGCCGTTTACGGTCTCTGGCAGAGACCATTGCCAGCTGCTGACGCAGAGCGAGTATTTCTAGGTGTAGGACGGTACGCCTACGGAGGATTCCGGCGAGGGTACTGAGCACGGGCAGGGGTATTGTCTTCATCCCGGAAACGATAAAGCTTGCAACTAGAAAAAGTTTAGGATACCGATCAGTATAGGGTTTCTGGTAGGGACGGCCGTTGCGGTTTGACGGAGCTATCGGACTGCAAGATTTTGGCAGCTCTCCCGTCCTGTGATAAAAAGGTGCTCGGAAAATCGCTGAATATCCTAAATATCGAATAATACTCGTGGCCAGACTGTTTATCTCATATGCACGGCTTGATGGCTCGGAACTCGCCGAGCGACTCGAAGCGGATCTACAAAATTCTAACCAAGATCCGTGGCGCGATCGATCTGAAATACAAGCAGGGATAGATTGGGCGAGGCAAATCGAAGGAGCTATCGATCGATGTGATGCGCTAATCGCAGTGCTAACCGTCGGGGCTTATCATTCTGAAATCTGCCGGGGTGAACACGGGCGCGCGTTACGCAAGGGCAAACGCGTAATTCCCCTGCTCGCCCAAACGGATGCTGATCGTCCCGTGTATCTGGAAATGAAGCACTACATCGACTTCACCGATCCGGATCAATATGATTTGCGGTTCACCGATCTGCTGACGAATATCAAGATGTCGGGCGGTGTTACCTGGAACGAGCTATCGCCGCGGTTTCGCGCTCAGTTGGGAGGTGAGACACCAATCAGCCCACATGGTGCCCTGTTGCGCAATCGCCAGGCGAAGTGGAGTGAGATTTATGAACTGGCGGTAACTCAGCGTAAACGTTATCTAGAAGCACTTGCCCCGCGCTCCGGAACCATAGGGGTATACGAATCCGGACTTTATACCCGGCGAACTGAGGCCGAAAACGAATTCGATGCGTTCATCAAAGGCCAGGCTTATGCGCTTTTGTTGATCGGTGAAACCGGGATGGGCAAAACTAACCTTTTGTGCAAATGGTCCGGTCAACAATCAAACGCGGGGAACGCCGTTATGATGTTCCATTGCGATCGGCTCGGCACTAAATCCGTAGAGCGTGAACTGTTAACCAATTTTGGTATGGAGGATCTCGGCACCCTCGCGCAGGTACTTGCCGACCTCGAAACTACGTCAAGCAATTCGGAACGCCTGTTGATCCTGATCTTCGATGGCATCAATGAGTATCGAGGAAGCGCGCAGGAGCTTCTCATCGAAATCGATTCGCTTGTCGCGAAACTGCCAGGTAAGCATCTGCGTATCATTTTGAGTTGTAGCTCTGCGACTTGGAGCCGGCTCGACCGCATCGGTCCCGTTCAATTGACTTGGGACCATTATCATCGAGCGCGTAACGATGAGGCGTATGTAGTCTTAAAGAAATTCAACGAGGAAGAAACGACAGCAGCATTCGATTTGTACCAACGGTTCTTCAAACTGAAATTCACGCGCTCTGATCTGCCTTTTGCTTTGCGAACCCGTTTGCGTGAACCGCTTTTATTGCGCCTACTGGCCGAAACGTACCAAACCTTGCCTGATCGGAGTGCGGTACCCACGTTCGATACACTCGTATTTGCCCGCTATTATGACGAGCGTGTACGACGTCGTGATGACCGATTCTTGATTGATGAGCTCGTTGAAGAAATGGCCGCGCAGCAGTCGAGTGCGCTATCGATCGATAGCCTGAGCCGGCATCCTGCGCTCGGGCCCGCAGTGCTGAGCGAAGCAGCCGACAGTAGCTATAACCGGCTGCTCGATCTAGGGGTCTTGTTGGAAATGCAGGGCGACCTTTTTCATGACGCCGTTGTAAAATTCACTTACCCGCTGGTTGGCGCTTATACCCTGGCGCGTCGACTTTCAAGAGAAAAGCAGCCGCTGGGCCGGGCTATACGCGACCTCGTAGAACAAACTGAAAGGTTCCCGTTCGCGTGGGATGCCGCCGTTACACTACTGATGATGCGCGGCGATTTTGAGTTGTACGCCGAACTGGCAGCCACACCTAATCCAGAGGAACGCGAACTGGTGAGCGAAAGCCTAGTGCGGTTACAGGATGCGGATCGCGACCGTGCTGAGGAGATCCTCAAAGGTCTTCTCGACAGCGAACAAGAACAACAACAACGTACTGCTTTGCGGGCCGCTTTTAGCATCGGGCCCGACGCGCGCGAACTGCTCCTGAGTGGCGCTATGAGCAAATCACAGTCTTTGCAACAGGCCGTGAAGGATACCCTTTTTCTAATCTGGTCAGGCACGTCAGGGACGCGCGGTCGAGTAAGCACCAGTACCGTCTATTTCCTGTGGCGTCATGAACAGGATTTTACGCATCAAATGATGCGCGATCTCGTGGCACGGGTAAGCTGGCGGCGTTTGCCGGAAGCCACGAGAATTATACGCTTTATCCTCGATTGGTGTATTACTCTTTACATTAACCATTGCGACCGCGCGGATGTCGCGCAACAAGTGGCAGAATTGTTCCACGAACTGATCGTCGGCCGTCTCCATCTTGACCGGATGAATTTCGGATCGCACTTTGACCAGGTGGTACTGAGAATTGTCGCTTCAGTATTTTCAAGACCGATAATGGAGTGGACCCTGATGGAGGATCCTGAGCATTTCTTCCAGCGCCCCGAATCAGAGAAAAATCTGCTGACGGAGGCAGAGTCACTTGTTGATCCAGCAGCAGATATAATTGCCGCCGAAGATTTGATGCGGCGGATGCTTGATTCGAACGCGGCTGCCCTGCGCGGCACCGCCACGTTGATTCTTGCGATACATTCGTACGCGGATTTCACGCGAAGCGAAGGACTGCACCGGCGGTTGTTCGCTGCACTCGACGCCGACGGCCAGTTTTGGCAACTGATTGGATTCTCGGTCCTGTTACCGGACACCCCGGTCTTATGGGTGGACCTACTCGAAGATATGACGCAGCAGATCTTTGAATCTACCGGCCAGCCGTTTAGTGAGGACACCGAGCAGCTAAAAAAAAGCGATCTATTATTTGTTCCACTCGGACTGGCGTATGGCAAACTTGGCCAAGGCATGCCGTACTTCGAGCAATTGCTCGCCTCGGCATTGTCGCAAGATAGACACGAGATCGCAGCGCGCGTCGTCGCAAACTTAGGTCCGATTGGATTCTACTACCCGCGCATCGTACTCGCCGTGCTGCAACCGTACCTTCAGGGGCTATTGTCACAACCTGACACACTTGAGGCATTGGCGAACTCGCTCGCAACGATCCGGACCCTGCATTTTGATCTGGTCGATACCTTTATCTTTCGTGCTGGGCTCGATGAATCGTTCTACCGCAAAGTTGCAGTAACGATGGATGTTAAACTTACCAACCGCTTTATGCTGACGCTTGGCTTGTACAATAATGCAGTTCATCAGTGCCTGCATTATCCCCGCATGCGACGCTGGTTGACCCAGTTTCCGCTCGAGCGTTTAGCGCAAGTCGATAGTGCAGGTGACTTCGTTACTGACTATGCAACCAAAATCCTTCGCATGGCGCGCGAAGCCAACTTTAACCTGCTTGAATTTACTCTCCCCGAGTAACAGCGATGCGCCTCATCACCAAAAAAACAGGCTCTGAATTAACGCTTATCGGCCGAATCGTACGCAAATGCGTATATGCTTATCTTTTTTTCCGGATCTCGACGCTTGGTTTTACTTTGCTGTTGCCACTGCTCGGCGCAGCAAGCAGTCAGCAATCACTTCCTGAGAAAAGCGTGTTCGTGATGCTTACCGTCGGTATCGCGTTCCATATTTTCGCCTACGTGCTAAACGACATTATAGACCTGCAGGTCGACCGCAGCGAACCGCTACGCGCGGATTCGCCCTTAGTTCAAGGCAAAATTGATCCGCGAAAAGCACTGCGACTCGTATTGTTGCAACCACCGCTGGCATTCGCCATCGCTTATTTCGCTGGAGCCACCTCTAGTGCACTGACGATGCTGGGGATCGCATTTTTGGCCCTCGCGGTATATGACATATACGGAAAGCGCTGCCCAGTACCCTTGTTCACAGATGTAATTCAGGCAGTCGGTTGGTGCACTCTATTATTGTTTGGTACTTTTTTGTATAAACCAGTGTTGCACCACGACACGCTTTGGCTGCTCACCTGTGTGTTCGTTTATGTATTGTTGATCAACGGCATCCACGGGGGCGTACGTGACCTCGCCAACGATCACACGCATCAAGCCCGCACCACGGCGATTTGGCTCGGTGCTCGATCCACATCGGAATCGCAGATTAAATTACCCATAAAACTCATCGCTTACGGATTCCTGCTCCAAGCCGCGATGGTCACGTGCGCTATTTTTTGTCTAAATTCAATCAACTATCCAATTCATGAATTTTGGGTCGCCGCAGTTCCAGTCCTCACTGGCTTGGCAATTTCGACGATCATGTTAATGGGTGTGCTATTACGTTTGAGTGTTCGCCGCAAACTGGTGGCTTTTGGCGCCACCCATACCTTTATTTCTATGGCAGTCCTGCCTGCACTGTACCTTCCCGTGCTGAGTCCTGCTACAGTCGTAACCGTAATAGCGGTATTCGCTTTACCGACGCTCGCAATGTACCTTTACAATGGGTCACGCTGGTGCCTGTAGCCACAACTCTTGCGATTCGGATTATTGGGCTCTTAGAGCTAATGCGAATGGAGAAAGCCGCCGCAGCGGCTGTATTTACGTTCCTAGGCGCATATCTTGTGGCCCCCCTGGACGAACTGTGGAACGGTAACACATTGTTTGCCGCAGTCGTGATAGGCTTGATTACCGTATTCGGCGTTGTAATTAACGACTGCTGCGACGTTCTGGAAGACAGTATTGGAAAACCTGAACGCCCCATCCCGTCGGGGAGGGTCTCGCGACGCCTGGCAGGGACATTCTCCTGGTCACTCGCTGCTATGGCGATTGCGATCAGTGCGCTCCTCGGTATGCGTTTGGTACTCATCGCCGTCGTACTGATTGGGATCACCGCAACCTACTCATTTCGCCTGAAAAATACCGTGATCATAGGGAACGCGTCGGTCGCATTGTTGGTGTCTTGCGTACCACTGTATGGCGCTCTCGCCGTCGGTCGCATCACCTCAGCTGTCTGGATAGCCGCCATCATTACATTTCCATACGTACTCGCTCAGGAGGCAATGTTCGACCTCGAAGACGAGAAATGCGATCGCGAGGCCGGCTTAACAACCACGGCAACATATTTCGGTGTAGCCGGTGCGGCCGCTTACATACGGACAGTTCTCGTTTTCACTATGGCGATTGCTCTGGTGCCATGGTTTCTGGGATTAGCTTCCGGCTTTTACCTGGGGACACTTGCAATATGCACCTTGGCCCCAATCGCATTCATGATTTACCATTTGCGTATGCCACTTAATTTACTGACGATAAGCAAGCTGGTTAAAGTGGTTCGCCTGATATGGGTGACAAGCCTTTTGCCGTTAGCTCTGTTGAAATGACTTACTATCTACGCACACATATCATTTTACTCGGTGTACTGATAATGCCTGGCGTGGTACCTGCATTAACCAATTGGGAAGACGCTAGACGGGTGAGTAAAGAAGAAATTGTCGCTGCAATGCATCGTCAGAAGGATCACGGATATGTTATCGAGGCGATCGCGAACGCGACGCGGTTACAAAGCGGAATTTTTCTAGATTTAGCTGAACAAGCGTTAAAGTACGATCCTGCTAAACGACCCTTGCGTATCGGACATCAAGAGTACTTTGAAGCATTGCTCGAGGTTAGTGGCATGCGCAGAAATTCTATCCCAACTTACATCCGGATCGCCCACGATTATCATGAGGATTACTTGATCGACGGACAAATGGAGAACGTCATAAGTACCATTAAAAACGGCGAAAGGCCACGGCGTGCGCTCAATATAAAGGTTGGCTGGCCCGATTCACCTTACGCGTCGGATAGCTATTCGTACCTAGATAATAGCGCGCAGCCACATGTAGAGGTCACCCATAAACAAGTTAGCTCGTATCGCATTCTGGATTTCGGCTACGCCATGGTTTATGACGAGATTCGTGGTGTCACAGGGCGTGCGACGACGGGTCTATTGGGGTTGATTTTCAAGCTTCTTGGTAAAGCCGAGGCTGTCCAGACACGATTCGCCTTCTCTTCTGACGGTATTCAGATGTCACTGACGACAGCAAGAAAGCTTTTTACGATCACACAACCTGTTGCAATCTATCCTGATGGCCGTATATACACCGGAGTGCCGCCGAATCGACCGGATCTGGCCGAACTCGAAAAAAAGCTGAGAGGTCTTGAGTTCAACATTCTCTACGTGCCGTTGGGATTGAATCCGGTGCCGTAAGCGGCAACTTAAAACTCGGTCTCCTGAACCATTAGCCGGCCGTCGTCACAGAATCTATGTTCAACTCGGCTACGCGGCTCTTGCGTTCATAAACTCTACGAGAGTCAGACCACATCGGTAAAATCCTACCATCAGCATCACTGACTAGCCATGGCTCCATAACCGCAAAGCGTTGTGACTCGGATTCGAAATCGTCGGGTGTCAAGGGCACACCATACGCCTCTGGCGGCTCACGATCTGATCCGGCCACATAAGTACGGCTTTCGTCAGGACGGTATGATTCTTGGTACTGGTCGATCAGATCAAGCAGCGCCGTAGAGTACCATCCACGCTTCAGCATACGGGGAAGGTCATGCAAAAGTTTGGCCGCACGATTTCTAGGAGCGTAGATTATTTCAAGTAGCCATTTATACTCGCCAACAAATTCCTCAATAGACATTTTTTGCGGTCGCACAACCAGCGTATAAGTATTGAAATCGCGTAACAACGCGTTGGGAAGCAATGCAGGACGCGGTTGTGCCGCCAGCGCATGGAAATGAGGTGTACCAGGTATCGGTGTTTCGAAGCATACATACCACGGTACGTGGATTCCACAATCGTGCAACTGCTCAGGTATAGATCGCAGGTAATCTAGATCATCGATTTGCGGACTGAGCATCAAACCCGATCCAACAAGTATCCCGTGTTCATGACATTGTTCTATTACGCGGCGTGTTTTATCGATGGCGTTCTGAAACTTGCGCATATCGCTTAATGTTTCAGGATTGAAACTTTCCAAGCCGACAAATAGAAATCGGCAACCTGAACGCGACATCATGCGTACCAGCTCAACGTTAGCGATTGCGTTAAAGGTAATGGATGAGCCCCAGCGGATACCGAGAGGCTCAAGTGCCTGGCAAAGGTGTCTTAAATACCGCGGGCTCCCGCCAATATTGTTGTCATAAAAAAGAACAAAGCTGAGACGCAGGGTGCTAACCAGCTTACATAATATACTCCTGCCGGCGTTGAGGTCACGAACGACAGACTCAGTTGGCCGCACATGAAAGCGCGTACCAATGCCGGTCAGCGCGCAGAAATTACAGTTAAACGGACAACCGCGGGTTGCCTCCAGCCCCAGCGGCAAAATCTGCTTTTTCGCAAGCAGATCGAAGCGTGGGATCGGCACCTGCAAGGGGTCATATGGCGTAGCCTTATACAAGGCTTGGAGTTTACCGGCACAAAAATCTCGATATACTCGAGGTACACTTCCTTCTGGATCGCCCACCACCACTGCGTCGAAAAACGGTTGGCAGAGCTGCGGATACGAACTGGCCATACTGCCGCCATATACGGTTTTCGCTCCGCGGCGACGCCAATAGTGGGATATCTGTCGTGCCCGATCGAAATCGGAATGCATTCCGGAAATGAATAACAGATCGTAATCGCGCTCCCAGTCGGGGTCTTCCCAGGTATCGTTGATTACTTCGATATCTATGTCGTCTGGGAGTAACGCGGCGATCAGCGGTCCGATCTGAGGCTGCAGAAAACCCCGATGATGCGCACCGTTGCGATGATAATCCACAAACACGAATATGATCCCAACCCGCATTGCAGCCACAATCCCTGACTTTTCGATAATTAGTGTCCGTCCATAAACAGCATCTTACGTCATTCCGGCGAAGGCCGGAATCCAGTAAGGTGCTTCGTTCATACGCTGTTGCAGATGTCACGAAAAATAACACGTACTCAGGGATTTAGGTACAGTCTAGCATGTACCGAATCCAGAGGAGTGCCCGAGGTACTGTCAACTTAACGATATCCAAACCGCACTACCGATCGATGGTTTCATCCCTTTACTATTCGGCCATGATTTGGGCGCACGTCACCTCCTGCCATTCACGGAATGCCCTCGAGCGAAACTCGCGATAGTGAATCGCTCGCGTCAAATGCCGACCCAGTCTGAACAGATTGCCTACCACGCCATAAACGGTGAGAAAGCGCTGCGCCTGGCCAGCTGATTTGAACCGACGCATCTGTCGTTCGCGTTGGCGAGTTGGTTCATGTGATACCTCAGCTCGGTTGTTTTCGTACTGTTCAGTGCTGTGTGTAACCGAAGGAAACACCTCCCGGCGCGCAGCTGAATAGCTTTTCAGTTTGTCCGTAATCATTCGCCATGGTGCCTGGCGCTGGCCCTTCAATAGCTTACGGAAAAATCGTTTGGCTGCCACCTTGTTACGGCGTTTCTGCACCAGAATGTCAATGGTGTCTCCGTCCTGGTCGACGGCCCGCCAAAGATAATGCAGCTCACCACGGATCTTGATAAACACCTCGTCGAGATACCAGGTGTCACCACATCGGCCTTGTCGTTTCTTCAGCTTCCGAGCGTAATCCGGCCCGAACCTGTTGCACCATTGCCGAATGGATTCATAGGTGACGACAATTCCACGTTCGGCCAGAAGGTCTTCCACGTCTCGAAAACTCAGACAGAAACGGTGATACAGCCAAACTGCGTGACTGATGATTGTCGGCGGAAATCGGTATCCATGGTATAACTGCTTAGCATCTTTCATGCCTGTAGTCTGGCCGATTTAGCGTGAAGTTGACAGTACCTGACAAGAACAGTAAAAGCTGTCTTTGAAATCTATGCTTACTTAATGCTACCTGCTTCGAGCTGCACGCATCTTCAAACCATAAGCTGATCCAGGCGCTCCACCAGATCTTCAGCACGCAGGTGCGTGTAGCGCCTCAGCATCTGCATGGACTTGTGGCCGGAGATAGCGGCCACTTCCTGGTCACCGAGGCCTGCTTCGACCAGACGCGAGACGGCTTCGTGGCGCAGATCATGAAAACGTAGGCCATTGATACCGGCCTCCTTGAGTGTGCGGTGCCAAGCCGGCCGAAATTCATATGGCCGGCGTTTGCCGTCGCGGCCGGGTTCGCCCCAGAAGATGAGATCAGTATCGATGGGACGCACCGGATTGCTTAGCGCCAGGCTAAAAACTTGTTCTGCTTTTCGGGTGAGCGGGACGGTTCTGGCGGAACCGTTCTTGGTCTCGCTCAGGTACACGGTGCGTTTTTGCAGGTTCACCTGCCGGCGGGTCAGTGACTTGATCTCGCCGGCGCGCATGCCGGTGTAGAGCGCGATACGCGCAATCCAGCCCAGCATCGGATTGGAATGCTTGTCGCAGGCTTCAAGCAATTGCCTTTCCTCGTCGCCAGTCAGGCGACGGTCGCGTCCTTTCGCGGGTGTCGGTTTGCGGATATTGGCGACCGGGTTGTAGAACAACCCCACCCGCCATTCCTTAATGGCGATGGTGAACAGATGCGACAGCAGTGAGAGTTCCAGCCGCACGGTGCTGGCTGACTTACCGGCCTCCAACCGTTCGTCACGATACTTTGCCACCAGGTCCGGTGTGATGGCTGCCAGGCTGTAGGCGCCCAGCTTGGCCCTCAG
>Ga0316194_10002955_pt1 | contig 11873 bp, 10 predicted proteins | sample CroRivsedime1_MG_FD_204936 | JGI IMG/M metagenome (GOLD analysis project Ga0316194, IMG submission 204936) | Coastal sediment microbial communities from Maine, United States - Cross River sediment 1 | ecosystem: Environmental > Aquatic > Marine > Coastal > Sediment | place: USA: Maine... | reverse complement strand
GCATGCGCGAACTGTCCCTCGGCCTGACCCGGCCGGTCGACCTGTTTCACGTCCTGAGGAAGGAACTCGGTGTCGGCATCATCAATGGTATCGTTCTCGGCATTCTGATTGGTATTGTCGCCTGGGTGTGGAAGGACAACGTCTTCCTCGGCCTGGTGATCGGGCTGGCGCTGGCGATGAATACGCTGATCGCCGTATCGATTGGCGGCACGGTGCCGTTGATACTGAAAAACTTCGGCATCGATCCGGCGGTCGCGTCGGGACCGCTGCTGACCACGGTCACCGATATGGCTGGCTTTTTCCTGGTCCTCAGCCTCGCAACCCTGTTCATGCCGCAACTGATCAGCTGAGTCGTCAGGCGGGAGCGCTTTGTGTTAGCGCCGCCTCTCGATCGGGATCGAGGTATTAATGCTGGAAGATGGCCGAAACCCGGGCGAAAGAACAATGCATGACGGTGGCAACCTGGTTGCGCCGGGAAGGCATTTCACCGGTGATAGCAGGGAAAAATAACACCAATCCGGCTTCGCCCGCTGAATTTGTCTGTGGCACACAAATTTTAGTGACCTTTTTTTATCGTCACCGGCCGTGGGTGTTATGATTACCCGCTTTAACCGCACAGCATCTTCGTCTATGAAACAACTGTCTGATATCGGCCTCGTAGGCCTCGCAGTAATGGGTGAAAACCTGATCCTTAATATGGCCAGCAAGGGCTATACGGTAACCGCCTATAACCGCACGACAGACAAGGTCGACAACTTCATCAAGGGTCGTGCTGCCGGAAAAAATATCCGCGCTGCGAGTTCCGTGGAAGACCTGGTCGCCTCGTTGGAATCACCGCGTAAAATAATGCTAATGGTCAAGGCAGGGCAGGCGGTTGACGATTTTATCGAACAACTGATTCCACATCTCGATGCCGGCGACATCATCATCGATGGTGGCAACGCCCATTTTGGTGACAGTATCCGCCGTACCGCATACCTGGAAAGCAAGGGTTTGCTGTTTATCGGCACCGGCGTCTCCGGTGGCGAGGAAGGCGCCCTAACGGGCCCGTCAATCATGCCGGGAGGATCCATCGAGGCCTGGGAAGCGGTCAAACCGATCTTTCAGGGGATTGCGGCACGCGTCGAAGATGGCACACCCTGTTGCGAATGGGTCGGTGCCGACGGCGCGGGTCATTTTGTCAAGATGGTCCACAATGGCATCGAGTATGGCGACATGCAGCTGATCTGCGAAGCCTACCAGATCATGAAGCAGTTGCTGGGAATGAGCGCGGCGGAAATGCATGCGGTATTCGCGGACTGGAACAGCGGTGAACTGGACAGCTACCTGATCGAGATTACGCGCGACATCCTCGCGTACGAAGAAAATGGCGAAGCGCTGGTGGAGAAAATTCTGGATACCGCCGGACAGAAGGGCACCGGCAAATGGACCGGAATAGCCGCCCTCGAACTCGGTATTCCACTGACTTTGATCGGTGAAGCGGTCTCGGCGCGGTTTTTATCTGCACAGAAAGACGAGCGCGTGCAGGCTTCGTCCCTGCTCAAAGGCCCGCAAACAACCTTCGCAGGCGATCGCGAAGCCTTTATCGAAGATCTCCGCCAGGCCCTGCTCGCATCCAAAATCGTCTCCTATGCGCAGGGTTACCTGCTATTGCGTGAAGCGGCCAACGAATATGACTGGGACCTGGACTATGGCGGAATCGCGTTGATGTGGCGCGGTGGCTGCATCATTCGTTCGGTCTTTCTCGGCCGTATCAAGGACGCCTTTGACGCCGATCAGACGCTGCCCAATTTACTCTTATCGCCTTACTTCCGCGACAAAATCGATGGCGCCCAGGCGGGCTGGCGCCGCATCGCCGCGGCTGCGATAAGTCACGGAGTTGCCGCACCCTCGATGACCTCGGCACTCAGTTATTTCGACGGCTATCGTGCAGAGCGTTCGCCCGCCAATCTGTTGCAGGCCCAACGCGACTATTTCGGAGCGCATACCTACGAGCGCATCGATCGGCCGCGAGGTGAATTCTTTCATACTAACTGGACGGGGCGTGGCGGCGATACCGCCTCGTCAACCTACGACGTCTAGCGGCTAGCCGCTGATTCAGGGGCTTAGTTGCTGCGTTTGAAACTGCCGGTTTCCAGGTAGTGAAGCACCTGCTCGATAACGGCATCGTTGCTCATCATAAAGGGGTGCGTAACCTCCATTTCAATGTGATCATTCATACCCTCGAGACGCGTGCTTTCGACCGACACCTTGCCGTCATTAGCGCCCGGTATCATGCTGGACAGGATCAGATTGACACTCAGGGTACCGGCAATAATGCCGAGGTCGAAATCAGCCTTACCGAGTTGGTTCGGCACACTGGCCTCACCGGTGCCCAGTTCGAGCCCTGCATCACCGTGAAAGAAATGGAAACCAGGGACATCGCGTAAATTATCAACCACCTCGCTGCCCTTATTGGGCGGACCAAGCATCACCACCCGGCCCAGGTTGTCAATCTGGTGATGGGCCAGATACTGGCGCACCAGGATCCCGCCCATTGAATGCGTCACGAAGTGGACGGGCTGCGCGGGGCGGCAGGCTGCGAGCGCGGGTTCGATGGCCTCCACGGCCAGGGTTTCGATGTCGCCGGCGCGCGAATCGTAATCCGAATTGATGACGCAATAACCCTCTTTTTCAAGTGCACTTTGCAGTGCCGCCATTGAATTTTCGGTGCGCGCCAGCCCGTGCAGAAGAATGACGTTATCAGCATTTACCGGCATCAACAGCGCACTCAGTAGCAGGCTCAGCAGCGCAAATCTAACCTTCGATTTCATCGGTATCGAATTGCCCGGATAGTCTGCGACGCACGTGCGACCATGACATTCCGATGGCAAGCACACCACTGAGCACAAACAGCAATACCCATACAAACGTCGAACTATTGTCGAGCGCAATCAGGTCCCACTCGATCAACAGCCAGATAATCACCGCGAAGAACGCACCGGCGAGAATCGTACCGATAGCACCCAGTGAATTCCAGGTAGCCCGCAGAAAAATGGCCCAGCCGATTAGCAACACCACTCCTGCCGCCACCTTGTACACCATCGCGGTCTCCGACATCAGCCACCCCACCCACGAGTACCCGCTCGGGTTATAGGTTAGAAACACCAGCGCAAAAGCGAACACGAGGCGCATCAGGAAGCTGCCTATATCAAATTCATTTCTAGCCATATGAAGTAACCATCCCTCAAAAAAATCTATGGTAACAGAGTGTTTGCCGGGTTGAGAAACTCTGTTTGTTTTCACTCACTATCCCGCCAGATAAACCGCTAACCACGCGCGCGCAACCAGACAACCGACTCAAGGCTCAGCGATTCATCCGCTTGATCTGGGAGCGACGATCCACCGCCCAGGCATATTGTTCCGGCCACATCGCGTATTCAGGATCGACGCCGAGCGCTTCGGCGGCATGCAGGGGCCAGAACGGTTCATACATCAGCTCCCGCCCCAGTGCGACCAGGTCAGCCGCGCCGCTTTGCAGGATGTCCTCAGCCTGCTGCGGGTCGATGATGACACCCACCGCCATCGACATGAGGCCCGCCTGTTCACGCATTTGCTGCGCAAACGGCACCTGGAAACCCGGTACTCGTGCAGAGTCGGTAGTCAACGGTTTACCGCCATCATCACAGCGAAAACGAGGCGCGCCCCCGATGCCACCGGAAGAGCAGTCGACCACATCGACGCCGATCTGCGCCATCTGTTTGCATAACACCACCGAGTCTTCAAGCGTCCAGCCACCCTGCCGACCATCGACTGCCGAAATACGCACAAACAAAGGCGCGTCCTTTGGCATTGCCGCGCGCACCGCTGCGGCAACTTCCAGCGGAAATCGCATACGCCCTTCGATATCCCCACCGAATTCGTCGCTGCGCTGGTTGGCCAGCGGCGACAGGAAACTGTGCAACAGGTATCCATGTGCCATGTGTAATTCGATCACCTTGATGCCTATGGAGAAAGCACGTCGTGTTGCCGCAACAAAAGCCTCCTTGATCTCAGCCAGGTCTTCCGGGGTCAGTTCAAGCGGTAACGGCCAACCCTCCGTCACCGCCACTGCAGATGGCGCAACGGCCTGCCAGGGAGACTCACCGCGCGCAGCATCTTCGGCAGTGAGCGGACTACCGCCCTTTTCCACAAACGGCACGCGGGTCGAAGCCTTACGCCCGGCGTGTGCAAGCTGCATACCCGGCACACAACCCATCGACTCAATAAATTCGATCGTGGGTCGCAGGGCCTCGGCCTGGGCATCGGTCCAGATACCCAAACAACGCGGCGTGATCCTGCCGCGCTCCTCGACCGCCGTGGCCTCGGTGAAGACCAGTCCCGCCTTGCCACGCGCAAACGTACTCAAATGCGCGAAATGCCAGGGCTGTGCAAATCCGTCGACGGCACTGTACTGGCACAGCGGCGAAACGACGACGCGATTCGGCAGCGTACAGCCGCGTATCCTCAGGGGCTCGAAGAGTTTTACGGATTCAGACATCAACATTCCACAGGCAGTTTAAGCAGCGCGCGATTATCAGGGTTCCTGCAGGAAATTACAAAGCAACCGGCAAACAATAACCACCGAGCCTGCAAGCTACGCCAATTCAGCGACCAGGGTATCGCCGATTCTGAGCACGGCCTGCAACAAACCGTCGACCTGGGCGGATTCGGAGCGAGCGCCGAGGAAACAGGGGCGTATAGCGAGCTGTCCATTGACACGCGTGGTGCTCGGCAGGAACTCGTTCTCCCTGATCAATCTCCGGCACAGCTTGTGATTGAGCCGATCGAGATCACGCACTGCGGATGATCGATAGCGAAAACAGCATACCGAAAGGGTCGGCTCGAGCAACAACTCGAGATTCTCGTGCCGGCGACAGCGATCGGCCAGCTCACGCGCCATATCGTTATGCCGAACGATGCGCTCGCGCATCCCGCTAACACCGATCTCGCGAATCAACGCCCAGACCGCGATACCGCGGCAGGGTGCGCTCAACTCGGTGCCGTAACTGAAGTAAGGAACGCCGAAATCATCCATCGAATGTTCGACCTCGCCCGTCGTGCCATCATGCTCGAGCGTACCCTCGAGATAATCGGCAGCTTCCTGGGTAAACGCGCGTTCCAGCAGACCGCGGTCGTGCACAAAGGTCGCGGAAACGCCGACCGCCGCACCCAGCCATTTATGCGGATCGACGATCACCGAATCGGCCAGTTCAAGCCCCCGATAAGCATCGCTGAGCCTTTCATCCAGAATCCCGGGCAGGCCATAGGCACCATCGATGTGAAACCAGACATCAAACTCACGCGCTATTGTTCCAATCGCCAGCAAGGGATCAATCGCACCGGTATTGGTGGTGCCGGCGCTGGCGACGATCGCCATCGGCAGAATACCAGCGCTGAGATCCTGTTCTATGGCCGCGCGTAACGCAACCGGCAGCATACGACCCTGGTCATCACAGGCGATCGATTTGATCGCACGACGACCGATCCCGAGCACACCGCCAGAACGCTGGATGGTGTGATGACATTCGCGACTGGCATAGACGCTAACCGCGCGATCGACTCCGTCACGCGCGGCATCCCGGCCCACTTTTTCAAAGGCGGCCTGGCGCGCCGCACCGAGGGCTACCAGATTTGCGACCGAACCACCGCTGCTGTAAATCCCTTTCATCGCGCCGAGTCCCAGCATTTCCGCAAGCCAGTCCAGCGACAGTTCTTCCAGCAGGTTGAATGCAGTGCGCCCGTAGCGCTGCGGCGATGCAACGCTGGCGGCAGTCGAGGCCAGCGTCGATGCGCTGGTGCCCCCGGTGGTAATAAACGCGGTGAATCCCGGCCGGCTGATCGCGGAACCGTTTGTTACCACCTGGGTCATCAGCTCGTCAACGACCCTGTCGATACCGACACCCTGCTGCGGCAACGGTTGCTCGAGTGCAGCGCTCCAGCTATCCCTTCGGCTGAGTGCATCCGCATGCTCGAACGTCAGGTATTGATCGAGCCCGGCACCCACGCGCGCGAGCAATTCCTGCAACCGACCGGTTTCCGCCTTGTCCTGTGACATACTTGTTCTCGCCTTGATCCGTTGAATTTAAACGGCGCAACCATAACAGCAATTACGAGGCTTTTCAGCCGGATCTGCGATCAACAGTCTACGCAGATACAGTGGGGAATCGGATGCGGAATTCGGCACCGGGTTCAGCGTTGACCACATCGACCTCGGCACGCATTGCGCCTGACAGCTGGCGCACCAATGCGAGCCCGATTCCGGTGCCAACCGTCTCGCGGGTGAGCTCATTTTCACTGCGGTAGAACAGGGTAAATATTTTCTTCATCTGATCGGCTTCGATTCCGGGGCCATAATCGCGCACCGCGAACTGTACGCGCCCATCCTGCATTTGCCGGAACTGAAGATCGATGCTGCGGTTTTCAGCAGCGGCGGAAAACTTGACCGCGTTATCGACCAGGTTGATGAAAATCTGAATAAACCAGTCGACATCAACCGGAATCAGCAATTGCTCTACCTCGACCTCGCCGTCAATGCTCAGGCTGAACCCGGATGCTTCCAGTTGCGACTCGAGCCGTGGCTTGAGCTCTGCCAGGGCAGCGCCCACGGTCACCGGGCTGATGCTGGCAGTCTGCTCGTTGCGCGACAACCGCGCGAGCTGCAGGACGTTGTTGATCAGGCGCGTCAGGCGCTCGGCTTCGTGAAAGATAAAATCATAATAGGTTTTGCGTTTAGCCTCGTCGACCCAGCCTTCACGCAGCATCTCGCCGTACATACGAATCGAGGTCAACGGCGTCTTCAACTCGTGACTGACCGCGGAGACGAAATCCTGTTGCTGGCGAGCCAGCGCCAGCTGCCGCTGTCCCAGTCGCAGCAACATCAGGCAGCCGCCGATCAGCACCAGCGCTAGCACCAGTGCCGACCAGATAATCACCTGGCCACCGGCACCGATGGGTAAACGCGCCAGCGTGTAAATAAGCTCGACGTCAGCAAAAGGCGCAATCAGCCTGCCCTGGTAAAGCAATTCACTGCTGTCCTGCTCGGCACTCGGACGGTAGAGACGACTGTATTCGGCGGAAAATTGACGCAGTATTGCGCCACGATAAGCAACGATCAGTTCACTCATAGATGACAGGCTGGACTCCCGGAACGGTGCCCTGATCAATCCGTCGATAAAATCCGCCTGATCGATCAGTACTCCCTGCACGTGGCGTTCATCTTGATGCCAGACACGCCTGAAAAGCACGAAATGGCCACTGTCGAGCAGGGCAAACTCCATCGGCTCGACTTCGCTCTCGAAAGTCTCGATACGGATCGATTGTTGTCCTGCTAGCGAAACGGCCGCCTGCTTTTCCTCCTCGGCTGCATCTTCTCCCAAAGTCATCGATGGGGTCATCGATGGCGACATGGCTTGCGGCAAGGAAACCTTTTCCTTACGCGAACGTTTGGCTTCGGCCTGCTGTTCGCCGTCTGCGCGTTCTGCTGCAACCTGTACCGTATCGACCTCGGCGGCAATCGCCTGCGCTTCGGCGGCGACCTGGTAGCTGTCTTCGAGTTTCAGATCTTTGACCTGGTCGGTTGGCGCTTCGCGCGTGGCAGGTGCTTTCTGCTTGCGCAAGGATAAATTATCGAAGCCTGACTGTGCCAAACTGTCGCCATCGCCTGCGGCGGGTTCATCCGCGGCGATATCGCTCGCAATGCTTTGCGAACTGGCACTTTCAGGTGCGCTCGAAAACAAAGCGCTATTCGCACGCTTCGACACTTCGAGCGATTCTTCGATGGCCGGGCTGGGCGCAGTAACGGGAGCCATGGTGGTCGTGCCGATAGTCACGCCGCTAGTCGGGGATTCGTCACTCTTGCCGACCAGGCGATTTTCACCGAGGATGCCACGAATTCGACCTGCCAGTTGCGCGCGCTGCTGGAGCTCCGACGCCGAAATACCGTAGGCACTGGCATCGGTTTGCGGAACGGTCGGCGTTCGCAGGCGACCCGAGGCGTCCACCTGGAAATAACCCAGCAACCCGGGCAGGTCAGATTCGAGCGGAAATCGAGATAGGGGTGACGGCTGCAAAAAAGCCGTCTCACCTTCACCGGTGACATTCAGAAATTCATAGTCGCTGATGGGGCGGTTACCCTCACGCTCGATCACATTGCGAAAGCCGGCGTCGATACGCAACGTCAGTTCACGGGCGAGGCGCTGATGCTGATAAAAGGCTTCCCACTTCAACTGGCCATAAGCCTGGTAAACCAGGATGGAGGTCGGCAGCGCCAATGCCAGGAAAAACAGCAACAGCGAAAGGGTGAGTCGCCTTTGCGTCATCAGGCTTGCAGCATTAACCGGTAACCCGCGCCGCGCACGGTAACAATGGCTTGCGGATTGGCAGGGTCCTGCTCGATTTTACGGCGTAACTTGGCGATGTGAATATCGACGGTGCGCGTCTCGATCTCCATGTGATTGGCATAGCCCCAGACGCGCGCAAGTAACTCTTCACGCGCCACCGGACGATCAGCCTGCTGCTGCAGATACTGCAGCAAGTCCATTTCACGACGGGTAAATACAATATTATTCTCGCCTTCACCGGCGCACAAATTTTCAGTATCGACGACCATACCATTGATCAGACTAATTTCACGCTCCTCGGCTTCGCCCACGCCGGAGCGGCGCAATACCGCCTGCACCCGCAGCACCAGCTGGGTAACCGAGAATGGCTTGGCAACATAATCATCCGCGCCCAGCGTCAAACCCTGCACGATGTCTTCGTCGCTCGATTTTGCGGTCAACATAATGACCGGCTGCTGACGATCCTGCTGGCGTATTCGGTTACAGATCTCGAAACCATCAATTCCCGGCAACATCACGTCGAGTAACACCAGGTCAAAGGTGCCACCCAGCGCCATCTTCAGACCCACATCGCCGTGTTCGGCCGTTTCCACTTCGTAACCATGGTAAACAAACACATCTACCAGCCCGCTGCGGATAGCGGCTTCGTCTTCAACGATTAACAGGCGCGACTTGCGAGTCATGAAATCATGGTCAGAAAAAACATGGAACAATCCTAGCATCCTGTCCGCGACGCTTTGTAAATTTTTTGTAAATTGCAACCCACAGGTTTTACCAAAGCCTGTCTGTTTAGACTGCCCTGGCTGAACCAGAATAGCTCCATCTTTCAGCAACAACGGAGCACACAAAATGGCATTGATAACTCGACTTTCCCGATTGTTTCAAGCCGATTTTCACGCGGTCCTCGATCGTATCGAAGAGCCCGACCTGCAACTCAGGCAGGCGGTACGCGAAATGCAGTTCGCCCTCGAACAGGATCAGCAACGCCAAAAACTGCTGCAGCATGAGGCGGGCCAGCTCGACGAGGCAACCGCTGGCATCAGCCATAAGCTGCAGGCACTCGACGAAGAACTGGACATCTGTCTCGCGGCACACAAGGACGATCTGGCACGAGACCTGGTACGCCGCAAGCTTGGCGCCGAACAACAGTTGCAGGCAACACGCGAGCGAGCTGCGGCGATCGAGCTGCAACTGCAGACTCTGGATCGACAGCTCGACGAACAAACTCAACAGCTGACCGCCATGAAGCAAAAGCTGGAATTACTGGTGAGCGCCGAAGATAGCCATTTCAATGCGCGCCCGGGTTCCGCGCAGACAATCCGCAATGAGGAAATCGAAATCGCCCTGCTGCGTGAAAAGCAACGGCGCGAAAAACAGTCCTCAGGGAAAAAGTCGGGAGCTGAGTCATGAAAAAGCCCGGACTTGTCGACGGCGTTACGGTCGCCATGATCATCAGCCTGGGAGCAGCGGTTGCCAGCCTGCTGCTGGGTGGATTTATCGTCTATGCCCTTTTATTCGAGCTGTTGCTGTATGCCGCCACCCTGTCCTATTTGCTTTATCTATTGAAGCGCAGCAAGGCGCGCATCGGTCGCGTGGTGGTGGTATCCGGTTGGGCCGTCACCAGCCTGGCCTGCTGGTTCTTCGATGTGCCGCTGCTGGAGCAGGTATTGCTCCAGGCCGGCATGATCTGGCTGGTGCGGTCACTTTACTTCCACGGTTCGCTGTTCAGCGCCGCACTCGATTTCGGGCTGGTTTCGGCCGGGCTCGCGGCGAGTGCCTGGGCGATGGTCAACACGGGCAGTCTGGCCGCGGCGCTGTGGAGCTTTTTCCTGGTGCAGGCACTGTTCTGCTGGCTGCCGCAACTGGCGCGTAAACAGACCGGCATCGAGCAGCACGGGGCGACCGTATCCTCGCAGTTTCAATCTGCTCATCGTGTTGCCGAAGATGCGGTGCGCAAGCTCAGTCAATCCTGATCATCCAGTCACTATTGCCAATCACTAAAGACAAATCACAATCACGGAGAATTATCATGAAATCAACAACCACAGATAACACCCACACCAACCGCTCAGCAACCAGGGGCAGGATTATGGCTTTTGCACTACTGGCCGCCACCGCAATCGGCATCGCCAGCTTCCCGCTGATAAAGCAGGCGCAGGCAGTCCAGGCGCTACCAAATGTGGCTATCGCCCCGGTCCAGAGTCATCGCATCGAGGTCGTGTTCGTGCTCGACACCACCAGCAGCATGAGCGGCCTGATTCAGGCCGCCAAGGAAAAGATATGGTCGATTGCCACCACCATGGCCTCGGCGCAGCAAAATCCCGATATCCGCATGGGGCTCGTCGCCTTCCGCGATCGCGGCGATGCCTACATTACCCGCAGTTACGACCTGTCGAACGACCTCGATTCGATGTATGCGAGCCTGATGGATTTCAGGGCGCAGGGTGGTGGTGATGGTCCCGAGAGTGTCAACCAGGCACTGCACGATGCCGTGCACGATATGTCCTGGAGCGACGACGACAATACCTACAAGGTCATCTTCCTGGTCGGTGATGCGCCGCCGCACATGGATTATCACAACGACGTGAAATATCCACTCACGCTCGAGGTGGCCAGAATGAAGGGCATCGTCGTCAACGCGATTCAAAGCGGTCAGCATCAGCACACAAAACCCGCCTGGCAACAAATTGCCAGTCTCGGCCAGGGACATTACTTTCAGGTCGAAGATTCCGGCGATACGGTCGCCGTATCTACCCCTTACGACGAAAAGCTGTCAGCGCTTGCGGCCGAACTGGAGGCCACGCGGCTTTACTTCGGTGACAGGGAGATGAAGAAAGCACAACAGTCAAAGCTCGAAGCCAATGCTCGATTGCGCAAGGAACTGTCCAGCGAAGCACTCGCCAGGCGCGACAGTTTCAACGCCACCGCAAGCGGCAAGGCCAACCTGCTCGGCGACAGTGAACTGGTGGAAGCGATTCGCTCCGGCAGTGTCGAACTCGATGAGATCGAGGAAGAAAACCTGCCTGCCAGCCTGCAGGCACTGGCACCTGCCGAACAAATGGAAGTAATCGGTGAACAGGCAAAACGACGCGATGAACTGCAACAGGAAATCCGCCAGCTGTCCGAGTCGCGCAGCGAATTTATCAAACAGAAGATCAAAGCTGACGGCGGTGCTGAAGATTCGCTGGACGAGAAAATTTACCGCGCAGTCAAGGAGCAGGCGGCAAGCATCGGCTTAACCTACGAAAGCGACAGCGCAAGCTACTGATAGCGAGTGCGCCTGCGTCATCCCCTTGGCCGGGGGTGACGCGAACGATCTCGATGAACTGAAAACCCGCGAGGGTATTCCCTGCTCTCCTCAAGTCTTGACCCGCACTGGTTGCGGGCCTTTTTTTGAATAGATGACACCAGGTGTGCGGAGCAAAGCGGACACTGTCGGGTCGAGAATGAGTGTCTCGGAAGTGTCCACAGAGGACACCCGTGGCATGGAAGTGAGGGGCGAACTTCGGCCAG
>Ga0316194_10002954_pt1 | contig 11873 bp, 8 predicted proteins | sample CroRivsedime1_MG_FD_204936 | JGI IMG/M metagenome (GOLD analysis project Ga0316194, IMG submission 204936) | Coastal sediment microbial communities from Maine, United States - Cross River sediment 1 | ecosystem: Environmental > Aquatic > Marine > Coastal > Sediment | place: USA: Maine... | reverse complement strand
GACACCAGCTGCTGCACCGTTGCCTTGGCATCCCCGAACAGCATCCGGGTATTTTCTTTTACAAAGAGCGGATTGTCAACGCCGGCAAAGCCGGCAGCCATGGATCGTTTCAACACCAGGACGATTTTGGCCTTGTCCACATCGATGACCGGCATGCCGTAAATCGGGCTCGACTCGATTTCCCTGGCGGCGGGATTGACAACGTCATTGGCCCCGATGACCACACATACATCAACCGTTTCCATGATGGGATTGACATCGTCCATTTCAGCCAGTTGCTCATAGAGAACGTTGGCTTCGGCCAACAGCACATTCATGTGACCGGGCATGCGACCGGCAACGGGATGGATGGCATAACGAACTTCAGCACCGTTATTTTCGAGAATTTCACCCAGTTCCCTGACGGCATGCTGGGCCTGGGCTACGGCCATGCCGTATCCCGGTACGATGACCACCGAACCGGCTGCCTCCAGAATATAATAGGCATCTTCGGCCGAGATAGGCTTGGGCTCACCCTGAACAGATGTGGCTACGGCTTTGCCGGGACCGGCTGCGAAGCCGCTAAACAGAACGTTGCCCAGTGAGCGATTCATGGCCTTGCACATAATGCCGGTCAGAATGAGACCGCTGGCGCCGACCAGTGAACCGGCTACGATCAATACGTTGTTTAAAAGAATAAATCCGGCGGCACTTGCAGCCAGTCCTGAATAACTATTTAAAAGGGCAATAACCACGGGCATATCCGCACCGCCGATGGGCATGACACTGAATACGCCGAGTGACAGGGATAAGGCAACGATAAGCAGAAATACCCCATAGGCGAAAATTCCGGAAGGCTTGTAGACCAAAAAAACGCTGAAAATCAATACGGCCGCAAGCATCACAACGTTGATCAATGCCTGTCGTTTGACCAGGATAGGTCTTCCCGATATTTTTCCAGCCAATTTGCCGTAGGCGACGAGGCTTCCCGAAAAAGCGACACCACCGATCAGCACAGCCAGCAACACGGCTACCCGCACGAGGAGATTGCTGTCGGGTTGGCTGTGATAGTTTTCCCACCCCACCAGCAAACTTGCGATGCCGCCGAAACCGTTTAACAGTGCCACCATCTGGGGCATGGATGTCATTTTGACGGTGCGGGCGGCAATCAGACCGATGAGAGAACCGATAACCAGGCCGGAAATCACCCATGTGAAATCAAGACAACACTCAAACATTGCGGCCGTCACGGCAATCAGCATTCCGAGGGCCGACATCAGATTGCCCATACGTGCCCGCTCCTGCTTGCCGAGCATTTTGATGCCTATAATAAAGAGAATAGAGGCTGCTATGTAACCCAGATCGATGAGGGTTTGGCTGTAATCCGTCATTTCTTTTCCCCACTTTTGCGTTTGAACATCGCCAGCATGCGGTTGGTAACCAGATAGCCTCCGACCACGTTGATGGTGGCAAAAATGACCGCCGCAGTTCCCAGGATGGAGCCCAGCAGATCCGTACCGCTGCCGGCTGCGGTCAGTGCTCCCACAATGGCAATGCCTGAAATCGCATTGGTCCCCGACATCAGGGGGGTGTGCAGTTGGGACGGCACCTTGCTGATGAGTTCCACACCCAGAAAGATGGCCAGTATAAAAACAAAAAATAGAAGACCGAAAGACATGGGGTTGCTCCTTTATTTAATCAAGAATGATTGGTTCCAGGTTTGGGGCTTCGCCCTTCGGGCTTCGACCCCACACGCAGGATTCACGGTTCAAATGTCATAAAATGCTGATTTCCATAACTTTATACCGCATTGTTTGGATTTGCCACTTTTGACAATCTCGTAAAAAGTCGTTTTAAAGACTAGATACCCGCCTTCGCGGGTATGACGTCTATGGTATCTATCTGATGAACAATAAGGTCTGAACTCAATTCATAAGCCACCCCGCCTTGACGGGATGAGAATTTAAAAGGTTCTACCGTTACCGCGAGGGCATGCTTACTGGGTGCAAATCTGATCGATGCCGGTGGCTTATGAATTAAGATAAAATTTTTTTAAAAAATCAGCGGCCACCAGCAGAGATGGCCCCGGCCCCTTCCAGGGGCTATCCTCATACCCCCAGCTCTGCTGGGGGTCGCTGATTTTAAGCACTATAGTGCTTGGTAATCATCTCATTGACGATTTTTCCCTGGTGGGTAATCACACAGCCTTTAACAATCTCGTCTTCAAAGTTCAAATCAAACCGTTTTTCTTCAGCGTTCCATAATTCTTCGACCAGGTTATAAAGATTCGAGGAAAACATCTGGCTGGCGTGAATCGTAACTCTTCCCGGTAGATTCCCCAACCCGATGATCCGGACACCGTCCACATCGAGCTCTCTATCAATCTGAGATCCGGCCACATTGCCGCCACCCTCCACGGCCAGATCGACGATGACCGACCCTTTGGACATACCGCGGACCATTTTTCCGGTGACGATCACCGGTGCTTTGCGGCCAAACAACTGGGCGGTGGTAATGACAACATCGGATACAGCACAGACCTTCGCCATGCCTTCACGCTGTTTTTGGAGCTGTTCCTCGGTCAGCGCTTTTGCATAACCGTCCTTGGTCTGGCCGGTTTCGCCCAGGTCGATCTTGACAAAACGCGCTCCCAGGGATTTTACCTGCTCTTCCACCACCGGACGGGTGTCAAAGGCCTCTACCCGGGCTCCCAGACGTTTGGCGGTGGCAATCGCCTGCAACCCTGCGACACCGACCCCGATGATAAACACACGCGCAGGTGAGATGGTACCTGCCGGTGTCATCATCATGGGAAGAATTTTATCAAGCCGTTCAGCGGCCAGGATAACCGCCACATAACCGGCCAGATTGGCCTGGGAGCTTAAAACATCCATTTTCTGGGCCCGGGTTATGCGGGGGATCATCTCCATGCTGATGGCACTGATATTTTTTTCCACGAACATGTCAATGAGTTCACGTTCATTGAAGGGATCCAACAGACTGATATAAATACAGCCCGGTTTCATCTGCGCCACTTCTTCCGGGAGGGGTTTGCGAATGCGCAGCACCACATCGGCATTTTGAATTAGCTGGTTGTGATCGGCTACCACAGAAGCGCCGGCTTCCGTGTATTTTTCATCGGCAATCCGGAGCGGTTGCCCCAGCCCTGATTCGATCGCAACGTCGGCGCCGGCTTTGACCAGCTTGGCCACGTGCTCCGGAATCAGAGCCACCCGGACTTCGCCCGGATAAACGTCTCTGGGCACTGCGAGATTCATGATAAGTTTTTCTCCTTTCTTAGAACTGATCCTTTTCAGTGCTACCCTCCATCGCCGCCACCGAACTTTCGCCTTCGGTGATAGAATTCATCACCCGATCAAAGTATCCGGTCCCTACAAATTTCTGATGGGTAATGGCCATGTAGCCGTCCTCTTTACCGTGGGCGAACTCTTCCTGCTGGAACTTTGAGTAAGCCAGCATCCCCTCTTTTTTATAGCTCAGAGCCAGGTCAAACATGCCCAGGTTCAAAGCATGAAAACCTGCCAGGGTCACAAATTGAAATTTATAGCCCATGGCCCCAAGCTCTCTTTGGAACTTTGCGATTTCGCTTTCAGACAGGTTGCCTTGCCAGTTGAATGACGGTGAGCAGTTATAGGCCAGCAGTTTATCCGGGTAGCGGGATTTAATTGCTTCGGCAAATTTTGCGGCTTCCTCAATATTGGGACGTGATGTTTCACACCAAACCAGGTCTGCGTAAGGCGCATAGGCCAGTCCGCGGGCAATGGCCGTATCCACGCCGTTTTTAATATAGTAGAATCCTTCGGAAGTCCGGTCGCCGCCAACTAGAAACGGCTTATCGCGGTCGTCGATGTCACTGGTTATGAGTTTTGCCGCTTCTGCATCCGTTCGAGCGATCAATACGGTGGGAACACCGCAGATGTCGGCTGCCAATCTGGCGGATATCAGCTTGTTAATAAACTCCTGGGTGGGTACGAGCACTTTGCCCCCCAGATGGCCGCATTTTTTGGCCGAAGCCAGCTGATCTTCAAAATGGACTCCGGCTGCACCGGCATCGATCATCTGTTTCATTAGCTCAAAGGCGTTCAAAGGTCCGCCGAAACCGGCTTCGGCATCGGCGACAATGGGTGCAAACCAATAGGGTCCCCGCTTTCTGGCATCCAGGACCTGAATCTGATCGGCGCGCTGCAGGGCATTGTTGATCCGTCTGACCACTTCCGGTACGCTGTTTGAGGGATACAGGCTCTGGTCCGGGTACATTTCACGGGCGAGATTCGCGTCAGCAGCCACCTGCCATCCGCTTAGATAAATGGCCTTAAGGCCTGCCTCCACCTGCTGGACGGCTTGATTGCCGGTCATCGCCCCCAGTGCCGCAATGTAATCTTCTGTCTGCAGCAAATACCATAAGCGCTGGGCACCGACTTCCGCGAATGTGTGTTCCAGTTTCAATGTTCCCCGCAGTTTGAGGACATCCTCGGGTGTGTACGGACGATGAATCTCATGCCAGCGAGGATCGCAGTCCCACTCTTGTTGCATGCAGGCGGCATCGTCGTCCAGGATCTCATGGCATGAGAGTCTTTCACAAGTTTTGACGGCTTTATCTTGAATCGTTGTTGTCATTTTCCTCAATCCTTTCTTTGAATTTTTTACAATCTAAGACCAATTTTCTGCTGAGTCAAACCTTCATTTCCGTTTCAACCGGCAGTCTCGGGCATAGGGATAAATGTGGGGCAGCTCTCCCGCCTGTATCATCTGCTGAGCCTGTTGCCAGAAGTTCACTTCAAACAGATCGTTGTGGTGCTTAATAAAAACATCACGTAAGGGGGCGCGCAGTCCCAAAAATTTTTGAAATTCTTCCGGGAAAACATCATTTTCATCCACATAAAACCAGGGCTCGGAGGCCATTTCATTCTCATACGCGTAAGCAGGCGGCAATTTTCTGAAATGACAGCTTGTCAGCAGACAAAGCTCGTCGTAATCGTAAAACACGACCCGGCCATGGCGGGTTACCCCGAAATTTTTGAGCAGAATATCACCGGGGAATATATTACTGACGGCCAGATCTTTGATGGCATTGCCCCACTCGATGACGATTTTTTGTGCTTCCGGCTCATCGGCTTCATTCAGGAAGACATCCAGGGGCGTAACCCGGCGTTCAACATAGGCATGATCTAGGATGATATAATCATTTCCGATCCGAACCGTGCGGTCGGCATCTTGTTTTAATTCCGCCAGCAATTGCGGCGAGAAGCAGGACGTGTCGAACTTTAAATGCTCAAAAGTCTGAGCATCCACCAGCCGACCGGCGCGGTCGTGCCGGTACACCAGATCATACTTGGCCATGATTTCGCGGCGCGTTGTTTTTTTGGGCGTGTCGAATCGATCCCGGATAACTTTGAATACCAGATCGTCATTGGGCAAGTTAAATACGATCATCACCATCCCACGCTGACCCGGAGATATGTTAAATCGATCTATATAGCACACCCTCATGTGATCCAGTAGTTCCCGGTACAACTCTGTTTTGCCATGTTTGTTGAAACCGGTTGAGATATACAGTTCAGCGATGCGTTTGTGCGGTAGAATGGTTTTGAGAAAATGGATAAGATCGTAAGGCCTTTCAACTTCAACATGGAAGTACGAGCGGGTAAAACCAAACAAAATGCTGACATCGTCCGTATTTAACAGGACGCCCTCGACCACGATGCCATCGGCTGTATTCACAAGGGCAATCGCCAGGGGAACGAGGGTTGAACCGCTAACAATACGGCCAATGAGATAAGCACCCATGCCCCGATAGAAAACGCTGCGGGCCATATCGATGCCGTCAATTTTCCCCGATGTCCCCATTTTTTGTAAATGAATTGCAATTTTTTCAGCCGCTTGTTGGGCGTCATTCTCGATATCTTGAAAGGATGCCATCAGCGGACAATCGGTCAAAATCTTGCGAATCAGGCCGGCGGTGGACTCCCGGCCTTTGAAGGTGTGATAAATTTTAGAAGTAGTTGGGGAGGGGGGGCTGTCAAAATCAGTGTTTACAAACTCTATCTCGGCATCGACACCCACCGTGGCAAAGATACGGCGGGTGATGGAATTAAAAAAGGTTTCGGCCAGTTCCCAATCATCGTTTTGGACGAGCATTCGGGAGTAGGCCGCTTTGATGGCGGCCCATCCTCTTTTTTCGTGTACCTGATCTGCAAGAAGGCGGCGGATATCGATCTCGATGCGGTCCACCGCATCCTTATATAGATCCAGTCTCCGGATGGCATCGGCCCATACACCGTGCCAGTCACGGTTTTTAAACCGTAGGGGAGCACGCCGGGTGATGTCCTTAAACCGAGAGCGATAGGCGCTAAAGGCCCGGTAAATAGCGGTTGCACCCTGACCGCTGAGGCGATTGTCAATTGGTGGTTTTGACATTAGGCGCTTAATGGCATTTTTCTGACAACATGTTGTCAGAAAAATGAGGTTTCAGGTTTCAGTGTTCAGCAATTGATGGTTTCGTAAAAAGTCTTAAAACATCCTTTGGCGTCACTCCCGCGAAGGCGGGAATCCAGAAAAATGGCAAAATTCGACTTTTTACGAAATTGTCAATATTGGATCACTAATATATTGTGCATAATAAACCCTTTTAGTGCTTGTCAACATTCTTATTTATTAATCCGGCAACTAAACTCGTCATTCCCCGCCAAAGGCATCGGGATCTTCGACCGGCCGCAGCGGAGCGGAGAGCCGGGCACGTAGTGAAGCTTTAGCGCTATCCAGAAAAGGCCATGCGATTACTGAATTCCCGCTACCGGATCAAGTCCGGCACAGGCCCCGCAGGAATGACCGAATGATGGATATCAGATGGCCTGTTTAATTGCCAGGTTAATCGTCAGCGGTCACAGGTTCAGAGTACAAGGCTTCACAATTATTCTTAACGTTGATTCCATTGTTTTGGTCATTGAAGATTGTAATTTGAGATTTATTTGTTTTTTGGAGTTTGTAATTTGGGATTTTAAAGATACACCCAAGCCTCCTCCAGCTGCGAACCGATCCCGCGTTCTACAGGAGATGATTCTTTACTTTGTGCACGCTTGCCTTTTCGATATTGTGTATTACCATAAATTCATGTTCGGAGAAATATTCCGAAATGTAAAAGGTACCCGATATCCATGTTGGATGATATACAAGTTAGTTCACTTCGGGGTTAATTCGGAATCCCAAAAACCTCTATATTCTCAGTAGGTTTTAGAAATTCCGAGACGTTAAACCTTACAAATATTGCCTGAGTACTCACGGGAGGTGATAATTATGGCTGAGGAAAAATTCAAAATGGCCGCGGATGTGTGTTCTTATGTGGATGATGATAGAAAAAATCTGAACCTTGAAATCAACATCCCGGGCGTCAAAAAAGAAGATATTAACCTGAAAATGCTTGATGACAGTTTTAGCCTGGCAGCGCCCAGAGATGACTTTGATTATGTAACCACATCCGCTTTTTGTTGTCCGGTCAACGCTAAAGAGGCTTCAGCGCACTATGAAGATGGTGTTCTCAAGATTTCTATTCCTTTTAAAGACCCGATGGAAGGTGCACACCAAGTCGCCATCAGCTAAGGTCACAACTGAATGGATGTTATATGATATGAAAGGCAGGGCTCCGAAGGGGCGCTGCCTTTTTTCCAGCAGAAGAGGTTATAGCACATATGACCTGCGCTTTTTCCGATACTGCGCTCGCAAAAAGTGATCCCTGAAGGGCAGGAAGCACACTGATAATTTATATAGGTTTCAGGTGTCGGGTGTCAGGTTTCAGTATCTAACATCAGCTTTCCCTGACACCCGGCATCTCATATGAAACTACGCCAAAATGGCTCAGTTTCTTGATGATTAAACTGGCCTCCATTTAGGCCAGCGGCGGCGCCTATATGAAACTACGTCTAACCGGAACAGAAAACAGATTGAACGTCGAATATTGATGGTTTCGTAAAAAGTCTTAAAACGTCCTTCGGCGTCATTCCCGCGAAGGCGGGAATCCAGTGTTTTCAAATAGTTCTGGATGCCTGCCTTCGCAGGCATGACGAAATTTCGGACTTTTTACGAGTTTGTCAATGTTCGATGTTCATTTTTTGTAAGCGTTCAGGGGTTCAGGGTTAACTCTTCAGGGTTAACTATTTAGGTGTTATCTTCCGCCGCATATTGTGCCTATATGAACCTGCTCCTCCAGCCTGAAGTCGGGAACAACCCCTTTCTTCTTTGCTGTGCCATGGCCCCGGGAAGCTGATTTCCGATAAAAATGCCATGCCCCACATTTCCGCATTCCGCCTTCCCACTTCCCTCCGGGGCCGCTTCTCTCCGCGGCGTAGGATCGTGCCGCTACGAGCCGGAGGCCAGCCCGTAGGCTTATACGCCATGGGCTTACAGGCCGGAGGGCAGGCCCCTATGTCCCCTACGGCTTCCGGCTCGTAGATAGAGCCTACAGCTCGGAGAGGCCGGAGGCCGCATTCCGTATATTTCCCATATTTTCATACTTTTTCAGTATGAAAATTTTACCACAAAATCCGTAACATCTCAATCAGTGATGGTAGTAAATAGAATCACATCAGCAGCTTGCAGTTATCCAATTAGCATTAGATGATAATTGATAGATAATAAAGAAGCAAAATATCATTATCCAGGTTTTAATGCATGTTCTCGAACCAGCTCAGACAGATCCGGAATAAAATTGGTCTTCTCGATTCGATCTTTGAGATATTGCCAAAAAGATACTCCCAATTTGCGACTTGTTTTTTTAAGGCTTGTAAATGTATCACGGCACCGACGTCCATTTTCACTGCGGGTAGAGCCACTGATCTTACGCTTTTTGACATACTCGCGGATCGCACCTTCAGCACCATTGTTGTGCAAAGGAATATCGGGACGTTGCAAAACTAGCAGCAATTCAGATTTGTTTTGGTAAATTCGCTTCAAAACAGTGTTTAATGTAGCGCTGGCAGTCTTGCTGGAAAAGATTTTGTCAAACATGGCCTCTAAACGTTTTTTCTCTTTTAGCTTGGGGTTTTGCTTGTACTTTTTTAACCCCTTATATAGCAGCCATACTTGATCTTTTACGGTATTCAGATCTTTTTTCGCATCATCGGTATATGGAATAATTTTGTCGATTGCTCGGTTAGCATGAATCCAACACAGCGCATGCAAAAGCACATTAAACTGACCGGCATCATCGCTTAAGATAACCAAGTGTTTTGCAATACCATGTTCGATAATACTGCCGATCAGTGCACCCTCTGTGGCAATTTGTACGTGTCGATGCTTTACAATTCCGGAGTCAGTTAAAAATTGATCCCACTGGGAATCATTGGCGAATATGGCCCCCAGATTAGCAGTGATCGAGGATAAAACATATTTTGGAAGCTTGTTGACTTCCATATATGCGATGGCGTCCATATTGATCAAATAATCTGAGTGCCCAGCATGCAACAATTTTAAAAAGTTGATGCGACTTTTACTTTCGGTGCTTTCAAACCAAGAAAATGATTCATTGCCAATATGGGTGCAATAGCCGTTTTGGCCTTGATGCCGGGCACCGGTATCATCGACATTGACGTAGCTGGATACCTGAAGACCGACAGCTAAAATTTGATCTTTTTCCTGGTGAAAACGCTCTTTGTTTTCAATGAGAATATTGTTGAGTTTACCAGTGGAAATATCGATGCCAAGCTCATGTAATTGCTCCAACAATAATGGCTGGGTAACGTGGCAATGGTAGTATTGATATAAGGCAAAACAGATAAGAGTGGGACCATAATGCCCGTTGTCTAGATATAGCGGTAGTTTTCCGGTAACATAGCTACCGTCAGGTGCTTGATACACTTTGAGCCGGTAGCGGGTGTTGTACGCTTCGAGTTTAAGATCTTGAACCACAAAAGGTTTATAATATCTGAATTCAGAACCAGCCGGTATATGTTCAGGCTCAATGGGCCTATCTTTATGAATCTTCAATCTGGCGGTTTTATGCCGCTTTTTAGAACCGGGCCGTTTGTCCTTAGAGCGTTTTGATTTGCCTTTTTTCTTTTTTTCTAAACTGCTGGGCTCAATCTTCGGTCTGGGAGGTTGATTCTTAAGCCGAGCAATTTCGTCTTTGAGTTGCTGGATTTGCTCTGCTTGTTGTTGGATAATAGAACCTTGATGCTCTATAAGTGCCAGTAGCTGTAAAACAAGCGGAGACTTCTCATCTTCGGGAATTGTTGGAGGAATTAATATTGCTTTCATATATTTTTTTCATAGCACAATAAATTCCTTTTGTCCCTTACTTTTTTCATTTCTACCACAATTTATTGAAAAATTACGTTTTCTTCATCAATGTAGCTGTATTAATACCTTTCTTGGATCTGTTGATTATTGCAAGAAGCTTGTCGGTATCAGTTTTTTTAGCAGCTTTTACCGGCGCCTTTTTGGTGACAGCCTTTGCTTTGGCCATTGTTTTGACAGATGTTGCCTTGGGTTTTTCCGCTTTCTCGAGTGCAGCTGCCATCTTTTCAGTTTGCTTTACCAGTTCCGTTAATTTTTTGCCGATAGCTTGAAGATCCTTGGTTATTGTCATTTTGCGCTCCTCTTCCATTGTTAAGGTTAAAATTTCATTTGATAACAACATGTTACAGAAAATCCTTGGTTGTTATGGCTCCTAACTGATTAATTTAACAACCAAAATTAGGTTCTGTCAAGAAAATAAGCGTTTTATCTGTCTAATATACTTAACAATTTAATATGAATCTGTGAAATTAACCCAGATTGACCCTGGAGATACAACCATTAATCAAAAGAAAGAGCATATGGATGGATCATAAGGCCCTGTTTCCGGTTTAACCGACGTCCGGATACTTCCAATAAATTACCAGTTGACGTCAAACGGGGATAATAGAGCTCAAAAATATAACCGCTCAATATGATTTTTCTTGACATCCCATATACCACAAAGTATTAAAAAGAAAATTGAGTGGATTCATGAAGTTCAACCTCGCTCTTTAACTTGGTTTTCGAGGTGATCTCGACATCTGATATTCGGTTGTTGTCCTGTTGTACTTCTATCCTTCGATTTTTTTTCTGCTGAAATAGTTACTGGTTTCCCTTAAACTTTGACCTAAAAAATAGGTAAAGATAAAATGGAGAAACCCCTCAAAATGTGCCTCCTCTTCTCTGGACGGAAAGTTTTTCTGTCCGGAGTTCAAAACCTTATTAAAGGATTCTGCGCCGATATGAAAATATGTATTGTTACATTGTCGTGTTGAAGATCAGTCGGATTTGATTTTAAGCACAAGTGTTCAGAAAAAGGGTACCATAATGTCTTCTGATTACGAATTTAAAAAAATTTACGATGAATATTATCCTATTATATTTCAATATCTAACAAGAATTGTAGGGCCAGATGACGCTGAGGATATTGCACAGGACGCGTTTGATAGGATAAACCGCGGACTCGGGGGATTTCAAGGAAAATCCAAACTTTCGACTTGGATATATCGTATAGCGACTAACGCTGCAATCGATAGATCGCGGTCTGCAGCATACAAACATGCAACGAAACACATTGCTATCAAAGACGGTGCTGATCATGATCCCCAATGTGTCCAGGAGTACCACAAGCCTCCTTCCACAGACCAGCTTGTGATTCGAAAGGAAATGAGTGAATGTATCAATGAATATATCGACAACCTGCCCCCTGACTACAGGACCGTTATTGTTCTCAGCGAACTGGAAGGCCTGGCAAACAAAGAAATTGCCGAAATTCTTGACATATCACTAAACAATGTAAAGATTCGGCTTCACCGCGCCAGGGCCAAACTTAAAGCGGCACTGGATGAAGCGTGCGACTTTTACTACACCGAGCAGAGCACCCT
>Ga0316194_10002952_pt1 | contig 11883 bp, 8 predicted proteins | sample CroRivsedime1_MG_FD_204936 | JGI IMG/M metagenome (GOLD analysis project Ga0316194, IMG submission 204936) | Coastal sediment microbial communities from Maine, United States - Cross River sediment 1 | ecosystem: Environmental > Aquatic > Marine > Coastal > Sediment | place: USA: Maine... | reverse complement strand
TAAGGCGCTGAAACTGGAAGTGTTAAAAGTGGTCCAGCCGTCTCGACTTTCCCGCCCAGGAGTGCAGCCAGTTGATCAAGGAGCAAGAATGAGTATTTAGTGTTCAAATCCGAATCGTTTATGTAAAACCATGATCCCCGGTATTTAATCGCAACCTGCGCGTTGTCTGGTTTCTTGGTTTGAGACCGGATACTAACCAGGTCCCCGACGACAAGAGACCAATCAAACGGTTTTCCAGATTTGTCCTTGGTTGTCATCGCACGCCCCTTTTCTAAATCATACGCCGGAACTTCAACGCCATGGGAAGCAAAAAAGAACGTACCTAAAAGTGAGCGTAGGTCAATACCAAGTGATTCGGAACGGGGACGATTGCCCCGCGTATCGATAATGAAGATGTCCTTGTCGATTGCGAGTCCCAGTAAATCCTTAAATTTTCGGGTTTCCTCAAAGTCCCTGGCCTCACTATCAATGACCATCACGGGGGTGTCTTTGTCATCTATTATTTGATATCCAAGGCGCAGCATCTCCCTTTTTTGAAGCTGGCGCATCAGTTTGGCGGCCTGGCCAAACTTCTTATAAATTGGCGGATCACTTGGTGTCGGCCCCGAGGCACGCGGCGAATTGGGAAGGCCGTTCATGCGGTTGGCCATCATCCGCAAAAGGCGTTCTATGCTCCAGCCAGAGTTCGATAGAAGTATTAGTGTGTCCAGGTCCGCGGGCGTCAAGACGCTCTTTACGAAGTCTTTTCCACCCAGTGGGGTATAAGTGATCGTCGGACGCTCCGTGTATTGGAGATCGCCGCGGATACTCAGGTTATTGCGCTGGTAATCGCTTCCTCCATACTCGAGAATAGTACCACTGGCGGCTGCATTTTGAGACCAGGTGAAGGACGTCGTGACGTTGTTTACGTCAAAGAACAAGGGGCGGTCTCCGTAGCGCACGCGAACCAGGTTCAAGATTACTTCTTCGTCCTCTGTCTGCTGGAGGACGATGTTGTAATCGTTGCGTCCGGCCTTAACCAAGTCAGGGCCCAATTGTGCAAAGCTGGTGAGTAAAAGAAAAATACATAGCATCACTGCAGATTTTGTTAAAATTATTAGTATCCGAATTCTTAAACAAAAAGTCGGCAAATTTCTCATTGCCTATCCTCCTTTCTTTTTGTTTCGAATAGTTCGCAAGTCAACGCCTCCGCAGATTGTAAAAATATTCCAAGAGCTTTGAATTTCGCACACAGCTTATAGTTTGATTTTGAGTTGGGAGTAAAAAGGCAGAGCCTTTTTTTGTCAACCGATTTCTTTAAAAAATGTGACTATATATAAGAATTTTTCGGCCTACGGGAACGTCAAAATGTCGAAACTGTGAAAATTGACCGTGAAATTTTCACAAACTGTGAAAAACTCACTGATCAAATCTTTCGATATCATTTCAGTTAGTTAAAATCAATGACGATAAACACAAAAAAAGAGCGTCCTGAGTTCACAGGACGCTCTTCCTCGTTAGATTTCAAATTCTCTAATGATTACCCACGGGTCAAAACGATCTTTGTGACTTCGCCCTTCTTACCCTTCGTAAAATCAATGTTGAATTTCATGCCCGGCATTATACCCTCAGCCTGACAGAGTTTTTTACCGATAACCACGCCGAAATTGTTTGCAGTCGCTTCTTAGACAAACCAATCCATAATAACGATAGGACTAAAATGCGGATAGCCAGATGAAATATGCAATATCGCAAAATTGCAGTTTTGTGTCTGAACGATGAAATAATTGTCCTGTATTACCAAAAACGTAATTTTGACTCGTTATTCAACCGACCAAAGCTGCTCTTATCCTTTCCAACACCCCAGGCTGGAAAAATTTCAGAAAAAAAAATACCCCCCACCCTTCTGCTAATATAGATCGCCCCGCATATCGCAAATGAGGTAGCCAAAAAATTCCTTTTTGACCTGAATTATGATTCAGATAGATAAACGGGACTTTTCAAATTGTCTGCAGAAAATTCCCTGATTATGAAACCACTGAAGAGAATTCAAAAGCAGATCACCGATTATCCAGGATCGAATGTATGTGTTTTCTTAAATCGCGATTAATAAATCCTTGGCAAAACCTATGCAAATGGTTATGCTAATTTTAACCGTTCAGGGTTCAACGTTCTGGGTTGAAAAAATCCACAGAACAGCTCGGATCAGAGGGATCGTGCCTTCATCTGGTTATGAATCCGTTTCATATAATGTGGTATGACGAGCATGCCAAATATTGATTTATATTGGGAGCAGTTTCCAACGGTTGTGACCTTTGAACCGTAAACCTGGAACCGATCGGTTTGGGTATAACCTTTGTGACTTTGTGCCTTAGTGGCTAAACTACTAAAGTTACTCCAGATGAGGATTCATGTTTTGCATCAAGACTCGGAAAATAATAAAAAAACCGCATTAAATAGCGAAGAAGCCAGAAAGCTTCTCGAGAAATTCAACATTGCTCTGGTACCCGAACGATTTGTTCGCCGGCAAACGAAGGTGGCCGCCGCCGCCCGGGATATCGGATTTCCGGTAGTAGTGAAAGGCATGGGTGCCAATCTGCTTCATAAAACCGACCGGGGCCTGGTGCACCTCAATCTTTTGGATGCCAAAGCCGTTGAAAACGCAGTTCAGGAAATCGTCACCGAAGCAAGGGAGGATCTGGAGGGGTTTTTAATTCAACCGCACCTCAAGGGCCAGCGAGAATTTGTGGCCGGTCTATTTCAGGATGATCAATTTGGTCCGGTCATCATGTTCGGCATCGGGGGCGTATTCACCGAAGCTTTTGCGGATGTCTCTTTCCGCCTGGCACCGATTACCGAAAACGATGCTTTCGAGATGCTTGAAGAGATCCGGGGCAAAGCTCTGCTGGGTGATTTCAGGGGGGAAAAGGCGGTTGACCGCGCTGGGTTGATTCAAATCTTGCTGGGATTGTCTCGGATCGGCAGCGAGCAGCCGGAAATATCAGAAATCGATTTAAATCCCCTGCTGGTTACGCCCCCGGGACAGGTGCAGGCGGTAGACGCCCTGGTGCTGGCCGGCGGCCGACCTGCCAAAACCGAATTGCTGCCGCCGGTTTCACCCGATGCCATCGGCTCGCTGTTTTACCCCAAAAGTGTCGCCATCGTGGGCGCATCCCCTCAATTGGGCAAATGGGGCTATTCATTGATGACCAACACCATCAGCGGCGGCTTTAAAGGTCTGCTTTACCCGGTAAACCCGAAGGGCGGTACCATCGCCGGCAGAAAAGTTTTTCGATCCGTTGCGGAAATACCGGAAAAGATCGATTTGGCCGTTGTAACCATACCGGCCGGCAAAGTCTTGGATCTCATCCCTCAATTCCGGGAAAAAGGGATTCAAAACATGCTGTTGATCACATCCGGTTTCAGTGAAACCGGGAGCGAGGGCAGGCAATTGGAGAAAGAACTGATCAACGCCGCCCGGCAGGCGGGGATTTTGGTTCTGGGCCCGAATACCATGGGCATAGCCAATCCTCACAACAATTTATACTGCACGGGTTCTCCGGTGATGCCCAAACCCGGTTCCACGGCCATGGTCGCACAGTCCGGCAATATGGGCATCCAGCTGCTGGCTTTTGCCGAGCAGCAGGGTATCGGGATCCGCGCCTTTTGTGGTTCCGGCAACGAAGCCATGATGACCATCGAAGATTATCTGGATGGTTTTGAAGTGGATTCCTTGACCCGTACCGTGATTTTGTACATTGAAAGCGTTAAAAACGGCCGCCGCTTTTTTGAGGGTGCCCGTCGCGTCGGGAAAAAGAAACCGATTGTGCTCTTAAAAGGAGGACGCAGCAAAGCCGGCAACCGGGCTGCGGCAAGCCACACCGGCGCCATGACATCCGATATTAAAATATTCGATGCGGTTTGCCGCCAGGCCGGCATTGTCAGGGCTGAAAAGCCTATGGATCTTCTCGATTTAGCGGCAGCTTTTTCATCATTGCCGTTGCCCGAAGGAAATCGCGCCGCCATCATGACACTGGGCGGCGGTTGGGGTGTGGTCACGGCTGATCTATGTGCGGAATACAGTCTCGAGGTGCCTGAGCTCACCGCACCGCTTATAGCCAGGATGGACGAAATGCTGCCGGCCTACTGGAGTCGGTCCAATCCGATTGATCTGGTGGGCGATCGGGATCCTTCCATACCGATGACCGTATTGGAGGTACTTTCGAAGTGGGACGGTTGCGATGCCATAATCAATCTCGGCATCATGGGCCGCAGGATCATGGTCAAACGCTTCGGGGCCTCGGTGCTAGCGGCGGATACGGCCTATTCTCCCGAAGTTATCGAAAACATAAATAAACAGTTCGTCGAGTTTGAAAAAAACTATATCGAACACATCGTAAGATTGATGGATCAATACAAAAAACCGATATTCGGCGTTAGTCTTTTGCCCGATGAGAACAATCAGACTTTGTACAGAGTCAGCGGCAGTTCGTATAAAGGGGTTTTCTATCCCACCCCGGAACGAGCGGTCAAAGCATTTTCCAAAATGGTTGAATATCACCGGTTTTTAAAAAAGTTTTAGACTTGTTTTTTTTTATTTCAAAATATAAGTTCGAAATTAGAACCTTCTGTCAGTGACAAAAAAATAAATCCGAGAATACAGTGCCAAAAAAAAAATTCAAATTCAAATACGATTTCGAAATCGGATACCTGGTTAAGAGCCCCTGCAAAAAATGCATTCAGCAGAAAACCTTCCCCAAGTGCGCCGATCATTGCAATCTTCTGGATAAAATTCACGAAGTATTATCTGAAGCTGTTTCCTGCACCCGGAGGAAGGATTGAATTTTCAATTTCTCTTCCGGTTTATCTCGCCAACCCGAACAAGCCGGAAAAATGATCTAAAATGAACTAAAATTGTAAAAAAAGAACCGGCTGACACTCCTTTTATTAAATCGATAGAATACCTTAACTTGAGTCATTTTTAATTTTAGGCATTCTTTGACATAATTATGCACTTGATTGAGGAGTGATTTTATACAAATTGCATAGAAATAACTATTAAGACGCTAACCTCGCAACTACGGCCCCCCATGTCAATCCGGAACCAAGCCCCAGGAAGAGAACGGTGCTGCCGTCGCCAATGAGTTTCATTTCAAGGGCCTCATCAAAGGCCATCGGGATGCTGGCCGCGGTGGTGTTGCCATATCGCTGTATGTTGTTAAATACTTTATCTTCAGGTAGGTTCAGAGCTTGCTGAAAAAACTGATTGATCCGCAGATTGGCCTGATGGGGTATAAACAGGTCAATGTCATCTAAAGCAAGCCCGGCTTTCTGCAAGACTTCATTTACGACCTCAGGAAGTTTCCGGACGGCCAATTTGAATATGGTTTTACCGTCCATCGTCGGAAAATGCCGTCCTTCTTCGATAAGCTCCCGACTGATACGGGGTTTCATGCGGGAACCTTCGGCTTCGACCATCAGACTTTCGGCAAATGCACCGTCGGCGTGGAGCGCTGAAGCCAGTACGCCCACAGGTTCATCGGTCGCGACCCCTTCAAGACACACAACCCCGGCACCATCACCGAAAATTACCGCCACATCCCTGCCGTTTGTGGAAATATCCAGCCCGCAGCTGTGAACTTCGGCACCAACCAGCAAAATCCGGTTTGCCAGACCACTGCGAATGTAGGCATCGGCGGTGGCCATGCCATACAGAAATCCGGTACATTGTTGCCGGATATCCAGTGCCGGTATTGCGTCCAAACCCAATTTATGCTGCAGCAAAGATCCTGAGCCCGGGAAAAAAAGGTCCGGGCTCAGAGTTGCAAAAATAATCATATCGATGTCTTCAGGCTTCCACCCGGCCCGCTGGATGGCTATTTTGGAAGCTTCCAAGCCAAGATCGGAGGCTCCCACACCGCCTTCTGCGGGTGTCCAGTAACGCTGTTCGATTCCGGTTCGCTGCCGGATCCATTCATCCGAAGTTTCCATCCACTGGGACAAATCATCGTTTGTCACCAATCGCGGCGGAACATACCGTCCGCTTCCTCGTATTACGGCTTTTTTCATCTTAACTGCTCCTTGTCGAATTTTTCAGCGTCGGATAATCTAAGAAACTCCGTTCACCCTGTCTATATTCTGATTTTGAATAGCATGGATTCGATCTTTAATTTCTCTGATATATTTTTTAATTGGAATCCAATCCTCTTTGATCGAAAACTACAACTTCGCCCTGTGGATTCTTATACGAGACAAATATCGTAAACGTCAAGACCGCATTCGTAGGGATTAAAAACCCAATGCTCAAGAGATCGATCATGTTAGGTCACGGAAACGGATACTTTTCATCATTACAGATATAAACCAATTGCAGCATGGGGGGGGGGGTAACTTGCTGTCACGGCTTCAAATCTTGCGATTTAACCGGTAAATAAACGCCAGCACCTCGGCCACCGCCCGATATAATTCAGGAGGGATTTCCGTTTCAAGGTCCAGCGCTTCCAGAATTTGAACCAGGTTTTTATCTTCGTAAAGCGGCAAGTTATGTGCCTTGGCGATCTCAATGATTTTTTCGGCGATTTCCGCCCGGCCCTTGGCAATGACCTTGGGCGCATGGTCCTTTTCCTTATCGTATTTCAAGACAACTGCTTTTAGTGACTTATCCATAACTAAACCCGCAAATCCACCCTGGAGTCGCCGGACACCTGGCGGTCTTCATGATCAAAATCCGCAACTTTTTTTTCGGAAACAATGACTTTCAGCAGGATTTGGTTAAAAAAACCATGAAGTAATTCCTGCAATTCAAGAAAATTTTCCTGGATTTTAGCTTTGACTAATTCTTCCTTCACGAAAAAGGTTATGGCCAAATCTTTATCTAAAAGAAAAAAATCGGTGCGAAGGTCTCCCATTCGATCCAGGGACAGCAGCAAAGATATTCGAAATCCTTTATCAGCGCCCGATTTTTTTTTCTGATAATAGACTTTTAATCTCGCTGTCTGCTCATCTTCTTTTAACGGCAGCACAAATGAAAAAATCTGAAACGGTTCCCCGGAATCCAGCTGACCGGCCGCCCTGCCCTGCTGATGGCTGATGTGGTCGAGTAAGCTGTAGATCGAATTGTTCAAGGTTGCCAGCGCCCTGGGGGAAAAGAATTTTTGCAGGGCTTCCCTATCTTCCATGAGAAATTTCATGGCCATAAGGTTGGCTTTGAGATCGCGATCTAAAATGTGCTTCGCGTCAGACAGGTCGGGCAATTGTTTAAGCGACACGGATTCTGAGCTACCAAGGGATTTTAAAATTGAATTTTCAAGGTATTTTTCTAAAAAAATGCCCGAGTTTTCCAGGTATGTCTTGAGTTGGGGTATCAGTTTGGCGGTGATTATTTCTAAATTAAAGGATTCAAAATGAGTATTTAACCCATTTAAAATATTAAGAATAGATTGAGGCAAAGATTTGCCGGTTTGAGACTCCAGGACCTGGTTGAGAATTAATTTCAAATCGGTTTGGGCCTTTTTTAAACTGTGACCCATCGGATCTTCCAAACCGACCGGTGGTGAATCTGTCCCAAGCGGCGTTTTCTGTTCGGGGCCGATGACACTCATTTTGAGCTGCCGGCCGGACTCCAGCACCTTTACCCGCAATTCTTCACCCAGGGTGACCGGAATTTTGATGTCTGCGGTGGCCCGGAATTTTCCAAAATCAATCAGTGCCCGGTCGCCTCTAAGCTCAAGGATTTTCAACTTGAGGGTGGTACCGGGCTTGAACGAATTTACGCTCAAAAGGGATTCAGACTGCTCGGGTTTCAGCGAAACCGTTATTTGGGAGGTGATATCCATATAGAGATTGAAGATTGACGAATGAATATTTAAGGAATTCTGTCGGTGCTACTCTGATTTTCTGTTGCATATCAATGAAACTATGCTGTAAAATCCGTTGCCTGTCAACAAAATCAGATGATTGATATTTTTGAAGCCTAACATGCGGTTAATGAAAAAAACGGTAATTATACTTTGGTTCTCCTTTCTTGCTCTTTTCATGTGCCTGATGGCGCGGGTCGCCGCCGGGACATATGTAGATCAGCTTGAGCGTCAGGTCACGGTGCCGGATGATCCTCAGCGGTTGATATCATTGGCTCCGAGTATCACAGAAATTATTTACGCTTTGGAGCAGGAAAATCGCCTAAAAGGTGTGACCCGCTATAGCGATTTTCCCACCGCAGCAACAAAACTTCCTAAAGTAGGTTCATATGTGCGCCTGGATCTTGAACGCATTGTGGCCTTAAACCCGGACCTTTGTATTGCGATCAAAGACGGAAATCCCAAAGAGATAATTGACCGGCTGGAATCATTAAAGATTCCGGTCTATGTGGTGAACCCCCGGAATTTAAATACCGTGCTGGAAACAATCAGAGAGGTTGGTAAGATATTAAATGCCGGCGACAAAGCCGAAAACCTTTTGACCAACCTGCACACCCGCATCCAGCGGGTGAAGTCTCTGATTACCCAAGATACTTATCGGCCGGGAGTCTTTTTTCAAATCGGAATTTCACCGATCGTATCTGTTGGAACCGACACATTTCTCCATGAGCTCATCGTGCTTGCCGGGGGCAAGAATCTTGCGGATGGCAAAACGCCCTATCCACGTTTCAGCAGAGAACAGGTGTTGACCTTGACACCGGAAATCTTCATCGTCACTTCCATGGCCCGACAGGCTGTTTATGAGCAAGTCAAAGCCGAATGGCGTCGGTGGCCGAGCATGCCCGCCGTGCGCAATGACCGAATTTTTTTAGTTGATTCCAATCTGTTCGATCGACCATCGCCACGCCTGGTAGACGGCCTCGAACTTTTAATAAAATTGATTCATCCCGAACTGTTAAAATAGCCTCGTGACAGCAAAAACACCCTCAATCATAGCACGGCTCATTTGGGTCGTCTGCCTTCTTTTGGTGATTCTTTTCGCAGCCATGATAATAGGTTCTGCCATGGGCTCATCCGGCGGTGGAATTATCTCGGTTCTGCAAGTGATTTCGGGAAAAAGTGATCCGAATTCAATCCTGCATACCATTATCTGGCGCATTCGCTTACCCCGTGTCCTTCTATCCGCTTTGGTGGGAGCAACGCTTTCCTTAGGGGGCCTTGTTTTTCAGGCCCTGCTCAGAAATCTTCTAGCTGAGCCATATATACTAGGCATTTCAGGCGGTTCAGCTATCGGTGCCATCGCCGGAATCTTACTAGGATTTACCCGTTTTCCGGGCGTCAGCTTAACCGCTTTCATAGGAAGTATCGTTACCCTGGTGCTGATTCTTGTAATGACATCAGGTCAATCTGTTCTTAAAAAAGAATCTTTGCTCTTGTCCGGGGTAATGGTGAATGCCTTTTGCTCTTCTGTGATCATGTTTTTGGTTTCCATCACCCAGGACTCACGGCTCCATAACATTATTTTCTGGCTGATGGGGGATCTTTCAACTGCCGATATCCGCCAGGTCGGGCTGTTGGCCGGGATGCTTTTGCCCTGCTTTATTCTAATTTTCCGGCATTCACATGCGATGAACCTCCTTTTGATGGGCAAAGAAATGGCCCAATCCTCGGGGATAAATATAAAAGTCGTAACCATCACCCTTCTGGTCACGTCTTCATTTATGGTGAGCGTCACTGTCAGCTATTGCGGCCTGATCGGGTTCGTAGGGCTGGTCATGCCCCATCTGTTAAGACTCATCTTTGGACCGGATCACCGGATTCTCGTTCCGGCATGTATCCTGGGCGGTGGATCCTATTTGGTGATTTGCGACCTTCTGGCAAGAACACTGCCCGATCAAGGCGAAATGCCTGCCGGGGTGATTACAGCCCTAATTGGTGCGCCCCTCTTTATCTTACTTTTAAAAAGATCAGAACCATGAATCCCGCAATCACTGCATCAAATTTAAGTCATTCTTTCGGTAACCGACATGTATTGAGGCATCTTTCATTCAGCGTTGAAAAAGGTAATTTTTTTATCATCATTGGTCCCAACGGTTCCGGCAAAACCACCTTGATGAAGCTCATGGCCGGGATTCTCAAACACCAAAAAGGTCAACTATCAATCCTCGGACATCCTAAGCGCAGTTATACACCCAAAGCATTGGCCCGGGCGGTTGCATTCCTCCCTCAAAGATTGCCGCTGGATCTGCCGTTTAAAGTTGGCGAAGCGGTTTTGCTGGGCCGGGCACCCTACCAGGGTGCGCTGGGATTTGAACGTCAAAGGGATTTGGAAATTGCCAACCAGGCCATGCAGTTCACCGAAGTGGATCATCTGAATAATTTAAATATCGGTCAATTAAGCGGCGGTGAGCAGCAGCGTGTTTTCATCGCCCGCGCAATCTGCCAGGAGCCTGAAATAATGCTGCTGGACGAACCCACGGCATCACTGGATCTTGCCCACCAGGTCAAGGTGATGGACTTGATGGAAAAACTTAAGCTAGAAAAATGCATCACCGTGATCATGGTCTCCCATGACGTAAATCTGGCGGCCATGTACGGTGATCAGGTGCTTTTACTAAAAAATGGGGAAGTCGTTTGTATTGGAACACCTTCCGAAGTGCTTTCTTTCCGAAAACTGGAGGAAACCTACGCTTGCAAGTTATTGGTGGATGAAAGTCCCCTGGGCGGATTTCCGCGGGTCACGCTGGTGCCGGGAAGATTTATGGATTCAGAAAACTAGCTGAATCTTGACATGAAAAAGCAAAGCGGATATATCTTAGACGAGAAAATTCTCAACCAAAGCGGTAAAAGCATATATCATTTTCCAGTTTTTTTTATCTATCTAGGTTTGCCGTTTACCGACAATCAGCAACCCTATCTCATTCCAGTTTATGGGAGGCCGGACTTTTGGAAAAAAAACCCGTATCGACGTCGCCGGAGAATTCGGGAGCGATCCAAACCGTTGAATTATTGCAGCGAAGATGGTTGACGAAAAATGCTTTTGAAATCGAACTGACGCGTCCGCCATCATTGGAATTTATACCCGGCCAGACAATTCGTTTTATGCATGCATCATTGGAAAGATATTATTCTTTGCTTTCCACACCCGACGATTCAAACCTGACCCTTTGTGTTTGTCATGTTCCCCAGGGCCATTTCTCCCCGCTCCTCGCCAATGCCGAGATCGGTTTTCGATTAAAACTGACGGGTCCCCACGGATATTTCACCTTCAAATCTTCCACCCGAAAGCCGGTATTTATCGCCACCGGTACCGGGATTGCGCCATTCGTTTCCCTTGCTCGCTCAGGTGTAACTGATTTCACATTGATCCACCAGGCGATATCGGCCGACGAACTATATTATCAATCTTATTTTCATAAAGTTACGCCAAAATATTACTCCTGCCTGCCGGCAGCCCCGAGCACAGCGCCTTCATCTCCAAACTTGTTTGGCAGCGACATTTCTGAGTGCATCAGAAAAAATTTACGGCCAGGAAGCTATGATTTTTATCTAAGCGGAGAACGGGAGATGATCCGGCAGGTTACGCATTTAGTAGATGAAGCTTATCCGGAATCGCATGTTTACACAGAAGTTTTTTTTTAATTCGGCATTAAATTTATTTTAAATATAATCCGATTAGCTGATTCCTTTAAAGAGGATTTCGATGAATGCAAAAGAACGGGTAATGGCGGTCATAGATCACCAAAAACCTGACCGGATGCCCTGTTTTGGGGCCAATTCCACGGTAACCTATGAACAGATGGAAAAGGTGAACGCTTACTGGCCGGAAGGTCATGTTGAAGGGGAAGTCATGGCCAAGCAGGCCCTGGCCGCTTATTCCGTCCTGGGTTTTGACGCCGTCAGGGTTCCATTTTGTCAGACGTTTGAGGCGGTGGCCCTCGGCTGTATCCGCAAACCGGGGAAAGTAAGAGAATTGGAGGGCGTCCCG